>Ga0308419_1000231_pt1 | contig 43927 bp, 32 predicted proteins | sample HotsprSampleMS50_FD_203674 | JGI IMG/M metagenome (GOLD analysis project Ga0308419, IMG submission 203674) | Hot spring phototrophic mat microbial communities from Mushroom Spring, Yellowstone National Park, Wyoming, United States - 20090730_MS50 ... | reverse complement strand
CACAAATGATTCAGGTAAATATTTCTATTACCATCATTCACATTCTGATACAGCTGATAAAGTAGACCCTAAAGATTTAAATCATTGTATTGCTGCTATAGCCTTAGCAATTTATATTTATTCAGATCTGGAAATTGAATTACCAAGTAATCTAAAGGGTTATAATGACACGAATAGAACTCGCTAAAAAAATATACGATGTTGCTTATTTAAAAGGTGAATTTTTATTACGCTCAGGAAAAATTAGTAATGAATATTTCGATAAATACCAATTTGAATCTTCTCCTATATTATTAAATTCAATTACAAAAGAATTTATTCCTATTATTTCAAAATTAAGTTTTGATTATTTAGCTGCTTTAGAAATGGGTGGTATTCCTATTGCTACAGCAATTTCATTAGAAATAAATAAAGAAGTAGTTTTCGTAAGAAAAAAAGCAAAAGAATACGGTACACAAAAATTTGCCGAAGGTCCTGCTATCAATGGTAAAACATTATTAATTGTAGAAGATGTAATAACCAGTGGCGGACAGGTTATACTCTCGAAAAATCAATTACAAAGCGAGGGAGCAATAGTTAATGATGTTATTTGTGTAATTGATAGAGAATCAGGCGGTAAAGAATTATTAAATGAAAATAATTTAAATCTTTATCCATTATTTACTATTAGCGAAATAAAAAAATCAAGTTTTTAACTATTTATTAGTAATTATAATTTCTGTTCGTCGATTTAGACGTCTTCCAAATTCTGTATTATTAGAAGCTAATGGTTTTCTTTTACCATAACCTACTGTTTCTATTCTTTTAGGATTAATACCTTTATTTATCAGATAATTCTTTACAGCTTCGGCTCTATCTAAAGATAGTTTATCATTTAGTGCTTCTGATCCAACATTATCTGTATGTCCTTCAATTAGTATAGAAATATTTTGTTTAGCATTCATAAAATCAGCAAGAATATCTAATTCTCTTACTTGAGGAGGTAATTCGGCACTTGCAGTCTTAAACAATAAATTTTCTATAATTAATTTTCTACCTAATTCTACAATTGGAATAGTTTTTCTAATTAGTCTTTGATTATCAGAATTAATTAAAGTAATCTCTATAGAATCAGGAATAATCGATTCGGCAGAAGTATATATTACATTATAAAGACTTGTAATTTGATTGGAAAAATTATCTAATATAGTAGAAAAAGGATATTCTATATCGTAGTTAGCTCCACGAGTTTTATGAGAAATATATTTATATTGCTCAAAATTAGGTGGTGTAATAGTAAAGACTCTTATTTGATTTCGCTGCATTAGTTCAATGATAGATTCAGTTGTTTGGTCAGTTACACCATCACCATTTTCACCTTTTTGATGGTATGGTGCATCTGTAATTAATAAATTTACTTTGTTTGCTTCGGGTCTCCATTTTATGTTTTTTGCCGTTACTTCTAATGCTTCCAAAGCATTTTCTTTTACATCTCCTCCACCACGTGCTACAACAACACTAATCCAGCTCAAAAAATTTAAAACATTAGGTAATGGGTCAAATATTCTTTCGATATCATCACCAAATAACACTAAACCCAATCTAAAGTCTATTCCCCTTTTTACCAATGATTGCGAGAATCCAGCTATATTATTTTTTATCGAATTTATTATAGGCTGCATTGAACCAGTAATATCAACTAAAAAAACAAAGTCTACAGGTATATTTTCCGCTTTTGGTAATTTTTCTACTGCTAAAACTTTTTGTAACTTAGCATTTTCGTAGACACTAACCATAGAAGGTGTAAGAGTATCTAAAGGTTCGCCTAATTTGTTATATGCTTCGATTGTGAGCTTAATTTCTGGAAATTTAGAAATATCTACACTACGCACTGTAATTTCGATTTCTTTCCGGGCTGCTTCTACTTTTGCTTCCTTTAAAATTTCGAAGGCTCTATCAATAGAATCTTGTTTTTCTTTGTTTATTGAATATGTTTTTAAAGAAGTAAGTATAAAAGATATTAAAACAATTATAAAATATTTTTTTTTCATACTAAATTCTAATAATTCCCCCCATTTCGACTACAAAAATAGTTAAAATGGGGGAATCTAAATTAAATTTCTTAAATTGTTAATCTCAAAACGGGAGAAATCATAAAGAAACTTTTAAGTTCATAAGGTCTTGCGTCGCGTAATGGAGTAGAGTATTTAGCTTCTAAATAGAGCCAATTGCCAAACAACGGTAAATATGCTCTACCCAATAATATTTGATTTGATATCTGGAAAGACACCCCAAATGGATATACTGCTTGGTTACGATATTCTGCTTTAAAGTATAACCAATCCATAAATTCATTAGGTTTATAAGTTTCGAGACCATCTATACCATTAACGGAAATATATCTAGTAGGTGCATTTGGTACAGGATTTTCCTGAACATTATACAATAATGCTTCTTGCACTTCGGCGTATGAAATACCTAAATTAAATCTAAAATAATTTTCAGGATTTTTCTTATCAAGCCATAAATGATAAAATACTGATACTTGACCCGTAGATTTTAGAATTGGGACTATACTTTGTTTATTAGCAATCATACCAATTGGATTTTCGGGGTTAAAATCTACTACCCTATCACCAAAACCATATTGAGCATAAGTTGATTGTTCTACTTTTTCGGTACCAAGTGATTTTAAAGGAATTTCCATATTTAAATTAATACCAACTTGGGGATGGAACCATGCATGTACATCAGTACCAAAAATAATTTTACCCGTTGGTCCTGCATTTAAAGCTCGTTTACTTACCCAACCCAATAGCGAACCATCATTATCTAATCCGGATGTAATTCTATAACCACCACCTAAATAAGCATTTATTAAATTAGGAATTCCTTTTCTTGTTGCAGGATCTCTATTTACATAAAGTGGTCTTTGTAATAATACTTTAGCTTCGCCCGCACTCCAAAACTGATAACCAACTTCGTCAGTACCTAATTTTGATGTTATCCAGAAACCGCTTTCGCCTATTTTAAGAGATTGCTCAAATAATGATAATGAAAAAGCGTGTGTTACATTGATTGGTTTATCTAAATAGCTAGTAATTATTTCAGCTTGTGATGGAGTAACAGGTGCCTCACCAGGTAAATCTAAATAGCAATAATCTCTATAAACTCTATCACGCTTTACATCGCCTCTTGAATTCCCTTTATAAAAATTCTCTCCGCTAAGATAACCAATCATTAAATCACCAAATAATGATTCTATTTCAACAGTATTAAGACTAATTTTACCACAACTCAGTACAAGTATATCGTATGGGTCATATTCGCTTTCTCTTGGAGCTGCAATTATTTGAATATCTTCTTTGCTTAAATCTTGGGGAGCATATCCTTTATATAAAAATGCTTGATAAATTTGAGCTAATAAATCGGGTTCGCAAATTTTCCAACGAGGGAAATAACCAATTATATTTGGATCAATAGTTGTAAGAGAATCTATAATTGCTTTTTTATCAGTAACTTGAGAATTAGCATTATAACTGATTGCTAATGTTATTATTATGATTGCTAAAACTATTATTCTTTTCATATTCATATCTTTATTAATTATTTATAATTAGAAATTTATAATAAATCGAGCCATTGGTATAAATACACTTTTATTTTCCCATTTTCGCGGAGTATTACTAAAAGCTTTGAAAAAGCCTTTAGCATCTATTCTAAAAGAAAATGTCTTATCAACTATAGGTACTTGTAACCAAATATTTGTATATAGACCTTCATCAAAATATTGAATAGATGCACCGTACGGTGTAGTAGCATTTTTAGCCATAAAATCAACTTTACCAGATACTCCACCAATAGTTTCATCTTGTAACATTTCATAAGTAATTTTATTTTCTCTTAATTCTTCATCATAATTTACATTATTATACCATTTTTCCATTACATACATAGTAGCACCCAGACCAAATCTTAATAAATAATCGTCATCAATAGATACACCAAATGTATAATGAAGTTGCCCATTAAATCTAACTAAGAAATCATTATCATCATAATTTGGCTTAGTATATAAAATCGGGTCTAAATTTCTTTTGACTGGACCTTCTTTTGCATCTCCAAATACATAAGCAAAATTGGTTTGAAAAACACCGCTTTTAGGAATAACGGGCAAAGAGAAATCAGCTTCTCCACTAATACCTACTCCACCGAATGTTAGTTTTCTATTTGTTCCAAACACATCTTTAGAAATGTCAGAATATCCATTAGTAGGTAGTATTAAACCTAATTTAACACTTTGCCATACTGCAGAAATAGTCAATCTCTCGCTCCATAAAGAAGGATAATTAATACCTTCGAGACCATACTTAATTTCAATTCCATATTTAGGTAAATTACTATTTGCTATTAAACTAATAGTATCAACTGTGCCATCAGGATAAACATATAAATTATAGTCATATCTTCTCCAACTGATTAAATCAGGACTAATTATAACTTCATTTAATTTGGAATCATAGTCTATTGGCTGCCCTTCGGATATTCTTTTGAATGTTTGAACTTCCGAAGAAGATACGATAGCTTCTTGTGATAATAATGACTTAGTAATACCAACCTGTGGTGGGAACCAAGAAATATAAGAACCAATGCCTTGGGCTTCTAAAGTAATATCTTTTACAGTTCCTTGCAAGAAAGCATTTTCGATTAGACCATAGAAATTTTTAGAACGAAATTCTTTTGGATCTAAAGGAAATTCTTTAAGTTCGGGATAAGTAAAAATATTATTTGGTGATGCATTATTAACATTCTTTTTATGATCAAATTCATTATCATCGTAGGATACAATTACGCCAATAATTGTATTTGGAACTAATTGATCTGATGATTTTCTTGTGGTAATTACATAAACACTTCTAATTTGTTTAGATGGACCTGTTAATTTTAGATAATAATAGTTATAAATACATTCATAAACTGCTTGTGGTGGTTGCGGAATACCACGAGCAAGAAAATCTCTAGCTATAGCAGTTTGACTTTTTCCTTCGTTTACACCAGCTTGGATTAACTGAAGTACTAGATTATCCTGTCCTTTTAAACAATCTTCATTAACTTCGCCACCTGTAGTTGTAATCGATTCAGCTTCATCTCTTAATTTAATTATTTTACGAACATCTTTAATATCTGTAAGTCTCCAAACAGCTATGTTAGAAAAACGATAATTTTTAAATTTTTGAAGAATACTTTCCAATTGCATACGGAATGATTCTTCTGTTTGAGCATAGCTTTGATTATGAATTATCAAAGAGAATAAAGCTAAGCTTACTATTATCAAAAACTTTTTATTTAACATATTAATCCCTTATATACATTTTTATTTAAGAATTATCTTCCACCAGGTCCGCGTCTTTGACCACCGCGTTCTGGTTCGTAATTAATATTTACATTTATATTCTTTTGAGCAAGTTCTGATTTAATTCCATTAATAGGATTAGTTGCAATTGCACCAATAGTTAAATTTACAACACCTGATACTTTTGTTTGTCCTCTTTCTAATTTTCCTGATAATTCAAATTCGATAGTTATATTATTATCAGAAACAGATACCGATGGTTCGCTTGCTAATTGATATGTTCCTAAATTATCTAATTTAGGTGTTCCGATAATTTTTACATCTTCAGCCCTTACCAAAGCTGTTTTTTCATCACCTGCTGGTGGTGGAGTAATTGTAATACCACTTACCATAACTTTAATTTTGCTCGATGTTCCACTATAATCAATAATCATTCTTGCAGTAGATATGCTAGGTTCTTCTTGTTTTACTTTAAATGTTTGTGTTGGAAATATATCAACTTCCTTACCTGTAGCTTCTTGTACCCAAGTAATTCTAATACCTACATCTCTCATATCAGAAGTAAATTTAAAGTCTCCTGGATTGATTGTTAATCCTTCTTTTGGTCTTACTTGAGTATTTCCATTAGGCATAATGTATGTTCTGAATTGATTTGGTTTAATTTTACCACCAGAAGAAGCTTCTACTGAAAACACTAATGGATAACCAAAATATCCATAAGAATTTAATTGTGATTTAATTTTTTCTTCACTTTCTTTAGTTAATTGTGCGGGGAAAATTTCTAATGTTGTATTTTTAGTGTCAAACTGAGTTCCAATTCTATGTGTCAATTCTACTTTGTATTTACCTGGTGGTAATTCTTTATCAACTGTTGCGCGATACTGACGAGTAGCACCGTTAGCAGGTTTTGGAACATTTAGACCTGCAATTTCATCTAAAGGCTGTAATAATAACCTAGCAACTACATTGTTACTTGCGTCGAAAACTCTACCATCTACTACATTAGCTGTACCTTGGTATGGAGTAATATCAAATCCAAATACAGCTTGAATTTTATCAAACGATGCTATGTAATCTGGTAAAGATGCAACCTGTGGTTTAGCTATTTTAGGTTGTGGAGTTACTACTCTAACGTTAAATTCGATGCTACCTCTATTTTGGTCGAAATTAATTGATTGTCCGGGTGCTAATAATTTTACAATGTAACCATATAAATTTATATTTCCTTCAATTTCTTCTGCTTTTTCCATTTTACTTGCTGCTTGTTTTGCCTCTTGTAGTTTTCTTTCAAAGGTAATGATATCACCAGTATTAGCTAATTCTTCTATAGTTGGTAACTCTAATCCTTCTAATTTTTTATTTAATTCTTTTAAAACTTTTCTTAAATCTGATACCGTAAGTTGGACTGTACCAATATTAACTGTTGCATCGTCTTTCACTTGATCAACCTGTTGACCACCTTTTACACCTAATATTCTATTTGTGCGAGAAGCAAATCTTAATTTATACCAACCAGCTTGGTTTGGTGGCTGGAAGTATACAACAAAAGAGCGTTTTTGAAGGCCTGTTTTAGCCTTTAATTTCATACTTTCTTCTTCAGAGTAATAAAAAACACTATCAGCGGAGACATTCTGAGGCTTATAGATATCACCTACCGATTTAATTAAATTAGATGGATAAATTGGTGATAATTGTTTTAAATCTACATTAGATAAATTAATTTTATTAAAAGTAGCCTCTTTGTCTAAGTTTAATTCTTTTACAGCAAGAAATTTCCACTCTGCACCAGGTATATCTGTTTTTAACATTTCTCCAGGTTGCATTTTCAATAAATCTATATTATTAGTTTTGAAATAGTCATCATTAGGAAATGGTGGAGCAGCATTAGCATCTTGGCTTGAACTATAAAAAATTTGATATTGTATTTGTTCTACATTTGCTAATTCAACTAATTTCTTTATTTTTTGTACATATTCTTTTTCAGTTTCGTTTTCTTTTTTTGTTAGAGAGTTTGTAACATCTGTTACACCAACTTCTACTATATATTGTCTGTAAGATTTTAAATCTGTATTGAATATTTCTCTTACATCAATACCAGGAGGTGGAATTGTAATTTCATCTTGAGGACGAGTATTAATACCTTCCGTTCCTGCACCAGACTGTAATTGAGATAGGATGCTTTCTACTATTCTCATTGCTTGTTTTGTTTTGGCACGTAGGTGCTCTTCAGCTTCGTCTCGCTCCACAATAATGATAAGTAATTCCAACACTACTGCTAAATAAAGCACGAAATAAACCTTACCGGCTCCACCTTTTGACATTATTTTTTCCTCCTAATAAAAGTGCAAATACACTTTGTAAAAACTTTCATTTTAGAAAATCAAAATTTAACCTTTTTTTTGCAAACTACAAAGACATTATTAACTAAAAATTAAAATTTTTAAATTTTTTTGCTATTTTTTTAACTTTTTCCTTTTTATACAATTTAAAATTAAATGTATTTTTTTTCATTTTTTTATTTTATAAATTGAACGATTTAATTTTATAATTGTAAATACAATCCTTACAATTCATAATTTTCAGCGTTTCAAGGAACTTATATACAATTTTTATAACAAATATTAGTTATTGTAATTTTAAAATTAAACAAATTTAATATTAATTTTTATTAATAAAAAATGAATTTTTATAAAAATTTATATAATTATTTAATCAACTATGAAAAGCCATCAGAATATCTGATTTTTCTTAGAAGTAAAAGTTATATTTCATATTTACCCGAGTTAAGTTCATTAATAGGAACCCCGCAGGATCCCGTCTGGCATCCAGAAGGCGATGTTTGGACACATACTTTGATGGTATTAGATAAGGCTGCTGAATTTAGAAATGAATTTTATTATTTGGATGATTTTGGTGCTTTTATGTTAGGAGCATTATGCCACGATTTTGGAAAACCTTATACAACTTTATGGGATAATGGTAGATGGAGGAGTCCTAAGCATGATATAATAGGACTGATACCTACTGAAAATTTATTAAACAAATTAGAAATAAATGAAGATATAAAAAAAATTGTATTTGCTTATGTATTAGAGCACCTAAAACCAATGCAACTTTATAAAACAAAAGATAATGTAAGCGACGCTGCAATAATTAAACTTCAAAATAGAATTAATATTCCTTATCTAATTATGCTTGCCAAAGCTGATCATTACGGAAGAACTATTGACGATGCAATAAAATTAGAAGCACCTCATTGCGATTGGTTATTAAATAAATATAACGAGTTAATTGTTAATACTAATTTTTAAATAACTTTTCTAATACATTGCTCGAAAGCATATCGCCTAAAGTAACAGCATTAGCAGATGTTTTTTCTTCTTTCTTTTCTTTTAAATCTCGCTGATTTGATTTAAACTTCTGTTCTTGTTTGGGCTTTTCTTTAAATTGTTTTTCTTTTACAGGTATTTCATCAGGAAATTCTTCTTTAACAATTACAGGTTTTAAAATTATACTTTCTTTATTTGGATCTATATCTGCAATTGCAACTTTTATTTCATTACCAACAACATAAGGAATTTTCTTACCTCTAAGCACATCTCTCATTTTACTTCTTGGCATAAAACAATCCACTTCGTCGTTTAAAGTAACAAGACAGCCCATAGATGTAACTTCTTTTACTACTCCATTATGTTCGCTATCTAAAGTATATTTTTCAGCAAGTTTAGGCCAGGGATTTTCTTGAGTTTCTCTTAAACTTACTGACATTGTTTGTTTTTCGGGATTAATAGAATTAATTACAACTTCTATTTCATCGTTTATATTAGCTACTTCGGAGACACTTTTAATTCTTTTAGTCCAAGATAATTCTGCGTTCCTTAATAGAGCATCTATACCAGGTTCGATTTGTAAATAAGCTCCAAAATCTACTATTCTTCTTACTATACCTTTTACTTTTTGGGATACTTTATATTTGTTATTTATATTATTCCAAGGGCTATCGGCAAATTCTTTAGCACTAAGTCCAATTCTATTATTTTCTCTATCAATTTCGATAACTTTTGCTTTTATTATGTCGCCTTTTTTAGCAAAACTTTTAGTGTCTTCGATTCTTTTATTAGACAATCGAGATATATGAATTAAACCTTCGTTACCACCTAAATCAATAAAAATACCGAATGATGCTATTGATGTTACTGGACCTTCTACTATATCGCCAATCTTGATTTTATTCCAAAACTCTTCTTCCAATAGTTCTTTTCGAGATACTACAACTGTTTTATGTTTTTTAGAATCGTCTTCGGCTAATTCTATTACCTTTACTTCATATTCTTTTCCAATTTCAGAATTTAATGTTTCTTCGTCTAAGTTTTTAACAATTGCAAATTGTGGATAAGGCAAAAATACTGATAAACCTTTGTAAATTGCTTTATAGCCACCTCTAATTCGTGATAATATTTTTATTTTAATTTTTCCATTAGATTCTTTTATACTTTTCAATTCATTGAAAACAATTTCGGGATCGCTTACTTCTTCTGTAATTTCTTTCTTTTCAGTTTCTAAATTATTTTCAATTTTAGAATCATTGTTTTCAACAACTGATTTATATTCTTTATCATTCAATTGTGAATTAAAATCTTGTTGATTATCAAAATTTGTAACAGGAATATTATTTTCCATATTTTCAGATATTCCATTAGTTGTCATTATATGCACCTATTAAAAACTATTTCAGAATAAGCTATTAGAAAATTCTAATTTAATAAGATTACAAAAATACTAAAATTTTACATATTTAATAAATATTTTGAAAATTTTTATAGAAAAAAATAAATAAATTTTGCGAATTTAATGATTTTATTTATTTTTGTAGTTCTTTAATAATTTAATTTATGTTAAAGTTTGATTTTCAAACTTAGGAGAATTAAATGAGTATTCGTCGAATTTACGAATCAACAATAATTATAAACGCTGCATTGGAAGATAATGATATTGAAGCAGTAGTAACAAGGATTTGCAATTATATCGAGAATCACGGTGGTACAGTAAATGAAGTATCAAAATGGGGACGTAAGAGACTTGCATATCCAATTAATAAAAAATATAATGGATATTATGTTCATATAGTTTTTGAAGCATTACCCGCAAACATCCCTATTTTTGAGAGATTTTTAATTTTAGAAGATACCGTAATTAGACATTTAACATTGGTCTTATCAGAAAGATTAAGAAATTACAGAAGAGAAAAAGCATTGGCAGAAGGTAAAAGCTCTACAACAATAGTATCAGAAACTGATGAAGCTGCTAAATCTACAACAAATACTGATAAAACTAAAGAAAATGTTGCTTCTTAAAAAATAGAAATTAAAGGTAAAAAAATGAAAGTAATATTAAGAAGAGATGTTGAAAATTTAGGTTCTATGGGCGATTTAGTAAATGTAAAAGATGGCTATGCCCGTAATTTTTTAATTCCGAGAGACCTTGCATATTATGCCTCAGAATCTGCAATTAAAAAATTAGAAGGAGAAAAGCGTCAAAAACTGAAAAGATTAGCTCAAGAAAAAGTCAATGCAGAGCAATTAGCAAATAAAATATCAGAATTGCAAATTAGTATACAAATGAAAGTAGGCGAAGAAGGCAAGCTCTATGGTTCTGTTACTTCTGCAATGATATCTCAAGAATTAGCAAAGAAAGGATTCGATATTGATAAAAGATTAATAACCTTTGACGATACAATAAAAACTTTAGGCGTCTTCGACGCTAAGATCAAATTACATCCCGAAGTAAGCACAACCCTAAAAGTATGGGTAATTAGCGAAGAAGAGTAAAAACAATATTTTTTTAAAATTAATAAAGGCTATCTTTTTTGGATAGCCTTTTTGTTTTTTAAACTATTAAATCGTAAATTGTAAATAAATTAACATAATTTAAAATAATAATTGTATGTCCAAATAATTGTAATATTTATTTTTAATCAGAATGATTAGGGAAAAAATATGAATATAAATTCAATATTTGTAAATCTTCCAATTAAAGATCTTGATAAATCAAGGGACTTTTGGACTAAACTTGGATTTACGTTTAACGAACAATTTTCTAACGACAAAGCTTTATGCTTAGTGCTAAATGAAGGGCTTATTTATTCAATGCTTATTTCTTACGAAATGTTTAGCACTTTTACAAACAGACCTATTGCAGACGGAACAACTACGCAAGTTTTAACTGCTATTCAAGTAGATAGTTGAGAACAAGTTGATAAAATTGTCAAACTTGCTCTTGAAAACGGAGCGACACGTTACAAAGAAAGCGCAGATCACGGCTGGATGTATTACGATTGTTTTGCTGACCTTGACGGTCATCAGTGGGAGATAATGTATTTAGACACAAATCATATTCAACAATAATTCAATAAAAAATTTATGACACATGATAAAATAACAGTTAAAATAACAATTTCAGCAGATAGACAAAAAGTTTGGGATTACTATACCAAACCAGAGCATATAACTAAATGGAACTTTGCTGACTCAAGTTGGCATTGTCCATGGGCAACTAATGATTTAAGAGTTGGAGGACGCTATGTAGCACGTATGGAAGCCAAAGACGGAAGTTCTGGATTTGACTTTGACGCAACTTATACCGATATTAACCAACCCAAATATTTTAGTTATAAATTTGGCGATCGTTTTGCCACAGTCGAGTTTAAAGAGCACTCAGGACAAACCGATGTTATAATTATTTTTGATCCTGATAACGAATTTCATATTGATTTTCAACGCAAAGGTTGGCAAGCAATTCTTGATAATTTTAAAAAATATACAGAAGAAAATTAAATAATGCAAGCATCAGATAAACATAATGAAAAAATGGTTAAAATGACTTTTGCTTCTGTTTATCCTCACTATGTTGCAAAAGTAGTGCGAAAAGGCAGAACGAAAAAAGAATTGCACGAAGTAATTGAGTGGTTAACAGGATTTGACGATAATAAAATACAAGAAATAATTAACCAAAACTTATCTTTTGAAGAGTTTTTTAAATCTGCAAAACTAAACCCAAATGCTTCTCTCATAAAGGGCGTTGTTTGTGGTTATAGAATAGAAGAAATTGAAAATCCTTTGACCCGACAAATTCGCTACCTTGACAAATTAGTTGATGAATTAGCGAAAGGGAAAAAAATGGAAAGTATATTAAGATAATTAAATAATTAGGTGCAATATGAAAAATTTACAATTTAAAATTGAAATTAATACTCCGTCAAGTAAGGTTTATGACATAATGCTTGGTATAAGCAACAAATCTACTTATGAGCAATGGACAGAAATATTTAATCCAACATCGACCTATGAAGGTAATTGGAGTAAAGGAAGTAAAATGCTATTCATTGGTACTAATGATGGCCAATTAGAAGGTATGGTTTCTGAGATAGTAGAAAATATTCCCAATTCATTTTTATCAATACGCCATTACGGGCTAATAAAATCTAATATTGAAATTACCGAAGGCCCTGAAGTAGAAAGATGGGCTAATGGATTTGAAAATTATACATTTGATGAAAATAATGGTATTACTTCGGTTACCGTTATTTTAGACACGACAGATGAATTTTTGGATTATATGAACCAAACATTTCCAATTGCACTTCAAAAGTTGAAAGAAATTTGCGAACAATAATATATTTTATTATAAATTAGAATAATCTCATTTAGGCAAATATTTATACTCATATTTTAAGCATATTTTTTTTCAAAATTATATCTAACTAAAAACCTATAATATGTAAATCGATAAGTTATTATCCTATTTACTAATCTTTTAAATACTTTATTGGTTCTATCGAAACAAAAATATTTTTTTATGTAATTTAATAATTTTCTGTCATATTATCGATTCATTTTGTCATAAATGAATTGTCATAATTTCTAGATTATTTAACTATTGTCAATTATAATTAAATTAATTGCCTTATTGTCATTACTATTATGCCTTTTTGGCATTGTCAATCAATTGGCACGGTATTAGTATTAATAAGAGTGATTTTCAAAACAAAATATATAGGAGAAAAAATGAGATACTATAAGTTTAACCCCGAAGTTGATATAAATAATATATTTAATCAACTAATTGATTTTTCGAGCAAGTTTGAAAACGAGTTTAATAAGAAAAGAAATGAAAATCATAATCTTAATAAACTTAATTTTCATCTTGATTTTATAGAATTCGACAAACACTATTTAGTTCAAGCTGAATTAGCTGGTATTACTAAAGAAAATATCAATATTCAAGTAGTAGAAGATAATACTTTAGTAATTACAGGCAAGAAAGAAAAATTAAACGATGGCAAAACTGTTCATCGTCAAGAAAGAAAATATGGAGAATTTCAAAGAAGACTAATTCTACCCGATGACTCGAATTTAAATAGTATTAATGCTAAATTTGAAAATGGTGTTTTAGAAATTAAAATAGATAAAAAAGAACCTGAAGCACCAAAAGTAAAAGAAGTTTCAATTAGTTAACTAACTTATGTTCCACTAATTTAATAAAAAGGAGGGTAGTTATATGTCATTAATTAAATATGATCCATTCCGTGGTTTAGAATCTATTACAAAAAGATTATCAAGTTTTCTAAACCAATTCGAACCAAACGTAAGCTTTGAGTTTGGTAGTTTCGTGCCAAAAGTAGATATCTCAGAAGACGAAAAATACTTGAAAATTCAAGCAGAGATGCCGGGCTTGAGTAAAGATGATTTTAAAGTTACTATAACTGACGACAATATGTTATGTATTAAAGGTTCGAAGAAGAAAGAAAAAGATGAAAAAGAAGAAAAAGATGGAAGAACTTATCACAGAATTGAACGAAGCTATGGTGAATTCTCAAGAAGCTTCTTATTACCAGACTATATTAAAAATGATTCTATACAGGCTAAATACGAAGATGGTGTTTTAAACATCACATTCGAAAAAACTGAACCTGTAAAACCAAAAGAAATACAAATCAATGTTCAATAAAATTAACCCGGGCTTATTTGCCCGGTTATTTAATAATTATAATTATGTAATATTTTAAAGGAGGGATGAAAAATGACATATATTAATTTTGATCCATTCAAAACTGTAGAGCAATTTGCTCGTAGGATACAAGAATTTGCAAATGAATTCGAAAAAAATATCAATTATGATTTTAATGAAAATTTTAGACCAAGAGTAGATATTTCAGAAGATGAAAAAAATGTATATTTAGTTTTCGAAATTCCTGGTGTAAAAAAAGAAGATGTTAAAATAACAATTAGCGAAGATAAAGTGCTTACAGTAAAAGGTTCTAAAGAAAGACCCTTTGTAAATAAAGAACAAAAAGATGGCGAAGTTCAATCAAGTGAACATACTTATATTAAAGCAGAAAGAAGATTTGGAGAATTTAGTAGAAGTTTCTCATTACCCGATAATATTAATACCGAAGCAATAAACGCTAAATACGAAAATGGTTTACTTTATATTACTTTGGCTAAAATAGAACCCGCAAAACCAAAAGAAATTGAAATTAGTGTATCATAAGTAAATTTGAAAGTCAAAAAAAAGGCTATCTCATAACTTGAAAATTTTAATAATGTGTCATTCCCTCGAAAGCAGGAATCCAGTTTGGAAGAAAAATTATTGATTCCCGATTACTCGGGAATGACATCAATTTGGACTTATGAGGCAGCCCTTTATTAGTTTATTTTAAATGTTATTTTAATTTCATTCCTGCATCTAATAATTGATTTACTTTTACTAAGGTATCTGCTTCAGCATAAAATCTAATTAAAGGTTCTGTACCAGAAGCACGAATTAGTAACCAACCATTTTCAACGAAAAACTTATATCCATCTAAAGTATTAGTACTTATTACTTTATAGTTACCTAACTTTGATGGAATATTTGCAGCAGCATCTAAAATTACTTTTTTCTGATTTTCAGTAACATATACATCACGGCGAGCAAATTTATGAGGTCCGAGTTCATCATCTAATTCACTACAAAGTTCTTTTAGTGATTTATTACGTTTTGTCATAATTTCTAAAACTAATAACCCATTAAATAATCCATCACGTTCGGGAATATGAACAATTGAACTTAAGCCACCTGATTCTTCTCCACCTATTAATATTTTATCCTCAACCATTAGCTTAGCAATATGTTTAAATCCTACAGGTGTTTCGTATAATTTAATTTTTTTCTTTTGGCAGTATAAATCTACCATAGAAGTTAATGACACCGTCTTAGCTACAGCACCCCTTTTTTTCTTTTCTTCAAACAAATATTTTAACAAAATCATAAATATTTTATGAGAATCTACAAAATTTCCATCACTATCTACTAGGCCTAATCTATCTGCATCACCATCTGTAGCAATACCGATATCATATTTGCCTTCTACCACTTTTTGCTTTAATTCTGTTAGAACTTCTTCTATTGGCTCGGGATGGTCTAAATTACCGAAAGATGGATTATATGTTTCGTGAATTTCATCAGCATCGGGCAATAAATATTTAATTGTATTAATACCAGAGCCGTGCATCGGATCGTATAATACTTTTATTTTTGATTTATTTATTGCATCGAAATCAATTTTTTTCTTCAAATATCTGATGTATGATTCTTTAGAATCAAAATAAATAATTAATTTTAATTTAGAGTATTCATCTATAGTTTTTAAATTAAATTTTGGTGGTTTATTCCAAATTTTTTTTAATTCTGCTTCTAAAGCTGCTATATCTTCGGGTTTAGCAGGTCCACCATAATTAGCTTTTACTTTATATCCATTATATATAGCAGGATTATGACTTGCAGTAATCATTATCCCTAAATCTGCATTTTTACTTTTGGTCTGAAAAGATACCTGTGGAGTAGAGGATATTTCTTTTGTTAGGTGAACTCTAATACCATGCGAAGCTAGTACCAATGCAGTTTCCTCAGCAAATTGTTTAGAGAGGAAACGAGTATCGTAACCAATAACTACATCCAGCGGATTTTTATTAGTAAAATTGTTCTGTAAATATTTTGCAGTAGCCAATGCTACCAATCTAATATTATCAAAAGTAAAATCGCGTGCAATAATTCCACGCCAACCATCTGTACCAAATTTTATCATAGTATTTCTTTAATTTATTTATTATCTACTAAAAATGCTTCTACCTGGATAAATAGCCGCATCGCCTAAAGATTCTTCTATTCTAATTAATTGATTATATTTAGCCACACGTTCTGAGCGAGATGGTGCACCTGTTTTGATTTGTCCTGCATTAGTAGCAACTGCTATATCTGCAATAGTGGTATCTTCGGTTTCGCCAGATCGATGAGAAATAACAGTTTTATAGGCATAATTTTGAGCTAATTGTATTGTTTGAAATGTTTCAGACAAAGTACCAATTTGATTAACTTTTACTAATATTGAATTAGCTATGTTTTCGTTAATTCCTCTTTGTAAAAATTTAGGATTAGTTACAAAAATATCGTCTCCTACGAGTTGGATTTTATTACCTAATGCAAGAGTTAATTTAGCCCAACCTTCCCAATCATTTTGGTCTAAACCATCTTCAATACAAATAATTGGATATTTATTAACTAATTCTACATACCATTGAATTAATTCTTCTGATGTTTTAAGCGATTTATCAGATTTAAACATTTCGTAATTGCCATCTTTCCACATTTCAGAAGCTGCTACATCTATAGCTAATAAAATATCATCATTAGGAGAATAACCAGCTTTTTCTATTGCATTAAGTATTACTTCGAATGCTTCTTCATTAGATTTTAATGATGGAGCAAATCCACCTTCGTCGCCTACACTTGTATTGTATCCTTTAGAACTTAGAACTTTTTTTAATGAATGAAACACTTCTGAACAAATTCTTACAGCATCATTAAAAGTAGGAGCTCCTACTGGCAAAATCATAAATTCTTGGATATCAACAGTATTATCGGCGTGTTTGCCACCATTTAGAATATTCATCATAGGTACTGGTAAAGTATTAGCCCTTACACCTCCTAAATACTTATATAATGGCATCATATGGTACTCAGCAGCTGCCTTTGCTACAGCTAGTGAAACAGCCAAAATAGCATTAGCACCTAATTTTGTTTTAAATTCTGTCCCATCTAACTCTAATAAAATATTATCTACTTGTGCTTGGTCAGTAGCATCTATTCCTTCTAAAGCTTCGAAAATAGTTTCATTAATATTATCTACTGCTTTTAATGTACCTTTTCCATTGTAGCGCGAATTATCTCCATCTCTTAGTTCGAATGCTTCTTTATCACCTGTACTTGCTCCGGATGGCACTGCAGCAATACCTAATGAACCATCTTCTAAAGTAACTTCGCATTCTACAGTTGGATTTCCCCTTGAATCTAATATTTCACGTGCATAAATATCATAAATTAGAGAACTCATTTTAATCTCCTATGTTAAGTATTAAAATTTAAGATTATCTATTTTTTTTGCTAATTTAAAATCTAATTCTGTTAAACCACCTTCCGAATGAGTAGATAAAGTAATTCTTATCTTATTCCAACCATAAATTAGTATATCGGGATGATGGTCTAATACTTCAGCTTCGATTGCTATACTATTTACAATTCCAATTGCTGCAGCAAAATTAGAAGCAACTATTTCTCTTACAATAGTATTATTTTCTTTATTCCAGAAAGGAACTTCTTTAAGAAGTTCATTAATTTCTTGTTCTGATAGTAATTTTGGTCTTGACATAGATAATATTAACTTAATATATTATCAATTTTTTCAACTATATTTTTCTTTGGAACAGCTCCTAATATAGAATCAACTACTTCGCCATTTTTAAAGAATAATAACATTGGAATAGAGCGAATTCCATATCTCATAGCAGTCATTTGATTGTTATCTACATCGAGTTTACATACTTTAATTTTGCCTTGATATTCCTGTGAAACCTCGTCTATATATGGAGCAATTAATCTACAAGGACCACACCAAGCAGCCCAGAAATCAATTAAAACAGGAATATCTGATTTTAGAACTTCTTGTTCGAATGTTGCATCAGTTAGATGAATTACGTTTGACATTTTAATACCTTTAGATTTTTATTAATACAAAAATATATATATTTTATTTTTTTCAATTAATTAATTAAGTTAATTTTTTATAAATTTTTTAAATTTTTATTAGCTCTTAAAATTGCATTAAAAATTGTGTTTGGTGATAAATAATCCATACAAAAGTACTCAGGATTTTTACATTTTGGACTAAAAAAACATTTACATTCTTTATCAGGCATAACTATTTCGCCACGACCATATAGCTCGAATTCTTTGGGATTAAAAATATTATTCATTAAAATTAATTGTTTCCTTAGGGCTATTGCAATATGCATTCCCATTGTAACTGCCGATACTACAATATCACATTTATTAACTAATGAAATAAATTTATCTAAATCGAAATAACCTAAATATAAAGCATTAGTTTGAGTTTGAAAATAACGATTTTTTTCATCTTCTTGTTTACCACCTAATAGAATTGGAAAGAAATTATTATCTTGTATTAATTTTATAAGTTCTATCCAATTATTATCAGACCATAAGCGAGAAACCCATCGAGCACCGCAACCAGTATTTAATCCAATAATAGTTTTATTTTCATTATTAATTTGCCACTCGTATTCCAAATTTATATCTAAGATATATTCTTCTTTATTAAATTCCCATCCACAAATTTGGTAAATTTCTTCGGGATAAGATAATTGATTTGATTTATTTAAATCATCGAACAAACCTGTAAGATATTTATGTTCTGCTTGATGATTAGCATAGAATGGGACATTATCTTGTAAAGTAAATCCTTTTAATTCTTTAGTTTTAAGATTTTTTGCTAATGCAACAGCTTCTAAATCTTTATCTAAATTTATAACTAAGTCAAAATCAATAGATTTTAAAATTTCAATTGACGGGGAATTGTATCCAAAAACATTATCTACAATTTTAGGAATTACTTCAGGCGAATATGTAAGCCACCAAATTTTTTTATCAGGGAATTCTTTCTTAATTCTTGGTAATAATGTAGTAGTTCTAATTACATCTCCTATAGCACCAAGTTTGATAATAAGAATAATTCCAGTAGTCTTATCATAATAATCGCAATTATTACAAACCACTCCATAGTCTTTATGTGGTTTACACGGCATAAATCCTTTGAAATATCTGCAATCAGAATGGAATATGTATTGAGTCATTATAAATTATATTGGATTAAAATAAAAACGTGTAAATTAATTACATTAGACTCTCCTGTCTCTTGAAGTGTAATAGGTGTAAATAATTCACCGCGAGTGTCATTTTTTCCTATTAAATTAGTAATGCCGATTCCAAAACCTGTATTTATAAATAAATTATCTTTTAATCTACCATCAACTCCTAATTTAAAAGTTCCACCTAAACGAAAAGCATTTTCTTTTGGTGGTATTTTGTATAATTCATCTTTAAAAACATCATTATTTACATAATCTCTAAACCATTCTACATCTATATTATGTACAAACGACATTCTTACTTCTAATCCTGTATAAACTTTGGCACGAGCAAATGGTACATACAAGAAAACATAATGTAATCCTGTATTAATACCAAGCACATTTAATGTATGCGAAAAATAATCTATAATATTTCTATTATAATTAATTCTTTCTTTACCACGGAAAAAAGAATAGTCTATATTGAAAGGTATTCTTAAGTTATCTTTGTCATCTATCGGAAAAGTTAATCTAAGTTCTATTCCAGGTTGTGCATCGGGAAAACTACCACCAGTAACTGCTTCGTCTGTATCGCTAGTAGCAATCATAGGTAATTTAGCGGGATTATTTCCAATAATTTGTGTAGTAAACAATCCTGCTGCTAATCTATATTTAGTTGTAAATTGTGAGAAAGAACTATAGTTAACCAATATTAAAAGCGTTAAAACATAAAATCTCATCACATAACCTTCGATAATCATTCCAATAATATATAAAACAATCAAAAGACATAATAATTACAAATATTATTTTAAATATTCTTTTATACCATAACTTTTTTTATCATTTTCTTTTGATATCTTTATTATCATTTCGCCTATTAAACCCATAGATATAAATTGCACACCCACTATTACCATCCCGATAGCAAATAGTGCTAAAGGTCTATTACTTAAATAAGTCAATCCCATAAACCATTCTATCACCAATACAGTAGTTATTATAAAACCAACAAATGAAATTATTGTTCCTACAGTACCGAAAAAGTGAAGTGGTCTTTTGAAATATCTCGTAGTAAGCAATACAGTTAACAAATCTAAAAATCCATTGATAAATCTTGAAATACCAAATTTAGATTTGCCAAATTTTCTGGGATGATGAATTACTGGTATTTCTGTAACTTTAAAACCCATCCAATGTGCTAAAGCAGGAATATATCTATGCATTTCTCCATATACATTAAGTGATTTTACAACTTCCTGTCTATATCCTTTTAGTCCACAATTAAAATCGTGTAATTTAATTCCCGAAAAAGCAGATGTTACAAAATTGAAGAATTTAGATGGGATTGTTTTGGTAATTGGATCATATCTTTTTTTCTTCCAACCCGAGACCAAATCGTAACCTTCGTTTAATTTATCTATTAGATTTTTTATTTCAGATGGATCGTCTTGAAGATCGCTATCCATTGTAATTACATATTTCCCTACTGCTTTATCGAAACCAACAGATAATGCTGCGCTTTTACCATAATTTCTTCTTAATCTTATACATTTAAATTTTTTGTTATTTTGATTAACTTTTTTTATCTCTTCGAACGAATTATCTGTAGATCCATCATCAATAAAAATAACTTCATATTTACCATTAGTTAGTTGTTCTAATTCTTTCTCAATTAAATCTGACAGTTCAGGAATAGATTCTTCTTCGTTATATAATGGTATAACAACAGATATTTCTATGTTAGATGTTTTTTTAAATTTCTTTTTTTTTCTTTTTTTTGTTAAATTTTCTTTGTCAGGACTACTGAGTTGTATATTATTTTTATTATTTTCTGAATTATCGCTCATATCTTAGTTTTTAACTATTGGAAAAGTAATAATAGAATTATCGTTTAGATAAAATTTAATAAAGTATAATCCATTGTAATAAAATTTTAATTGATTAATTTGGTTAAAAGTTCCAATTAATTGACCAAGACTATTAAATAAATCTATTTTATAATAATCATCAAAATTTATGTTAAATTCATTATTAAATGGATTAGGATAAAGTGTTCTAATTGATTTTTCTTTTTGTTTTACATTAGCAGGATATTTGGTATAATAAACATGGAAAAATAATTTATCTATTAAATCATTATTCAATTCTAAATAATTAGTTTTTTTCATATCTTCATTTATAACTATACCACCCATTACATCGCGAACAAATATTGAATCAATATTCTGAAGTAAATTGATATTATTCCATTCAATTTTTACTTTACTTGTGTTAGTCCAGTATATATTCATTTTATACCTTTCATACCATTTATCTGTATTATCGGGAATAGGTCTAAGATCGAGATTAGTCCAAATTAAGTCGTATATTTTTTTTCCCGTAGAATCTGTCCTTGTAGAATCTATAAATTCTAAAATTACATAAAACGTAGGTGGCGGTGGCGGATAAAGTAACTCCCCCAAATCACCATCTAATCCATAACTTGCTTTGCTATCAACCCCAAAAGCAAGCAACCATTCTTTAGATGAAGAATTATCTTTTGTAATTTTTAAATTTACTCTTTGAGAAATTTGAGACTGAAGTATTCCTGTCAAAAGAAAAAATATTATAAAGATTTTATTCATATTTTTTATAAATAAATGGGCAACACTTTTTGGAATGTTGCCCATTTGATTAATTATTTATTATAATTATTTAACAACGTTAAATTTAATTACTGTATTGTATTCTCCTGCATTTACTTTAGCGTAATAAATACCATTAGCTAAATTAGTAACATCAAATGTTTGTGAGTAAGAACCTGCATTAAATCCATTATTTACAATTGTATCAACTTTATTACCTAAAGCATCGTAAATATCAATAGTTACAAACGCATTTTGTGTTATAGTAAATTCGATGTTAGTAAGATTTTGTGCTGGATTTGGATAAATATTTGCATTATTTAAAGCAATCTCAGAATTTTCTGATTTGTATACTTTAATTGCATTAAAAGCAAGTTCATTAACTTTAATATTTGCAGTTTCGCCTTTTTTAACTTCCCCTAATAAAATACCTGTTGCAGCATCTATGAATTTATAATTAGCATCTGAATTAGTTACATTAAGATTAATTGGATAATCAACACCTTGAAGTCTAATTGTTGCTTCATTACTATTTGTCAAATATTTATTATCAGCAAATCGAACATCAAACAAACCAGCCATTGGAATAGGTGGATATTCGAAATAATTTACTTCTTCAGACTCTAAATTTGTCATATATAATTTAGCTTCTTTTTTAGCATTATCACGAATTATAAATGCTTGACTATTATTTAAAATTTGATCTTTAGTAATGTAGCTTACATTTTCTTTACCACTTTCGTAAGTAGATTTTAATGTATAAATACCATCTCCAGAAGTTTTAATCCAATATCCTAATCCAGGTATCAAGTTAGATGTTAAATAATAACCTAAATCAGTTCTATATCCGTATACACCATATTTTAATGTATAGCTTTTAGAAGGAATTGTAGCAGCATCGCCCTTCAAAAATTCAATACCATTAATACTAGTAACAACAGATAAAGCACCAACTAAGTTCCAACCACCTTTAAATTGTGTTTCTCCAGGATCTGGAGTATCACCTCCAAAAACTTTAATACCGTAAGCATCATTAATTTCTCTAACGAAAGCACCTGCAAATTTAGTATCTACACCGCTTTCAGGATATTTTACAAAGTAACCTTCGCCAAATCTTAGTAATTCGCGTTGTTGATATTGGCTATTAACAAATGCCCAAGGAATATTTATAGCTTTTGGATAAACTACTTTATAATTTCTATTTTCTGGATTTAATGGTAGTGAGAGTAAGTTCCAACCAGATTTAATAATTGGATTACCATTTTCATCTACGAAATTGATAGATTGTGGTAAAGTATATTCAATCCAAAATTCTTTGATACGAGTATCAGTAATAGTGATAGACCTAACGGTTTCATTTATAGGTGTTGCTTGATACATACTAATAGCTTGACCAGCTTGACCTTCTAGTACAGTTCTTATAAATAAAGTAGAACCTACGGGGAAATCTCTTGTATTCCATTGTACAGTAACAGGATAATTAGCATCTAAGTTATTAAATTTACATTTATAAACCCATGAATTAACACCTTTTGGTAAATTATATGGTCTTATATCTCTTGAATTAGTTCTACGATTCAATATATTTGGAGCAAAATCTCCAAAACCATATGGAATGATAGTTTCTAACGCTGGATTAGTTGGGAACCAACGAGCATCTAAAGTTTGTGTATTCATAGGCTGTCCCCAAGCAAATTCACCATAAAGTTCATCTACACTTTCGGTTGCTCTATCACCAGTTCCAAAAACTAAGTTCACTTGTTGTCCAATTCTATTAATTAAAGAAACGTTAATACCACCTGGATTTTGAGGAGTTTTAGCCCAATCAGGTTCGTAAGGATTTCTAATAAACAAGAAGTTAACTTTAATTCTAACTGGACTTACTCTTGCATAGTCAGATTTTAGAGTAATATAACCTACGTGGATACCATGTGGATCTTGACCTGCTATTTTTGGTAAACGTGTAGGATCGCAACGAACTTCGAGAATAACATCACCATCATCTTGAGTTGGTTTTAAGATTGGATCTAATTCTTGACCCAAAATAGCATTATCAATCCATTTAATAAAACCATCTCTACCATTATTCTTAATTTGAAGACCACGATTTTCGTTTAATGGATCAGTATTTACTCTTAACCATTCTTGATCTGTTTCGATAAAAACATTTTGTAAGCGAGATTTAGTAGTTCTATTTGTTATTTTAATTCTTGCAATTCCAAATTGTTCTGGTGAATTATCATCAACTGATACTAAATAAGGAATTTCATATTCGCTTCCTTCTGGATTCTTTGGAAATTCGTCATCAGTAATAGATGCTACTCTAAATCTTGGTACATCATCTGATATTTTTAAAGTAATTACACCTGGATAAACGGGTTCTGTTTTAAACATTGCATCGTCTACAAGTGGACCAGGTAATATTTTTGCATTATCATCTTCAGATACAGGGGCATTATTTAATCCATCTAAATAAGTTTCGGGCATAAATAAATTACCATCTAATCTGCCTCTATTATTACCAATTTTTGGACGATTATATAAGTTTAGATAGTTTGTTGTATCATAATCTAACATATGTTGCCAAGCATAATCAGTAGCAACATTCATATCGTTATATCTTACAACTCTATTATCAATATAAATAGGTGTAGTCTGAATTAAATTTATTTGACCAATTCTATTGTCTGCTACTACTCTAAATCTTACATAAAGAAGCACTTCGTATGTAACAGATATCGGATCTGTTTCAGGTAAGCCTTGATTAGAAACACCTGTTATACGTATTCTACGACCGTCTTCGTTATCTCTGGTATCATTCCATTTATTTGGATTGATAAAATACCAATAATAATCGTCTTCGAAATCATCTGTTTTTATAGTGAAATTTTTAGCTAAAGGTTCTACACCTACATCTACATAAGATGGATGAACTGTTTCAACACCAATAGCACGAACAGCTTTTTCATTATAAAAAATAGAAAATTCGAAGCTTGTAATTGGTTCTACTCTATATAAAGCAATACCTTGAGCATTTTTATAACTAAACCAATTATTAGTTATAAAAACAGGTAATAAAAATTCGCGAGCACCTGATACTGATGGTGGTACCCATATACGACCATCAGGATAGTAATCAGTATTATATGATTCATCCTCACCCATTAAACTTAATTTTGGTAATTGTGGGCGAGAAAAATTACCAGCTCCCTGCCCATAGCTATCTACAACGGACAGAAATAAAAAAATAAATAAAACCGACAAACAAAAGATATTTCTAATGTTGCCTTGACGTACTAAGAGTTTCATTATAACCCCCATATTTTATTAAAAACTAATTAATTATATACAAATATTTTTTTTCTTATTAAATCATTTGAACTTGAAATTATTACAAAATATAAACCATTATTCAAATTCAGATTAATATATTTTTCTTTATTCAATTCATTTTCGTAAATTTTTGTCCCATTATAGTTAAATAATTGTATTGTTGAGTTTGCATTGAATTCAATATTTTGAAAATGCAATAAATTATTTGTAACATCATAATAAATATCATATTTATTATTATCATCTACTACAGAGCTTGTAGTATCTTTTTTAAAGTATTTAATATATTTCTCTGTCGTAGATAATGTATTAAAATCTGTACAAATGCAATTATTTAACTGTAATGGAATAATATTTAATAATGTAGTATCGCTTTTATTTAAATCTTTTTTATTGTAATCTATTTCGAATAGTTTTAAATTATTATTTATTTTGTTTAATTTATTTTTTACTGTAAATAAAACTGTAGAGTTTCCCGACAAATAATCTTTTTCTACTAATTCAAAATGATTATCATTTATATTAAAGTTTGCAATATTATAATTATCATTAAAATTAATTTTATAACTTAAATAATCTAAATAAACACTATTATTTAAATTTAGACTACCTTCAATTTTGTTAATCATATTTGGATTATATTCAATTGTATCCAAGTTAGAAATATTTACATTAATTTTAGTATCTTTGTAATCATATTTAATTGGTTTTATCCATATAGTATCAAGCCTATCTACTTCTTTTTTAAAATCATCAGTAAATTCAACATATTCAATTTCAACAAGAGCAGAATCACACATTTGACCCGTATATTTACCGTAAAAACCAATTAATTCACGTTTTCCAAAAACGGGTTGGTTAGAAAGAAAATATCCTAATATTTTACCAGGCTCTAAATTAAATGTAACATCATTATCTGTGCTAAATTCAGCTAAAGTATTAAGAACAACTTTGCTTTCGAATCTAATTTTCTTATTATCATATTTAATAGAAAAATTTAATCCGTATAAGGAATCAATTCTTTTTACTTCGCCGATTCCAATAGTTAATAATATTTCATTTTTTGGTAAATTATTTTCACAATATATCAAATTATAGTGTGAAGTTAATTTAACGTCTACTTTATCTTTAGATAATAAATAATTATTAGTACCGGTAAAATATACCGGTACTAATAAAATATTCAATATGTAATAATTAATTTTCAACTATTAATTTATGTATTATATTATTACCATTACTTTCTAATCTTAAGAAATATACTCCAGAGTTAACTTTAGTAGTATTATTATCTAATAAATTCCATTCAATAGTATGTAAACCAGAATTCAATTTAGTATTATTAATTAAATTCTTTACTAAATTACCTTTCATATCATATACATTTAGATTATATATATCTTCTGTATTAATATTTAAGGTAATTATAGTCTTTTCCACTATTGGATTTGGTGTATTAGAAATAATTGTATTAGTTAGATCATTTGTATCTACTGAGCTAATACTATAGTTAATATCGCCAATTTCGTTATCATTAAATCTTACATCAGCTAATTTAATTAGTTCATCACTTAATTTTGCTTTAATTACTACTACAGGATTACTTGGTAAAAATTCTCCACTACCAGAAATAACTACTCTATTATTGTGATTCATTACCATCATAGAGTTATTTTCTGTTTCGTATGAAACTATGTCAATAATATCACCATTTATTTCAAATTTTATTCCAAGAGGACCATTTAGATAATTATTCAAATATACTGGTATATCGTAAATATTATCTGCAAATTTGCTTATTTTACCTATTTTTAGACCGTTTGCAATTTCATCTGTTTTTAATTTACCATATATTACAAAGGTATCAATTAACCAAGGTAATTCAGTAATTCTACCCGAAATATATTTCATAATCCATGCTGCATCATATTCATTAGCTTCGAACAGAATTTGTTTAACTGAACTAATTTCATTTGGTAAATCATCAGTAAATACTTTACTTCTTTTTGGAATTCTTACTTTCTGACCAGCACCATTATAATAGTAACGACCATTATGATTAACATCAGCGTGATATGCTGCTCTTCTTCTTACTGGATCTAATGGAATTCCTTCTGCTACAGATTTTAAAATCAATCTAACATCATTAGCTGTAACGAATCTATTTTGTGGTAGATTATAATGCTTTCTTCCAACAGCTTTAGAGAAATCAACATCTCCATCGCCCCACCATTCAGCAACATTAAATCTAGTAGTTGCTGATAATAGTATTCTTTTATCAGAACCACCAGAAGGTTGCCAGTCAGTAGTTCTATCTTCACGAGTTGCAGCTTTTACTAAATCATCAATAAATAAAGCATTTAAGTAATCAGCACCTTCACCAATAATTTTACCTTCACCTTTTACACCTACTACAGCACCACGAGTAATAACTCTTGTGTCAGTTATATCAGGACGATTCTTTGGACCAATAGTACCATAGCAAAATTCGATATCGCCTTGACGTGAAAAAGCATCAGTAGATTCGTATAGTCTTAATTGGAAATTTCCAACAGAAGATTTAACAGGTTGACCATCTAATAAATAGTTTATATTAAGATCTTTCCATTGTACGATAAATACTTTTCTTGGTTTTCCTTGATCATCAGTTTCAGTAATAGTTGTATATGAAATAGATGAAGGTACAAAACCCTGTTGGAAAAAGTCAGTTTCATTTCTTAAGTAATGATCTCCCCAATATGGAGCTATTACATTTGTAGGATAATTATTAGCATCTAAGAAAAGAGCTTGCGGATTAGGCGCTGGTAAATTTGGTGGAGGTGATAAAGTAATAAAACCATTTACACAGATCCATGCTTGTGTAAATATTTCACCATTAAATTCGAATTCGAAACCTAAATTTACTCTTACATAACCATCATTTCTATCATTACCAATATAGTTTGGTGGTAATGCAAAAAGATTAGAATTGATAGGAGGAACATTAATTTCTTCATATGGTTTTCCTTCTACCAATGTGATTGATTTAAATTCACCAACCACTTGTGCAATCGCTGTTTGCGATATAGATAAGATCATTACTATCATCGCAATTCCGACTGCAGTTAAGATAATTTTTTTCATGATATACTCCTTATTATTTTTTAAATTTTTTTCCATTTTATAAGGCAGGCTCTCTACTTAGAGAACCTGCTATTATATCATTATTATTTTACTACTACAACCGGATATGTGCTTATTGCACTTCCTGCTATAAGTCTTATCATATACTGACCACTAGCAAGTTTACTACCAGCAGCATCAGTTGCATCCCAATCTATACTATAAGTACCGTTATTTAATTCTTCGTCAACGATTGTGGAGATTATATTACCAATCATATCTACTATTTGAATAGTTGTTCTTGTAGATTTATTTATCTCAAATTCAATTTTAGCATTTCCATTTACTGGATTTGGCGATACAGAAGTAATTCTAGTATATTGACCTGCGATACCTAAATCTTCTACAGAGCTAATCCAATCATGCATAATTACAAATTGATCGATACCATCATCAAGAATTGTTAATACTGCTTTACCATTTTCTTCTTTGAAAGCTACTTGAGAATTTAATAATCTTTCGTTAATATTTCTCATATTGATAGAGAAGATAGTTCCGTTAGAAAATCTATCTCTTATCCACCATGATGAACCATTTGGATTTTTAACTCTATCATTGATTGCAGGAATTTCTTTTGGATCCCAAGTAATTGTTACGGGATATAATGGAGATGTTCCACCCATTACACCGCCTGCTTGGAATCTACCTAAGTAATAGAATGTATTATTAACATTTCTACCTGTTGGGAATATGTTTCTTAATACACCATTTCTATTAGGAATAGTCCAACGAGCATCGAAAGCATCATCAAAAGGTCTTGGTGGTAATTCGATTTCGCATAATGAGTTATCTAATTTACCTACATAATCTCCATCATTTCCATCACCTGTAGAAGTTCCTTGAACACTTGATGTACCAAATTCTAAGTCCTGATATGCACCTTTAACATTTTGAACTCTTAATGTAGCAGTAAAGTCTGTTGGTTCAGAAACAGTTAATCTAAATTCTAAGTAAGCTTGTTTTCCATATCTATCTTGAGCAACTACTCTTACTATTACCCACCCTGATGCATTTGGTGATAATGTTCCAGTTTTATTAATTCTTGCAGTAGCTCTATCACTATTACCAGTGCTTACAATAATACTTGGAGAGATAGTTAATCCAGAAATAGGTTGATTATTTTCATCAACTAAGAACAAGGTTAACGTATCTCTTGGATTTGTTCTATTTAGATCTGTATCAATAATAGTTACTTCAGTAGAATATGGTTTATTAGGATCTATACATTCAACTTCTGGTATACCTGTTACTATAGGATCGTGAGCTACACCACGAACTTCTAATGGTATTTGCTTATAAGTGCTTAATCCGTTTTCGTCTGTTACAACAACAGTAATTAACTCGTTCTTTGGAGCATCTTTTACTCTTGGTGTACCATATAATAATCCGGTATTTGGATTAATTTTTAACCATTTTGGTGTAGTTTTCATGTTAGTTAAATCAATCTTACCAGCTTCTGGATAGCAATTATCAATTGGTATTTCATTTTCAGGAGAATCAACATAGATAAGTTTAAATGTATGTTTTTGACCAAAGTTAGGATCAAATACTTTAATCATTCTTGTATCATCAAGTAAACTAGGATTATAATCATTATCTTCAATTGCTATAGGTAATGAATCTGTTGTAATAGTAGGTTGTATATTTACAACTACATCATAACGACGACTATTTATTCCACCATGACCATCATTTACTACTACAACGAAATTTGTATCTGTGTTATATCTATCATGGAAAAATTCTTGATTATTTACAACTTCTGATACTTTTCTGTATATCATATTCCATGCAGTATCTCTTGGTATTCTTACGTTTAGTTGACCATGAAGTGTAAAATCTACACCAAAATTATCCTCATCTGTATCGCTATCATATTTGTATAGATATTGATTTGCCATCCATGAAGGTCTTGATTGTACTAGTATTGCACCTGGTGGTAGTCCTAATGGATCACCATCATACATTAAAGTGTCTACAACAGATGTATCAGCAGGATTATATCTGATTGCAATATTTTGGAATCCATAAGCTGTACGACCATAACGGAAATCCCAACCTTGAGCAGCAGGAGATTTGTCTTCCCATTCATCATCAGTGTTTATATCAATCTGGAATCTTAATTTATCTGTTAAGTTAGCAATTAAACGATTGTTTCTATCTGTACCACATTTATAAACTGTACCATAGTATTGAACATATATTTCATTTTGATTATCTAATCTATAAATTACTTCATCTTCACCTGGATCTAAGAAACGTGGCATACTATCTACAACAAATATCTTAAATGTATAGGAAGATGTATAATTTGGACCGACATTTATAGTATCTTGTTGTAAGAATCTTGCATTATTTATAACATAACTTTGATTACTTAAGTATGGTGGGAATGTTTCAATCCATTTATCAATTTCATCTTGGCTAACTGGTGGATTCATTGCTTTTAGATTATCCACATTTCTATATGTTGGTGGGAAGTTATGAGCAAATACAGTAATAGAATCACCACCAGGTACAACAAATGGGTTTATTGGTAAACCACCTAATTCTAAATATCCTTGTGCGCCCCATGCTTGACCATCAGAAACATATTTACGATTTACAACTAACCATCTACTTAATGGGGAGTTTTGATGTATTGACCAATCATAAGTTAATCTAGCATATCCATTTGGTTCGATAAATGAGCGTGGGTCGTAAAATCTATTAGAATCGATTGCAGTAATTCTAATGATAGAGTCACGACCACGACCACCAGCTATTTCTCCAGCTGGATCGCCTAATATATCTAAACCACTATATTTTCTAAATTGAACTGGATATGGTCTATCTTCAGTTAAGAATATTTTGTTTAAGAATTCTGTATAAACTACTTCTTCTTTATTGCTTGGATCATCTTCTTTTGGTAATCTCTGTTTAATGGTATCTTTTTGTAAGCTTATAATATTGCCTGTCCATACAGGAGGTCTAGTAGATTCTGTAATTCTAAACGCCATACCTTTCAGAGCTGCTTGTTGGATACCTTCTCTCCATAAAATAGTTCTTGAAACAATTAATACAGAATCACCAACTCTAACTGGTAAAGCACGATATCTTTCACCTGCATAGAAAGTAGTATTCGAAATATTACCGATTAGATTTGACTGTGGCATTCCAGGTCTATTTGAGAATAAGTTTTCAACTCTTGCAAGAGCATTATCATCTGCAGTATATCTTCTACCTTGTAAAGCCGAAGCATCTTCATTATATGGATTTAACATTAAATTAGCTAATAGTTCTGGTCCGCTACCTAAGTTTGCAAGTCCTTCAGATGTACGTCTCCAAGTTGGGTCTGTTCTGTTTGTAGAATCAGGAACTAATTCAATAGTTTGACGGAAAACTTCTCTATAAGGAGCATTTTCATCTACCTGTTGTAAATTAGCTCTTACGAAATCACCTGTTTTTAAATTAATTACGAAGAATATAGAGTGATTAAGTAATCTTGGATCATGATTGCTTCTTCTTGTTAAATCTTCGTAGTTTGCTCTTGTTTCTAAATATAATGGATATCCTATAGGATGATAATATACACCATTTTCGTCAGCTTTAAATTCTGTTTGAACTGCTGCAATACCAGGATATTTTAAATTACCTTGATCATCTCTTGCTTCAGCAACAAATGGATCTCTTGTCCAACGTTTAATTACCTTATTATATGATGGTTGAGATGGATCAGTAAATGTTCTTAATCTTGGAGGAATACCTACAGCAAAGTCTTCAATAGGACTCATTCTACGTTTTGAATAATCAGCAGTTTTAATATCTGTTGTTTTATCGTAAATATCATAAATATGTCCAGAAAATACTAATTTTTCAGGAATACTTCCTGGATCAGGAGTATTTTGATCACCTGCTACATTTTTCAATACTATTGGTTTATAAGTTACATCTCCTCTTTCTAAAGATTCGAATGGACCTTTATTTCTAGGATCAGTTGGATTGTTGCTAATCAATTCAGGATAAACTAATGGTAGCCAATTATTGCCATCACCTGCTACGAAGAATGTTTCCATTATAGCATATAATGGATTATCTTGAACGTGTGGTAATACAAATTTAACATTAGCTTCAGTATGACCCCAGAAGTTACCTCTTAAAGTATCTGTTCCACCAAATCCAATACCAGTAGTTCCTGCTAAAATACCTTTTGTATTAGGTGCATCTGGTAATCTAATTAAAAATCTTGCTTTATTATTATAAATAGAATTTGCTGCTTCTGAGAATTTATATGATGGTAATGGACCTTGTATTTCACCATAAATTGTAGCACCAACTAAATCAGATGATGCAACATTTGCTACTATCTTACCACCATTATCTTTATCTACTGGACCAACAATAACATTTTGTTCTATTCCTATTGAAGACGTAGCAACATTACCAGTAATTAGTGAGCGGTTAAAGATTAATTTTAAGTTATAATTATCAGAATAAATAGCAGATCCAGAGAAAGCTTCATTATCTTGAATTCTTACTCTATTAAAGTTTATAGAATCAATACGTCCAACTTTATTTACTGTTACAGAATCCAATATATAAATAGCACCACCTAACCCAAGACCATTTTCTGGTAAGTTAGCATCTTTATTTTTACGATTTACATCTTGTAAAGCCATATTAGCAGGATAAACTTTTTCCCAAGTATCACCACCATTTGTAGATTTTAATATTGTTCCTATATCACCAACTATATAACCTCTTGATAAACTTGGGAAGTGAAGACCATAGTAACCTAATGAAGATCCAGTGTTCATATTTTCCCAAGTTGTACCACCATTAGTTGTTCGATAAGCAATACCACCGGTAGCTACTACGTAACCATTATTTTGTGTAGTGAAATATGCTTTCTGGAATGATTGAGTTGTACCTGTGTTAATGAAATCCCAAGTATTTCCACCATTATTTGTAACTAATCCTACACCATTATTTCCAAAGATAAAACCCTTTTGAGTGTTTAAGAAAATTATAGAATTAAGATTTTGAGTTGTACCGGATATTTGCCTGTATTGCCAATCGTTACCATTAGTAGTAAATAATACTTCTGCATTATCTCCTACTACATAGCCATTAGTAGATGATGTCATATAAACAGAATTTAAATTCAAAGAACTAACTTTTTGAGAAGTCCAAGTATCACCAGCATTAGTAGTTTTAAGAATATATCCATCGTTAGTTACAGCATAGCCTAAGTTAGAACCAACAAAGAATATATCATTTATTTGCTTATCTAATCCTGTGTTTAGTGTAGTCCATGTATTTCCACCATCAATAGTTTTGCGGATAATTCCTCTATCACCAGCAATATAACCAACTGAAGGAGTCGTAAATACAACATCTGTTAATCTATATGTAGTACCACTATTTAGATATTGCCAAGTGTTTCCACCATTTGTAAATTTAATTAATAAACCATCATATCCTACAGCAAATCCAGTATTATCATTAATCCAGTAAGTTGATAATATTCTAAGATTAGTCATAGGAGTACCTTGACCAACTTGAGTAGTACCACTACCTAACTGACTTTCAAAGAATTCAGTATTCGGATTAAATATTTTATTATCTAAGAAACGAGTTAGCATTCTTACATCTGCAGGATATTTTTGATTTTCACCTGTAAATGGTCCATTTACAGATATATAATTATATGGTAATCCTTCGGAATCGTACCATATTTCATCTAAATCACTAACAAAATATTTTTTTGCATTAGCATCTTGAAGATTTACTATAGCAATTGCACCACCATTACCGTGATATACTGTATTACCGATAAAATCAGTACCTTTTACAACTCTTAGGTCACCATTATAAGAATATATAGCACCACCACCACGAATTTGTGATAGATTATTACCATCTATTTCATTACCTACAGTATTATTTAAGAATTCTGCACGAACAATTTTAACTGCTCTCTTAAAAGCAGGAAGTGGTGGAATAGCATTTGGAATTCTAATATCGATAGCACCACCGGCAAAACCAGCTTCGTTGTTCCAGAATCTTACAGGATATTTACCATCATAACCTAATATTGCTTCTGCTTCTACTCCCCCTGCTCCATTAATACTCATATGACGTTTTGATAATATTGCACCACCAAATGTTAAGGCACTATTATTTTCAAATTTTATATCAAAACCATAATCTCTAGTAAAGATAAATGCATCAGAGCCACCGATTACAGGAGATTCCCAATCAGATGTATTTCCATCATTAAATATAGCACCACCGGCACCAGAGTAGTTTTGTGTAAAATAAGTAGGATTTAGATTTTCTCTGCTAGGTCCTCCACGAACTTGTAAGCGACCGAGAGTATTTTCCATAAATATAGCACCACCTTGAGAATAATTGTATGCGTCTTCACCAAAATCATTAGGATCTGCAAAATATTTAGCTTCAGTACCATTACCTGTAAATTCACCTGCTACTATTAATGATGTATATTTACCTACATAGATAGCACCACCACGAGCACCTTCACTACCTTTTGCTTGTTGATAATTTTTAGATTTATTATTTTTTGCTATAAATATGTCAGGTTGAGGGAATTGTACTTCTTGACCACCAATATTGATACTATTATTTACACCAAAACCAACTTCAATTACTCTATCTTTGTATTCGATTACACCAGCAATATAAATTGCACCTCCAAAAGCATGATTACCTGTTGTATAAGGAAAATCTGCTGGTTGATCAACTACATCATAAGTTCTTTTTTCGCCATTTATAGTTTCTGTTTTTACACTTGCTAATTGAACATAATTATCTTGGAAAGTTAATCTTCTCATTCTGCCTAAAAATACAGCGGTTCTACCATCATCGAATGCTTGACGATAAGTATCATTAAGTGGCTCGGGGACTACTTCATCAATATTATCTATTCTAATTACTGTATTATAATTAACAGTAGAAGGTGAACCATCTTTATTAGTTAAATTTGGATTTTTATTGGGAGCATAAAACCCTAAAGTTTGAACAGTATTTCCACCCGACAAGAAAGCATATTCCTGTGGTGCTTGTAGAATATTCAATGCACCACCACGATTACGTGCCATATTACCTTTAAATGTAACATCTATTAACCAAGTTCTCGATGAAAAAGTAGTAATAGCACCACCCGCACCATTAGTTAATTGATTTAATCTTTTATTAATTGCATTAAATTGAGGTCCTTGAACTAAAGCATTATAAATAGGTTGTCTATCAACTGTTGTGTCTTTTCTTATGTTTTCGAAATTTACATTACGGAAGAAAGCTGCTCTAGCACCAGGTAATACAATTATGTGTCCCCATTCTCTTGAGAAATTTCCAGCAGGAGAACCTACAAAGTTGATTTTTTCAGGAACAATATTAACATTATTCACGTTCTGGCCACCAACTCTTCTCCAAGGTAAGGTTTTTAAATTTGGATCGAAGTTTTCGGGGTCGTTATTTAGCCTTGCAGCATAAAACATAAGAGCTTGTTCGAAAGAAACTACTACATGATTTGGATTCATAGAATGTGTAGAGTTTCTATTAATAGGGAAATCGTTAGGATCTACTAAATTAACAACTTTTCTTGTGCTTTTATCTAATACAACATGGAAGATATGATTATATTTATTATTGTTAACAGTTGGATCCTTTGGAGTTTCTATTCTAATTGTTCTTGCAACTGCAGAATTATCATTAAATTGATTTACTGCATTGTAGAAAAAATAATCGAAACTCGCATAACCAAGTGGTTCGTAAGTTACTACGGGATTTAGTCCACCTGGATTTGCTGTATAAGTTGCTTTAGCAAACCCATCAGCTATAATTCTACCGCCAGTAGAGTCTATAAGTCTACTATTAGCGTTAAAATAAATCGTTGTACCTGGTTCGATAATAAGTGTACCACCAACTACATAATCATTATTGATTACATAAGCTGAATCCTTTAAAAATACCCTTACATCGCCAGGACTAATACTACCAGACACCTGTACAATCGGTTTTTGTGCAAAACCAATAGATACAGACAACATGCCGAGTAGTATTGTAAAGAAACTCAAACGAATAAATCGTTGCATGTTACCTCCAAAAATTAAATACTTAATTGTAAAACAAATATTTTTTAACATTTTTTTCTAAATTAATTTAACAAAAAACAAAAATTGGACTAACGCCCATTTTAATTATTCAATAATCGTGCCAATACGAATAAGCCCTGCTTTTGCCATCTGAGAAAATTCAGAGAATTTTGATCTATTTATAATATCACGATAAATTTTTTCTGATTTTTCTTTATTCCCTGCTTTTTCATAAGCAAACCCAGCATAATATCTATATCTTGCAGATACCTCATCATCTAATATTAAGTTTGCGGCATCTTCGTACATTTTTGCTGCTTCTACAAATTTATTTTCAGTTTCTAAGCAGCCTGCTAATCCAGCCAAAGCACCTGCTTGAACATATTTAGATGCTGCATCTTGTGCTATTTCGAAATATTCTTTAGCTTCGACATACTTGCTAGTTGATAATAATATGTTTCCTGTGTATAAAGCAGCTAATCTACCTGCCGGAGTACTTTCATATTCTTCTACTATAAACTTTAAACCTTTGACTGGTTCTCCTAAATAAGTTTTTTCGGGATCACCATCTAAAGATTTTTTATAATCTGCCGATTCATAATATGGCAATACTCTTGTTAATAATGTAGAAGCTATGGTTTCATCTTCTTTTGATTTATTTCTTAATATTACTAATAAACCTACAATAAATATAATTACAACAGATACTGTAATTATAATTTTAGAATTTTTTTGTATAAAATTTTCAGTTTGGTTTACCTCACCAATTAAATTGACGTTATTATCTTCGTTTTGCATTTCATTTTCAATATTTTTTGCCATATTTCCTTTTCTTAAATTATTAAAAATCAATAATTTGTACGCCCGAAGGGAGTCGAACCCCCATCCTTTGGAACCGGAATCCAATGCTCTATCCGGTTGAGCTACGGGCGTTTAGACTTTGCCACTTCACAGTTTACAAATATAATTTATTAAAATATATCTAACAATTACAATTTAAAAATAACATAACTTTTTTAAATAAATAAATATTATTTAAAAATAACTTGTTATCGAACATTTACAGTGTCAAGTTTTCTTTACACAAAATTAAAAACTTATTAATTTTTTTACAGAATTTATTATATCTTGTTTGCTTAATAAAATATTAGCTTCATAATTTTTTGCAAATCCAACAGGAACAAATTTAGAGCCAATTCTTTCTACAGGTGCATCTAAGTATTTAAACATTTCATTGCTAATTTCTGATGCTACTTCTCCTCCAAATCCACCAAACACTTTATCTTCGTGTGCTACTAATACTCTATTAGTTTTCTTTACAGATTCAAAAACTGTATCTTTATCCCAGGGCGATAGCGAGCGTAAATCTATTATTTCAATAGAAATTCCATCTTTTTCTAAATCTTGAGCTGCGAACAAAGATAAATGTACTGCAGTGCCATAACAAACAATGGTAACATCTGTTCCTTTTCTACGAATTTTTGCTTTTCCAAAAGGTATTATAAAATCATCAGGCGGTTTAGGAGCAGTAGTATTTTTAAAATTGTAAAGAAATTTCGGCTCTATGTATATTGTTGTACCTTTAGAGCGTATGGCATTTCTTAGTAGTCCTACAGCGTCATCGGCAAAGGCAGGTACAACGACTCTAATACCTGGTATAGTTGTAAATACTGCTTCTAAATTTTGAGAATGGTATAATCCCCCCTGTATATATCCACCACTTGCCAATCTAATTACTACATTGGGAGAATACTGTCCCTTAGTACGCCAATAATCGTGAGAACACTCTATTAATTGTTCCATTGCGGGCCAGAAGTAATCGGCAAATTCTGCACCTTCGATTACTACCCTAATTTTATCATTATATCTACAAAACCCATTAGCAGTACCTACTATGCTGTCTTCGGCAATTGGAGCATTGAATACTCTTTCCTTGCCAAATTCTTGTGGCATCCCTTTTACTACATTAAATACTCCACCCTTACCAATATCTTGTCCCCAAAGAAAAGTGTCAGGATTTTTTCTAAATTCTTCTTTTAGTGTCAAGTTTATTGCATCAATCAAATGTAATTTTTCATCATTATCGGGATATTCGTATTCAGTATTATCTTCAATATTAACATATGGTTCGGGTATTATAAATTGATTCCATTTAGTTCCATCGGCATCGGGAGCAGCTTCGGCTTTATCAGCAGCTTCGAAAATTATTTTTTTATTCTCTTCTTCCCATTGTTCAATTTCTTTGACAGTTGCAATTTTTTTGTCAATTAAATGCCACCTAAATTGTAATAGTGGGTCGCGTCGCATTACTGTTTCTCTTTCTAACTCATCTCTATATAGTTCGTGCCTGTCTGAATTAGAATGCGAGCCTATTCTATCACAATCAGCGTGAACCATTGCTGGTCCTTTGCCTGATTTTACATATTCAACGGCTTTCATCATAGCACGATAAGAATCAAAAGGGTCCCTGCCATCACATTCTACAATAAATAAATCCTTCATACCCTTGTAATTATCTGAAACTACTTGATTTGCAGTTTGATCTATCAATGGAACCGATATACCATATTTATTATTCTGTATTACAAAGATTACAGGTAATTTTTCTAAAGTTGCTGCATTTATTGCTTCCCAAAAGTAGCCTTCTGAGCAAGCGGACTCTCCGCCTGAGTAAATTGCAATTTCGTCGCCTTTGTATTTCTTTATAGCACGAGCAACTCCAGCAGCGTGCAAACTATGATTACCAGTACAAGAAGAAACATTTTGTATTCTAATCGAAGGTTTAGCAAAGTGATTAGACATATGACGTCCACCACCAGCAACATCTGTATCTTTGCTTAATCCATTTAGTATAATTTCTTCTACTGTAATACCTGCTGCAAGAGAAGTCATCATATCACGATAATATGGAAATAAGAAATCTTTATTTGGCCTGAAAGTCTTTCCTATTGCTAATTGAATACCATCATGACCACCAAACGGAGCGTGATAAGACCATCCTTTTGCCATTTTTAGATATAAGGCAGCTTTGTCGTCTAACCTTCTACCTAAGTGCATTAATTTATACCATTCAATTATAGTTTCTTTGCTGAAACCAGACATATCAAATTTACTATAAAGCTCTACATTATATTTATGATTTTGATATTCCATTTCAACAATTTTAGATTTATTACTAACGCCATTAGTTCTATTCTCGACATTTTTGGAACTTTTAGTAGCCTTTACCATTCAATCACCTTTAAATAATAAACAATAAATTTATTATGACTTTGACTGGACGGAATTTTTACTAAAGTATTGCTTTTTAAAATTTTTTATTAATAATTAATAATTTTTTAAGTAGGACTAAACTGTATTTTAATATTATTCTATATCAAAATCGTTTCCAAATACTTTTGGTATTTTATATGAATGTTCTCCAAAAGCAGAGAAAAGTTGTTTAGTTGATATAATAATTCCGCCGAATTTTTTTTCATATAGATTATAAGCAAAATCAATTCTAATTGTTTGACCACCGTCGGATGATTTAGTAAAATGTAGTCTAAGTCCAGCGCCAACCGATGAATAAAATTGTGTTTCGGTAATTTTTTGTTCCTGATTCCATACTGCACCTATATCAGCAAATAATACTCCTGAAAAATTAAACACAAATAATGGTAAATCGGGAAAATATCTTAATTCTATGTTGTTTATTATTCTATTATCGCCCCACAGTTTATTTAAATTATAACCACGCAATCCTCTATCATTATCGAGTAGTAATTGCCTAAATTCATCCCAATTCCAAGAAGTTTGTTGATAAATTCTTGCAGCCAGTAATATGTTTTCCGTAATTCTATAAAAACCCAGCCCTAAAAATTCTTGATAAGTATATCTACCTTTAGATTTAATAAAAGAGCTTGCTCCCGAAAGCTGTCCGAAAAGATATAAATGACCATCATAATAAGAAATTTCTCCCTGCCCAGCAACATAATAAGAATTATCGCCATCTTTATCAGCAATAGGAAAAATTTTGCCTAATGTAGCAGAGCCATAACCGCCAATAGGAATATCCTCAGTATGATAATAATTAATTTTATTAACAGGAAAAAACTTTTGGGATAAAGAAGAAAACATTATAAGAAACTTACCTGAATTATCAAATGCTCTTCTTAAATTTTGTGATTTAATTTCACTATTGTTTAATTCTATTGCTGCATTAAAAAAAATTTTATCAAACCTATACCAAGAACGAGAAAAAAATAATTTAAAGTCTTGATTACTATAATTAACTAATTTATTTTCATCATCTTGATTATAGAGATATGTTTGTCCATATGAATTATTTAAATAAATACCATAGGAATATTTGGTATCGAGATTAAAGTATGGTTTATTGAAATTTAATTCTTGATTTGTCTTAATTTTAGAAGTATATAAATTTAACTCCAAATTAAAAGGCGTTCTTAGAAATCTTTTCTTATCAAGATAAAATTGACCTGATAGTCCAATATTATTTTCACTTCTATACAATAATTCACCTTTTAGATATGTTCCTGATCCTAAGAAGTTAAATTCTTCTAATTTTAGTCCATATTTATATTCTCCACCACCTGTACCAAATGGTATAGAAGGATAAAGCGACCACCTATCTTTAGTAGTTACATATACATCATAACTATTAAAACCTATAGAATCTAATTCTATATTTATACTTGAGAATAATGAACGTTTTCGCAAATTTCTTTCAGTTTCGTAGATATAATCTTCGTCGGTAATTGAATTAGGTTTAAATAATAATTCATCTTCTATAACATATTTTCTGGTCGTATGATGAAAAAAATTTAGAAAATCAGAAGCAAAAAACCAATCTTTATCATCGGGCTCGAATACTTTTTTTGTTTCTATATATATGTTACGAACTTGGAAACCTTGAGCAAGTAATTGAAAATGAAATAATAATGAAAATAAAAGAATAAATATACTTTTAGACATTCTGTTTATTTAATATTATTTAAAATTTCTAAAGCATTTTCTATAGTGTTGACTGGTTCCAAACAATTATAATCCTTACATATATAAATAATTAAATTTTCATTGTTATTTTTATAGATTTTCATCCAATCAGGAATATCAAACTGTTCAATTAATCTAATAATAATAGAATTTGGTAAATACAATTTATTTAATTCTCTAAAAGCATCATTAATTTTTTCTACGTTATTACCACTTATAATTATATGCTTACTTTGATTTAAGAAATCTATTATCTGACTAACAAAATAAGTATAAGCCGATGGAACATTAGTTACCGATATAATAAATGATTTTAAATTATTTATAAGTAAATCATAATATTTTGGGTAGTTTGTAATTTTATTCAAAAACATTAAATTACTAATCATTACAGAATTGGCTGAAGGAATTGCACCGTCGTATAGTTCTTTTTTCCGTACTATTAAATCGGTTTGTTTATCCGAGGCAAAATAAAATCCACCTTTATCTGCATCATAAAAATGAGAAACACAATTATCCATTAATTTTCCTGCAATTTCAATATTCCTAAAATCTGAAGTTGCTTTAAATAATTCTATTAATCCCATTATCACATATGCGTAATCATCTAAATTGCCTGTTATACCTGCAATACCATTTTTGTATCTATGTAGCAATTCATAATCTGAATTAGTAACTTTATTTAGAATAAAATCTCTTGTATTAATTGCAATATTTAGATATTCTTTATTATCTGTAATTAAATATGCTTTTGCGAATGCTGCAATAGCAAGTCCGTTCCAATCTGTTAGAATTTTATCATCAAGAAGTGGTCTTGTTCGTTTATTTCTAATATTAAATAATGTATTTTTTATATAAAAGAAATTTTCTTCGAAATTATCAAATTTGTTCTTTAAATCTTCCGGAGTATATGTTAAATGCAATATGTTTTTACCTGTGTATCTTTGAATTGCTTCTTCTCTATAATTGCCATTTTCTTTTAAATTGAACACATTAATAGTAAAATCAACATAACCAACCAAATTTTTACGAATTTCATCAATAGTCCAAACGTAAAATTTTCCTTCTTCGCCTTCGGAATCGGCATCTTCTGCAGAATAAAAAGCACCTTCGGGCGACAGCATATCTCTTTTTAAATAATCTAAAGTTTCTAAAGCAGTATTCAAAAATAGATTATTTTTTGTAATTTGATAAGTTTCTAAATAAGATAATACTAAAAGAGATTGGTCATAAAGCATTTTTTCGAAATGAGGCACAAGCCATTCTTGGTCTGTAGAATATCTATGAAATCCGCCACCGATATGGTCATAAATGCCACCTAAACGCATTTTAGTAAGAGTAAAGATAACCATATCTAATGCTTCTTTGTTATTATAATAATGATAAAATTTGTTTAGAAACATTAGATTATGGGGAATTGGGAATTTTGGTCTTTTACTAAATCCACCATATTGACTTTCGAATGTTGATGCTAATTCGTAAAAGCATTTTTTTACAATACTTTCATTAATGTCAGAGTTTGTGCCTACTTCTCTTGAGAAATTAAGTTGAGCAATCATTTCGTCAGCACTTTCCATCAGTTCATTATAATGATTCTCCCATACTTCTTTTGCACGTTTTATTAAATCTTTGATACCAACTCTAAATTCATTACTTTCTTTTGGGAAATATGTTCCGGCAAAAAATGGCTTCTTGTTGGGTGCCATAAGTATTGTCAAAGGCCATCCTCCCGAACCTGTCATAATCTGACAAACTGTCATATAGATATGGTCAATATCGGGACGCTCTTCTCTATCTACTTTAATATTAATAAATACTTCGTTCATCAATTGTGCTACTTCGGGGTCGTTAAATGATTCGTGTTCCATAACGTGGCACCAATGACAAGCACTATATCCAATAGATAAAAATATTGGTTTATTTAACTTTTTAGCAATTTCGAAAGTTTCTTCGTTCCAAGGATGCCAATCTACAGGATTGTAAGCGTGCTGCAGTAAATATGGGCTTAATTCGTTGATTAATTTATTTGGTTTCTTTTCCACTTTTTCTCCAATAAAAAATTATTAACGAAACTAATATCTTTTAATTAATAAATGTTAAATTTGTAGTTTAAATTATTATCAATTAAAGATA
>Ga0308419_1000230_pt1 | contig 44015 bp, 37 predicted proteins | sample HotsprSampleMS50_FD_203674 | JGI IMG/M metagenome (GOLD analysis project Ga0308419, IMG submission 203674) | Hot spring phototrophic mat microbial communities from Mushroom Spring, Yellowstone National Park, Wyoming, United States - 20090730_MS50 ... | reverse complement strand
TAAGAAAAACAATCGATGTCACGATCCAAAAAACTTTTATTTCTTTGTTTAGTTCAAATTGAAAGAAGTGAATATTTTTAAAAAATAATGATTCAAAAAAATCGCCAAAAAGAAATATTGTATAACTAATTTTAGAAACAAAAGAATAAAAATTAAAATTAAACAATTGATAAAACCCATCTTTGGAGTTTTCAAATAAAATACATCACTAAAAAAAGAAAGTCAAATTGTAATAATTATACTTAAATACATAATTCATTAAAGGAATTTTATAATAATCTCCTAATAGAATATATCCAAAGTTGATCAAAAATATTAAAATGATCATTAACCTTAACCACGTTGGAATTTGAATGATTCTTTTTTTATCTTGATAATACAAAGTAAATTCTGCTAATAAAATTCCTATCACAAAAGAATCTAATCGCGTATGAGTCATAAAATATATTTTTTCTTCTAAAAAATGATTATTATAGTGATAAATCCTAAAAATTATAGCCAAAAAATACAAAAAAACCCAAAAAAGAATTCTATAGCTTTTAAAAAACTTATTTGTAAAATGTATCAACAAAGGAAATATGATGTAAACTTGAACAATCGTAGAGATAGCCCAACCTACATTAACGATTCTCGCTGGTAGATAATTCGAGATAAATAAAACATCCCCCCACCAATATTGAATCGATAGTTTGAGCGCTTTGTATAGTTCCAATAATTGATTGTTATCACTATTTAAATTTATTATTTTAGATGTTTTATTTAATTCCTGATGAATCAAATAAAAATATAAAATAAATGCAATATAAAAAGTCGGTATAATTCTTATTAATCTTTTTATATAATAATTTTTTAAATTTTTTTTACTAATACTAAAAAAAATAAAGTATCCACTAAGAAGAAAGAGTATATCCATACCTACGAATAAATTATTAGCAAGGGATTGTATCACCTTACTATCTGTGTACTGGGCAAAACCTATCAAAGGATGTAAGATAATAAACTGTACTATATTAAAGCAATCGTTCTTAACGCATGCAATGGTAAGAAGTCTTTTTGATCAATGTAAAACTCAGAAAATAGGTATTTCTTCCAGCTGAAAGTTTAATAAAATTGAAGCATTGGGCAGGGGAGGATTCGAACCTCCGTAACCCTTCCGGGTGCCAGATTTACAGTCTGGTGCCATTAACCACTCGGCCACCTACCCAAAACAATGCTGCCTGTAGGCTTCGAACCCACGACCTGCTGATTACAAGTCAGCCGCTCTACCAACTGAGCTAAGGCAGCATTTCTAGCAAAATCCAAAAACAATCTTTTTATTTCTCTGTCAATCAAAATAGGAAATCTTATCTTATATTTTTTCTTTTAGTGTTTTATAAATCACCTCATATACTATCTTTAATTCTTCTTTTCGAATTATATAAGGTGGTACAATATAAAATACATTTCCTAATGGTCGAATTAATGCTCCATTTCTTACAGAAAAATCGATGATTTCTAAATTGAATGCCTTAAAGGATTCTAACGAAACCACTACATCTATTGCAGCAACGGATCCAAAATAGCGGGTATTTTTGATTTTTTCTTTTACAGAAGATTGCTTCAATTCTTCGATAAATTCCTTATGCCAATTTTGAATCTGATCAATTTTATTTTTTATATTTAAACTATCATAAAGATCCACAGAAGCGATACTTACAGCACATCCTAAGGGATTAGCAGTCATCGAGTGTCCATGAAACAATGTATGAGCTTTATTATCCGAATAAAACGCTTGATAAACATCTTCGGTTGCTAATGTTACAGCAAATGTTGCATAACCAGCTGACAGTCCTTTACTTAAAGCTAATATATCTGGAAAAATTCCTGCATGTTCGTACGCGAAATATGGGCCAGTTCTTCCAGCACCTGTAAAAACTTCATCGCATATCATTAAGACTTTGTACTCATCACACAAAGATCGAATCTTTTTTAAAACAAGAGGATGATACATCAACATTCCCGCCGCACCTTGGATAATTGGTTCTAATACAATAGCACATACTTCTTTATGGTGTTTTTCGAAAAAGGTTTCTAAACGATTTAACAAAGATTGTAGTTCTAATTTTGCCAACTCTTCGTTGTATAAACCCTCTGTGGTATTATAAGCCATAGGAATATGAATTACATCAAACAAAAGTGGTTCATATACTTTATGAAAGTCAGAACGTGTTCCCAAAGACATATTTCCAAATGTATCACCATGATAACCATTTTCTAACACAAGAAACTTGGACTTTTCTTTTATTCCTTGATTCTGGAAATACTGAAAAGCCATTTTCGCAGCAATTTCCATTGCAGTAGAACCATCATCCGAATAAAACACACGTGGTAGATGGTGTTGTGTTTTTTCCGAAAGCATCTCTGCTAAACGAAGAGCTGGTTCATGTTCCATACTTGCATAAATCACATGTTCTAATTGATCCATTTGTTTGATTAAAGCTTGTTTTAATGGTTCAAAATTATGTCCATATATACTAACCCACCAGGAACTAATAGCATCTACAAATTTTATGGGATTATCTTTAGAATCATAACCATACAAGAATACACCCTCTCCTTTTTCGATAAAAAAGGGTTCTTTTGCAAGCTTCATCGGAGTAAAGGGCCACCAAATATGTTCGTGATGAATCTTTAAAAAATCCTCAATGCGATGTTTCCTATCCATAAAACCAATTTTAAAATTCTAATTCTTTTATAAAGAAATTAAAACTAATGGATTTTAGATCAAGAGAAGAAAAACAAAATTTTTTAGATTAAATGTCATACCATAAAATAGATTCAATTTTTTTCAGAACAATACAAACCTAGAATATATCTAATTTTTTTTATTAACCAATATTTTTTTTGTTTACAAATTTTTATTATACTTTAAAAGTAAATAAATTTTTTCCAAGAAGTTTATATGAATTCAAAACGTAAATTGTTTATTTTAATAGGGTTAATATTTGGGTTGATTTTTACTGGTTCTTTAATTGCAGATACATCTATTTTTTTCTGTGAAGAATCTTCTGCTTATGGTGCAGCATGGGGGGTCCCATTAGCTCAAGCGAGAAAAACAGGCAGAGAATATTGCGAACAAAATGGTGGAACCAATTGCCAAGAACTTCTCTATTGCCAAGGAGTAGGTTTTGCAGCCATTGCAACAGATGATGAAGGAACCATTGGTGCATCTTGTGGTGCAAACTCTCAAAGAGAAGCAGATCAATTAGCTATAGCAAGTTGTAGAGGAAATAGTGGTAATCCTAATGCTTGTAAAGTAAAACATCGTTGGCGCGGTTAATTATGATGCAGGTTCATCCTTGCATTTCTTTTTTACAATTTATTCTTGTTCACAAAAGGTCTTTTATTTTATTAGTTTTATGGTTGAACCTTGGAGCATTAAACAAATCTATATAGATAGTTCTTTAAATAAAAGCGAAAATCTCTTAATTCAAAACATATTGAAAAATACTCAAAACAAAAATATAAAAATCGATTTGATCGATCATCCCAAAGAAATCTTCGATTTTTATTTAAAAAATGGGAATCTTTTCGAAAAAGATACTCTTTTAGTGTACCGACATCAAGGTAAATTTATCTCTTCTTGCCCTGGCTCCGATGGAATGGTATGCTGTCAATACTTCGTGATTAATTTTGGAATTGGCTGTTTGTATGATTGTCATTATTGTTATTTACAAAATTTTATGAATCAACCCTTAATGACAGTTTTTGGTAATATAGAAGATTTATTTATCGAAATAGAAAAAAAAATCAAAGGGAAAAATTTTCATTTTCGCATCGGTACAGGAGAATATACGGATTCCTTAGCATTAGATCCTATTTTAGAAATTTCTCCCATCCTTGTAGAATATTTCGCCCAATTAGAAAATGCAACATTAGAGTTAAAAACAAAATCTAATCATGTAGAAAATTTGTTAGGATTAAACCATCAAAATCACACAGTTGTATCTTGGTCTATTAATCCACAGAAGATCATCGAACAAATTGAACCAGGGACTGCCAATTTAGAAGAACGCCTTATCGCTGCAAAAAAGGTTCAGGATGCTGGATATAAATTAGCCTTTCATCTAGATCCTATGATTTATTACGACAATTGGGAAGATGACTATAAACAACTTCTCGATCAGCTTTTCGATACAATCGATACAAATAGAATTGCTTGGATTTCCTTAGGAACATTTCGTTATTCCATTGGTCAAAAAGAAATTATGCAAAAAAGATTTCTAAACGATAATTTAACAAAAGTAGAAATGGTTCAAGGAAGTGATAAAAAATTCCGTTATTTTAAAACGATTAGACAAGAAATGTATGCAAAGATCAAAAACTATATCGATAAGAAGGATCCGAAACTTTTTTCTTATCTCTGTATGGAAACCCAATACATGTGGGAAAAAATTTATCAATTTATCCCACAATCCTCTAAAAATCTTGATGAATATTTTGAAAAACGTAGGCTCTATATGGAAAATTCTCGTCTGTTTGTTTAGTTATTCTATTTTTGCCCAAGACATAAGTAGAATTTATTATTACAAAAACGTATTAGAAGATACTACTATTCAAAATCAGTTGCGTTTAAATACCCAATGGGACGAATATGCACCCCTTCCCATTTTTGGAGAAAAATACATGATTTTTCAATCCCAACGACCAGGTCCATACGAAGAACACTCTTTATGGTATTCCTTTAATAAAAACTATCACGATCCTACCTCTGAACCAGAATGGAGCGATCCCCTACCATTAGTATTTCCCTTAGACAATCAACCCACTAAAACGATGAAGGTTCTAAACCAAGAAGAATTTACCATCAATTCGGATTCTTTTGTAGGTCATTCTTCTGTACTAATAGAAAACAATCAAATCAAAGAAATCTATTTTACTTCGACTAGAAATGGACAATTAGAAGGATATGATCGTTTAAATATCTATGTAGCAAATTTTATTAATGGTAGATGGTCAAAGGTTGAACATTTAAACGAAATCAACAGCAATTTTGACGATTTAATGCCTTTTATTACAAAAGATGGAAAAAAACTTTTTTTTGTATCGAATCGCCCTGGTGGTTATGGTGGTTATGATATTTGGTATGCAGAGAGAGATTTAAATACCGGCAAATGGAGTAAACCAGTAAACCTTGGCCCAACGGTTAATACTCCATATGACGAAATCACACCTTTTCTTACGATAAATCAACAAAAATTGATTTTCGCAAGTAATAGACCAGGGGGATTAGGACAATTTGATTTGTACGTAAGTAATTTTAACGGATTGGACTTTGATCAGCCTCTAAATTTAGGAGAACCTTTTAATTCGCCACAAAACGACGAAGCACTAAAAATCACCGACAACAGTTTATGGACTTATTTTGCGTCCGATCGTATCCATGTCAATGCTAAGGGTGGCTATGACATCTATCGTTTTTTAATCCCCAAAGAATTAATCGAATTTTATAAAATTATTTTAAAAGGAAAAATCATCAATGCAGAAACACAAGAACCAGTTAGTGTAGAAGCAACGATTCTAATAGAATTTGGCTTACAAAATTTAGTCCTAAAGTCCGATAGGCGTTTTAAGAACGATGGAAAAACAATTGAAAATACTTTTAAAGTTGAACTCTTTTCTGGAAGAATTTATCGTTTAAACATAAGTGCACCTGGATTTTATCCCCTCGAAACTCTTTTAGACTACAAAGATATTAGTACACAAACAAAAACCGACGAAAGGATTTTTTACCTTCAACCTATCAAACCTATTGAACCGATCATTCGATATATACCAGGCATCGTTATAGACGAAGAAACAAGATTACCACTACCTGGTTCACAAATTATCAAAATTGGTTCAGATGACAAAGCATTGGAATTAAAACTAGATTCTATGGCACAATTTTCTGTACCAGTTCGAAAAAATGAACAATTCCAGATAAAAGCAACTTCTCCCGGTTATGAACCTAAAACCGAAACATTCAAAGAATCTAAAGATCTCGAAAAAATCATCATCAAATTGAAAAAGATCAAAGAACCATGCCAAGAAATGCTACCAGAATGTATATGGAATACTCGCATATTTTTCGATTTAGATAGTGCTGTTGTAAAACCATCAGAAATCGAAAAATTAAAACTTATTTCAGAAATTTTAAAAAAATATCCTAACATAAAAATAGAAATTCAAGGACATACAGATCTTTCTTATCGAGGTCCCAAACAAAAATCTTACGAATACAATTTAAGATTATCCATAGAACGAGCAAATAATGTAAAAAAAGCTTTAATCGAATTGGGCATAGAAGAATCTCGATTGATCATAAAAGGATATAGCTACACAAAACCCTTAGTAGAAGTACCTGATCCTATTAGAGGTGCAATAAATCGACGTGTAGAATTTAAAGAATTACAATAATTTACGTCGAATATAATATAAAGGAAATCTTCTATATGGAAATAAAACAATACAATATTGAAACTATAAAAGAATCAAAACGACTTTGGGATCACGTTAACGATCCAAAGGTAATAAATAACCTAATACTTGTAAAACTAAATCGACAATCTTTATATTTAAAAAATACTATACCACCTGCCGAATTCAAGCCAACAGAACAAAAAGAAGAGGGAATCGAATTTTTTTATAATCCTTCCTTAAAATTAACAAATAAGGTAATATTATACTTAGATTTAACAAGACATCTTGAATTTCATTTCAATTTACTAAAAGAAATTTCTCCTGGTAGAGCAATATTAGTACCAGAATTATTACGAGTAAGTAAAGTCCAAAGAAAATACAAAAGAATTCCCGTAAAAGAAGACGAAGTAGTTGCAAATAACTTTCGTCTTAGTAGGCATAAAATATCTGCCAATAATATTCAATTTCAGATTACGTCTAAGATTATCTTTCCACAAATAGAAGAAAAATATAAAGAGAAATATCCAGGATTGCGAATCTTTCTTTCGAATGCAGAAAATTTACCCGAAGAATTAAAAAAACAAGAAGTAAGTACACCAACATTGTTAAAAATTAACATAAAATTTCTATATGTTTTTCCTATTGTTGTATATCAAAAAGAAAAGTTTGTTCCTTTGGCATATATTCTTTTACCATTAGATACTTCTCCAACAGAAGAACAAAAAAGAGAATTGCTTATTGAGTTAGAAAGAATTGCTGACGAAACATACGAAAAGATCATCGAAGCAAACACTATATTAATTAAAAAAAAGCAAAGAGTTGTTAATATTTCCGAAGGTGGTGCAGCCATAGAAATTACAGATGATGAATTAAAATCTCTTATACCCTATCAAGATAGCATCATCTTTGATCTAATCTTTAAATTGGTTGCTCCCATAAGGATGTCTGGAGAAATTAAATACATTCATAAATTAAAAAAAGAAAATACAGAAAATCTTCTGATTGGAATTGACTTTACAGGAGAAGGTTATACAGAATTTCGTAAAAAGAACAAAGATTTATTAAAAAATCTAATACAAAAATTGGAATCCAAAAAATAATATGAAGAAATTTCAACCTTATCCAGGAACGCGAGATTTTTATCCAAACGAAATGTTTCTTCGAAACTGGTTTTTCGAAAAACAAAGAGAGGTTTGTAGAAATTACGGATACGAAGAATATTCAGCACCTATATTAGAATACACAGATTTATATCGATCCAAATCCTCCGAAGAAATTGTTAACGAACAGCTTTATACATTTATCGATAGAGGCAACAGAGAAGTCTCTATCCGTCCAGAAATGACCCCTACCTTAGCGCGAATGATTGCAAATCGTGATCAAAGTTATGTGCCACCATTAAGATGGTTTAGTATTGCTAACTTTATGCGATACGAAAGACCTGGTAAAGGTAGATTAAGAGAATTCTATCAGCTAAACGTAGACCTAATTGGTAGCAATACTGTTTATTCTGATGTAGAAATTTTATCGGTTGCAATGGATATTTTAAAATCTTACGGAGCAAATGAAGATCAATTTATTGTTCGTTTTAGTCATCGCGCCTTGTTAGATCTTTGGTTAGGTTTAACAGATAAAGAAAAACTTCGAAAAATTGGAAGAATCATCGACAAAAAAGAAAAAATCACACAAGAGGAATTCGATAAAGAATTAAAATCTATATGCGAAGATAAAGAAATAAAAGCAATTTATAGTTTTTTTCAACTAAGATTAGAATCCTATCAAGATTTACTAAAAGACATTGAGCCCAAAAGTAGAGATCAAATAAGCGATATATTAAACCAATTAAGCCAAATGGTAAAATATTTGAGTGTAAACCATAATCCTAAAAATCTTATTTTCGATCCAACCATTGTGCGTGGATTTGATTACTATACAGGACTTATTTTCGAAATTTACGATACTCATCCAGAAAACAGAAGAGCAATTTTTGGTGGTGGCAGATATGATAATCTGATAGGTCAATTTAGTAAAGAATCTCTACCAGCAATTGGTTTTGGAATGGGAGATGTTACCCTCGAAGCATTTTTAAAAAATCATCGCCTAATTCCAGAAATATCCACTAAGCAAGGTTTTTATTTTACCCTTTTTGACGAAAATCTATATTCCGAATATTTAAAAATAACCCATCTTTTAAGAAAAAATCACTTACCAGTCGAAATCTCTTTAAGTCGTCCCAAAAAATTAGGAAAAGAATTCGAATTAGCAGAAAAAAAAGGTTACCAATTTTGTTTAATTCTGGGAGAAGACGAATTAAAAAAACAAGTTATCAAAGTAAAAGACTTAACTACTGGTAAAGAAACCGAATTACCCTTAGAAGAAACTAAATTTATCGATGGTGTTTATTCTTTAATGCAAGGATACAATAAGCGGTCATAACGGAAATCTTATGCCGCTTATTGTCTAAAATTTATTTCTTTTTAAGAAACTTCATCATTGTGCGAAGTTTTTTTCCAGTTTCTTCGATAGGATGTTTTTTACCTTCTTCGCGTAAACGATTAAAATTGGGGTATCCTTTTTTTGCTTCTTCTAACCATTCTTTTGCGAATTTTGCACCTTTATCTTTTTGGATTTCGGAAAGAATTTGCTTCATATTTTGTTTTACATGATCATCCACTACCCTAGGACCGCGTGTTAAATCGCCATATTCCGCAGTATCAGAAATGGAATGTCTCATATTCGCAATACCACCTTCGTAGATCAAATCTGTGATCAATTTTACTTCGTGTAAACATTCGAAATATGCAATGTCAGGATCGTAACCTGCTTCTACTAGTGTTTCGAATCCTTTCATAATTAAAGAAGTTAAACCACCACAAAGAACTGCTTGTTCTCCAAACAAATCTGTTTCTGTTTCGTCTTTAAAAGTTGTTTCTAAGATTCCTGCTCTACCAGCACCTACTGCCGCTGCATGTGCAAGTGCTCTTTGTTTTGCTTTTCCTGTTGCATCCTGATGTATAGCAATCAATGCTGGGACTCCACCACCTTCTACATAAACCCTTCTTACCAAATGTCCAGGACCTTTTGGAGCAACCATATAAACATCGATATCAGATGGTGGCTGGATTACCTCGAAATGAATATTAAAACCATGAGAAAATACCAAAGCCTTTCCTTTAGAAAGATTCGGCAAAATACTTTCTTCGTAGAGTTGTTTTTGTGTTTGATCAGGTGTTAGAACCTGAATAATATCTGCCCTTTTACACGCTTCTGTGGGATGAAACACTTCGAAACCATCTTCTTTTGCTTGTGCTAATGAACGAGAATCTGGTTTTAAACCAATAATGACTTTTAACCCAGAATCTCTCATATTTTGAGCTTGTGCATGTCCCTGACTGCCATAACCAAGTACTGCAATCGTTAAATCTTTTAATACACTTAAATCACATGAATCATCATAATATATTTTAGCCATAAAGTAGATTTTTTATTTATGATTTTATCATCAAGAAAATATTAATTTTTTTATTATTTAAAACAACGATGATTTGATGTATAAAATTATGGTAGCATTTAAAAAATGTTGACAGTGATATCATTTTATAATAAACTCATCAAATCATGATAGAAAAATACATTAAGATACCCGAAAATCAAATCGAGTTTTATCGATACATAAAAGATTATATAAAAAAAATTGGTGTTGAACTTTAAAGCTTGTATGAGTTAAATATAAGAATGTAATTAGTTTATATATTTAAGAAGGTAAATTATTTTGAAAATAATTTTTATTATTTTTTTAACTTTTCAAGTAGGATTTATTTTTGGAGCACCAAATAAAGAGAAAACAAAAAAGAATGCATCTGTAAAAAAGGAAAGGAAAGAAATAGTAAAAGGATATATTGTTCTCGATAATAATACATATAAAAAATGTGTAGAAGAAAAAGATATAAATTTTTGTGATAAAGTAATTCTAAAATTAGAAGGTTCTTTTAAAGAATTTAGTGTTTATGATTATATCGATAATCTCATAAGCGCAGAAAAAATTATAATGTTAACAAATTTTTTATCTATTGCTTGTGAGAATAGTCAAGGAGATGATAAGATTCGGGCTTGTGCTTGGAAATCAAGTGTTGCAACAGCAATCGCGGGTAGAGTATTATTTTTTAAAGAAGTAAAAAATTCTTTTCAAGAACAAGAAAAAGGTTATGATACCTATAAAGATTTATACGATAATTACTCTTATTATTTAACTGATCATAAAGAAATTTTTAAGAGTGTTGATAATTTAAATATTGCTTGTATAAAAGAAAATTGGAGTTTAAATTATAGATAGTATTTTTGTAGAGATATGGCAGAAGCCATACAAGTAGGTTTTTCTATAATTGAAAACTACTTAAAAGAAGATCCTAATCGATATATCGATGAAAATAATATGAATATTTTAAAAAATAATACTACAGTCCACCGAAATATTTGTGATCTTTTCAAAGAATCTTACCGAAAAAAAAATTAGCATCTTTTGCTGCTTATTTTAGAGTATGCAGTCCGTTCTTAGAATTTGATTTGCGTATGAGTTATTGGAGATTAGAATTTATAAACTCTATCAATATAGATTATATAAAATTAAAAAATAGTGGTAGAAATTTTGATGATTCAAGTAATGAGAATTTGGATAAAAGCTCTTTTGAACTTAGTGATCAACTTAAAGATTTACTTATATTAAAAGATCGTTAAAAGAAAAGAGAATTTTAATAATAGCAGTAAGGATGAGTGTATATCAATTCAGTAAAGAAAAATGTAATATTTATTTTTTATTTTTAAAAAATCAAGTTAATGATTGTTGGAGATTATTATAAAGGTATCTAGAAAGGGTTTTAGGTGTAAGAGATCACTGAGATATAACGTATTATAATACATGAATACTTTTTCAAATATTTGAATTGGCTCTATTGCATTAGGTATTGCAAGAGGTGCTATGGAACACACAATCGACTTTGCAAAAAACCATACTTTTGCAGGTAAAAAGCTCATTGAATACCAAGAAATACAGATGCAAATCGCAGATACGTTGATTTTAACTTCTGCTTCACGTATGATGATTTGGCAATATGCAAAAACTTGGCAAGCACATCAATCTTGGTCTTCTATGATTAAGGTTTTTTGTTCCGATACAGCAATGAAAGTCTGCCAAATTGCTATGGATATTTTATCGAATCATAGCATATATCATAAAAATTATGTAGAAAAACATTTTAGAGATGCTCGACTAACCCAGATTTACGAAGGAACAAACCAAATCAATCTTTTAGCAATTATAGAAGATCAAATCGATGAATTATTTAATTAAAGATGCTATAATTTCTAGATGAAATGTTCTTGGGAAAAAATCAAATATTGCAATATGATGGATTTTATAACCATATTCTTTTAATCGTTGAATATCGCGATGGAATGTGGCAGGATTGCAAGAAGAATATAGAATAGGCATTTCTATATTTTTAAATGCATTCAAAAGATTTTTTCCCATTCCTTTTCGAGGAGGATTGATTATAACTATATCAAATCGATTTTCTAACACAAGTTGATTTGTATACAAATCTTTAAAAATAAATTTATTTTTTTTATAATATTTATTATAATTTTTTTTAGCATATTTTAAAGCAACTTTATTGGATTCATACCCTTCTATGTAAGAAAGATGATCCATTAAACTTGCAGAGATGATTCCTGTACCACAAAATAGTTCCAAGGTATTTATATGATTCTTTTGCACGATATTTAAAACATTTTCGCGAATAAAACTTAACCATTCTCTTAATAAAAACCTGTTAGTTTGCAAAAAACATTCTGTCGAAAGTTCCCACTCAACAGAAGAATTCAATTTTACTACAAATTCTTGATTTTCTTTAATTTTACCATCAACATAAAATATCTTCCTATCTTTTTGTAGGTTTTTTGAATTGTTTAGAATCGATTGATTTAATTCTTGCGATAAGTTTTTGCAACCCTCTTTGGGTAAAGGAATAATCTGATTAGAATATAGTTTATAAAATCCAACTTTATTTTTATCGTAATGGATTCTAACTTGATTTCTGTATGCATATTCTGGCGAAAAAAAATAATCAAATGGATGATTTTCTAAATAGTATTTTAATTCTTTGAATTCGTTTAACAATTCTATCTTGATTTTTATCTCTTCTTGATAATCTAAGTGGCGAAAATTACATCCTCCACAGAGAGGGAAGATACTACAATCGATTGTTTTTCGTATCGGATTAGGTTGATGGATGTTTTGAGCAATACCAAAAGCATGTTGACTATTTTCTTTTACAATTTCTACATCAACAACTTCTTCGGGTAACGCACCATGAACAAACAATGGTTTGTTATTATAATAAGCTAACGTAAAACCATTCTGTACCCATTTAAGTGTTTTAACTGAATAGATCATTTTTAAAAATAGAGTCTTCGCTAATTTCTTCTATTATTTCTTTTCCATCGTTTGATTGAATAATTTTATAAATTTTACCTTCTGCTTCTTGTAGATATTTGTAACACCATTCTTTTAGTTTAATACCTTCTTGGTATAATTTTAAGGATTCTTCCAAACTTAAATCTCCTGTTTCTAATTTATCTGTGATCTCTTCTAATCGTTTTAAAGCATCTTCGAATTTTAGATGTTTCATTTTAGATTTTTTTGGAATAGTATAATCTAGTCAATTCGATAAAATAAGAATCTACGATTTGATTTCTTCGCGCGAATATCTTCTCGCAATCTTTGATAAATCGTTCTAGTTCGTACTTATGACCGCGTATTCCCCAAGAAAAAGAAGGCATATAAGGAGGAGGACTTCCCCCAAATACATTACAACCAATATCAATTACTGTTCCCGTATTCAGCATTGTTCCTATGGAAGTTTTAACACAATCACCTATAATGGAACCAAATTTTATTCGATTTGTATTAACTAGAATAGGTGTATCGGTAAAATCTGGAATACGAGATTCAGGAAGATAAAGACGAACTTCTCCATAATTGTTTTTTAAATCCGAAGTTGTCGTTAATGCACCTAAATTCACCCAATCTCCGATTAAACTGTGACCCACAAATCCCTCGTGATGTTTATTGGTAAAATTTCCAAAAATACTGTTTTCTATCTCTCCACCTACTCTACAATCTCTACCAATTATTACACCACCAGTTATTCGTACATTATCAATATAACAATTCTCTGCGGCATAAAAAGGTCCTTGTATATATGTAAATGCAGAAATATTGGAATTTTTATCGATTATAATAGGACCATTTCTTGCATCTAATACAACTCCATAAGTAATTTCAACAGAAGGGTGTATCCATATATCAGAAGGACTTCCGAGTATTTGGGCATAATTGTTGGAATTATCATAATTTTTTCTATCAAGATATTCTAAATCTTTTAAAATATTAACAGATATTTTATCTAGTATGTTAATAATATCCATTTCTATAGAAGTTGCAACGAAACTTTCTTCGAACAATCCTTTTAAATAATTGATGGATTCTCTTAAATTTTTCTTACTTCTAAACTCTAATGCGATTTCCGGAAATGTTTCTGTAAATGACTTCCACTGGTTCTTTTTGGAAAATATTTTTTCTAGATGACTTTCTGGATGAAAGTATATAATATCTTGTGATGGAAATTGTTTTTTAATTCTCGCGATAGGAGAAAAAATCCCATCGCGAAATTCAAAAATAGATTTATATCTTGCAACTATTCTACAAAAGGGTAAATCAAAATCTATTAGTAAAATATTTTTAATACTTTTAATATTTTTCATTCTTTATACTTTAAATAATAAATCAGAATAGTCTGGCATTGGCCAATAATTTTTATCTACCAATAATTCTATTTCGTCTGTAATTTCTCTTAATTCCATCATTCCCGTATTAAAGACAACATCTCTTAAATAACAGGCATGTTCATAGGTATCATTAAAAGATTTTGTTTTTTCTTGTGCCATTATATTTTCTAAAGAATGTAATTTTTCGTTAAAAATTTTAAATTTTGCAATTAATTTATCTAACAACGATTCCTGAACACTAGCATCTTTTTGTAGATTTTTTAGAGAAATAACTGTATCAGACAATTCTTCTATGTATCGATTGATTGCTGGTAAGATCATTTGTTTTGCCATCATGATCATTGTATTCGCTTCTATGCGAATCGTTTTAATATAACCTTCTAGAACAATTTCGTATCGTGCATGCAATTCTCTTTGGTTAAAAACACCAAGAGATTCATACATTTTTACGTTTTTTTCTGCTATAATTGCTTTTGCTGCATCGACGGTATTGGTTATATTAGGTATTCCTCTTCTTGGTGCTTCTTCTTTCCATTCTTCTGAATAGTTATTACCGTTAAAAATAATTCGTTTATGTTTTTTATAAACATCTGATACTATTTCCAATATTGCATCAGAGATGTTTTTATTTTCTTTAATTTTTTGTTCTAACATGTCTGCAATTTGATTTAGAACATAAGCTGTAATACTATTAAGAGTAAAATTTGCAGCAGCAATCGAAGCAGTAGATGGTACCATCCTAAATTCAAATTTATTTCCCGTAAATGCAAATGGAGAAGTTCTGTTCCTATCTGTGGTATCTTTTGGTAAATGCGATAATTGAGATATACCAATTTTTAATTCTGTATTACTGTATTTTATGTTATCGATTTCTTTTTTTTCTATTTGATCCAATATAGAAGTCAACATCTCGCCTAAATAAATAGAAATTATAGCTGGTGGTGCTTCGTTTCCTCCTAATCGTAAGTCATTGCCGGGTGTTGCTGAGGAAATTCTTAATAAATCTGCAAAATCATCTACTGCTTTTATTACTGCTACTAAGAAAATCAAAAATTGTAAATTTTGATGGGGAGTACTTCCTGGATCAAGTAAATTGATTCCATCATCTGTTTGAATAGACCAGTTATTATGTTTTCCCGAACCATTGATATAAGCAAAAGGTTTTTCATGCAATAAACAAACCAAGTCATGACGATTTGCAACTTTTTTTAGAGATTCCATAATGATTTGGTTGTGATCTACTGCAATGTTCGCATTTTCGAAAATTGGTGCAATTTCGTGTTGTGCAGGTGCTACCTCATTATGACGTGTTTTTGCAGAAACCCCCATTTTCCATAATTCTAAATCCAACTCTTGCATAAAAGAAGTTTTTGCGAAGTAAAAATTTGAGTGAGTGCCGTTAGGCACGAACCTTTTATGCTGTGTTAGGCGACCTTGCTCCATTTTTATTCCTCTATTATATCTACTTCTTCGTAAACGGTTGTATCATAATCATCTTCATAATTAAATTCCACTTTGCTTTGTTTAATTATCTCTCTTAAAATATTGGGTAAATGTCCTTGCTTGGTAGCTTCTTCAAATCTCTCTAAAAGAGAAGGAACATTAATTATTTCCTCAATACATTCCATATACCTTTCGACTATCACATTGATTGAATATTGGCCTTCAGCTTGTTTTCGTATTCTGCTTTTGAGTTCCTCAATTGTATCTGAAGATTTCACCACAAAGGTTATTGGATATTTCTCAACTTTATCTATGTCCAAGAAATATTTGTTTACATCTACAATCTCCGTTACTTGAAAGAAGCGCCCTAATGGTTTCATTACAAAATCAATGCCACCATCATTTGCATTTGTACGACCCGTTTTGAAAAGTTTTAAATTTTCCTCTTTAATATCGTCGATCTCAAATCCCCAATAAATTCTCTGGTTGTGATAGTAATACTTCAGTATGGAATAACTTACTATTTCAAAAATTCTGGCGTCTACCATTGGATCGATTAAACTAGTTATAAAATCGATCACTTCTTTATCTTTCATTTTCTGAGCGCTCTCACAAAACTGAATAAATCTTTCAAAGGCACCTTTTTTGGTTTCAATATAGGTATCAATAATCTGTATTATCGTTTCTGCCAGATTGTATTCTTTCCCATTGACTTTGATTTTAAGTAAATTCTCATTGAACCAGTATCGATTCGTCTTCAGGTCTCTTAAAATTGGAATATAATCACACGTGGGAAAATATTTTTTAAATTCTTCATTCATCCTATGATTTAGAGCATGATTCTGAAGTTTTTGTCCGAAGGGCAATTCTCGCTGTCTTTTAAAAAGGTCCGTAAAAACGGCACCTTCATAGTTTGTATATCCACTTTTTTTATGGTAACCTTTTGAGATGTAATCTTCCACTAACACGTAAATAGCATATAGATTAGCAAAACTACCTCTTGATTTGGAACCTTTGCTTGCGGACTTAGTCTTTATATTTAGATATTGGATAAGTTGACTCTCAGAAAAAATCTTATCAGATAATTCACCAAAATTTCTTATCAGAATATCTTTGATTTTTTTAGTAAATTCGTGTTCCATTTCTATTCCTCCGAGAAATTTAATATTATTTGTTTTTCATCTATAATCTGTCGCTCGAATGATCTCGATTCTTTTTTGAGGATCTGTCCATTATATTCTGATGCTATTTGCAATCTCCGCAGACCTATTTTTACATATTCTTCTTCAATTTCAATTCCAATAGATTTTCTTTTATATTGTTTTGCGACAAATGATGTGGTAAAAGTTCCAGAAAAAGGGTCAAGAACTATATCCCCCTCATTGCTACTAGCTTTAATAATTCTCTCTAAAAGCGCTATTGGTTTTTGTGTGGGATGATTTTCATATTCGTCCATACGATACCTCACTCTCGGAATCTCCCATACATTACCCGGAACCTTTTTAGAGTTATATATTGTTGGTACAGGCTTGCGGTAGTCAATCAATTTTCTTACAGCTCCGGTTTTTGCTTCAACAAGAATATCTTTTGAATTGAATGTATAATTATCTTTATCTTTCACACAAAAAAGTATTGGCTCGTATAGAGAACCATAATATTTCCTAGCTTGAACTCCAGAACTATCGTAATACCATACTATTCTTGAAAGTATTGTTAGACGTTTTCGCAAATATATATCAAAATAAGGCATATTTTGCGTTGCTGTCATAACATAAAAACTACCAGTAGGTTTGAGTTTTTTAATACATAGATCAAGCCATTGATAACACCAATTTAGATAGGCTTCGTCGGACTCCCATTTGTCTTTTCTACCATTAAAATTCTTGCCAATATTATATGGAGGATCGGCAAATATTAAATCAATAGAATTGTCTGGTATTTCTTTAGAAAGCGCCTCAATTGCATCCCCTAATATTATTATGTGACCATTCTTTTCAAATTTTTTCATCATTTGTTACACCTCAATTCCTTTAATTGGAAAGCAATTTTGTCCAACTCTTGCATAAAAGAACTAATTCTTTCTTTTATAGGACCAAAATAGTGATCTTCCATTTCTTGCCCTTTGGGAGGTTTTGCACCAAACAATGTTCTACCAGTAAAAATCAAATCTGGACGTTTTTCGTAATATTTTCTATCGATTAAAAAATACTCTTGTTCTGGTCCAACAGTTGCGTAAGCTCTTTTACTTGTAGTATTCCCTAACAATCTCAACACGCGAATAACGCTTTTCGAAAGTATATCCATGCTTCTTAACAAGGGTGTTTTCTTATCAAGTGCATCACCGTTATAAGAACAAAATGCAGTTGGTATACATAAAACTTTTGTTCCTTGGCTTTCGCTGATAAATGCTGGAGATGTAATATCCCATATTGTATATCCTCTCGCTTCGAAGGTGGAACGCAAACCTCCAGATGGAAAAGAAGAAGCATCGGGTTCACCTTTAATCAATTGTTTACCGGAAAGTTTTGTAATTGCAATGCCTGTATTAATTGGCTCTAAAAAAGAATCATGCTTTTCTGCAGTAATACTAGTCATTGGTTGAAACCAATGCGTAAAATGTGTAGCACCATGTTTGATTGCCCAATTTTTCATTGCTTCGGCAATTTCATTTGCATGTTCTAATGATAAAGATTTGTTATTTTCTAATGCATCTATGTATGCTTCGAAAGTTTTTTTCGACAAATATTTTTTCATTCTTTTAATATGGAAAACATGTATTCCAAAAATCTTTTCTAGTTTAATTTCTTTTAAATTTTTCATAAAATACACTTTTTTAATTTTTTTTATATCAATCAATCTTTTAATTTTAAGTGTTGTAAGTTTTTTACTCTACGGTTACAGATTTTGCTAGGTTTCTAGGTTGATCAGGTTCGCAATTTCTTTCTAATGCTGTATAATACGCTAATAACTGTAAAGGAATGACTGTTAACATTGGCGTTAAATAATCTGGTGCTTCTGGTATTTCGAAAACATAATCCGCAATATTGGGTATTTGAGTATCACCTTCTGTGACAATTGCTAATATTTTTCCCTTTCGCGCTTTAACCTCTTGTATATTAGACACCATTTTTTCGTAAACAGAAGTTTTTGGTGCTATACATACTACTGGAACTGTTTCGTCTATTAAAGCTATAGGACCGTGCTTAAATTCTCCTCCTGCATATCCAGATGCATGTATATAAGAAATTTCTTTTAATTTTAGTGCTCCCTCTAATGCAGTAGGATGATTAAAGTTTCTTCCTAGAAAAATAAAATCTTTTGAATCTTTAAACCTTTTTGCCCATTCTTTTATTTGTTCAGCTTTATTTAAAATGTATTCCATTTTTGTTGGTAATTTTCTAATTTCGTTAAATATTTCTTCGCGCTCTTCTTTTTGGGTTAACCATTTAATACCAGAAAAAAATAAGGCAAAATAGAGTAAATGTAATAGTTCAGATGTATATGCTTTTGTAGAAGCTACACCAATTTCTGGACCTGCCATTAGATCGATGTAAGCATCAGAATCTCTTGCAATTGTAGAATCCGTCCTATTAACAAAAGATAAAACCTTACAAAATCGAGATTTTGCTTCGTGAACACCAGCAAGTGTATCGGCTGTTTCTCCACTCTGAGATATTGCAATCACCAATGTATCGCCTTCCGCGATAGGATTTCTATAACGAAATTCAGAAGATAAATCAACCTCTGTTGCAATTCGAGAAAATTGTTCTAAATAAAGTTTTCCTACAAGCCCAGCATGCCAAGAAGTGCCAGCACTCGTTATTAAGATTCGCGAAGTTCTTCCTAATATATCGTTAGATAATTTCATCTCTTCGAAACGAACTTTTCCCTTTTCTCCAATACGTGCTTCGATAATTTTTCTAAAAATATCTGGTTGTTCGTAAATTTCTTTTAACATGTAATGTTCATAATTACCCTTATCTAAATGAATTGCTTGTAATTTAATTTTTTCTAAGGTTATTTGTATAGGTTGATTCTCTTGATTAAAAACGTGAATTTCTGATTTAGTCATCCAACCCCATTCATCATCTTTAAAAACATAATATTCCTTCGCCTGAGGTACAATTGCAACAATATCACTTGCGAGAAAGCCTTCATCATTACTTCTTCCATAGAGTAAGGGAGAACCGTTTTTCATAAAATAAATTCTGTCTGGTTCATACTCAGAAAGTATAACAATTGCATACTTACCCTCGATTTTCTTTAATACATTAGGGATTACATCTTTTAATTGTTTTGTATTATGAATCTTCATTTCTTCTTCTAGTAAATGAACTACTGATTCTGTATCTGTTTCGGAACGAAATAAATGTCCTTTTTTGATTAATTCTGTTCTTAGGTGTATATGATTCTCTATAATTCCATTATGGCATATTGCTATTTTTTGATTACAGTCTACGTGAGGATGAGCATTTTGTTTTGATGGTTCACCATGGGTTGCCCATCTTGTATGACCAATTCCAATATTGCCTTCTACGGGAGATATTTTTAAAAGATTTTCTAAATTTTTAATCTTGCCTTTTTCTTTGCGGATTTCTAGTTCTCCATTGTCGATTACAGCAATACCAGAAGAATCATATCCTCTGTATTCTAATCGAATTAAACCTACAATTAATACAGAATTGATTGATTTATTACCAATATAACCAACAATACCACACATATGATCATTTTTTTTATTGAATTGAAAAAATCAAGTTTTAATAATATGTTTATAAACAATGAATTTTTTTAATTTTTTTAGTATAATTTAGAAAAAAATTTTAAAAAAATGAATGTTTTTACGTCATAAATAGATAAAAAGAGCAAATCTCATTTAGAAGAAGGTTTGCGTTTTGGATGTTGCCAGAACGAATTAATTAATTGGGTGGGATAAAACAACCGTCGCTGGGCTCTGCACAGCGACAATCTAAAAGGAGGACATATGAGGAAAAGTAAATGGCTAATTATTAGCATAAGCTTAATATTAACAATAGGCTTAGCAAATTGCGGTAAAAAATCATCTGGGTTTTTGTTGTTCCCAAATTTAGCACAGGGAGAAGGGGGACCACAAGTATCACCAGAACAACCAAAAGGAATAGAAGAATTCACATCTACACAGCAACAACAACCATCAATTCAAGTAATAGATGATGTGGTAGCAGTAGATACAGGAAGTTTGAATAATACAACTTCTCCTAGAGAACCAGCGGTGATAGAGATTCCCATTATTCAAATTCCAAGTGGCGGCGATAACTCTGGTGGAAATAACTCTGGTGATAACAATTCCGGTGGTAATAATTCCGGCGATAACAATACAGGCGATGTAAAAGAAGTTCTCAATAATCAAATTCCAAGAGGTGGCGATAATTCTGGTGATAATGGAAAAGGCAATGTTATCGAACCAAAACCAATTGAACCTAAACCACTACCAGTAATAATAACCCCCGTAGAAAGTAAAGATTTACAAGAAGCAATCAAAAACGAAGATGTAGCGACCGATCCAATCGAACAAGTTGTTTCTAGTGATACTGGTTCAAATGATTCTGCTATAAGTGAAGAAGAAACCCAAGAAGAAATTGCTGCACAAGAACAAGAAGAAAACGAAGAAATTGCTGATACCGAAGAAGAAGATACAACACCAGCACCAACACGAGAAGATAATCAACAAAGTTGCAAAGCGATGGTAAAAGAAATTGATACTTCTAAAGGAAGATGGTACAATACAGCAGAATCTTTATTACCACATCCAAAACAAAGAAATAAATTTATTAAAGCAAAAGGTATTCACACCTACTGGGCTTACGAAAAACTCTTAGTAAAAGTTAACAGCAATTGCGAAGGTGGTAAATACGAATTAGTAGTTGTTGCAAAAAACTTAGGTAAATTACCTGATTGGTATCATTTCTTCGTAGTAAAAGTATTCAACGAAAAAACTGGCGAAAATTTAGGAACAATGTTAATTCGCGCAAGTGATCAAAGATATCACAAAGGTAAATTGATTGTAACATTGCCAAAAGGCGACAATATCTTAAACGTTCTCTGGACAAACGATGCTTGGGAACCCAACAAATATGATGCGAATATTCAAATCAAAAGAATTATGATCAGAAAAGTTGTTGCAAAAGATAAAAAACAAATTCTAACAAGAAAGGGAAGCAATTTCTGCGATGTAAATGGTCGTTGGTTTATTGGAGATAATCCACCATCAGCATATACTTATTGGGATAATCAAACTGTTTCTTATTGTTTAAGAACAGAAAAAGCAGGTAAATACGAAGTCATTCTAAGAGCAGGAAATGCTAAAAATGGTCTACCATTAATGCCTCAATACAAAGAATTCAAAGTATTAGTAGCTGCCAACGGAAAATCTAACTATATTACAATTCCAGCAGAACAAGGTAAATACCATAGAGGATCAACGACTCTTGATCTACCAGCAGGCGATATTGTATTAAACGTAACATGGTTAAACGAGCAATATCAACCACCCGAATACGATGCGAATATCGAAATCGTTCGAGTAAGATTAAAACGCGTTGGTGATATTGAATCTCCTATTGCAGCATTCTTACTACAAAATCCCAATGTGACCTATCAAGTTGTAATACCAGGTATAATTCTAATTCTTGGTGCACTTGGAATGATCTATTGGCTAAGAAGACAAAAACTCGCATAAACTAAATTTACCAAGCCCCTATGTTGGGGCTTTTTTTATTGACAAAATTGACTCTAAAATCAATTTTATTCTATGTCTACAAAGAAATCCCAGCGAATTATCGAAACAAAACCTTATTTTATTTGGAATTTTCTAGAATCTTTTTTACCACCAGAATGGTTTCTTAGTCTTTATCCTACTTATTTAGCTTCTGATATAAAAATTACCAAAGTTAGTAAAGATTATCGTCATATTCGCGTAGAAATGGATTTGAATATCTACAACAGAAATTATGTTAGTTCTCATTTTGGAGGTTCACTATTCGCGATGACAGATCCCTTTTATATGTTAATGTTTCTAAAAAATTTAGGAAAAGAATATATCGTTTGGGATAAAAAAGCTTGTATTGAATTTATAAAAGCAACTACTGAAGATGTATATGCAGAATTTAATCTATCAGAAGAAACACTCCAATCAATTAAAGAAGAACTTACCAACAAGAAAAGTTGCGAAAGAACCTTTTTAGTAGAGATAAAAACAAAAAAAGAACACGATATTATTGCAAAAGTGGAAAAAACATTATATTTTCGAAAAATTAAAAAATAATTTATCGCTTATTTTACTATCGATCTTTTTTGTTTATCAATAAGTTATCTTCGAAAACTTTTAAGATTACACCCTCGTCGTAAAACTTTTTACCTGTAATCCTTTCTACATCGAGCTTTTGAACACGTTGATACATTTCTTCTAATATTCCTTTTGTAATTTCTTTCATAATATTTCCAAAGACTTCTGTTTCCATAATTTCGCTTATTACCTTGCTAATTTCTTCGCCTGCATAATTTACAAATCCCTTCATAAATGGGACTTTTGATAGTTCCCCCATCATAGTAGTAGAATATAAACTGTTTTTTACTACTTCTGTTAATTCTTTTTCGTATTTCTTAAAAACATGTTTTGCAAGCTCAGCATAATTTAAACGAATCATCACTTCTTCGACTCTTTTTAGCGATTGTAGAAATACTGCATCTGCAATTGTATCAACAATGATATCGCGAAATCGAAAGGTAATCTCTCGCGTTAATGTTTTAGAAATTTCTTCTCCAGATTTTTCTAGTTTATAAAAAGCTATTGCTAACTTAACTCCCCTTAACAATAAAAATGGTCGAAATAGAGGAATTGGTATAACTCCAATAACCTCGTACCAATGAGTAAGCAAATAATAACGTTTTTTCTCTTCTGTTAGCTGTTTTCTTACTCTAAGCGACAGATCAATACCCCAAATTAAGATTACCATTATATCTAAACCATAAACAAAAAAATTATATTGTTTTTGCAAAAAGACACCATAAGTATTAATTATCATCAATAGAACAATATCTATAAAAGCAATCAATAACAAATTATAATCAGCTGATCTACCAGGAAGGTTTTTAAAATACTTATTCAATATTTTATAAATCATTTTTACTTTCTATTTTATCTACAAAAAAGTTATAAATAAAACTAAATGATAATCCAACAATAAAAGCATCTACTAATGCATAAAATAGATCAAACAAAGAACCATAGATTTGTTCTGTTAAACTTAAATCGCCTTTTGTAATTAAAAATGGATGGGGGTGAATAGAATGATACATTACCATAAATTCCACTCCAAAATTCGAAGATAACCTAGACCATATTGTTGTTATTAATATAAAGACTGACCATAAAATCATTGTGGTAAGAGTAAAACTTTTTGGGTATAACTTCATAATTCTGAACATTTCTTTTTTATAATATTTGTCAACTTTTAAATAAACGTTCTTTTAATACTTTATATCTATTCGTATGGATTTGTTTTCGAATTGGATCTTCTGTTTTTGATAGATATTCATACAAAAAAACCTCGAATTCTAAATGTTTTTTTAATATGTTGACTGGATCTTTTTTTAATGTTTCTCTTTCTAATACCATATGTCTTGTATTGATAAAATCTGACTCTAACTCGTAAACAAGCATTTCGATAATCGATGGTTGTATAGCTCCACCAACAGAAGTTAGAAGATTCTTTTTTTTGCATGCAACAAGAATTTCTTTACATATTTCTATTACACGTGGATGATCTGGCTCTAATTCCATCGAGCCAGATAAATCTGTCCTTGCAGCTGTGATCTGACAAAGATGATTCGCATATTTAGAATTTAATATTGCATCAAGTTGCATATAACCTGTCATTGTTTCTATGTTAATACCAGCCTTACAAGGAACTTCATATTGCTGCTTTATTTCTTCCAAAGTCTTGATAAAATTTTTTAATGCATAAGGAGATTCGATCATCGGTGCTATGATACAATCAACACGAATCGATAACAAAAAACGCATATCATTTCGTGCTTCTGGACCACCAATTTTTACATGTAATGGCACAATATCTTTACTGATCCTTCGCATAAATTCTATTTCAGAAAAATTCATATCTTCTACTTCAGTACCTGTTTTTAATGCATATAATCCAAAATCTTTTAATTCTTTAAGCTTAGCCCGAAATTCTTTTTCCACAATGATGGAAAAATATTTATTATATTATAATACAACTCATTTTAAAAATTATCCTTGTTTTTTAAACAAAATTATTTAAAGGTTTTTAATAATTATTGACAAAAAAGTCAATTTTTTTATCAAGTTAAATATGATACCAGAAACAGCATTAGAATTACCTTTTAAGTATTCACCGTTTATTCATAATTTTCATCAAGAAAAAAACTTGAAAGCATACTATGACGAAGCAAATCAAAAATTTTATTTACAGTTTACCCCCGATAAAAACGTAGAAGGACCACCCAATCACGTACATGGTGGATATTTGGCAAGTATATTAGACGAATCGATGGGAGCCATTATGTTTTTGTCGGGATATTTTGGTTTAACCAATCATTTCGAGATCAACTACAAAAAACCAGTACCATTATTTCGCACTCACTATATATGTTCCGAAGTCCAAAAAGTAGAGAAAAGAAAAATCTACATAGAAGCAAAAGTTTTTTCGGAGGATAAAGTTTATACAATTTCTAATGCCATTTTTGTTCAATTTGATTTTAACAAATTAGGACTTACACCAGAATATCGAGTGATTCTAAGATTCCACGAAATTAGAAAAGAAGGACATAACTTTAAAGAAGCAATAGAATTATTAAAAAAAGAATATCAACATTCTTAAAGATTTATTCAAAATTATAGCCTATACCAACACTAATAGACTGATTTTTCTCGATGATGGTTTTTTTCTGTCCAAATGTAATTAAATCATAAAATGGTCCAGTGACGAAAGTTATAGGACGATTAACATCCGAAGACAATGCTATTGCTTCGCTTTTTGTGTTATTACCCACAAGCTCACTAAAGAAGTATCTTGCAAAAAAGAACCAATGTTCGTAAATATTTTGATTATACTGTAATGAAAAGTATTCTCCACTTCCTTTTCCAGAATACGATATATTTACACTATTATATCTATCCCACAAACCTACACTTTTGTTAAATTCGAGTTTTAGATTGTCATATGTACCTTTAAAACTTCCATTGATCAAACCAAAATCGATTTGTAGTTCTTCTTTTTGAGAAAATTTTACTGATAAAGAAGGTCCTAAAAATAAAAAGTCATTTTCCATGGACTGAATTGTAGTAAAATTCAATTTGTAGTTGAATAGATCATCAGAAATTTTGGTAATACGAACATTGGTAGAAACAGAGTATATACCACCTTTGATACCAAGTATGGTTGTTTTGTTGTTTAAGTTAAAACGATAACCATCATATTTAAACCATAGTTGACCATAAGAATACTCTGGTTCCTCTTGAAATTTTGCACTTATTAAAGGGAAAAAGAATGAACCTTGAGAAAGGCCGTATTTTCTTGCCTCGATGGACTGATTCAACAAAATAGACGTAGTATCAAGCCCAATAGCCCAATTGTTAAAGTAATACGAAATAAAAAAATAACCATTAGAATGATATTTTTTAAAACGATTCTCTTCGTTAAAATATTCTTGCCTTGGTTCAGTATCTACCAAAAGAGAACCAATATACTCTGCAAAAAGAAAAATGTTATTGATCTTAATAAAAGAAGGAATGGAATAACTCGGACCTAAACCATATCCTATCTCTAAATTCTCTCTTCGGATAATCGGTTCTTTGGGTTTCTTTCTTTCTTCTTGCTTTCGTCTTTCTTCTTCTAATCGCTTTTCTTCTTCTTGCTTTCGCCTGATCTCTTCTTCTTGTTGTTTACGTCTTTGTTCTTCTATTTTCTTTTGTTCTTCTTGTCTTCGTTTTTCTAATTCGATTTCGTTTTGGGTTGGTCCAAATTGGATTCTTCGAATCTCTTCTTTGTTTAATAGAATTCTATTTCCATCCTCTGTCTGTATTTCTACTTTGGTTTGACTTTGGTTAATAATCTTTCCTTGGATTACCTTTCCATTTTTTAAGAACACGGTATCTGCGAATAGATCTTGTATTATCAAGATTACTACGAAAATATATAAAAGCTTTTTCATTATTTCGATTTTAATAATAAATTTACTAGGGTCAATTTTATTTTTTAAAATCTATCAAATATATTATTCCTATATCGATTGTTTGCAATCTATCCTTACCTTTTTGAATGAATGGTAGTAAATCATATAAATTTCCCCTAGGAAAAAAGAAATTGCGCGGAAAAGAACTCGTGTTATCAACTTGTATTATGCTTATATCCCTTTTATAACCTCTATTTTTTGATTTTTTCACGAAATAATTAATTTGGTTATATGAATAACTTACATACCAGTACCATTGATCGCTCAACAATTGGCTATATCGTAGTTTAAAAATAACCCCTTCTACCCTATCATTAAACTTCTCTTTTGCATGAGCAAAAAAATTCTCCCTCATCGATAGATATTCATATAATCCTTCTGTACTACCACCTATAAACCTTAACTCTCCATCAATTTTCTGAGTTTTACTCCATCGAAGCAATACACTTGGACCTAAGAAGAATAACTCCCCTTTTTTGGTGCTTAAATTACCTTTTTCGTACTCGTATCCTACTCCTAAATCCAACGAATTCTGCTCATAATTTAACTTTGTATTGATGGAATAAACACCACCCTTAATTCCTATCAACAAATATCTGTTTCCAAAATTATATCGATAAAAATCATAGCTGATCCAAATATCTCTAATGTTATACGTTGGCGACTGTTTGTTTTCGACATTACTTATTGATACAAATGACTGGCCTAAAATCGAACCATATCTATTGACTTGAATTCCTTTTCCTAATTGCGAAAAGCTCCATTCCAACCCAAATCCCCAACTGTTATAGTAATACGCTAAATGTAAATTCTGGTTTGTAGATTTCTTATTAAATTCATAACTCTGGTTTAAAAAATATCCGGAATTCGACAATGATTGTGGTAGAAATGTGAAACGCGTTATTCCGAATGACTTTCCTATTCCTATCCCATTCATCAATTGATTATAGTACAAATCAGAATTGCCGAGTCCTAAACCATATCCTATCTCTAAATTCTCTCTTCGGATAATCGGTTCTTTGGGTTTCTTTCTTTCTTCTTGCTTTCGTCTTTCTTCTTCTAATCGCTTTTCTTCTTCTTGCTTTCGCCTAATCTCTTCTTGTTGTTTACGTCTTTGTTCTTCTATTTTCTTTTGTTCTTCTTGTCTTCGTTTTTCTAATTCGATTTCGTTTTGGGTTGGTCCAAACTGAATTCTTCGAATCTCTTCTTTGTTTAATAGAATTCTATTTCCATCCTCTGTCTGTACCTCTACTTTGGTTTGACTTTGGTTGGTAATCTTTCCTTTGATTACTTTACCATTTTTTAAAAAAATAGTATCCTTTTGTTGGTTCTTTAAATCTGCTGGTAGGTTCTGATTCAATTCTTTTGGCAATATTTTTTGCTGTGGAACATTTTGAACAACTTTTACCTGAGGTTTGTTTAATTCTTGTTTTGCTGGATTTTGATTTTTCTGGGTTTTAGTTTGAGGATTTTCATCTTGCTTTTTGGGTTCTTCTTTATCTAATTGAATTTTTAATATATCCTGTTTATCGATTTCGATAACTTGATCATTTTCTAACTTTAAACTTATTCTTGTTTGTGCTAAATTGATGATTTTTCCTTTAAGTGTTTTTCCATTTTTTAAAATAATTGTGTCTGCAAACAAAAATGATGGTATAAAAATATATATAAATATTATATTAATTATTTTAATATTTTTATTCATGATTTTTTAAAATTATCCAACATAATTGTTTTATATATTATGCTTGCTACTTAATTCTAAATCAGGCAAGAATATAGTTGTTAACATTCCTAAAAAAGATAAAAGTCCACATACAAACATAATAGAAGGAAATGCATGCAAAATAGTTTTATCTTGATATTTTTCGAAAAATTTATAATAAATCAACCCTAATAATGCAACCCCTAATGTTGTTCCCAATTGCCTAAAAAATTGAATCGAACTTGTAGCAGTACCAATTCTTTGTAAAGATACACTATTCTGAACAGCAATAATATATAGTGGAAGTATTGGTCCAAAAGCAAAACCTAATATAACCATACTTAGAAACATATAAGTTAAATTTAATTCTAAATATTTTGTAAATATAAAAATAACAAAAAACATAGATAATATAATTAGATTACTTATCAATAAAATATTTTTATATCTACCTGCTTTTGATGCCCATTTACCAGCTGTTGTGCTTGCAATTACTACACCTAAGGTCAAAGGTGTAATGATAAAACTTGCATTTAAAACATTGATATGGTATTTATCTATTAGATATAAAGGGAAAAAGATCAATGTTCCTAAAAAGGGACCACCAAAAGCAAATACAGCTAATGCACTTTTATTAAAGGTTGGATTTTTCAACAATGTTAAATCAAAAAGAGGATGTTCATTCTTTAATTCATATTGATAGAACAATATTAAACCTATGATTGCTAAGAATAAATAGAATAATTTATCATATACAAATAATTGTGCTTCGCTAAACAACAACAAAAAAGAAAAAGACCAAACGAATAGCAACAATGCACCAATAAAATCAAACTTTTGGTTAGAAACGGGTGGAATATAAGGCATATATCTTATCAATAAAATTAAAATTACAATTCCTAAGGGAACATTAATCAAAAATACCCAATGCCAAGAAAAAATATGAGTTAAATAACCACCAAGTAATGGACCTAATACACTACTAAAACCAAAAACAGCACCAATCCAACCTTGAATTTTTCCTCTTTCCCTTGGTACGTATAAAATTCCAATCGTGCTAAACGTAATAGAAATTATGCCACCCCCTCCAATTCCTTGAATAAACCTAAAAATTGTTAATTGAAGCATGCTCTCGCTCAAAGAACATAGAAATGACCCTAAAATAAAGATAAAATTCGCAAAAATAATCAACACTTTGACAGAATAAATATCACATAAACGACCAAAAATTGGTAAAAAAATCACCGAAGAAATCAAATAACTTGATACAATCCAACTATAATGCTCTGGTTCTTTTAGATCAGCAACAATTGAGGGAGAAGCTGTTGCAATAATAGTTTGATCCAAAGCAGCTAAGAATAAACTTAAAAAAATCCCCATTAAAATAAGAATCTTTGTTTTGTTAAATTCCATTCTTCTGGTAAAAAAAGTCATTCCATCCAATTCGACAATAATTTTAAACGTCCTGCTCTCCCACACAGCGAACCATGCTGTGCCATCCGCAATGAAGGGCTTTGCTTCCGTGTCCGTATGCGAACGGTATCCTATGGATCCCCTCGTTTATTTCAATTATTATGTTTTGTATGATTTTGAATAATTTTTTATGACAAGAAATATAAGGAAGAACCGGCACCGTCCTGCTACACCACACAGCGAACCATGCTGTGCCATCCGCAATGAAGGGCTTTGCTTCCGTGTCCGTATGCGAACGGTATCCTATGGATCCCCTCGTTTATTTCAATTATTATTTTGAATGATTTTTTATGATTAGTAATATAAGGAAGAACCGGCACCGTCCTGCTCTCCCACACAGCGAACCGTGCAGTACCATTGGCGATGAGGGGCTTAACTTCCGTGTTCGGGATGGGAACGGGTGTAACCCCCTCTCTATCGGTGCCGTTGAATACCATATAATTTTAACGCTTTATCTTTGCAAGCCATTTTTAGTTCTAAGAACAAAAAAATTGCAAAAAAACGAAAAAAAATATTTCATCTAAACCATACAAAAAAATCTTTATCTTCATGAAGAAATTTCAACTATGTAAAATTTTATTTTTATTGATATTAACGAATTGTACTTTTTTTAAAGAAAATAAACCAATTCAGAATCCAGGTCTTGGAGTTTATAAAAAAAATGACATTTATCAAATTTATTTTGATGTGGGAATCTTTACTTTTGAGGATCAAGAAATACAACGAAAAGAAATACAAGATTTATTCCAAAAAGTTATAACAGAATTAAAACAAAAATTCAACGATATAGAATTAATTCCAGTTTTTGATCAACCACTAGATGCTCCTTTTATTATGAGGCGAGGTATATCAAAACGTTTAAATCCCAACATACAAAATTTTCAGATCAATGTTAAGTTTAATTACATAAATAACTTTATTGTAGAAATTCCCCATCAAGATGCTTCGAAAAAATATTTTTTATCTAGCCAATTGCATCATTTTTTATATAGTCAAGTCCGCTATGATATTTTATTAATACCTTTTCCCATCGCATCTGATTTTCATTACAATTCTACCAAAAGAGAATTAGAATTCCACGATTCCGAAATAGGAATTTCAAAAGGACGAACTGCATTAGATAAATTAAGCATCATCACATACATTGATTATAAAAACATAGACTCCATGTCGAATCAAGAATTAATCAAAAAAAGCTTATTGTCTTTTATATTGTCCCTACCATTAGAAACTTCCCTAGAATTTTTAAAAAAGGATTGTTTCGAATGCGACAACTATCTTAAAAAAAGAAAAAAAATTTTTGATATATACAACAACTTTCACAATGGTAACCTTAAACAAGGTTGCGAAGATTTATCTCTCTATTGGAAAAACTGGATCGAACATCCATTTATAAAAAAACATTCATTAGTAATAATTCAACAACTAGAAGAAAATTACGAAATTTTACAAAAAAAATGCAAAAAATCGTAAAAAAATCACGTCTAAATGAATTAGGTCTATGAGAAAACATAAATTGATTTTATCAATAGGGATTTTTGTAATTTTTATTCCCTTTTGCAAAAAAGAGCAAATAAAAGATTATCAACCCTCAAAAATCGAGCAAAACAATCAACATTCAGAAGATAAATTTTTTTTTAGCTGTTCACCAGGAAGTAGAAAAGCTGATTTTTGCATAGAGGTATATGAACCCGTTTGTGGCTGGTTTACAGAAAAGCCTAGTGAATGTAAAAGTATCTATTGTAGAGAAAGTTATGCAAACCAATGTTTCGCTTGTAAAGATAATCGAGTAATTGGATATACCAAAGGAAAGTGTAAAAATTAAAGAGAATCAAACCGTATTAACGATATTTAAAAAATTGGTCCTTATCAAATTGGATTTTGGAGTATTCCTGATTTAAATATTCACAAAATCCCTTTTCTCCACAATATTTAAAGATTTCTTCTTCTTTAAAGGGACATTCTATTGGACATCGAAAATATTGATTCATTTTCTTTCTTTGGAAATAGGCAAATCGATTTACGGAACAATTGGAACAAAATGGATTTTCTTTCATAAAGACAACTTTTTCTCATAAGAATGTTTTGTCAATTTTTTATTGATATTGAGACTCATTCTCATATTTTATAGAATAAAAAAGCACCCTACTCGGGTGCTTCTGAGAAAAAAGATTAATAATCCATACCGCCCATTCCAGAGCCCATACCAGGCATAGATTCTTTTTCTTTTTCTGGTAAATCGGTAATGCTTACTTCTGTTGTTAAGATCATCGCACCAATGGATGCAGCATTTTGTAATGCACTTCTTGTAACTTTTACTGGATCGAGAATTCCAGCTTCTGTTAGATCTTCCCATTGTAAGGTTTCTGCGTTAAATCCAATGTTATCTTTTTCTTGTAATGCTCTTGCTACAACAACACTACCTTCGATTCCTGCATTGTTAGCAATTTGTCTTAGAGGCTCTTCTAATGCACGATATACAATCATCGCTCCAGTTTTTTCATCTCCTTCGAGTTTAAGGTCTTTGATTACTTCTCTACATCTTAATAATGTAATTCCACCACCTGGAACAATACCTTCTTCAACAGCTGCTCTCGTAGCGGACAATGCATCTTCTACTCGTGCTTTTTTCTCTTTCATTTCTACTTCGGTTGCAGCACCCACATAGATAACAGCAACACCACCAGCTAATTTAGCCAATCTTTCTTGTAATTTTTCTCTATCGTAATCGCTTGTGGTTTCTTCGATTTGTTTCTTAATTTGGTTGATTCTTCCTTTGATGTCTGCTTCGCTACCATAACCATTGATAATTGTTGTATTTTCTTTATCTACTATAACTTTTTCCGCTTGACCTAATTGAGAAATATCTACATTTTCTAACTTCATACCTAAATCTTCGGAGATCACTTGACCACCAGTCATGATTGCAATGTCTTCTAACATCGCTTTTCTTCTTTCTCCAAATCCAGGAGCTTTTACAGCACATACACGAATGGTTTTTCTTAGATTGTTAACGACTAATGTTGCCAAAGCTTCTCCTTCTACTTCTTCTGAAATAATTAATAATGGTCTTCCTGTTTGAACTACTCTTTCTAGTATTGGTAATAATTCTCTCATGTTAGAAATTTTCTTTTCGTGAATCAATATATAGGGCTTTTCGAAACTACATATCATATTTTCTGGATCAGTTACAAAATATGGAGATTGATATCCACGATCAAATTGCATACCTTCAACAACTTCCATATAAGTATCGATACCTTTTGCTTCTTCTACTGTAATTACACCATCATTACCTACTTTTTCCATTGCATCTGCAATTAGATTACCAATTTCGTAATCATTGTTAGCTGATATTGCAGCAACAGCAGCAATTTCTTTTTTGTTGGAACCAACTTGTTTTGCTCTTTTCTTTAATTCTTTAACAACAGCATCTACTGCTTTTTCTATACCTCGTTTTAGATGCATTGGGTTAGCTCCAGCTGTGACGTTTTTAAGACCTTCATTGACAATTGCTTGTGCAAGAACAGTTGCTGTGGTAGTTCCATCACCTGCTACATCATTTGTTTTTGTTGCTACTTCTTTTACCATTTGAGCTCCCATGTTCTCGAATGGATCAGGTAATTCAATTTCTTTTGCAACAGTTACACCATCTTTGGTTACAGTGGGAGCACCAAATTTTTTATCGATTACTACATTTCTTCCTCGTGGACCTAATGTTGCTCTAACTGCATTTGCTAATTTATTAACACCAATTTGTAATCTTCTTCGTGCATCTTCGTGAAATTCTAATTGTTTTGCCATAGTTTTCCTCCTGTTTATTTTTAATTTAGTTGATTCGATTTAGGATTTTGATTATTCGATTACTGCCAGTATATCACTTTCACGTACAATCAAATATTCTTTACCATCTTTTTTAATTTCTGTACCAGCATACTTACCATAAAGAACGCGATCTCCCACCTTTACTTGAAGTGGTACAACTTTTCCGTTTTCTTGACGACCAGGTCCAACAGCAATTACTTTACCTTCTTGGGGTTTTTCTTTTGCTGTATCGGGAATAATGATGCTACCAACTTTTTCTTCTTGTTGTTCAATGGGCTCAATTAATACCCTATCAGCTAATGGTTTAATGTTCATGTTTTTCCTCCTTTATTCAAATATCTAAATAATAATTACATGATTACTGGTGGATTTTTGATATTAGCAATCTCAACCTTTAATTGCTAATATCTATGGGTAAAAATAATTTTAAAGTCGTTCCCCGTCAACCAAAAAATCAAATTTTTTGCAATTTTTTCATCTAATTGCTAAATAGTTAAATTTTTTTAATATTAGTATGACATATTATTATCCAAAATATAAATATTATATAGAAAAGATTTCATGATAAAAAATTTCTATGAACATTACTTTAATTCCTTTTACTTATATTTAAATTTACTTAACAAAGCATTATTATATAAAAAATTACTTGCCATACTATCTTTTGCTATAATAATCGTTAAAATAATCCCTTATTTTAACTTTGACCTAAAATGCTTACAGAAGGCACGATAATTGAAGGAGACTTTTGGCCTGAGCCTGTTGAAGTCAAAAGAGTAGAAGAGGTAGAGGATGGATACCGCATTGTTGGTTCAACGATAAATTCCCGTCAGCATATAGATGATTTTATTGCTTTTTCAGACCTTCCAAAGATAAAAACTAAGGAATTCTTGTTATGTTTTACTCAACCGGGGTCTGAAGCCCTTTTAGCCCTTGAAGCTCTTCGGTTTAGGTATGCTTCCCTTTTTGACCCCCTGCTTGCTGTGAATGTCTCTAAAGTCGAGCCCCTACCCTTTCAGATTGAAGCTGTCTATGGCTATATCTTAAAGCTTCCTCATATAAGGTTCCTTCTTGCTGACGACCCCGGGGCAGGAAAGACTATCATGGCTGGTCTTGTGATAAAAGAGTTAAAGCTTAGAGGGCTTGCTCGGCGGATCCTCATCGTTGTCCCCGGTCATCTAAAAGATCAATGGTTAAGAGAAATGCAGGAAAGGTTTAAAGAAACCTTTGTAATCTTTGATAGATACACTTTAAACGCCTCCTACGGAGATAACTTTTTACTTCGGAATAATCAAGTCATAACCTCTATGGATTTTGCTAAACAAGAAGAGATCTTAGCCCTTTTTGCCTCTTCTCATTTGGACCTAGCCATCGTTGACGAAGCCCATAAAATGGCAGCCTACAGATACGGTGAAAAAGTAGAAAAAACGCAAAGGTATAAATTAGGGGAAACCCTTTCAAAAACCTCTGCCCATCTGCTCTTTCTTACTGCAACCCCTCACAAAGGTGACCCAGAGAATTTTCGCCTACTTCTTGACTTACTTAAGCCTGGATTTTTTGCTACTTCTAAGATGGTCGAAGCCTCTTTAAAAGACAAGGATAACCCTCTTTTTATAAGAAGGCTCAAAGAAGACCTAAGAGATTTTGAAGGAAAGCCTTTATTTACCAATCGCTATCCTATGACCATTAAGTTCAAGCTTTCTGACGAAGAAAGAGAGCTTTACCATAAGCTTTCTCAATATGTCGGTGAGCAATACAACAAAGCTTTGACCCTTGATAAAAAGAGAAACATAGGTTTTGCCCTTCTAATACTTCAGAGAAGAATGGCCTCAAGCACTTACGCCCTCCTTAAGTCCCTTGAGAGAAGAAAAAACCGTCTTGAAAACCTGCTTAAAAGCGCTGAGCTTAATAAAAAACTATCTAATTTAGAAGACTTCGAGGAAGTAGAAGATTATCAGGAAAAAGAAAGATGGGAAATAGAAGAAGAATGGGAAACAATTAGCTTAGCAACAAACAAAGAAGAGCTAAAAAAAGAGATTTTGACAGTTGAAGGACTAATTGAAAGAGCCAAAGAAATATTAGCAGAAGAAAAGGAAGTAAAACTATCTGAATTAAAGAAGGCTATTGAAGAGGGATTTAGAAGGCTAAAGGAAGTTGGCGGAAACGAGAAAATTTTGATTTTTACAGAATCAAAAGATACTTTAGATTATTTGGTGGAAAAAATAAAATCTTGGGGATACTCTGTCAACAATATCGATGGTGGAATGGACTTAGAAAAAAGAGTGAAAGCAGAAAGAGTGTTCAGAGATAGTACACAAATTATGGTAGCAACAGAGGCAGCTGGTGAAGGCATAAATCTTCAATTCTGCAATCTGATGATAAACTACGACATTCCTTGGAACCCAAACCGTCTTGAACAAAGAATAGGTAGAATTCATCGGTATGGGCAACAGAAAGATGTATTTATCTTTAATCTCGTAGCGAATGACACGATAGAGGGAAAAATTTTATCCAAACTCTTTGACAAGCTAGAAGAAATTAAAGAAAAACTTGGTAGCGATAGAGTATTTGACATAATAGGTGAAGTCTTCCTGGGGAAAAATTTGTATCAATTAATCGTAGAGGCCGTAGTGCAGGCAAAAACTTTGGATGAAATCATAAAAGAAATAGACATAGAAGTTGATGAAGAATATATTAGGAATGTTAAGTCAGCCTTGGGAGAAAGTTTAGCTACAAAGTTTATAGATTACACAAGGATAAAGGAACTTTTTGAAAAGGCAAAAGAAAATAGGCTGATTCCTGAATATGTAGATGAATTTTTCAAGAAAGCCTTCACAAAAGCAGGAGGAAAATATAATATCAGAAAAGATGGTTTTATCAGCATAGAGTCTCTTCCTTCTGAGCTAAAAAATTTAGCTCAGAAACAAAACATAACTCTTGCCAAATATCCTAAGGTAACCTTCGATAAGGAAAAAGCCTTTAAAAATCCTGATGCGGAGTTTATCTCCTTTGGTCATCCACTTCTTGAAACGCTCATAGATTGGGTTCATCAATGCTTTCTAAACAATCTTCAAAAGGGAGCTATGTTTGAGGACCCAGACGGAAAATACAACGGTATCATTTGGTTTTTTGAAGGCGAAGTAAAGGATGGAAAAGGAGAAACAGCAGGAAAAAGGATCTTTGCCATCTACGATGATATGAAAAAAGACTTTACCGAAATTAACCCAGCGGTTATCTGGGACCTTATTCCGATAGATAATCCTACCGAAGAGCCAAACTTAGAAAATCTAAGTCAAAAAAAAGAGACTGCTAAAAACTTTGCTCTAAAACTAATAATTAAATATAAAAACGAAATTGAAGAAGAAAGGATAAGACAAGCTGAAATAAAAGAAAAATACGGTATCAAATCTTTAGAATATCTTATCGATAAGCTTGATGAAGAACTTGTTGAACTGCATGAAAGAGAGAATAAAGGAGAAGAAGTAAGGTTAGCTATCCAAAACAAAGAGGATAGAAAGAATTATTATGAAAAAGCCTTGAAAGAGCTTAAAGAGGAAATAAAAAGGGAAAAGACTTTGGGCACATCTTGGCCTCAGTTCAAAGGGGCAATCTTGGTTAAAGCTAAAAAAACTGACCAAATGGTTAGCGATGAGGAGATAGAAAGAATAGGTATGGAAATAGCGATGGAATACGAAAGAAGTCAAGGAAGGGAGCCTGAAGATGTTTCAAAAGAAAACCTTGGGTTTGACATAAGGTCAAGAGGAAAAGATGAGATAAGATACATAGAAGTTAAGGCAAGAAAGGAAGAGGGAGATGTTGCTTTAACAGTTAATGAATGGCTTAAGGCAAAACGCTTTAAAGAAAACTACTGGCTTTACATAGTATGCAACGCAATCACAAACCCAACTCTTTACATCATTAACAACCCAGCCGAAAATTTGAAAGTCCAAGATAAGGTAGAAGTAGTAAGGTTTATCGTTCCGTTAGAAGAATGGAAGAAAAAAGGAGAGAGAGCATGAGTAATAAGGATCAAAAGAGTTTTATTGAGGTTAACTTTCCTATAAAAGAAGTAAGCGAAGACTCGGCAAGGGAGAAGAACATAAGGCATGGACATATTTCAACTCTTCACATCTGGTGGTCAAGAAAACCTCTTAGTTCTTCAAGGGCAACAAATTATTCTGCCCTAATTCCTTATCCATCAACCGAAAAGGAAGCAAAGGAAAAGGCAAAATTCATCGTTGAGCTTTCTAAATGGGAAAATTCTCTAAAAGAAAACATTATCAAAAAGGCAAGGGAAGACATTCTAAAAGCAAATGATGGAAAAACTTTACGCGTTTTAGACCCCTTTTCTGGCGGGGGCTCAATCCCTTTAGAGTGCTTGAGGCTTGGTTTAGAGACCCATGCTGTAGATTATAACCCCGTTGCAGTTCTTATCCTAAAGTGCATCCTTGAGTATCCCCAGAAGTATGGAAGACAAAAAAAGTTTAAAAGGAATGAAGGTTTGTTCGAACTTGATAAGGAAGAAAGTCCATTGATTGATGATGTCAGAAGATGGGGGGAATGGGTTTTAGAAAAAACAAGAGAGGAAATAGGAGAATTTTATCTAAAAGAGGAGGACGGCTCAATCCCGGTAGGCTATATCTGGGCAAGGACAATACTTTGTCAAAACCCCTCTTGCGGGGCGGAAATTCCACTTATGCGCCAGTTTTGGCTTGCAAAAAAAGAAAAAAAGAAGATTTCGCTCTATCCTTTTGTTCATAAAGGAAGGGTAGAGTTTGCTATAGTGAAGAAAAACAAAGATGAATGGCAGGTAGTTGAAAGCTCTATCTCTGGGTTTAGCCCGAAAGTTCCTTTTGACTTTGACTCAGAAAAAGGGACAGTTTCCCGAGCCATTGCGGTTTGTCCTGTCTGTGGGGGAATGGTTGATGATAAACAAGTAAGGAAGCTTTTTCAAGAAGGAAAGGCTGGTCAAAGAATGGTTGCGGTTGTTTTAAGTAAACCTAAAGGTAAAGCCTACCAAGTGGACATGCAAGCAAGCGAACAAGTGGACAAGGTTTTAAGTAAACCTAAAGGTAAAGCCTACCAAGTGGACATGCAAGCAAGCGAACAAGTGGACAAGGTTTTAAGTAGACCTCAAGGCAAAGCCTATAGGTTAGCCACAGAAAAGGATGTTGAATTTTATAGAAAAGCGGAAGAATATTTAGAAGAAAAAAGGAAAAAACTTTGGGAGGAATGGGGAATAGACCCTGTGCCGGATGAAACTTTGCCACCAAAAGAGAGTCACAGGGCAGTTGGTAGTCAACTTCCATTATATCACTTCAAAACATGGGGCGACCTTTTCAACTCCCGCCAAAAGTTAGCTTTAATTACCTTTACTGAAAAGGTCCGACATGCGTATAAGAAAATGATAGAAGAGGGATACGATAAAGAATATGCAAAAGCGGTGGTGAGTTATTTGGGATTGGGGGTTAATAGATTGGCAACATATTCTGTTGTTTTAACAAGATGGAGATCTGATGTTTTATCATTTGAGAGAGCATTTGATAGACAAGCATTAGGAATGGTATGGGATTATGGAGAAGTTAATCCTTTTAGTGATGCAAGAGGGTGTTGGGATTTAGGACCAATGATTGAAACTCTTTCTCATCTTACCCAAATCCCACCGGTGGAGACTGAGGAATGATGGATAAAGAAACAGCAAAGAAGGTTTTAGAGATAATGCTTAATGCTGATGGGGGATGTGAATATTGCGTTAGAAACCTTTACCTACAGTTCATAAAAAAAATTTCCGCAATATTCTTATCTTGCCAGAAATCTTTACAGGGGAAATTGCTAATATGAAAACACTTGAAGAAATAAAAAGAATTCTTTTAGAGCATAAATCAGAAATAAGAGAAAAATATGGAGTAGTAATAGTTGGTATCTTTGGGTCCTATGCAAGAGGAGAACAAAAGGAAACAAGCGATTTAGATATAATTGTTGAGCTTGAAAGACCAATAGGGCTTAAATTCTATGAACTCTGGGATTATCTTGAGAATATCCTCGGAATAAAAGTAGATGTTCTAACCCTTTCCGCTTTAAAACAAAAAACTTTACTCTGGGAAAATGTAAAAGAGGATATATTAATATTACAAAAAGGAATTGAAAAATGAAAAAATTACATATACCCCAAGTTTCCCAATCTTCTGCTACTGAACTTCCCTATCCAGACAACTACTTTGACGCCGTCTTCACCGACCCGCCCTATTATGATAATGTGCCCTACTCTTATCTTTCTGATTTCTTCTATGTCTGGTTAAAACGCAGTCTTGGAGACCTTTACCCAGAGCTTTTTTCTACACCTCTAACTCCTAAATCAAAAGAAATAGTAGCTTATTCCCATCAAGAAGGAGGTTTTGAAGCCGGAAAAAGATACTTTGAAGAAATGCTTAAGAAAGCCTTTCAAGAAATTTACCGAGTTTTAAAGCCAAATGGCATAGTTGTAATCGTTTACGCTCACAAGTCCACTTCTGGTTGGGAAACGATGATAAACTCCCTTTTAGATTCAGGCTTAGTTCCTACTGAAAGCTGGCCTATTGATACTGAGATGAGAGCAAGGCTTCGCGCTCAAGATTCTGCCGCTCTTGCCTCATCCATCTACATAGTTTGCAGAAAGATGGAAAGACAAGAAACTGGATGGTTTAGTGATGTAAAAAAAGAAATAAAAGAAAGAATTTTTAACAACAACCTTTGGGAAGAAGGTGTTGCCGGACCAGACTTTTTTATTGCCTGCATAGGTTCAGCCATAGAAGTCTTTGGCAAGTACGAAAAAGTTATGGATTACGAAGGAAACGTTATAAGAGCAGATAAACTTCTTGAGTTTGTGCGAGAGGTAGTTACTGATTATGCAGTAAAACAAATATTACATAATGGAATTGCAGGAAAGCTTTCGCCGTTGACTAAGTTTTATATTCTTTGGAGATGGTCTTTTAGAGAAGCCAAAATTGAGTTTGACGAAACAAAAAAGCTTGCTCAAAGCATAGGTGTTCATTTAGAAAAAGAATGGAATAAAAGCTTTATCAAAAAGGATAAAAACTATATAAAGGTTCTTGGTCCACAAGACAGAAGATTAGAAGACATTGAAAACATGGAAAAGAAAGACCTGATAGATGTTTTACATCAAGTTCTGATTCTTTGGTCTAAAGGAAGACGAGAAGAGATAAAAAGAGTGCTTAAAGAGACTGGATATGGTGAGAATGACGCCTTTTACCGAGTTGCTCAAGCCATATCCGAAACATTACCAAACGACAGCAAAGAAAAGAAGCTTCTTGATGGCTTTTTATCAGGAAAAGATAAGCTTATAATGGAAATAAAAGATGCAAATGATAAACAAGGGAGGTTGCTATAAATGAGACCTTTTACTACGGTTGCTATTCCTCATGATGATATTTTAAAAGACAAACTTACGATGGATGTATTTGCTGCTGACCTATGGCAAGTCTATAAAGGAAATGCTCCAGCCGAATATCAAGACCAAGGAGAGTTTTTTAGAAAGACCTTTTTGACAAATGGGATGTATTACTTAATAGATGTGGTAAGAAATAGGCTTGTAGGAAGGGGTGGGGATCCAATTATACAGCTTCAGACACCTTTCGGCGGCGGAAAAACCCATTCTTTAATAGCTTTATATCACAAAGCAAAGACAGAGTTCAACGCTAATGTAGTTGTTCTTAGCGGAACTGCATTTGACCCAAGAGACACTTTCTTGTGGGAAGAAATAGAAAGACAACTAACAGATAAAGTTGACATTCTAAAAGGAAACATATCACCCGGTAAAGAAAAATTAAGAAAAGTATTAGAAAATCATCAGCCTTTGTTAATCTTGATGGACGAAATTCTTGAATACACCATCAAAGCTGATGGAGTTAAAGTTGGGGATACTACCTTAGGAGGTCAAACCCTATGTTTTATGCAAGAGCTTACTGAGACTTTGCCAACCTTATCTAATTCTGTATTAGTCTTTACTTTACCTTCAAGTCTCCTTGAACATTTTGATGAAAAGGGAGAAAAAAGGTTTCAGCAACTTCAAAAATTTGTCGGAAGGATGGAAAAGGTTCTTACACCAATTGAAGACGATGAGGTTGCCCATGTGATAAGAAAAAGACTTTTTAAGAATGTTGATGAGAGCTTAGCTGAAGAAATTATCCAGGAGTTTATTGATTATGCAGAAAGAGAAGGCTTTTTAAGAATGGACAAAATTTTATGCAAACAAAAATTTAAGGCAAGCTATCCTTTTCAACCAGAGGTTATTGATGTTTTATACAAAAGATGGGGCTCCTTTCCAACCTTTCAAAGAACAAGAGGTGTGTTAAGGCTTCTTGGTCTTGTTGTTAAGTCTTTAAAAGCTTCAAACTTACCTTTTATCAGCCTTGGAGACATTGATTTATCCAACGAAGAAATAAGAAGAGAGCTTATTAAACATATTGGCTCTGAATATGATAGCGTATTAGCATCTGACATTACTTCGTTAGACTCTGGAGCTAAAAAAGTAGACACTTCTCTTGGACCATCCTATTTATCCTTTAGATTAGGGACAAAAATTGCGACCACCATTTTTATGTATTCCTTTTCAGGTGGACAAGATAAGGGAGCAAATCATAGTGAAATTAAGCTTTCCTGTGCAAGACCAGAGTTTCAAAGTAGCATAATCGTAGAAGCTTTAGAAAAGCTAAGAAATACTCTTTACTACCTTTCTGACTCGGAAAGCATATATCTTTTCACAAACAAGCCAAACCTTAATCGTATTCTTCTTAACAAAATTGATGGGATAAGCGAGGCAAGATTAATCGAAGAGGAAGAGCATTTATTAAGGCAAGTATTTAAAAAATCTGAACACTTTGATATATACATTTGCCCAAAAGATGCAAGGGACATCCCAGACACAGAAAAACTTAAGCTTATTATCATGGAAAGCAATAATCAAACAATGATTAAAGAATTTATAGAAACATACGGAGAGAGACCACGAGTTTACCGAAACACTATGATTTTTCTTTGTCAATTAGAAGGAGAAAAAAATAAGTTTTTGGACATGTTAAGAAAGAAATTAGCTTGGGAAGAAATAGAAAAGGACAGAAATCTTGAGCTCACACCAGACCAAAAGCAAAGAGTAAAAGAAAATATCAAAACCCTTAATGAACATTTAATAGAAGGAATTAAGTCAGTATATAGAATTATATACTTACCGAATAAAGATGAGCCAGAAAGAATAGATTTGGGAGCTCCTACATACATAGGGAAAAAAGAATATGCGGATGAAATCTATACCAGGTTAAAAGAAGATGGTAGAATTCTTGAAAAAATAAGTCCTCATTTATTAAAAGAAAAATACTTGAAAACAAAAGATTATGTCCAAACAAAAAACATACTTGATTCATTTTATAAAATTCCAGGAGAATTAAGAATAAAGAATAAAGATGTATTAGTAAGGGCAATTAAAGAAGGTGTAAAATTAGGTGAATTTGGACTTGGATATTTAGAAGATGGAAAGATAGAATGTAAACATTATAAAACAGATGGGGAGCCATATTTCGAAGAGAAGGAAGTCTTAATTAAAAAAGAGCTTTGTAAAGAAGAAAAAGAGGAATACAAACCTGAGCCGATTTATGATCAACCAGAAACACTAGGCAAAGTTGGAGAGAATGTGAAAGAGCCAAGCGCATCTTATATAGCAATAACAGACCAACCGCCTTCTCTACCCAAGTATCGTCAACTTTCTTTAAAACTTACTATTCCCAGTGGAAAACTTTCAGATGTAGTAAAAACAATAAATCTCATTAAGGAAAAATTCTCTAATGTTGAAATAAAGATTGAAATATCAGCCAAGAATGGAGAAATCCTTAAGACAGAATATGAAGACAGAATAAAAGAAGCTTTCTTTCAACTTGGCTTAGAAGTAGAAGAAGAAAAATTAGATTGTATTTTAAATAATTAAAATGAATAATAAAAAAAATAAAACAATTTTTATGAATAAAATTTATAAAATACTACT
>Ga0308419_1000229_pt1 | contig 44024 bp, 36 predicted proteins | sample HotsprSampleMS50_FD_203674 | JGI IMG/M metagenome (GOLD analysis project Ga0308419, IMG submission 203674) | Hot spring phototrophic mat microbial communities from Mushroom Spring, Yellowstone National Park, Wyoming, United States - 20090730_MS50 ... | reverse complement strand
CCTGCTCCTGGTGGTTCTGTGGGGCGCCCTGTTCCTCCCCGCCCTCCTGGGCGGCCACACCTTTCCGGCCCGCGACGCGGGGGCCACCCACATCCCCTGGCGAGCGGAGGCGCAGCGGCAGCTGGCGGCCGGCCACGCACCGCTGTGGAACCCCCTCGCCAACGGCGGGCGGCCCCTGCTGGCCAACCCCAACGCCCAGGCCGCCTACCCGCCAGCGGTGCTGCTCTTGCCTCTGGGCCCGGAGCTCGGCCTGGCCGCGTCGATCGCGCTGCATCATCTCCTGTTTATGCTGGGGTGCTGGGGGCTAGCCCGCCGCGCCGGCGCCAACCCCGCCGCCGCAGCGGTGGCAGCGGTGGCGGTGGGTTTTTCCGGCGTTCCTCTGTCGGCCACGCTGCTGGCCAACCTGCAGGCGTCCCTGGCGTGGGGACCGTGGGCCCTCGCCGCGGCGTTGCCGGGCAGGGGTGAGAACCACCCGCGGCGACTCCTGTGGGGCGGGGTGTGCATCGGCCTTTCCTTCCTGGGTGGCGAGCCGGTAACGGCGGCGCTGGTGGCCCTCGCCTGGACGGTGGTGGCGGTGGGGACGGCACCCCGCCGCGCGCCGGCCCGGCTTGCCCTGGCCGGCGCAGCCGCCCTTGGCGTAGCCGCACCGGTCCTGTTCCCCTTGCTGGCTTTCTACCCCGATACCGCCCGCGCCGCCCTATCGGTCTCCCCGGCGGCCTTGGCCGCCGACGCCCTGGCCCCCCGGCGGTGGCCGGAGCTGCTGCTGCCCCACCTGTTGGGCGACTTCCACGCCGCCGCCCCGCCGGCCTTCTGGGCGGCGGCCAGCTTCCCCTGGCTGCGCTACTTCCCGGCCCTCTTCGTGGGCGTGCTGCCGCTGCAGCTGGCGGTCGCAGCTGGGTGGTGTCGGCGCACCGCACCGTGGTGGGTGATGGCCGGGGTGGGGAGCGCCGGCGCCCTCCTGGGCGGTATCCCGGCGGTCGCCTCCCTCGTCGCCCCACTACCCATTCGCTTCGCCATCAAGCTGCTGGTTCTGCCGGTGCTGGCGGCGCCGCCGCTGCTGGCACTGGGGTGGCAGCGCCTGGCCCAGGCGGGGGAGGCTGCACGCCGGCGCCTCGCCCTGGTGGCGGCGCCGGTGGTCCTGGCCGTGCTGCTCCTCGCCGCCTTCCCCGGCTCGCTGGCCCGTCCGCTGCTAGCCCGCGCTTACCCGGCCTCGGCACCGGCGCTGGCCGACGTGCCCACCTCCACCCTGTCCCGCCATCTCGCCCTGGACGCCGGCGCCCTCGCGCTGCCCGTGGCCGTCTTCGCGGCGGCGCCCGGCGCACCCCTGGCCGCGGCGGTGGCCCTCGCCGCCTCCGGCGTCGCCGCCACCTGGGGGGTGCTGGCCAGCGAGCCCGCCGAGCGCTGGCGACAACCGCCCCCCCTCGCCCTCGACCTGCCCGCCGGCACCCGCCTCGCCGCCTTTGCCCCGGCGGCGGTAGCCCCCGGCGGGGGCGAAGGGCCACTGGCGCGCTATTGGGCGATGCGCGCCGCCCTACAGCCCAACTACCCCAACCGCTGGGGGCTGGGCACGGTGCTGGAGCGGGGCCCCGACGGCCTCGAGTCGGCCCGCCACGAGCTGCTGGCCGCCGCCGCCGCCACCCTGCCGGTGGACCAGCGGGTACGCATGGCCGCGGCCCTGGGGGCGGAGGTGGCGATTACCGCGGAGGAGCTGAGCGGCCTGTCCGGCGGGCCGGTGGCGGGGGTGTGGCGATGGCGGCTGCAGGCGGCACCCCTCGTTTACCTGGCGCGCCGGGTGCACCCCGCCCGGGGCCCTTTGGCCACCGCCGTGACCCTCGCCTCGCCGGCCTTCCGCCCGGGCCACGATGCAGTGATCGAGGGCGACGGCGGCGTGGAGGAACTGCCCGAGGCGGTTCTTTCGGCCGGACCCGGGCCGCCCCATCGGCTGGACTTCCAAGTGCAGGCGCCGGCCAGCGTACTGCTGGTGGTGCAGCAGAGCCACATGGGCTGCTGGAGGGCCGACCTGGACGGGCGGCGGGTGCCCATCGTGCCCGTCAACGGGGCGATGATGGGGGTGTGGGTACCCGCCGGCCGCCACCGCCTGCGCCTGGCCCTCGATGGGTGGCCCTACCTCCTGGGTTTGGCCGGACCGCTGGTGGTGCTCGTGGCGCTGCTGTTCACCCGCCGGGGGCGCGCATGACCGGGCCTTGGGGCACCCAACGGTGGCGCGGCGCGTAGCTCCCCGGCCAACCCACCGGGGCGGTGACTAGGAAGCTGGCCACCTCGCAGGCGTAGTCGAAGGCCATGCCGCCGGCGCGATGTACCGCCGCGTCCACCAGGTAGCGTCCTGGAGCCAGCTGCAAGGAAGGAAACTCGATGTGCACCTCGCCGTCGCTCTCCAGGCGTTCGGGCACCCAACCGTCCAGCTCGGTGTTGGTGCCGAACACGTGCTGCCCGTCCTCGCGATGGATGGCGATGCCAAACACGAAGTCCTGCTGAGCCTCGTGCACGCGGTAGGCGAGGCGCAGCGCCGCCGGCTCGCCCCACGGGATGGAGCCCACCGGCCTGCCCTCGCCGTCCAACAGCTCCACCGCTTCCAGAGTCACCCAGCGGTTACCCCAACGCCGGCCCGCCGTCTTTGGCCGTGCTACCTCGGCTTCGTCCGAAGCCACATCCGAGCGGTAGCGCGCCACCACCGCCCCAGCGGTACCCTCCAGCGTCACTCTTCCTTCCTGCAGATACACCACCCGATGGGCCAGCGCCTCCACCAGCGACAGGTCGTGGCTGACCAGCAGCACCGCCGTGCCCGCCCGCTGCATGCGCGCAATGCGGTCGAGACAGCGGTGGGCGAACGCCTGATCGCCCACGGCCAGAATCTCGTCCACCAGCAGCACATCAGGCCCCACCGAGGTGGCCACCGCGAACCCCAGGCGCACGTACATCCCCGACGAGTACGTCTTGACCGGCTCGTCGATGAACTGCCCGAGCCCGGCGAAGGCGATGATGTCGTCCAGCTTGGCGAGGATCTCGCGCCGCGACAGGCCCAGCATCATCCCGTTGATGATGGCGTTCTCCCGCCCCGAGATTTCGGGGTGAAAGCCAGCCCCCAGCTCGATGAGCGCCGTTACCCGCCCACGCACCTCCACGCTGCCCGCCGTGGGCTTGAGGATCCCCGCCACCACCTTGAGCAACGTCGACTTGCCCGACCCGTTGGGGCCGATCACCGCCACCGTCTCGCCCGGCCGTACCGTCAGATCCACCTGGGAAAGGGCGAGAAACCCCGTCTGCTCCTGCTGCCTGCGCCACAGCGCACCGTGCAGCAACGCCCCTTTCAGCGACTGCAACCGCCCCCGGCGGGTACCCGACGGGTACCGCTTGCTCACCCCCCGGAGCACCACCGCCGGCGGCGCGCTCATACCGCCTCCACCAGGGTCTCCCGCAGGCGGACAAAGATCCCTACGCCGACGAGCCAGCACACCACCGCCACCAGCACCGACCACCCCCACACCGAAAGCGGCGGCAGTGTGCCCAGCAACACCGTATCGCGGTACAACGAGATGAGCGGCGTGACCGGATTGAGGAGGATGAGCCGGCGCAAGATTCCCTGCGGCACCAAATCGACGGTGTAGATGATCGGTGTGGTGAAGAACACCAAATGGAGGAGGTTATGGAGGAGGTCCTTGAGGTCGCGGAAGTGCACCGCCAGCGCCGCCACCGCCAGGGACACGCCGCCCACCGCCACCAGCCAGGGCAGCAGTACCGCGGGGAGCAGCAGCACCGTCCACGACACCGCCCCGTGTCCGGCGAAGGTCGTCGCCAGCGCCGCCACCAGGAGCACGGGCAGCGCTAAGAGATGGTGGACCAAATGGGAAAAGACCACCACCGCCGGGAACACCTCCGGCGGGCACACCACCTTCTTAAGCAGCGGGCCGTTGTCGATGAGGGTGACGGTGGCATCCAGCAGCGCGCCCGACAGGAACAGCCACGGGAGCAGCCCGGCAAACAAGAAAAGAGGATAGGGGACGGTGGTCGACACGCGCGCCGGGATCACCACGGTGAAGACCACCGTGTACACCAGGAGAAGCAGCATCGGATTGAGCAGCGACCACAGGTAGCCGAACAGGGTGCCGCGGTAGCGAGCCTTCAACTCCCTTGCCACTAACACCGCCACCAGGTGCCGCTGGCGGTACAGGGATGGGACGACGCCGGTATACCCAGCGGCGGTACCGGCTATGGCGTCCTCCCGCGCATCAGGGCGCGTTCGAATTCGGCGCGGATGCGCTCCTTTTCACGCTCCAGGTAGCGCTCGTAATCCTCCACCTTGCCTTCGCGGATCCAGTGGGTGCGTAGGTAGTGCTTGATGTTGCCGTAGTCGTCGAAGGCCAGTGGACCGGTTACGCCGATGGTCTCGGCCAGGCCCTTAAGCCGCAGCGCCACCTCACTGCCCGACCGGGTGCGCAGCCCTTTGAGGGCTCCCATCGCCGCCAGGGCGGCGTCGTAGCCGTGCGCCGCATAGATGTCGGGCATGAGTTTGTACACCTCGTAGTAGCGCTTGACGAAGGTCTTGATCGGCTCCTTCTCGGACGCCGTGTCGAAGCTGGCGAGGGGGAAGAACACCCCCTCGGCCAGTCGCCCGGCGCGCTGCAAGAACGTCATGGTGTTGATCGCCGAGGTGGTGCCGATCACCCCCGCGTACTCCACCGCCCGCAGCACCTTCAACGCGGCAATGATGGCGTCCCCGTACCCGCACACGTAGACACCGTCCGGTTTGCGGCCCTCCAGCAGTGCGCGGGTCCGCTGCTCCCACCCTTCCTCGCCGATGGCCACCGAGTCGACGATTTCCCCGCCGTGGCTCTTGAACGCCCCCATAAACACCGGCAGCAGCCCCCTGGTGTAGGCGTTGTCCTCCTGCAGGATGAGCACGCGCCGCACGTTGCGCGGGGGTTGGTAGAGGAGATCGGCGGCTTTCACCCCCTCCAAGTCGTCGGACGGGTAGACGCGGAAGAAGAACAGACTGCGCCGCGCCAGATCGGGGGCCGAAGCCGACGGCGAGAGGAGAACACGCTCGCGCTGATCGGCCACGGGAATCATGGCGCGGGCTTCCTGGGTGGTGGCGCCGCCAATGACCAGCAGCGCCCCCTGATCGTACAGCGCCTCCAACTCGCTCACGGCGCGGGTTACATCGGAGCCGGAGTCGCGGTAGATGACTTGCAAACCCTCCGGCAGGGTGTGGTTGTCTCGCGCCTCGTCGAAGGCGAGTTTGACCCCGCTCTTAATGGGCGCCCCATACGCCGCGTTGTCGCCCGTCTCGGGGAGCACCACGCCCACTACCAGCTTGCGCGCGCACCCCGCGCAGGCCAGCACGCTGACCGCGACCGCCACCGCAGCAATCCGTTTCATGATGCCTCCGGCCACGCCGTCTCAGCGCAACTCCCTTTGTACCACGGCGCCCGGCGGAGCGCAAACCTCGACGATGGAGAACCCGTGGAGCGGGTAGGTTGCCAGGCGGGGGACCCATGGGTATACTCCCGCCAGTGATGCGGTGCGCTCCCCTGCTCGCCCTCGTGGTCCTCGCCGCCGTGATGCTGTCGGGGTGCAACGAGGACCTCTTCGACGCCGAATCCGACCTCGTCATCATGAACGAGAGCGTCTGCCATCTGACCATCTTCGTGGACGGTCGTGAGGCGTTCGTGGTGCGCGCCGGCTCCGACCGCACCCTGGACGACATCGGTCCCGGACGCCACGTGATCGAGGCGCTGGACGAGCACGGCAACCTGGTGGAGCGGCGCACCATCGACCTCGCCCATAGCGAGGACTATTACTGGTTCATTTACGACTGTTGAGCTTTGGGTAGCCCGCCCGGAGCTAAAGTACGTCGTCGCGACCCCGCCGCCGCAACTCTTCGACGATCTCCCTGACCCGCTGCGAGGCTGCCCGGGGAATTACCAACACCGCATCCCGGGTGGCCACCACCACCACACCGGGCACGCCCAAGGCCGCCACCAACGGTCCCTCCGACACTAAAACCGCTCCTTCGCTGTCGATCCCCAGCACGTCGCCGACGTGCACCCCCTGGGACCCACCCATGACTTCCGCCAGCCCCTCCCAGGATCCGACGTCGGACCAGGCGAAATCCACCGGCACTGCCCATACCTCGGACGCCCTCTCCATCACCCCGACGTCGATGGACAGACGGGGCAGGAGGGGGTAGAGACGGGCGAGAGCGGCCTCCTCGCCGCGGCTGGCGGCCTCCCCCATGAGCTGGTCCAGACAGCGGGCGAGCTCCGGCAGGTGCGCGCGGATGGCGGCACGGATCGCTGCAACGGTCCACACGAACATGCCGGCGTTCCACGCGTAGCCACCATGGGTTAGCATGGCCTCGGCGGCGGCCCGCGGCGGCTTTTCGATGAAACGCACCACCCGCCGTACCCGGCCGCCCCCTGGAAGCTCCACCTCGTCGCCCAGCTGGAGGTATCCAAAACCTGTCTCTGGACTGCGGGGTTGCACCCCGAGGGTGACGAGCCCCCCCAACTCCCGGGCCGCCTGCTCGCCCAGCCGCAGCGCGCCGCGCAGCGGCTCCCCGTCCACCAGATGGTCGGCCGGCAGCATCGCCATCGCTGCGTCGGCCTCCAACTGCGCCAGCCGCCACGCTGCCCACCCCACGCACGCCGCCGTGTCCCGCCCTTGCGGCTCCACCAACACCGATTCGGCCGGCAGATCGGGCAGCTCGGCCCGCACAGCGGACGCCATCTCCTTGGCCGTCACCACCCACAGGCGCTCCCGCCCCACCAGCGGCAACACCCGGTCCACCGTCGCGCGCAAAAGCGAGCGGCCCCCAGCGAAGGGCAGCAGTTGCTTGGGGCGGTGCCGGCGGGACAGCGGCCAGAAACGGGTCCCCGACCCGCCCGCCATGATCACCGCCCACAAGCTACATTCAGCGGAAGTAGTCATACAGCCCCTCGAGGTCTTTCACCCTGGCGTAGCCGTTCAGGAAAAGCCCTAGCCGATCCACCAGCACGGCGCGCATGCCAGCGGACTGGGCACCGCGATAGTCGTCCAAAGGTGAGTCACCGGCGTGCAGGCAAGCGGATGGCGCCACTCCGAGGCGCGCCGCGGCGCGCAGGAAGATCTCCGCCGCCGGCTTTTCCACCCCTTCCAGGGCGGAGACGTGCACGCTGGCAAAGTACGGCGTGAGCTGGAGCCGGTCCAGCAGCTCGGGCAGGCGGGAGTCCCAGTTGGAGACCACTGCCATGGGGATACCCCGTTGGCGCAGGCCGTCCAGGACCCGGCGCACCTCGGGAAATACGAACCACAACGACGGCTGGGAGAACGCTTCATAGAGTTCGGCCAGCACCGGCCGCCAGGGCGCCGGGTGGCCCAGGCGCGCCAGCACCCGCCGGAGAAACTCGCCCCACCACTCCTGCTCTCCGCCCTTGAGGTGCTGGTAGCGATCCAACCCCGGCGGGTGCAACTCGTTCAGCTCCGCCCACACGGCGCGAAATACCGGCGCCACCTCCCCCGCTGGCACCGCGGGGCCCCACCGTCCCAACACCTGCGCGTACACTTCGGGCGGAGATGGGCGCGCTTCGATAAGCGTGCCACCCACATCCAGCAGCAACGCCTGGGGGGAATCGGGGACATCGGCGGTCAGGTTGCACCTCCCGGACTCGATGCGGACCGTACGCTATTCTACGTGTACCGGCTCGAGCGGGAGGCCCCATGACCATCACCTGTGCACGATGCGGCGTCACCGGCGAAGCCCTTGCATCCCCACCGCTGCCCACGCCGGTAGGCCGAGAGGTGCAGGCCCATACCTGCCCCGCCTGCTGGAAGGCCTGGCTCGCCACCCAGGTCATGATCATCAACGAGTACCGGCTCAACCTCGTGGACCCCCAAGTGCGCCGGCAACTGGAGGCGGAAATGCGGCGATTCCTGCACCTGGGCGAGACGGCGGTGACGTGAGCCAGCTGGCCGACCTGGCCCGCGCCATGTTCGCGGCAGCGGTGGACGCTGTGCGACCAGCGGCGCTGATGCGCCGGGTGGCGTTCCTGACGGACGGTGTCGCCATTGCAGACTCGACCCTGGCCCCGCGACGGCAGCTGGTGCTAGTAGCTCTCGGGAAAGCGGCACCGGGGCTAGCGGCAGCGTTTCTGGCGCGCTGCCGCCGCCCCCCGGACCGCCTTTTCGCCCTCGCGCCCTACGGCGTACCGGCATCCCCCGAGGTGGAACCTTTTTTGCGCCGCGGTGCTCACCCCCTGCCCGATGAGGCGGGCGAGCGCGCCGCTGAGGAGCTGTTGCGCCTGCTCGCTGACCTAACCCCCGAGGACGGCGTGGTTCTGCTGCTCTCCGGCGGCTCGTCGGCGCTGCTGACCGCCCCCTTGCCGGGGATCACCCGCCAGGAGGTGGTAGCAGTGACCCGCGCCCTGCTGAACGCGGGGGCAGGGATCTACGAACTCAACGCCGTGCGTAAGCACCTGCTGGCCGCCACCGGCGGGCGCCTGGCCGCGGCGTGCCCGGCGCCCATTTTGACGCTGATACTCTCCGACGTGCCTGGGGATGATCTGGCCACCATCGCCTCGGGGCCTACGGTTGCCGACCCCACCACCTACGCCGACGCTTTGGAAGTGCTTCGCCGCCGCGGGGTTGCGGACTCCTTCCCGCAGGTGGCCGAATTCCTCCGGCAGGGCGCGAGCGGTCACTTGGCCGAGACTCCCAAACCGGGCGACCCTGCCCTTCACCGTTCCCGGGTCCATCTCCTCGGCAGCAACCGAGAAGCCCTGGAGGCGGCCGCCGACACCGCCACCAGCGCGGGCTTCACCGCCCTGGTTCTCACGCGCACCTACCGAGGCGAGGCCCGGGCGTTGGGGGAAGCGCTGGGCGCGTTGGCCTGCCAACTGGACAACTCGGCGCCCCGCGCGGTGCTGGCAGCAGGCGAGACCACCGTCACCATCCGCGGCACCGGGCGGGGTGGCCGGAATCTGGAGGCGGCGCTGGCGGCCGCCGGTCCCCTGTACGGCGTGCCCGGGCGCTGCGTTCTCGTGGCCGGCAGCGACGGCGTGGACGGATCGTCGCCGGCGGCGGGGGCAGTGGTGAACGGCGACACCTTGCGGCGCGGCGCCACCCGGGGACGGGACGCGGCGGCGGCGCTGGCTGACAACGACTCCTGGGGGTTCTTTGCAGGCAGCGACGAGGCCATCGTCACCGGTCCGACGGGCACCAACGTCGCCGATCTAGCGTTCATCCTGGTGGCTGGCGGGCGGCGCAGGTTCATCCCAGCCGGCCAGCGCAGCGCCAAGCTGGAGCGCGGCGAGGCGCTGGCGCGCTACCCCCGCCAGACCAAGAAACCCACGTAGGCGGCGTACATGAGCAAGAACAGCACCCCCTCGCGCCGCCCGAGGCGTCCCCGCCACCCCAGTCCGACCCCCAGCGCCAAGGTGGCCAGGGCCGACACCGGCGCGTCGAAGCGGGCCAGCAGCGGATTTACGGGCCCCGGTGCCACGAGGTACGCGAATCCCAGCACCCAGCCGACGTTAAAGACGTTAGAACCCAAGACGTTGCCCACCGCGATATCGGTCTCGCCGCGCTGCGCCGCCACCACCGAGGTGGCCATCTCCGGCAGCGACGTGCCCACCGCCACCAGCGTCAAGCCGATCAGCGCCTCGCTGGCACCCATGGCCTGGGCCAGGTGCACGGCGCCGCGCACCAGCAACTCGGCTCCCAGCACCAGCACCACGATCCCTGCCAGCACCCACAGCACGCTGCGCGGCAGCGACAAAACCCGAGAAGGCACCTCGGAGGCGTCGCGCTCCTTGCGCCGCAGCACGGAGACCATGAACCCCGCAAAGACAGCCAACAACAGCAGCGCTTCCAGCCTCACCAGGCGACCGTCCCAGCCGAACCCGATGACCGCCGCGGTGAGCAGGAGGCCCACCGGCAGGTCGCAGCGCAGCGCCCCCCGGGTCGCCGGCAGCGCCCGCACCAGTGCCGCCGACCCCAGGATCAGCAAAATGTTCGAGGTGTTGGAGCCCAGCACGTTTCCCACCGCCACGTCGACCCGCCCGGCCAGTACCGCCACCAGGGACACCAAAAGCTCCGGTGCCGAGGTCCCGAACGCCACCACCGTCAGCCCCACGGCCAACGGGGTCATGCCCAAGCGCAGCGCCAACGACGACGCCCCCACCACCAGCCACACCGCCCCTTTGATGAGTGCCGCCAGGCCGATGATGACCGCGAGTACTGCCAGTACGGTGAGCACAGGAAAGGCTAGCACGCTCCCCGCCACCTCGGTGCCCGAGGTGCGCGTTCGCGCCTGCAACCGCGCTCCGTTGTCGCCCACCGGTCGCTACGTGCTTTACTGGATGATCGCCAGCCGCCGTCGTCACTATAACTTCGCCTTGCAGCATGCGGCCGAACTGGCGGCCGCCCTGCACCGGCCACTGGTGGTTTTGGAAGCGCTGCGCTGCGACTACCGCTGGGCCAGCGACCGCCTGCACGCCTTTGTGTTGCAGGGGATGGCCGACAACGCCGCAGCCTTCGCGGGCACACCGGTGCACTACTACCCCTGGGTGGAGCGGATGCCCCACCAGGGGCGTGGCCTGCTGGAGTCGTTGGCCGCCGACGCCTGCCTGGTGGTCACCGACGACTCACCGGCGTTCTTTTTGCCGCGCATGGTGGCGGCAGCTTCCGACCGCTTGCGGGTGCCTCTGCTGGCGGTGGATAGCCTCGGCCTGCTCCCCCTGCGCGCCACCGACGCCCCGTTTCCCACCGCCCACGCCTTTCGCCGCTTCTTGCAACGCATCCTCCCCACCCACCTGCCCACGCCACCCCGCCGCGATCCCCTGGCCGGGCTCGCCCTCCCTCCCCCTCCAGCACTTTCCGCCGACCTCCTCGCCCGCTGGCCCCCGGCCGCGCCGGAAGTGCTGGCGGCCGCCCCCGCGGCGTTGGCCGCCTTGCCCATCGACCACGCTGTGGCCCCGGTCTCCACCCGCGGCGGCGCCCGCGCTGCACTCTCTACTTTGAACCGCTTCGTGCGGGACAAGCTCCCCCGCTACCACGAGCTGCGCCACCGCGTGGAGGCCGACGTCGCCTCCGGCCTGTCCCCCTACTTGCACTTTGGGCACCTCTCGGCGCACCAGGTGTTCGAAGCCGTAGCTGCGCGGGAGGGGTGGCGGGCGGAAACTTTCGAACCTCCCCACGCCCGCGGTGACCGTGCCGGGTGGTGGGGGATGAGTCCCGCCGCTGAGGCCTTCCTCGACCAGCTGGTCACCTGGCGGGAGCTAGGGCAGGTGTTTCAGCACCACCGCCCCGACGCCGAGGAGTGGGCCTCGTTGCCCGCCTGGGCGCGGGCGACGTTGGAGGCGCACGCCGGTGATCGGCGGGAGTACCTCTACACCCTGGACGAGTTTGCCGCCGCCGCCACCCACGATCCCCTGTGGAACGCGGCGCAGGGACAGCTGCGGCGCGCTGGCACCATCCACAATTACTTGCGCATGCTGTGGGGCAAAAAGATCCTCCAGTGGACAGCCTCCCCCCAAGAGGCTCTGGAGATCATGCTGGAGCTCAACAACCGCTTTGCCCTGGACGGCCGCGACCCCAACTCCACCAGCGGGATCACCTGGTGCCTGGGACGCTTCGACCGCCCGTGGGGGCCCGAACGGCCCATCTTCGGCACCGTACGCTTCATGAGCTCCGCCCAGACGGCGCGCAAGATGCGCGTGGAGGAGTACATTCGTACCTGGGCTCAGTGAGGTGAAGGCCATGCCCGAGTTCACCGCTTCCACTTTCCTCCCCGCTTCGCCGGCCGAGGTGTACAACTACCACGCCCGGCCGGGCGCTCTGCAGCGTCTGCTGCCGCCCTGGCAGCCCGTGGAGATCGTGCGCCCCATCGACGCCCTGCGCGACGGCGCCGAGGCCGAGCTTGCCCTGCGCCTGGGTCTGTGGCGCCTGCGCTGGGTGGCGGAGCACCGCGACACGCGGCCGGGCGAGAGCTTCTGCGACGTGCAGCGGCGCGGTCCCTTCGCCACCTGGGAGCACCAACACCGCTTCGTCGCCGACGGCGACGGCTGCCGCCTGGAGGATGAGATCCGCTACCGGCTGCCGGGAGGTTTCCTGGGCGCCCTGGTGGGGGAGAGCCTGGTCCGTCGGACGTTGGCCCGCACTTTTCGCTTCCGCCACGCCCGCACGGCGCGAGACCTGGCACGGCAGCGACTGGCCGCCCACCGGCCGAGGTTGCGCCTCGCCCTCTCTGGCGCCTCCGGTCTCATCGGGCGGGCCCTCTCGGCCTTCCTTACCACCGCTGGCCACCAGGTGGTGCCCCTGGTGCGCCGCACCCCCCCACCGCCAGGAGCCATCTTTTGGGACCCGACCGCCGGCGTTTTGGACGGCGCTGCCCTGGCGTGGTGCGACGCCGTGGTACACCTGGCGGGGGAGAACATCGCCGCCGGCCGCTGGACAGCGGCGAGCAAAGAACGCATCCGCGTCAGCCGGGTGGCCGGCACTCGCCTGATCGCCGAAACACTGGCCCACATGCCCGGGCCGCCCCGCACCTTGATCGCTGCCTCGGCGGTGGGGTACTACGGCAACTGCCGGGAGGAGGTGGACGAAGATTCCCCTCCCGGGGAGGGGTTCCTTGCCCAGGTGTGCAGGCAGTGGGAGGACGCCTGCGAGCCAGCACGGCGCGCCGGCGTGCGCGTGGTCAACCTGCGCATGGGCGTGGTGCTGTCGGCGGGCGGTGGCGCCCTGGCGCGCATGCTGCCGCTCTTCCGGCTGGGGCTGGGCGGCCGTTTGGGCTCCGGCCGGCAAGTGATGAGTTGGATCTCCCTGGACGACGTGGTCGGGCTGATCCACCACCTGCTCTTCTCCAGGCTCGCAGGCCCGGTCAACGCCACCGCCCCCGCCCCGGTGAGCAACGCCGACTTCACCCGTACCTTGGCGCGGGTGTTGCGCCGGCCGGCGCCCATCCCCGTGCCGGCCGCCGCCCTGCGCCTGGCGTTGGGCGAGATGGGCGAGGCTTTGCTGCTCCAAGGCGCCCCGGTGCTGCCGCGCCGGGCGGAAGCCGATGGCTTCACCTTCCTCGACCCCACCCTGGAGGCGGCGCTGCGCTTCGAGCTGGGCAGGTAAACCGCCCCACCGCCGTTGGCCGGTGATCCACCACCGTTGGCCGACTGGGGCGGGTCAACTTCGCCGCTGCGTCGTACATTGCTTGAGAGGAGGAGACCATGGACCGCTCCGGGAGTCTCGACGTCACCCCAAAACTGGTGCTCGGCGTGCTCGTCCTCGCCCTCGGGGTGATCTTCACCCTGGACAACCTGGGCGTGGTAGCCGCCGGCGACATCCTTCAGTACTGGCCGGTGGGACTGGTAGCGCTGGGCATCGCCAAGGTTTTGCAGCCCTACGGCCGCGGCTTTGGGGTCGCCCTGATGCTGGTGGGCGCCTGGCTGTTGCTGGAGCGCCTGGACGTAATTCCTTGGAGCCTGTGGGATCTCTGGCCCCTCATCCTGGTGGCCATAGGCGCCACCCTCATCTGGAGAACCGTGGCCCCCCGTGCCCGCCGCGCCGTCTCCAGTACCGGTCCAGAGCTGAACGTGGCAGCCATCCTGGGCGGGGCCGAGCCGCGCATCACCGCCGAAAACTTTCGCGGCGGTGACGTCCTGGCCATCATGGGCAGCTGCAAAGTGGACTTGCGGGAGGCCAAGGCGGCCCCCGAGGGAGCCACCATCGATACCTTTGCCTTCTGGGGGGGAATCGAGATCCTCGTCCCCGAAAAGTGGTCGGTGGAGATTCGGGGCACGCCGATTCTGGGCGGCTTCGAGGACAAGACGCGGGGCGGTTCGATGGATGGTTCCCAGCGCCTGACCGTCACCGGGATGGCGATCATGGGCGGGGTCGAAGTCAAAAACTAGCCATGCACCCCATCCTCGGTCACCGCCGCCGGGTGATCGCCTACCTCGTGGCGTGGGTCCCGTTGACCGGCCTGCTGGTGGGGCTCCTCCACCGCAGCGGACCGGCCCCCTGGCCAGAAGCGCTGGCCATGGGGGTACCCCTGGGCGTGCTGCTGGCCTTCATCTGCCTGGCCTCCTTTTACCCCACCCGCTCGGTGCCCCTCGTCCCATCGCAGGTGGGCCGCATGCTGGGGGTGCAGGTGGCCGCCACGGCGTTGTCCGTGGGGCTGTGGTTGCTGGCCGCCGCCAACCTCGCCGCCCTGCTTGGTCAGCTACCGCGCTTTGCGGGGATCGAAGCGCGCTTTTTGGGGCAGGCGCCGGTGCTGGCGGGGGTGGGTGCTCTGCTGTACCTCCTGGCCACCGCCGGCCATGCCTTGGTGCTGGCGGTGCAGACCAGCGAGGCCAACTCCCGGCGCGCCCTGGAGGCCGAGCTGGCGGCGCGCCAGGCGGAACTGGCGGCGCTGCGCGCCCAGCTCAACCCCCACTTCCTCTTCAACACCTTGAACTCCATCGCCGCGCTAACAGTGTCCGAGCCATCCACCGCGCGGGACATGTGCGTTCGCCTGGCCTCCTTCCTGCGCGCCACCCTGCAGACCAGCGGCTCCGGTCCGATCCCCCTGGGCGAGGAGCTCCACCTGGCCGGCGACTACCTGGCGCTGGAAAAGGTACGGCTGGGCGAGCGCTTGCGCGTAGAGATGGAAATCAGCGAAGAGGTGACGGCGGCGGCCGTGCCGCCCCTGCTGTTACAGCCACTGGTGGAGAACGCCGTGCTCCACGGCGTTGCGCAACAGCTGGAGGGTGGCACGGTGCGCATCGAGGCCAAGCGCCAGCGCGACCGCCTCCTCCTCGCGGTGGAAAACCCCTGCGACGAAGAGGATTCGCCCCAGTCCGGCGGCGGGGTGGGGCTCGCCAACGTGCGCCGCCGCCTGGCTGCCACCTTCGGCGACGACGCCCACCTTGCGGCGCGCCGGTCGGCGGGAACATACCGGGTCGAGTGTTCCCTGCCCCTGCAGCTTCTCCACCGCCCGGGCTCCTCCGCGCTACCATCGCTGTGGTGAGCACCGCTGCATTCCTGCGCGTCCTCATCGTCGACGACGAAGAGCCGGCCCGCACGCTGCTTAAGGAGTACCTGGCGCAACTTCCGCAGGTGGAGGTAGCGGGCGAATGCGCCAACGGCTTCGAGGCGGTCAAAGCGGTGGCGGAACACCGCCCCGACGTGCTGCTCTTGGACATTCAGATGCCCAAACTGTCAGGCTTCGAGGTGCTGGAACTGCTCCCCGGCCCCCCGGCGGTGGTCTTCATCACCGCCCACGACGAATTCGCCGTGCGCGCCTTCGAGGCTCACGCGGTGGATTACCTCCTCAAGCCGGTCACCCCCACCCGGTTGGCGCAGGCACTGGCGCGCGCCCGTGCCCGCCTGGGGGCCCAAGCATCGTTGGATGCCGCGGCCTTGCACCGCGCCGCACGCCCCGCCAGCCCCTACCGAGACCGCGTGCTGGTGCGCGACGGCAACGCCGTGCACGTGCTGCCGGCCGCCGCCATCGACTACATCGAGGCCGACGACGATACCGTCATCCTCCACGCGGGGGCGGAGCGCCATCGCAAGCAGCAGACCCTGACGGCCCTGGAGCAGCAGCTGGACCCCCGCCGCTTCACGCGCATCCACCGCACGTTCATCCTCAATCTGGAGCGCCTGCTGCGCCTTGAGAGGTACGCCAAGGATTCCTACGTGGCCATCCTGCGCAACGGTACCCGGCTGCCGGTCAGCCGGGCCGGCTACGCCCGTCTACGCACCCTCCTGGGGTAATCCCGCCCGCCCCGGCGTCACTCTCGCCCCTCACCGCTGACCGTCCCCGTGTCCCTTCCTTCCGTAAGGACGCCGGGCTTACTAGCGCCTCGCAAAAGGGGGCTGCCCCGTTCAACGCCCTCACGGTGCGGGCCTGCGGGCCCGCGCTGCGATCTCCCGCAACAGTGCCCCAGCGCCGCGTCCGTGTCCGCGCCCGAGGCGGCCCATGTGCTATCCTTCACAACCGCTGCGCCAGCTGGCGCGGCCTGTGTGCAGGTCAGCGGCACCACCAAAACCGCCGCGACCGCAGGAGGGATCCCCATGGCCAGGTACACCATCGTTAGCATGCCCGGCGACGGCATCGGCAAGATTGTGCTGCCCGAGGCGATCCGTGTGCTCGACGCGGTTGGCTTCGACGCCGCCTACGTGCACGGCGACATCGGCTGGGAGTTCTGGTGTCGGGAGGGTAACGCCCTGCCCGACCGCACCATCGCCCTGCTGGAACAGCACAAGCTGGGGCTGTTCGGGGCCATCACCTCTAAGCCGAAAAAGGAGGCCGACGCCGAGCTCGCCCCCGAACTGCGGGGTAAGGGGTTGTCGTACTACTCTCCCATCGTCACCATGCGGCAGCGCTTCGGCCTGGACATCTGCCTGCGCCCCTGCCGCTCCTTCCCCGGCAACCCCCTCAACTTCGTGCGCCGGACGGCCAGCGGGGGGTTCGAGGAACCCAAGGTGGACGCGGTGATCTTCCGGCAGAACACCGAGGGCTCCTACACCGGCGTGGAGTGGACTAACCCGCCGGCGCAGGTGCGCGAAGCGCTGGCCACCCACCCCAAATTCAAGCCCTTTGCCGCCGTCCCCGGCGAAGACCTGGCCATCTCCACCCGCATCGTCACCCGTCCGGTGATCGAGCGCATCGTACGCGCCGCCTTCGACTACGCCCGTGCCCACGGCTACCGCTCCGTCACCGTCGCCGAAAAACCCAACGTGTTGCGGGAAACCTCGGGGATGTTCGAGGACGTGGCCAAGCGGGTGGCCGCCGATTACCCCGACATCCCCCTGTGGTCGGTGAATATCGACGCCATCATGATGTGGCTCACCAAGAGCCCTGAGGAGTACGGCGTCATCGTCTGCGAGAACCTGTTCGGCGACATCATTTCCGATGCCTTCGCCGGCCTGGTGGGGGGACTCGGCTTCGCCTGCTCCGGCAACATCGGCCCAGAAGTGGCGGTGTTCGAACCCACCCACGGGTCGGCCCCCAAGTACGCCGAGTTGCAACCTTCCATTGTCAACCCCATCGCCATGATTCTCTCCGCCGCCATGCTCTGCGACCACGTGGGGGAAACTGACAAAGGCGATCGCATCCGCGCCGCCATCGCCCGCGTCGTCGCCGAGGGCAAGGTGCGCACCTACGACATGATGCGCATTCCAGGGGGACCGCAGGCGATCGCTGCCGGCGCCGCCACCACCCAGCAGATGACCGACGCCATCCTCGCCGCCCTATAGCGTGACTGGCCAGCCCCGCGGGGCCGGGGGCTACCCCGCCCCCGGCCCCTTGCGGGCTCCCAGCCAACCCCACCCGCCCTGCCAACCTCCCCGGACCGCGGGCCGGAATGCCCGCATCTCAGCACGTTTCCACCCCACGCCACCCCCCTCCCGGCGGGGTGGCCGCCCCGCGCTCCACCTCGCCCCCGGCGCGCCGGCTTCAGCGGGACGACAACATCGCCAGTGAGATCGCCAGCCCGGGCAGCAGCGGCGCCGCCGGCCCGTCGCCGCCCTTCGCCGAGAGCTCCCCCAGGCGCAGGAACGCTTCCCCCTCCCGCCGGTACGCCTTACAGCACCTGGGTCTGCGGCTCCACCACCCGGTACTTTGCCACACCGAAGGGCTGGTACAGCTTGCGTTTGACCACCTCATGGCGGCGGCCACCCTCGGGGAAAGAGGAGGGGTCCCTCGAAGGGGAAGCGCACCCCGGCGAGCGTGGCGTTTATGGTTTTCGCCTTTCCTCCTGCAAAGGTAGAGAGTTCCGCCTCACGGCGCAACGCTGCCCAGCGAGGGAAGGCGCGGCTTCGTCCACATCGCCCACGCTACCCGTGGTACTCTGGGCGGGGCAGCCACCAGGCCGGCGATCCTGCGCTGACCGCCCATCCCCCGGCAAGGCTGCAACACGCACTGCCACCCCTGCCCCGCCGCGACTTCCGGTTCGGCTGCCAGCTGGCCGTTAGTTCCACGCCATACATCATCGCCCGAGTTGGGAGGAGCCGTGCCCACGGCTCTGTAACGCTACGGTTGCGCCGCCAAGCGGGTGCGCCGCCGCACGCTGCGCAGGAGGAAGGCAAGCGCCACGGCCAGTAGCAGCAGCGCCACCACAGGCAGCGCCAGCGCCAGTAGGGCTACGGCCAGCGCGCCTCCCGCCTCGGCGGTGGCAAGAATGGGGTTGCCAAGACCCCCAGTGGTGAGGCTGGAGAGCTTGCGCAGCACCGCCAACCCGCCGTGGATCGTGCCGGCGACGCCGCCGCCGGCGACCACGGCCAGCACCCAGCGCAGCAGCGGGTCGGCATCACCCAGGGTGGAGGCGACCAGCAGCGTGCCGGCGGTGACGGCCAACGGCGCCCCCAGCCAGTCCAGGGCGTTGTCCACCCACGGCACATAGTAGGTGGCGATTTCGGCCACCGTGGCGACCGCGAAAACGACCAGTGCCGGCACCGTGCCGAGCCACACCAGCCCCCCCGCCAGTTCCACCCCTCCGGTGACGGCGGCGATAGACAGCACCAGCAGCGGTACGAAGATGCGCAACCCCGCGGCGGCGGCCAGGGCGATGCCCAGCGCCCCGTGCAGCAGCAGCTCAGGGGTGAACAGATCGCCGGTCATGCCACGGTGCCTCGCCCCATGCTAGCGGTCGCCCCTAGCGTCGGCAAGGGCCGCGCGCCAGCGGAGCAACGCGCGGGTCAGGGCGGTCAGTCGCGCCGGCGCGCGCCGCCGCCAACACCCCCACCGAGGCTATCACCGACACGCCCATGGTCACGGGCACCACCCGCCCTCAAGCAGTTCGGCAGGGGGAGTTCGCGGCGCAGGCACCGTGCTCGGCAACGCAGCGACCAGCCTCCGAGATGTATAACCGCCCTGCCCAAGCCGGTGGTGAAAGTCAGCGGGGTACAATCAGCTGGTGCGGTCGGTGATCTACGCCAACGTCACGCCCTACGAGACCCGCGTCGCCCTACGCGAGGACGGGCAGCTGGTGGAGGTTCTCGTGGAGCGGGCGCGCGAACGCTCCATCGTGGGGTCGTTGTTTAAAGGGCGCATCTCCCGGGTGCTACCGGGGATGCAGGCGGCGTTCGTGGATATCGGCCTGGAACGGGACGCCTTCCTGTACGTGGACGACGTGGTGGAGGCGCTGGAGGACGAGGGCGTCGAAGCCGCGGAGGTGGCCCCCGCCGTGCCTATCCAGGATTTGCTGCGGGAGGGCCAGGAGCTGGTGGTGCAGATTACCCGGGAGACGGGGACCTCTAAGGGGCCCCGCGCCAGCTCCCACATCACCATTCCCGGCCGCTACCTGGTGCTGCTGCCCGGATCCTCCCACGTCGGCGTGTCCCGGCGCATCACCGACCAGGCGGAGCGCGAGCGCCTGCGCGCCCTGCTCAGCGAAATTCCGCGCTCCGGCGGCGTCATCGTGCGCACCGCCGGCGAGGGGCGGCAGCGCGAGGACTTCGTCGCCGATCTGGCCATGTTGGAATCTCTAACGCGCCATATCTTGAGCCGCGCGGAAGAGGTTTCGGCGCCCAGTCTGCTGTACCGCGATCTGGACCTGGTGCTGCGCGCCGCCCGCGATCTGGCAGGGCCGCAGATGGCGGAGTTCTGGGTGGACGACGCCGATGCCTACCAGCGGGTGCTGGAGTTCCTCGACCGCGTACAGCCGGAGCTGACCCCCCGCATCAAGCTGTACCGGCGGCGGCTGGATCTGTTCGAGGCGTTTTCCATCGAGTCGGAACTGGAACAGGTGCTACAGCCCAAGGTGTGGCTGCGCTCGGGCGGATCGCTGGTGATCAACCAAACCGAGGCGCTGGTGGCCATCGACGTCAACACCGGCCGCTACGTGGGCGGCGCCGACCTGGAGGACACCGTTTTCCGGATCAACCTGGAGGCTGCCGCCGAGGTGGCGCGGCAGTTGCGGCTGCGCAATTTGGGCGGCATCATCGTGGTGGACTTCATCGACATGGAGGTGGAGGAGCACCGCGCCGCGTTGTTGGAGGCGCTGCGCAGCGAGCTGGCCAAGGACCGCGCCCGCACCCTGGTGGGACCGGTGGGGCCATTCGGTTTGGTGCAGCTCACCCGCAAACGCACCGAACGCTCGCTGGAGCGCACCCTCACCCAGCCGTGCCCGGTGTGCGCCGGCCGGGGCCGCATCAAATCGCCGGAGACCATGTGTCTGGAGGTGCGGCGCGCCGTGCTGCGGGCGGCCGCCGAGCAGGGGGCCCACGAGGTGTCGGTGCGCACCCACCCCGAGGTGGCGCGCCTGCTCAACGGCGAAATGCGTGGGGTACTGGATGAGCTGCGCGGCCGCCACGGCATCGAGGTGCGGGTGTTGGAGGCGGGCGAGCTGCCCCTTACCGTGTACGACGTCACCCCGTGAGACGGGTTCACCCCTGTTGGAGGATGACCATGCACCGCGTCGCTGCGTTTTTGGTTCTCTGGTTGGCCCTGGCAAGCCCGACCAGTGGAGAAAAGCGGGCGTTTACCATCGCTGACCACACCCGCGTGGTGGGGGTGGCCGACCCACAACCCTCACCCGACGGCACTCGCATCGCCTACGTGGTGACCCGCACCCATCTGGCCACCGCCCGGCACACCAGCCACATTCACCTGATCAACGCCGACGGCACCGGCGACCGGCGCCTCACTGGCGGCGACGCCGACTCCTCCCCCCGCTGGTCCCCCGATGGCGCCACCCTGGCGTTCATCCGCACCGGGGAGGATGGCCGGCCACAGCTGTACCTTTTACCCATGGCGGGGGGTGAGGCGCGGCAGCTCACCGACTTCGCCATGGGCGTCTGGGCGCCGGTGTGGTCCCCCGACGGGCGTTTCCTGGCGGTCACCAGCCAGGTGTACCCGGAGTGTGGCGCCGACAGCCAGTGCAATGGAAAGATCCAGCGGCGCCGGCGCGACGGCGCCCTCAAGGCGCGGGTGGCGGATGGCCTGCTGTTCCGCCACTGGGACCGCTGGCGGGAGGGCACCGTCAACCACGTGTTGCTGGTGCGGCTGGCGGACGGGGTGATCCTGGATCTCACCCCCGGGGCCTTCGACACCCCGCCGCTGGCCGTGGGGGGGGAACCCTTTTACGCCTTCGCCCCCGACGGTCGCGAGATCGCGGTGGTCTCCAAGCGCGAGGCGCAGCCCGCCACCTCCACCAACGCCGACCTGTGGGCGATCCCTCTGGGACGGGATGGCACCCCCGGGGAGCCGGTCAACCTCACCGCCGCCAACCCCGCCTGGGACGGTTCGCCGGCGTACTCCCCGGACGGGCGGTACCTCGCCTACCGCACCCAGCGCATCCCGGGGTACGAGTCCGACCTCTTCCGCCTGGCGGTGTACGACCGGCGGACGCGCACCCACCGGGTACTCACCGAAACCCTCCGCGACTGGGTGGAGGACGCCCAGTGGAGCTCCGACTCCCGCTTCCTCCTGCTGCGCGCCTCCATCGAGGGACGCACGCCGCTGCTGCGGGTGGCGGTGACCGGGGGCGATCCCGTGCGCCTGTTCACCGACGCCACCATAGATGCCTGGGCCATCAGCCCCAAAGGCGGCTTCATCGTCTACACTCGGCGCGCCGTGGCCGAACCTTCAGAGCTGTACCGCGTGGGCCTGGATGGTTCGGGGCGACGGCGGCTCACCTCCCACAACCAGGCCCTGCTGGACGAGGTGGACCTGCGCCCGGCCGAGGAGCTGTGGGTGGAGGCACCGGGCGGGCGGCGGGTACACGTGTTCCTCATCAAGCCCCACGGTTTCGACCCGGCCAAGCGCTACCCTCTCATCCTCAACGTCCACGGCGGTCCCCAAATGCAGTGGCAGGACGCCTACCGCGGTGACTGGCAGGTCTACCCCGGCGCCGGTTACCTGGTGGCGTTCCCCAACCCCACCGGCTCTACCGGCTACGGTCAGTCGTTCACCGACGGGATTTCCCGCGACTGGGGTGGCAAGGTGATGGAGGACGTTCTGGCGGTGACCGACGCCCTGGCGGCTCGGCCCTACGTGGATGTCCAACGTCTCGGCCTCATGGGGTGGTCGTGGGGCGGTTACGCCGTCATGTGGCTGCAGGGCCACACCACCCGCTTCGCCGCCATGGCCTCGATGATGGGCGTGTACGACCTGCGCATGATGCACTCCACCACCGAGGAGCTGTGGTTCCCCCAGTACGATCTGGGCGGCACCCCGTGGGACAACCCGGAAGGGTATCGCCGCTTCTCCCCCTCCGAAGGGGTGAAAGGGTTCGCCACGCCCTGCCTGGTGATCACCGGCGAAAAGGACTTCCGCGTCCCCTACACCCAGTCCCTGGCCTTCTTCACCGACTTGCAGCTGCGCGGTGTCCCCTCTCGCCTGGTGGTCTTTCCGGAGGCCGGACACTGGCCCTCCTGGTACGAGATGGTGTTCTATTACTTGGTTCATCTGGACTGGTTCCACCGCTACCTGGGGGGTGACAAACCCCCCTGGGAGGTGGAGAAGTTCCTGCGCAACGAGGTGGAGTTCTAATCGGCCTGCCCTCGGCCCGCTGGGGACCCAGGGCCGCCGGCAGGTTCAACCCCTCGAGGGGCCTGCAGCCGGACGGCGGGGCGCTGCCCCGCAGGGTGGGCGAGGGTTGCTGCCACGTCCCCCGCCTGGGAGGGTGGGCGTGCGGAGGGAAGGGTTGTCAGTGCCAAGCCGTTGCAGGGACCGTGGGGCAGGGGAACTGGCAGCGCGCCGCCGCCGGGGTCGTCCGCGAGGCAGCAGAGGTGGTCGGCCGCCACCGGCTGCGGGAGTTGCAGCGCAAGAGCGCACCGCGTCACTTCGCCATGGCCGGGGGGTGGCTCGCCTGCGGCGCGGTGGGGGTGGCCCTGGCGGCCCAGGACCTCTACCCGTGGCTGTGGCCGTTGGGCATTACTCTGGCCGGCCTGTTTGCCTTCAACGGCACGGTGTTGCTGCACGAGGTACTGCACGGTCTGGTCTTTCGCACCCGCCGTCCGGCCTGGGAGAGGGTGCTGGCCCTCGTCTACGCCCTCCCCTGCGGTATTTCCCCCACCCAGTTCACCCGCTGGCATCTGGACCACCACGCGGAGTTGGGAGACGCCCAAGCCGACCCTAAACGCCACCACCTCTCCCCCAAGCGGTCGTCCCGCCTGGTCAAACTCCTCTACTGGACGCCGGCGCTGTTTCTCATCTACTTCCGTGCCGCCGCGCGGGAAACCGCAAGCTACCCCATGGAGGTGCAGCGGCGCATTGGGGGCGAGCGCCTCGCCAGCCTGGCGGTACACCTGGTCCTGGCCGTTGCCGTCAGCTTGGCCTCCGTGGAGGTGTGGCCGCGCGTGCACCTGTTGCCTCTGCTGGTGGCGTTTCCGGTGTGGTTCGCCCTCAATCGGCTGGGACAGCACTACGCCATTGACCCTGCCGATCCCGCCCACTGGGGAACTTTGATGCGCCCCTCGCCGTGGCTGTGGGATCTGTTGTTCTTATGGTCCAACTACCACCTGGAGCATCACTACTTCCCCGCCGTCCCCGCCTACCGGTTGCCGGCGCTGCGGCGCGCCCTGCAGCCCTTCTTCCATCGCCGTGGCATCACTCCCCGGGGGTACGGTGGGCTGCTCTGGGACTGGTTTGTGCGCAACCGCGCGCCCCACACCGACTGGCGCCCTCACGCTTTGGTGGGTTGAGCCGCAGCTGCCTCCGCCTCCCGCCGCAGTCCCCGCAGCATACCGCGGAACACCACGGCGTGGAAGGGAAACACCGCCGCCCAGTAGGCCAGCCCCGCCAGCCCTCGCGGCTTGAAACGCGCCACCTGGGTCACGCGGGTGGTGGCCTCGTCCACCGGCTGCAGGAAAAAGTCCAGCTCCGCCTCGCCGGGCAGCCGCATTTCCGCGCGCAGCTTCAGCTCACGGTTGGTCTCCACCCCCACCACCCGCCAGAAGTCGAGGGCATCGCCGAATTGCACGTGCTCCGCATCGCGCCGCCCCCGCCGCAGTCCTGGGCCCCCCACGGCGCGGTCGATGACGCCGCGCACCCACCACAGCCACCTCGCCGCGAACCAGCCGTGGCCGCCACCGATGCGGCACACCGTCGCCCAGACCGTACCGACCGGCGCCGCGATGGTCAACCAGCGGGTGTCCTCGAACACCGTACCACCCGCCCAGTCGGGGTCGCCGGGGATTGGCCCGGCGTCGCTCCACGAGGTTTCCACCTCGCCGCGGGCGTGGCTCCCCACCGCCGCCGCGATGGCCTCGGCGATGGTCAGCAGGCGCTGGGGCATCAGCCGTTGCGCCTCGTCGCTGCGGCAGACCACCGGGTTGCGCAGCCCCTCCGTCAGCGGCCTGGCGATCTCCTTGGAGAGGGGAGTCACCAGGTGGATCCACAGCGACGACAGGCGCGGCGTGAGCACCGGCACCGGCACGATCACCCGCCGCCGCAGACCCAGCGCCGCAGCCATGATCTGCATCACCTCCCGGTAGGTCTTGACGTCGGCACCGCCGATGTCCAAGTCGCGGCCGCGGGTTTCTTCCACCTCCAGGCAGGCCACCAGGTAGTGCAGCACGTTGCTCACGGCAATGGGTTGGCACGGCGTCGATACCCAACGGGGAGTCACCATAACCGGTAAGCGCTCCACCAGGTAACGGAGAATCTCAAAGGACGCCGAGCCCGACCCGATGATCATCGCCGCCCGCAGCACGGTGACCGGCACGCCACCCAGCCGCAACGCCCTCTCCACCTCCCGGCGCGACGCCAGGTGCTCCGAAAGACCCGGGCCGGTCTCACCCAAACCACCCAAGTAAATGATGCGCTCCACCCCGGCGCTCGCGGCGGCGCGGCCAAACCTCTCGGCGAGCAGCCGATCGCGCTGGGCATAGGCGGCACCGGCCGCCATCATGGAGTGCACCAGGTAGTAGGCGGCCCGGCACCCGCTGCAGGCGCGGGCCACCGTCTCTTCGTCCGCCACGTCGCCTTCCACGATGGCCACGCGCGGATCCGCGGCCCACGGGCGACCGGCCAGCTTGCGCCCCGACCGGGTCAAGCATCGCACCTGCCACCCTGCCTGCAGCAGGCGCGGGACCAGCCGTCCGCCGATATACCCGGTCGCCCCGGTAACCAGGACGATTCCTTTCTCAACGCCGGCCGTCATCCCTACCCTTCCATGTTGACGCCACTCTATCAACCCACGGTCGCTCGGCGACTGAGGGGTGGGCAACGGCGGCCCATGCGCCCGGCAGTGGGCAGCGCCGCCACCGCCAACCTCAGGAGGCGAAGAGGGTTAGAAGACAGCACCCGCGACCAACCCCGCCAGCGAAAGGCGAGTGGGAATCAATAAACGTTCAAAACGTTCAGATGGATGGGAGGTCACTACCATGCGCCTTCTTACCACCCGTGAACTGGCCAGCGCCATCGGCGTCAGCGAGTCGTCCATCAAGCGATGGGCCGACGAAGGGGTGATCCGCGCCAGTCGCACCGCCGGGGGACATCGCCGCATTCCCCTCCCCGAGGCCCTCCGCTTCGTACGCGAAGGTCAGATCAGCGTCGTTCGGCCAGAGGTACTGGGCTTGGAGCAACCCGCCGCGGCTCCCTTTACCGCCAACCCCGAGGAGCTCCTTTACGCTCACTTGCGGGACGGTGACGAGACGGCCGCCCACGAGCTGGTGAACTCACTACTCGCCCATGGCTTTGCCGTCGCTACCCTGGTTGACGGACCGCTACGTACGGCCTTGGCACGCATCGGCGAGCTGTGGCGGCACCAACCCGAGGGCCTATTGATCGAACACCGGGCCACCGAGATCGCCACTCGTCTCCTCAACGCCATCCGCGTCTCGCTCCCAAAGAACTCCTCAGGACCGGTTGCGGTGGGTGGCGCCCCCTCGGGGGACCCCTACGTGGTGCCTTCCCTGGCCACCGCCACGGTTCTGGCGGCCGAAGGCTGGCGGCCGGTCAACTTCGGCCCCGACACACCGCTGGACAGCCTGGCGCGCGCCGCGGCTTGGCTGGATCCTCGCCTGCTGTGGATCAGCTTCACGGTCGCGCCGCTCACCCGCCGCCACGTGGAGCAGGTGGCCGACCTGGCCCGCACCGTCGCTGGCTCCAGGATCGACCTGATAGTCGGTGGCCAGGCGGTGACGCCGGGGATCTTCCCCTCCCTCCCCAACCTCAAGGTCTTCTCGTCCATGACGGAAATGACGAGTTACGTGCGCGCCCTCACGCCCCGGGACCGGGTCTCACCCCCGCACCCCCGGCGCCGGCGCCCCACCGAAATCTCGCAGCAAAGGTGAATTGGGCAAGACCCCACCCACGCCCGCCCTAGCGGGCGGCCGCTCCCTCACCTCTCCGCACTGCCTCGGAATCGCCTCCCCTCCACCCCTTAAGGAGGCGATGCAGCGCCGGCAGAGGGGCATAGGCAAGAACCGACCAGGTTCCCTGTCCGCCAGGGGAACCGTGAGTGAGGATCGAACCGTGGGGCACCTGTCAGCTCCACCGCCCGGGAGGGGCGGGCCTGCGGGCCCGCGCTCCCACGGGCCGGGACCTTCTCCGGGAGTTGAAGCCGGGCCGCCCCACTGTTCGGACCCTCAGCCACACTTGGGTCGCCGCGACCGCCGCGCCACCCCCGTGCCGCGGGCAAAGCCCGACGGCACTGGCACCTCACCTCCCCCCTTCGCCAGCTTCCCACGGGCATCGCCTTTCGCAAGGACTATGGAACTGCAGCGGGAACTTCCTCGGTTACTGGTTGGCGGAGAGGGGGGGATTCGAACCCCCGGTACCGGTCAACCCGGTACAACTGCTTAGCAGGCAGCCCTGTTCGACCACTCCAGCACCTCTCCGCGCCGGGGTGGCGAGTGTAGTGAACTCTGCTCCCCCTGGCAAGCACAGGTCTTCTACGCCACCCACTGACCCCCGCCGGCCGCCTGGGGCGCCGCCACAAGGCCCTCACGCACCAGCAGTTCAGCGTTCAGCAGGGCTGCCCCGGCGGCACCGCGAATGCCGTTATGCACCAGGGCGACGAGCCGCACGTCCAATAACGAGCAGGCGCGCAGGCGGCCCACCGTCACAGACATGCCGTCCCCGGCCGCCAGGTGGCGGCGCGGCTGGGGCGCGTCGATGGCCTCGCTCACCACCAGCGGACGCTCCGGCGACGACGGGAGTCCTCGGGCCTGCGGCGCTCCACGCCAGTGGATCAAGACTTGGCGCACCTCGTCGAGGGATGCCCGCCTCCCTAGCTGCACCGACACCGACAAGGTGTGGCCCTCCAGCACTGGCACCCGGGTTACTTGGGCGGAGATGCGCAGCGGGGCCGGCACCACCCCGCCCCACCCCATGGCGCCCAGGATTTTCGCCGGCTCGCTTTGCAGCTTTTCCTCTTCGCCGGGAATGAAAGGGATGACGTTGCCCAAGGCGTCCAAGGCCGGCACCCCAGGGTAACCAGCGCCGGAGATCGCCTGCAACGTGGTGACCATCACCGCGGTGACCCCGAAGGCGTCGTAAAGTGGCTTCAGGAGCAAGGCCAACCCGGCGACACAGCAATTGGGGTTGGTGACCAGGGCACCAGGGGCGAAGCGCTGGCCCGAGAGCAGGGCGAGATGCTCCGGGTTAACCTCCGGAATGATCAAGGGTACCTCCGGATCCAGCCGCCAGGCCGAAGCGTTGGAAACCACCGTATACCCGGCGCGGGCGAACTCTTCCTCGGCCTGCCGCGCCGTGGTTGGATCCAGCGCCGAAAACACCAACCGGCACGGCAGCCCAGGCGACACCGGCTGGACCTCCAGCTCCGCCGCGGTCGCCGGCAGCTCGCCGGGGTTAAGCCAGTGCACCACCTCCCCGTAGTGGCGCCCGACGGAGCGCTCCGAGGCCGCTACGGCAGTCAACTGGAAGAAAGGATGTGCGTCGAGACGTCGGACGAGTTCCTGTCCCACCACGCCGGTCGCCCCCAACACCCCCACCGGGATTTTCTTCTCACCCATGGCAGACCTCCCCAAGCACCGTCACCCCCGTCGCTTCCACCCTGCCCAAGTCTTCGGCCAAGTCCCGTCCGCCGGCCGCAAGCACGGCCGGACCGCCAACCACTAAGGCCCGGTGCAGGACTCGCAGGGCGTCCCCGAGGTGGCGCGGATCTACCAGAACCCGCCACGCCGCCGGTGAGCTCCACGGGTTGCTGGGCTGGGCTGCGATGCCGCGCTGGGCCAGGGCCGTGAACACTCGCGCTGCAAGTCCCGGCATCCGGGCCACGCCGTCGCCCACCACCAGCACCGCGGCGTCGCCCTCCTCCCCGCCGACGGGGCACCCGGTCACGCCCACAATCCGGTGGGGGCCGGTGCGGGTGCCGTCCACCACAGTCCCCGGCGCCTCCGGCCGGAAGGTGTTGCGCACCGCAATCGCAACGCCGGCCTCGGCGCATGGCGCTATTGCATTAAAATGCAATACTTTGCCACCGTGACGGGCGAACGCTTCGGCTTCCGCGTAGCTTAAGCGGGGCAGGAGCTGCGCCTCCGGCACCAGGTTGGGCGGGGCCGACAGCACCCCGTCCACGTCGGTCCAGATCTCCACCCGGGTGGCGCCCACCGCCACCCCCAGCACCGCCGCGGTGGTATCCGAACCGCCCCGGCCTAAGGTGGTCACCCGACCTTCAGAATCCGCTCCGGAATAGCCGGGGACCACGGCGATGACCCTTTTCGGCCACTCACCCAGAACCTGCGCCACGCGTCGGCGGGTCGCTGCCAGATTGACCGTCGCCCCGCCGAAGCGGGAATCGGTGGCGACAAGGTGATACGAATCCACCACCGCAGCCGGCAGACCCGAGGCCCGCAGCGCCGCTGCCAACACCGGTACCAGCAACTTCTCCCCGCTCGCCAGCACGGCGTCCCGGGCAGCCGGCGACACCACTCCCCCGGCCAGGGCTTGCAGCTTGCGCGCTAGGAGCTCCAACCTAAGGTCAAGCTGGCCTCGGGCCAGGGTATCCCCGGGCGCCACCGCCTCCAGGCAGGCGTGGTGGCGACGGCGCAGCTGTCCCACCACGTCCCGAGGTGCCCCCGCCCCACCTTCGGTGGCCGCCACCAACAGATCAGTCACCCCCGCCATGGCCGAGGCCACCACCGTCACCTCGCCGGCCACCCACGCGGTCGCCACTAAACCCGTAACTTTTTGGATGCACGTGGCATCGGCCACAGAGGAACCGCCAAACTTGAGAACGCGCACGATGCACCTCCTAGCCGGCCCGTGGTATCGCCACCCGACGAAAGGCAGCCAGCGCCTCGTTGACGTTGTCCACGTCCACGAGGAAACCGTCGTGCCCGTGGCTAGACTTCAAAGTGACCAGCTCGGCGCAGGGGAGCAGGCGCGCCAGCTCCTGCTGCTCGGCCGGGAAAAAGAGCACATCGGAGTCGATGGACAGCACCAACGCCGGCACCTCCACACGGCGCAGCACCGTCTCGTACTCTCCCCGCCCGCGGCTCACGTCGTGGGTATCCATGGCCCGCAGCAGCACCCGGTAGGCGTGGGGATCGAACCGGGCCACCAATTTCTCCCCTTGGTGGCGCAGGTACTCCTGCACCGCAAAGCCGCCCGCCGCCGACACCGTGCGCCCGAACCGCGCCGCTAGCTCCGCCGGCGACCGATAGGTGCACATGGCGATCATGCGCGCCACCGCCAGACCCCGACCGCCCCACTGGGCCCCTTCCAACGCCGCCCGCTGCGCCTCGGAGAAGGCTAGGCACCACGCCGAGCTACGGCCGGCGGTGGCGATGGGGATCATGGCCGCCACCCGCTCGGGGTAGGTCACCCCCCACTCCAGCACTTGCATGCCCCCCAGGGAGCCGCCCACCACCAGGGCCAGACGTCGCACCCCCAGAGCGTCGAGCAGCAGCGCCTGGGCGCGCACCATGTCGCGTACCGTGATCTCCGGGAAGCGCTCGCCCCACACCGCGCCACTGGCTGGATCGAGTCTGGTTGGGCCGGTGCTGCCGTAACAGGAGCCGAGCACGTTGGAGCAGATCACGTAATCCCGTTTGGGGTCGAGGGCCCGTCCCGGCCCCAGGACACCCGGCCACCACAGGTCCACGTCCGCCGAACCGGTGAGGGCGTGGCACACCAGCACCGCGTTGTCCCGCCCCGGCGAGAGGCGGCCCCAGGTGCGGTACGCCACCTCAAGCTCCGGTAACGTTTTCCCGCTCTCCAGCCGGAACGGCCGCGGGCTGCGCCAAAGTTGCGTCGGTCGCGCGCCCATCTCATCCTCCCGCGGCCGCGCCGGCCAGCGCCTGCGCGAAGTCGTCTACGATATCGTCAATGTGTTCGAGCCCCACCGAGACGCGCACCAAGTCGTCACTGACGCCGGCGGCGGCGCGCTCGCTGGCGCTGAGCTGGGCGTGAGTCGTGCTCGCCGGGTGGATCACCAGGGTGCGGGCGTCGCCGACGTTGGCGAGGTGGGAGGCCAGACGCAGCGCATCGATGAACCGCCGCGCCGCCTCGGCACCGCCCTGCACCCCAAAGCTCAACACCCCGCCGAAGCCGTTGCGCAGGTAGCCGCAGGCGCGCGGGTGGGACGGATCACCGGGCAGGCCGGGGTAGCGCACCCAAGCCACCCCTGGCTGCTCGGCCAGCCAGTGGGCCAGGGCAGAGGCGTTGTCGCAGTGACGCCGCACCCGCAGGGAGAGGGTCTCCAACCCTTGCAGCAGCAGGAAGGCGTTGAAGGGCGACAGGCACGGCCCCAGGTCGCGCATCGCCTCGGCCCGCGCCCGCACCACGAAGGCGATGTTCCCGGCAGGGCTTGCCGGGCCGAAGGCAATGGCAAACCGCAGCCCGTGATACCCCGCAGCCGGCTCGGTGAACTCTCTGAAGCGGTCGCTCGACCAGTCGAAGGTGCCCGCGTCCACAATGACTCCGCCGAGGCTGGTGCCGTGGCCGCCGATCCATTTGGTGGCCGAGGCGACAACGATGTGAGCCCCGAACTGGATAGGGCGGCACAGGTAGCCGGCGCAGCCGAAGGTGTTGTCCACCACCAGCGGCACGCCGTGCCGGCGGGCGAGCTCAGCCAGTCCGTCGAAGTCGGGCACGGAGAACGATGGGTTGCCGATGCTCTCCACGTACAGGGCGCGGGTGGTGTGGTCGATGAGCGGCGCGAAGGCCGCCGCATCGTCGCTGACTGCGAAGCGCACATTGATCCCCAGGCGGGGCAGCGCCACTTTGAACTGGTTGACGGTGCCGCCGTAGAGAAACGGGGACGCCACCACCGAGTCACCGGCGCGGCACAGGGTGAGCAGCGTCACGAGCTGGGCCGCCTGCCCCGACGACGTGCCCAGGGCGGCGAGACCGCCCTCCAACACCGCCAGACGTCGCTCCAGCACATCCACGGTGGGGTTGCCGATGCGCGAGTAAATGAACCCCGCTTCCTCGAGGGCGAAGAGGCGGGCACCGTGGGCGCAGTCGGCAAACGTATACGAGGTGGTTTGATAGATGGGCACGGCGCGGGAGCGCGTGCCGCCATCCGGCTCATGGCCGGCGTGAATGAGTTGCGTTTCGTACCGTGCCGCGGTGGAGAATCGCTCGCTCATCGCCTACCTCCCGGCGGCGCCCCGGCCGCCCGTTGCCCGTTCCGCTGCAAAACTTCCCTTCCTTAACCGGGTAGGACACTGTGCTCCTCATTGGCATGGTTCTACTCCTTTCCTGGCATTCACTTACTGGCTTCTTGGAGGAAACGAAAAGACCCGCCACGACGGCCGTCGCGGGTCCACGAGGTGGGCGTCCTGTGCTGGTGTGGCTAGATCATGGGCACGCGCTCCCTCGCCGCCCGCCGGAGCGGGCCACGCATGACCATGGCGAGGGCGCGGGGCTGCAACATCGGCGGGGGTGATACCTCAAGGAGACGAGGGTTGTCCAGTCTGCCGATGGCTTTCTGCCTTGGACCCACTGCATACCGTCAAAGATTCCGCCGCAGTGAAGCTACGCCGATGACTCTTCGGCGCCTGTCCCCTGGCGTCCGGCCACCTTGGCCCAGCTGTCCTTCAGGGTGACCGAACGGTTGAACACCAGGCGCTGGGGCGAGGAGTCGGGGTCGACCACGAAGTAGCCCAGGCGCTCAAACTGAAAGAACTCCTCGGCGCGCGCGGAGGCCAGGGTCGGTTCCACCCAGCACGAGGTCAGCACCTCCTCGGAGACGGGGTTGAGCACCGAGCGCCAGCTCTGACCTTCGGGAACATCGTCGGGGTCGGGCTGGGTGAACAAGTACTGGTACAGTCGCACCTCCGCCGGCAAGGCGTGGGCCACCGACAGCCAGTGAATGGTGGACTTCACCCGCCGGCCGTCCGGCGCGCTGCCGCCGCGGCTTGATGGGTCGTAGGTGGCGTGCACCTCCACGATGGCGCCCGTGGCGTCTTTGACCACTCCGGTGCAGGTGATCAAGTACGCCGAGCGCAGGCGCACCTCGTTGCCCGGAAACAGGCGCCAGTACTTGGGGGGAGGCACCTCGCGCACGTCGTCCGCCTCGATCCATAGCTCCCGCGAGAACACCACTTTTCGCGAACCGGATTGGGGGTCTTCGGGGTTGTGGGGGACCTCGAAAGTCTCTTCCCGCCCCTCCGGGTAGTTGTCGATCACCAGCTTGACCGGCCGCAACACGGCGAAGCGGCGCGGGGCGCGGGCGTTGAGGTCCTCCCGCAGGCAGTGCTCCAGCAACTGGATATCCACCACCGAGTCGCGCTTGGCCACGCCGATCTTTTCCGCGAAGGCACGGATGGACTGGGGGGTGAAACCCCGCCGCCGCAACCCCGAAATCGTTGGCATGCGCGGGTCGTCCCAACCGCGCACCACCCCCTCCCGCACCAGCTCCAGCAGGCGCCGCTTGGACATCACCGTGTAGGTCAAGTTGAGCCGCGCAAATTCGATCTGCTGGGGGTGATAGATCCCCAGCACATCGAGGAACCAGTCGTACAGCGGGCGGTGGGCTTCGAACTCCAAAGTACAGATGGAATGGGTGATCCCCTCGATGGAGTCGGATTGGCCGTGGGCCCAGTCGTACATGGGGTAGATGCACCAAGCCTCACCGGCGTGGGGATGGGGCGCGTGCAGGATACGATACATCACCGGATCGCGCATGTTAAGGTTGCCGTGGGCCATATCGATCTTGGCCCGCAGCACCCGGCTACCGTCGGGAAACTCTCCCGCCCGCATGCGGCGGAACAGCTCCAGGTTCTCTTCCACGCTTCGCTCCCGGTGGGCGCAGGGCACCCCCGGCTCGGTGAGGGTACCGCGCATCGCCCGCAGCTGGTCGGGGGGACAGTCGCAGACGTAGGCATGCCCCTGCCGCACCAGCTGTTCAGCCCACTGGTACAACTGCTGGAAGTAATCCGAAGCGTAGTATTCGTGCTCGCCCCAGTCGAAACCCAGCCAGCGTACGTCGCGTTTGATGGCGTCGATGTACTCCTGATCTTCCTTCAACGGGTTGGTGTCGTCGAAGCGCAGGTGGCAGCGCCCGCCGAACTCCTGGGCGAGGCCGAAGTTCAGGCAGATCGATTTGGCGTGGCCAATGTGCAAATAGCCGTTGGGTTCAGGGGGGAAGCGAGTGACTACTTGGCGGTGCTTCCCCGAGGCCAGGTCGGCCGCCACGAGGTCGCGGATGAAGTTGGTGCGCTCGCCGGTCTCCCCGGCTAGTGGAAGGTTCTCATCATCGCTCATGGGTTTGGTTCCCCGCTGGGCCGAAGCCTTTCGACCCATGCGGGCACATGCTAGCACTGGCGAGGCCGGATCAGGGAGCTCTTAAGAGCTGCGCAGCACCTCCACAGCGCGGCGCAGGCGACGACGGCACAGCTCCTTGCCCAGCACCTCCATGGTTTCGAACAGCGGCGGCGTCGCCGCCCGTCCGGTGAGGGCCACGCGCACCGCCATGAACAGGTCCCCCGTCTTCCATCCCAGCCCCTCGGCGGCGGCGCGCAGTCGCTGCTCCAGCTGCGCCGCCTCCCACTCCATGAGTGGATCCAGGTCCTCCTCCAGCAGTGCCGCCAGTGCCCGTACCGTCTCGTCGCGGGAGTGCTTCTTCGGCACCATGCGGGCCAGCGCTTCCCCGTCGTAGCTCACCTCGCCCACGAAGAAAAACTGGGCGTAGGCCATGAAATCCTCCAGACGATCGATGCGCTCGTGCACCAAGGGGATGACCTGAGAGAGGTAGGCATCCGACAGCACCCCCGCCCGCAGCCGCGCCAGCAGCTCGGCCGGCGATAGCCTGCGCAGGTAGCGGCCGTTCAGCCAGGTGAGCTTCTCCAGATCGAACACCGGCCCACCCAAACTGATACGCTCTAGGGCGAAACTCTCGATGAACTCTTCGAGGGTGAACTCCTCGGTCTGCCCGTCGGGCATGATCCACCCCATCAACGCCAAGTAGTTGCGCATCGCCTCGGGGAGGAAGCCGGCGCGTCGGTAGTACTCCAGCGACACCGGGTTCTTGCGTTTGGAGATCTTGGACTTGTCGGCGTTGCGCAGCAACGGCAGATGGCAGAACACCGGCTCCTCCCAGCCAAACCCCCGGTAGAGCAGCACGTGCTTAGGGAGAGAGGAGATCCACTCCTCGGCGCGGATCACGTGGGAGATCTCCATGAGGTGGTCGTCCACCACGTTGGCCAAGTGGTACGTGGGGAAGCCATCGGATTTGAGGAGGATCTGGTCGTCAATGAGGCGGTTCTCGAAGCGGAGTTCGCCCCGCAGCAAATCCCGCGCCACCGTCTCCCCCTCCTGAGGCACCGCCAGCCGGATCACGTGGGGCTCCCCGGCCGCCCGCCGCGCAGCGGCCTGCGCGGGTGGGATGGTGCGGCAAAAGCCGTCGTAACCCATCACCGGGTCCTTGCGCGCCCGCTGCTCCTCCCGCAGGGCATCCAGCCGCTCCTTGGTACAGAAGCAGGGGTAGGCCGCGCCCCGCTCCACCAGCTCCTCCACATACTCGCGGTAGATGGGAAAGCGTTCGCTCTGGCGGTACGGACCGAACGGCCCACCAACATCGGGCCCCTCGTCCCAGTGGAGTCCCAGCCACCGCAGCGATTCGAAGATCATGCGCTCGGACGCCGCGTTGGAACGCTCTCGGTCCGTATCCTCGATGCGCAACACGAACTGCCCGTGATGCTTGCGCGCCAGGGCGTAGTTAAACAGCGCCACGTACGCGGTGCCCACATGGGGATCTCCCGTGGGGGAAGGGGCCACTCGGGTTCGTACTGGGCGTGGCAGCATATCGTCCTCTCCGCCCCGCCGGCGGGGCAAGGGGAGAGTCTAGTCGCGTTGACAGCGATCCGGGAGGGGGTACAATACCTTCCCGCCGTTGCTGGGGAGTCGTCCAACGGCTAGGACACGTGGCTCTGGACCACGGTATCGGGGTTCGAATCCCTGCTCCCCAGCCACGTGGGGGGCGCCGTTGACGGCATCCCTCACCGCCAAAGACACCCCATTTCGTCGTCTCCAACGCCCGCCCCCGCGGAGGCGCGCGTTGGGGGTTTTCTCAGCAGCTTTCTTTCGTCTCCCTTGACACCTCCCGGCGCGGTTCTCACACTCCCGCCATGTCAGGCCATGGCACGGTGGAGAGGGGGGTTTTCGGGGCCTTGCAGATCGCCAGGGCGCTGGCCCCCCTGCGGGCCAGGCACGCGGGGACGGGTCACCGTTCGGCAAGGCGGCACCGTGCGGACCCTGTGGTGGTCCGACGGGCACATCCGCGCGGTCACCGCCGAGAGCGACCACCAGTGGCTGGGGACTTGGTTGCTCACCAAGGGGTTGGTGCGCGGTCCCGAGCTGGCCCGCGCCCTCAAGACCCGCGCCGACGGCGAGCGGTTGGGGGCGGCGTTAGTCCGCACAGGTGAGCTCAACCCCTTGCGCCTGCAAGTGGAACTGGAGGAACTCTCCCTCGCCCTCGCTGCCCGCATCGTGGTTGCCGAAGGGTCCTTTGAGGCGGAACTAGGGGCGACGCTGCCCGCCGGCACCGAGATGGTGAACCGTTCGGTGCGGGCGTTCTGCGCTGCCGGCGTTCGCCGGGTTCCTGACGCGGCGGTGCTGGAGCGTATTTTGGGCGAGGGGGCCAGTGGGAGGCGGCGGCGGCCACGGTGGCCACAGACACCGGGTTCGAACTCAGCACCTTCGAGCGGTTCGTGCTCTCTCGCCTGACCTCCGCGAAGACGCTGGCCGGCCTCCGCACGGTAGCTCCAGACCGGTTCTCCGAGACCGTGCGAGCTCTCGCGGTCCTGGTGGCCACCGGCCTCGTCACGCCCCAACGAAAGTCCTCTTCGGTGGTGGAGGCGATTGGCCAGGGGGAGGAGGGAGCCGTTGCTCTCCCCTCGCTCGCCCGCCAGTGCCCACTGCCGCCGGCGAGCTCGCGGGTCAAGGAGCTGCTGGCGCGGTTGGAAGAGATCGAACTGCAGGCCACGGCCCGGTACTCATTGGACAGCTTGCATGGGCAAGAGACACCGACCCGTCGCAAGGGGGAAGCTTTCCGGCGCACCGCTCTGTGCATGCTGGCCGACGGCGATAACGAGAAGGCGGCCTATCGCCTCCTTACCCGTGCGGCCAACCTGGCGCCCTCGGCCGCGGTCCTGGTGGATCTGGCCCGTTTCGAGATCCAGCACCAGCGCTGGCACTCGCGGGTGGTGGAACATCTCAAGCGCGCACTGCAGATGGACCCCACCTGCGAAGACGCCTGGTCGCTGCTGGTCGAGTACTGGGAGCTGCGCCACCGGGAAGACAAGCTGCGTCGCACCGTGGAGCGCTGGCTGGCGGCCAACCCCAACAGTACAGCGGCGCACGAGAGGCTCGAGACGCTTGCGGGGGCGCGCTCTCGAGGGTGAGGCTAGGCTGCAGCCGCCGTTCCCCAGAAGGGGTAGAAACAGTACCACTGGTGCGGCTGCTGCGCGATATGGCGTTGTAGCACTGCCACCCAGCGTTCCATCGCCTGCCGAATGTTTGCCTCCTCGTCCCCCTCGCGTCCCACCTCGATGGCGGGCTCGTAGACCACGCGGAAGCGGCGATCTGGCTCGAGCAAAAAGAAAACCGGTACGATGACCGCGTCGGCCCGGTAGGCCAGCAGGAATGGGCCAGGCGGGAAGGGGGCGGGCTCGCCGAAGAAAGGCACCGACCAGCCGGTGTTGTTGAAGTCCCGATCGCCGTGGGCCGCCAGGATCCCGCCGTCGCGCAGCACGCGCAGCGCCGGTACCACGGAGAAGGGTGACGCATCCACGGGGATGCCTTGCACCCGGCCCAAGGCGCGCATGCGGGCACGAAACTCCTCGGCGGTGGCGAAGCGGTCACGCCAGTACAGCAGCGTCACTGGCTCCTTGGTCTTGCCCAAAGCCACCGCCCCCACTTCCGGATTACCCATGTGCGCGGTCAGCAGAAGCGTGCCGCGCCCGCTGGCGCGAGCCGCTTCGAAATGCTCGGCCCCCTCCACCCGCCCCACCGCTGCCGCCACCCGATAGCCGGGTTGCTGCGACCAGCGGAAGAAGTCGATCCAGTGATAGGCGTGCTCGAACATCATCCGCCACGCCATCCGGCCCACCTGCCGGTGCGAGGGTGGCAACCCCAAGATGCGCGCGTAGTTCCCGCGCACCGCCCGCATGTACTTGGGCCGCGCCAGGACGAAGGGCACGATAACCAGCCAACGCGCCATCCAGTACATGAGCTGCAAGGGCCAGCGCGTCGAGGCCCACACCAAGGCCGGGATCCAGAAGCCGAAATAGAGACGGTAAAGGACCTGCAAGGCGCGGGGTGAGCCCGCCATTCGCGACTGCACGGGCGAATTCTAGCGCGGCGCCTTCACCGACGTTGGCGGCTGGCCCTGGTGCAAGAACACCAGCAACGTGCCCGAACCCACCTTCACCTCGATTCGCGTTCCCTCAGCGCGGTTGGAGATACTGGTCCGCCCGGCTAGCTCCAGAGCCTCCCCCCCCAGTTCCCAGTGCAGGCCGTGGGTGCGTACTCCCTCGCAGCGGCCCCAGGGCAGCAACGACACGGTCTGCCCTGGAAAGGTAGCGAACACCCGCCGCCGCCGCACCGGCACGATGCAATAACCCCCCTCGCGCATCTGGAAGGAGCCCCTGGCCGCCCAGCGGGTCACCACCCCTAGCGCCTCCAGGGTGTGGTCCTGGCGCCCGCCGATGGCGGCGAGCACCACAGCGCGGCGTACCTTGAGCTCGTTAACCAGGTAAGCCAAGGTCTTATGCAGGTCGGTGTGATCTTGATCGGCCCGGAGAACACAGCGCTCCTCGCCGATCCAAGCACGCACACCAGGCCGAATGGAGTCCAGATCCCCGACCACGGCGGTGGGCCGCACCCCAATGCGGGCCAAGTGATTCGCTCCACCATCGGCGGCGATGACTCCGGCGGCGGAACGCACCAGCTCTACGGACCACGCCGCCCAGGTCCACGGCGCGTTGGCGACAATCACCCACGGCCTCACGCCGTCAGAATAGCGCGACCCCGGGCCTGGGCGGGAGCGGGAATGCCCGACGCCATGCCTGGCTTGCAGGCGGCAGGGAGAGCAACCCATGGGCGCAGATCCTCGGTACCGAGTTAGCAATCTGGTAGTGGTGGGCGACGAGGTGGCGGTGGTGTGGGGCGACGGCCACGAATCGTACTTTCGCGGCGAGGAGTTGCGCCGCGCCTGCACCTGTGCCTCCTGCCAGGGGGAGCAGCATCTCTTTGGACGTGCCACCCTTCCTACCCTGAAGCCCTACGCCGACGGGGCGTTTCAACCGGTAGGCGCTAGCTTGGTGGGCAACTACGGGCTGCAAATCAGGTGGGGGGATGGGCACGACTACGGCATCTACCACTTGGACTGGCTGCGCCGCGCCTGTCCATGCCCCGACTGCCGCAAGGCCTCCCCCGAGGCGGCCGACGCCGAGACCTAGTACGCGTGTCGGTGTCGCCAAAAGCGCAGCAGGGTGAGCCAGAGAATCTTCACGTCCAGGGCCAGTGACCAGTTGTCGATGTAGTAGAGGTCGTGTGCGATGCGCCGGCGCAGGGAGCTCTGCCCGCGCAGATCGTGCACTTGCGCCCAGCCGGTGAGGCCGGCACGCACGCGGTGCCGCGCCATGTATTCCGGATAACGCTCGCGGAAGCGGGCGACAAACTCCGGACGCTCGGGGCGTGGGCCTACCAGCGACATTTCCCCTTTGACCACATTGATGAGCTGGGGCAACTCATCCAGGGAGAAGCGGCGCAACACGGCCCCCACGCGGGTGACGCGAGGGTCGCGGCGGGCCGCCAGGCGCGGACCAGTGTCCGCCTCGGCATCCGGAATCATGGTGCGGAACTTGAGGATGCGAAAAGGCCTGCCGTCCAGCCCCATGCGCAACTGGCGGTAGAACACCGGGCCCCGGTCCTCCAGAACGATCGCTACGGCAATCACCACGAACACCGGCCATAGCACCAGCAGCGCCAGGCTGGCCAGCGACACATCCATGAGCCGCTTGACGAGGATGCTCCAGCCCTCCAAGGGGATGCTGTTAAGGTTAATGACCGGGAGGCCGTCCAAGTCCTCCACGCCGGCGCGCAACACGTAGTACTGCAACAGATCCGGCACCACCCGCACATCCAGGATGAGGGGTTCGGCGCGCTTGAGAAGCTTGACCACCTTGTGCTGGGTGCCCAAGGGCAACGCGATGTACAGCACCCTTACCCCGTGTTCCCTCACCGCGGTATCCAGCTCCTCCAGCGTCCCCAACACGGGATAACCCCCGAAGGTCGCGTTGGCCTTGCCGGGATCATCGTCCAGAAAACCCACCACGTCCAGGCCAAGGGCGCGCTGACCAGCCAGTTTTTCCGCCACCAACCGTCCCAGCTCGCCCGCTCCGGCGATGAGCACCCGCTGGCGATGTCGGGGAGACGCCCAGACACGCGCCATCGCCGACCAGAAAACGAGCCGCGCCAGACTGATAAACAGCACGTCAAGAACCGCGAAGATGCCGAGGGTCAAGCGCGAATAGGTAAAATCCCGGTAGAACCCCAACCCCGCCGCGAGCACCAGCATGGCCACAAACACCGCAGTGGCGACGGCTAGAACCTCCTCCACCCGAGAACGCAGCGGGCGGCCCTGGAGAAGCCCACGAAAATAAAACACCACCGGCCAGATAAGCGCGATGATGGGAAACAGCGCCAGGTACGGTCCGAAGGGCGGCACGCCCTTGGTCACCGGCAGCACCTCGATATCGAAACGCAGGTAGTAGGCCAGCACCAGCGCACCATAGGTGGCCAACAGATCGATCACCACCAAGAGCGCGCGGTTGAACCGGAGCTTGTCGCCGATCATCCGGAACTCCAGCGGGACGGGATCACGCGGTCGAGCAGGTAGCGAAACCGGCGGCGGAAGCGTTCCCGGGAAAAACCTTCCGCCCGCGCCCGCAGTACGGCGGCATCCCAGCTGCGTTCCAGCACCCGCCGGCACGCAGCCACCAGTTCGTCCAGCGAGCCGTCGGGCGTCAGCTCGCCGTGCCGCCCGGGCACCACCACGTCGGCAATGCCGCTGTGCTGTAAGCCGACCACCGGCGTGCCGCAGGCCAGCGCCTCCACTGCCACCATGCCAAAGTCCTCGACGTTGGGGAGTAATAGCAGCCCAGCGCTGCGATACTCGTCCCGCAGCCGCTCGCGGCTGACGCGACCCAAAAACGTCACCTGCTTCGGCGCGCGCCACGAGAGCTCCCTTTTCAGCGGCCCCTCGCCCACAATCCGCAGTGGCATCCCGAGTTTCGCGGCAACCTGCATCCCCACGTCCACTCTCTTGTACGGAACCAGCGCCGCCACCATCAAGAGGTGCCCGGCGCGGCTGCCGCCAGGGGTGAAGAAGTCGACGTCCACCGGGGGCGGCACCACGTCCGCTTGCCGGCGCCAATAGCGTTCGATACGCCGCGCCACCAGCTGCGAGTTGGCCACCAGGTGATCCACGCGGGCCGAGGAGATGACGTCCCACGTGCGCAAACGTTCCAGTTGCACGCGCACCAGGGAGCGCGCGAAAAATGGCACGCGCCGCAGGTACTCGTGGCGCTGATCCCAAGCGTACCGCATGGGAGTGTGGCAGTAGCACAGATGCACCCCGCCGGGCGGCGGAATAACCCCTTTAGCCACACAGTGACTGGAGGAGATAATGAGATCGTACTCATCGAGCCGGAATTCGGCGACGGCGGCCGGCATCAGCCGCAGCAGGCCGCGGTAGAACCGCCCACCGCAGGTGAGCGACTGCAGGTACGAAGTGTAAATGGGGTGCGACGCCAGCTCCCCTTCGATCGCCCCCGCGCGCGCGAAGAGAGTGTAAATTGGGGCGTGGGGAAAGAACGCGGCGATCTCCGCCAGTACCGCCTCGCCGCCGCGCATCCCCGTCAGCCAGTCGTGCACCAGGGCAACCCGCATCACCTCTCCTTCCTCACCGCCTCGTACACCGCCGCGGTGGCTGCCGCCGCCTCGCTCCAGCGGTACGCCACGGCACGGCGCCGGCCTTTCTCCGCCAACTGGGCCCGCAGCTCCCCGTCCTCCATAAGCCGGCGCATCGCCGCGGCGAGCGCCACCGTGTCGCGGGGGTTGACGCGCAGGATCGCATCCCCCGCCACCTCCCGCACCGCCGCCACGTCCCCGGCGAGCACCGGCGTGCCGCTGGCCATCGCCTCCAGCACCGGCAGGCCAAACCCTTCGTAGAGCGTGGGATACACAAAAAAGCGGGCGCCCCGGTAGAGCGCCGCCAGCTCGGCGTGGGTTACATGACCTAGACAGCGGACCAGCGAGCCCAAACCCATGGCACGAGCGCGGTTGGCAAGTCTCCCCTCAGGGTGAAAGCCCCCCACGAAGAGAATCGGCGGAACCCCCTCGCGCTTCTGGTGGACCAACATCTGATACGCCTTCAAAACCCCTTCGGCGTTCTTGTGCGGTTTGTGGTTGCCAACGTGCAGCAGGTAGTCGCCGTGGACCCCCAGTCGCCCCCGTAGCGCCTGGTCGGCTGCGCCATCGGCCGGCGCTGTGAACACCGGTAGGACCCCGTTAGGGATTACCTTGAGTTTGTCGACGCTGGCGCCGAAAAAGCGTTTAAGGTCGTTGGCGGTGGTCTGTGACGCGGCGATGACCCAGCGTGCGCGCCGCACCGCCCATTTGATCATGGTGCGGGCGTAGGCCAACCCGAAACGGGACGGGAGAAACTCCGGAAACAGCACGTGGATGATGTCGTGCACCGTGACTACCAAGCGGGCGGGGGACAGCAGCGGAATCACGTAGTGGGGTACGTGCAGCACCCGCACCCCGGCGCGCGCCGCCGCCAGCGGTATGACCAGCTGTTCCTTGAGGGAGTAACCCGGAGCCTCCACCTCCACCACCCGCCACGAGGGTGGAAGGGTGGGCAGCAGCCCGCGCCCCTCCGGGGTGACCAGGATCACCAAACCGCCGTCCACGTCGCGCTCCGCCAGCCCGCCGAGGAGCCCCTGCAGGTAGGTGCCGATGCCGTAATCGGCGAGTTTGCGAGCGTCGATCCCCAGCTGCTTCATGACGCAGCCGTATTCTAGCGGCACAGCCAGCCACCGGGGGGCGCGCTGGCCTTGCCTTCGCCCCTCCCCCCCTTGGCGAACTCCTCTCCTCTCTGGCTGGGCGAGGCGGTCACCACCTCCGCCAGTAGCGACCGCCACGCCGGCACCACGGCGTCCCAGCGCCACTGCCGCGCCCGCTCCCGCGCCCGGGCTTGCAGCTCGGCTCGTCGCGCCGGGATTGCTACCTCCTCCATGGCCGCCGCCAGCGCCTGGGCGTTGCCGCGGGGAAAGTGCCGCGCCGCACCGCCCGCCACCTCCACCAGGGCCGGCGCGTCACTGGCCACGCACGCCGCCCCGCAGGCCAGCGCCTCCGCCAGGGGCAGACCGAACCCCTCTTCCTCCGACGCCACTACCACCATTTCGGCGTGGGTCAAAAGGGCTTTCGCTTCGTCTCGCGTCACGTACCCGGGCAGGTGTACGCGCCCCGGGGCGGGGTGGCGCGCCAGCGCTTCCTCCAGCCATCGCCCACCCCACCCCCGTCCCCCCGCCAACACCAAGGCGGGTCCTCCGGCATCTTGTTGCAGCCTGCTGCCATGGGCTTGGAGCAACGTCACAACCCCCTTGCGCGGCTCCAAGGTACCGAGCTGCACGATAAAGGGTGCGCCGCCGGCAAAGCGCGTGCGCGTCTCATCGCGGGTGAGGGCAGGCGGAGCGAAGAACAGCGGATCCACCCCGTGGCCGATCACCACCGCCCCCCGGGCCTGGCCGGGCAGGATTTCGGCTAGCCGCGCCCGGGTGGCGTGGGAGACACACACCACGGCAGCCGCTTCGAGCAGCGACTGCTCCAGGTAGGCGTTGAAACAGAAGCGGTTGGCCAGGGTGTGGCGATGGGAGCGGGTGCGCGGTGTGAGGTCGTGCAGCACCGCCACGGTGGGCACTTTCAGTCGGCGGGGGAGGATGGCCAGCGTGCCCAGATACACATCCACCGTAGTACCCACCTGGCAGGCGGCCCAGGTATGCAGCCAAAGGGTACCCGGCAGCCCCAGGGGAGAGTGGGAGACCACCAGGCGGGGGCGCGGTACGACGCCCAGGGAAAGGTCGGCACGGCGGGGCAGGAAACCCACGAATTCCCAGTTGGTCGCGGCGGCCAGAGCGCCCAGCAGCCCTTCCAGCCAAACCCCGACGCCGGTGCGTGGACCCAGCAGGGGACGGGCGTCAAACCCGATACGCATCCGGGTACCGCGAGGGCACGTCGGCCACACGCCGGAAAACCGCCGCCGTCGCCTCCGCGGCCCGCCGCCAGCTGAAGCGCTGGGCGCGCGCCCGGCCCAATTCGGCCAACCGGCGACGCTCGGCCGCATCACCGGTGACCCGCAGGATGGCGCGGCCGATCCCCACATGGTCACGTGGATCCACGTACACGCCGGCCTCGCCGGCCACCTCAGGCAGGGAAGATACGTTAGAGACGATCACCGGTACGCCACAGGCCATCGCCTCCACCACCGGCAAGCCGAAACCCTCCAAGAGAGATGGGAAGAGCAGCGCCTCGGCCCCGCCCAGAATGGCGCGCAACTCGCCACGGCCCACGTAGTCCAGATGCACGATGCGCTCCCGCACCGGCGAGGCCTCCAACTCCTTAC
>Ga0308419_1000227_pt1 | contig 44187 bp, 36 predicted proteins | sample HotsprSampleMS50_FD_203674 | JGI IMG/M metagenome (GOLD analysis project Ga0308419, IMG submission 203674) | Hot spring phototrophic mat microbial communities from Mushroom Spring, Yellowstone National Park, Wyoming, United States - 20090730_MS50 ... | reverse complement strand
GTGGCACACCGGGTCCGCCCGTCCGCCGGTGGGCAGCCCGGCCGATAGGCATGGACATGGACATCGAAAAACACACGGCATTGTAAAAACCCCCGAGCGCTTCCGTCAATCGCTGTTTCGGCCCGGGAGGGGCCTCCTGCCTTCTGACCCGCCGGCAAATCGGGAAGGCACCGCCGAGGGTTCGATCCCAAACGACAGCCGCGCCGTGGTCACGGTGCTGATCCCCATCCGGATGAAGACGGTTATGGCGACCGCCCCGACAAGGGCAAGCCCGGAACGGGAGCTCACCAGAGCCGCCCCGGTGAGCGGGGAGGGACGAATCGCCAATGCCCCTCCCTTCCAAACGACACCGACGACCGTCCAATAGAAGGCCGCCATCAGGGCCATGATCTGGTAGGCGGAAAGGCGGCCTCCGCCTCGATCATCCGATCGCCAGAATTCCGAGAGAAACCGCCATCCCTGGCTCGCCAGGACAGGAAGGATCATCGCCAGACGATACGCCCCCCCAAGAAAGGCCGCAATTCCCGCCAATCCCGCCACACTCAGCACGACCGAGGTCATGGCCTGCACGGGTACCAGCGGTTCATTCGCATACCCTTCCGCGTAAACCGCCTTTTTGAGCGGCCCGCAAAACCGGACCGCCAGCGGCTGCCACCATCGCTGAATCGGGGTCGGAAAGGAGCGAATCGGGCGACCGTAGCAACACCCAAAGCTCAAGCAAGCGAGTCGGCCAATCCCTTCTCCCAGCACATAGGCCGGGGCCAGCGCGCTCATGAGAATAAGATCGGCCCCTTCGCTTCCCAGGGATGTTCGGCTCAAGCTCCCGATGATCCATGGGGTCAAGAGAATTCCAATAAAACTTCCGCCGCCGACGGTAAATCCATGCCCATGCCCCTCCACCCAACGGTTCATCAGGCGGGCCGCCATCAGGACCAACGGAGCGACCAGCGCCGCAGAGATAGCCAACAGGGGCAAGCCAAGCCCGGCCGACGCGGCCAGAAAGAGGGTAATGGCCACCGCGACCGCAGCCCCCAGCGCGCAAAAGAATCCATACCACGTCACATTGACCCCTCGCCACGTACCATCCGACTCCCTGGCCACAGGGATCGCGGCCAGAATCTGCCATTGTTCGCGTGGAAGCACACGAAACCCCCAGGCATAGAGAAGCGCCAGTGGAATACCAATGAGACTCAGGACAATCAGGGTTTGCATTCGGAATCCCTTTCGATCGCGCGGCCCAGCGGCGCGCGGACTTTGACGTCGGTTTCCACCAGGGGGGCCGACAGAGCCTGTGTGAAGATGTTCGACACATCGCGCCGGCGCTGCTGGTACAGAAGGTCTGGGCAAAACGCAATCCGCCCGGGCTCGAAGAGCAGAATCACCGTCGAACTGCCCGGCCGGAAAAGGCTCTTTGGCGATCCTCGTTGCAACCACATGCCCGGCTCGATCGGCCGGGGGTCGTCGTATCGCTCCTCACTATAGCATTGAACCACGTCGCCAATCATCAGGGCCACGATCTCGATGTGGGCCACCAACCCCACCCCCGTGCCGCCTGGCACATCGGTATCCAATAGGGTGACCGTCCGCCGGTTCTTGGAAAATGGGGTCGCCTGAGCCACGACGACCGCGGGATGACACGATTGATACCGTCCGTCGAGTTCATAGATGGCCCGGACCACGCCCGACGCCGGCACGTGCGTGTAGTGATACCGATCCGGCGTCAAGCGGGCCATGGCCCAGTCGCCTCCCTTGAACCGCCGAAAAGCCCACCGACCCTCCTCTCCCAGCAACTCGGCCAGATCGAAAAAGCGATGCTTGATAAACCAGGTGCTTTCGGAGGAGAGCGAGCCGACGATCATGCGGGCATCGGCTGGAGCGGTGACCATCCGGGGATCGGAGGACAGCGGGCGGCAATCCCAATAGCGGATTTTCCGCTCGAAAACTTTTCGGGGCGTGTCCATCGCCTCCACCGGATCGGCACATTCCGAAAAATCCACTCCCAGCGTCCGCGCGTACCAGCGGCGCATGGCCTCCGGGCTCCGCGGGCGCCGGTCGAATCGCCATAAGGCCGCCAGCGAGGTCAAACGGGGTGACGTGAGGGCCCGATAGAGCCAGCCGCTTTCCTCGCGGACTCGGGAGTACAGAAAAGAGACCAGCGGATCGCCGAAAAACCGCTCGTCACGAACCTCCGCCTCCTCGCGAACCACATACTGATGCGTGCTCATTCTAGCCGATCTCCATGCCGCTTCGCTTCATGTCCAATGACCAGAAGCGAAAGACGAATGGCCTTGAGCAGAACCGACGGCGATACCGTCCCGTTTTCGATCGTTGGCCGGACAGCGCGAAAGAAATGAATCGGTTCCTCCCCGTCGAGAATGTCCGCTACGGCTTTTCCCGTTTCGGCATCCTGCCGGCTCCACTCCGACAAGCGCTGAAAGTCACCGTCGGCCAGATCCAAGGCCTCCCGCATGAACTGCTCGTGCAACCCACGGCGGTAAAACCGCGCGGCCGCCGCTTGGAACGCATCCGCCGAAAGCGCCAGGGGATGACGGGCGCCGGCTTCGTCCAGAATGCCCCGGAGAAGCCGATCCTGGGCGGATACACCTTGCCGCGGGTCGAGACGCCGTTTCAAATCGGCGATTCGCTCCTGTAATCCCAACGCCTCGATCAGGAGAGCCCCATCCTGCTCGATTTGGGCCACCAGCGCCTGCCGGTACGACGTGTGGCAAACCCGCGTCCAGCCCCGATACCGGCGGCTTAGGCGAGTTTTCGCGGTCTTCTGGAGAATCGTCCGGAGAAAGCGGTTCGCGGACGTGGTGCGGACATAGAAGGTGGGCAATCCGATGGCGGCCCCGAAAAAGATCTGCCTTCGTTCGCTCTCGCCATCGGGCGTATCGGGAATATCCGCGTGCGCCACCGCGCCGCTCTGGACATAGTGAAAGGCCAACGCGGTGATCAAACGCTGCAGATCCACGGCCGCCGCCAAGTCGTCCGCAAGGCTGGGGAACTGACTGTAATACCGGCCCTCGAAACCGCAAAAGCCCATTCGCCCGAAGAGCCGCTGCCGATAGAGGGTATAGAACGCCATGCGGTGATCGAAAACTCCCATTTCGGTCAAATCGACTTTCAGCCGATCCTGATTTCCGATCGTTCCATCGAGCGCCGGATTTTGATCCGTGCTGAGGGGGGCCACCAGATAATCAATCAGGCGGTAATCCGGAATCCAGTCGCCCTTCAGCCCCAGGATCCGCCCGATCAGGCGATCGAGGCCCCGCGGGCCAAACGGCGTAAACGAAAGCCCGCACCGGCGCAGATGGGCCTTCTTCTTCCATCGGCGCCAGATCATGCGCAGGTGACTGTAATCCAGTTCGTGCGGCAGAAAGCCAAGCACGGTCTCGGGATGAAAATCCTCGAAATCGAACCGATAAGGGGCCGCTGTGTAAGTCCCCACGAAGAGCGGCAAAAAATGTTCCACAATCTTGACCACCAGATCCCCGATACGCTTCTCGTCCACCGGCGTAAAGCCCGGATGCCCCGCGGCCATCCATCCCGTCAACCGTCGGCTCCCCAGGGTGACGTGGGTGCCATTGTTCGTCAGACTGGTATTCGAGACCGTCGGCAACGTCACCAGATTGCGCGGCAAAATTCCGCATTCGCGCAACTTGGCCATGGTGTGAAGACGGCTTCGGGAAAGGACTTCATGGCAGAGAATCATGTAGTGAAGCTTCTCTTCGCCCCGGGGGCCCCAGCCGGACAGACAGGGGCTCATGAAGAGGTCACGGTAAAAAGAATCCGATACCAGCTCGTTCAACCGCTTCTGGCGCAGCGGGGTCAACGGGTCGAAGCCAATCTGAACCTGCTGCCCACGAGAGGCCAGTTCGAACTGATTGTTGGCGTATTGAACCAACATCTGAATCATGAGAAAGCGGCGCAGGGTCTCCTCGGCGAGGGCCCGGCCGAGGCTTTCACCCGCTGGGGCCCGCACGGGATAGAAGGAGAAGGTTTCTGGCGAGGTGTTGTCGTTCAGAAAATGGCGCATCACTCGTTCGCCGATCGCCCGCGCTCGCGGCGGTGCCTCCGGCGGCTGACTGATGGCATCCGCCATGGCCAGTTTCAGGAGATAGCTCACCGGCACGCGAAGGCACGGGAGCCCGTTTCGGACCACCTGAAAGCGGTCGGCGTCCCGTCGCAGGCCATTTCCCGTTGGACCGTCCGCCCGCAGGTCGCTTTCGAAGACCGATCGCGCAAAGGGGGTCATCCGATGGCCCGGAAAGACGACCCAGCTGTTCTCCCAGAGTCCTTCGGGGTTTTGGGTCAGATAGTGTTGGAGCGCCTCAAGCCGTCCGGAGGGCGCATCGCCCGTGGCCGCCCGTCGGACCAGGTTACGAAAGAAGTTGGATTCCCGGATCGTGGTCGGCAGGTCCACCTGGTCCGCACGGCCGACCACGACGGCCAGCAGCTCGTTCTCCGCTCCTGCCGTAGCGTCCTCAGGACCGAAAGGAAGGGTATCCGTTGTGACCATGGCGTGGTCGGCTTTCATTCATGGTTCGTTCCGACCGCGAGGGGACCAATCCATGCCTCGCCACCCTCTTCGGCCGAATTCTTTCCAATTGCTCACGAGAATCCTTGGTTTCGGTCACCTGTGTGTGAGGAGAATGCTAGATTATGATGAGCAGGAGCGCGGGTGTTCGCCCCGGCCTTGACAACGATGGCCATGCCCCTTACCTTATGGGTTTCCAAAAACGATTGCCAGGGAGGCTGCGTCGTGTGCCCCTATCCCCCCACTATTGATACGGTCGAGCAGCTGGAAGAGATCCTCTCCCGCCCGCTCCCCTCGCTCGTGGAGTTCGTTCGGTCGCTTCCGGGCGACATCCTGGTCATCGGCGCCGGCGGCAAGGTCGGACCCAGCCTGACGCGGATGGCCAAACGAGCCGTGGAAGCGGCCGGCGTCCGGAAACGCGTCGTCGCCGTTGACAAAGCCGACCTCTCCGCTCTCGAATCGTACGGCATCGAAACGATCCAGTGCGACCTTCTCGATCCGCAGGCGGTGGAACGGCTCCCGCGATGCGAAAACGTCTATTATCTCGTCGGGCGAAAATTCGGATCGGACGGGCAGGAGCATCTGACCTGGGCGATCAACGTCATGGTCGCCCACAACGTCGCGCGGGTCTTTACCGGTTCGCGCATTGCCGCTTTCTCGACCGGATGCGTCTATCCCGTCGTCCCGCTGACCACCGCGGGATGCACCGAAGCGATGCCGCCCGATCCTGTCGGCGAATACGCCATGTCCTGCCTCGGCCGCGAACGGATGTTCGACTACTTTTCTCATGCCGCCGGGGAACGGGTCGTCCAGTGCCGTCTCAACTACGCCATCGAGCTGCGGTATGGCGTGCTGGTGGATATCGCGACCCGCGTCTGGGACGGGGAGCCGGTAGACGTGACGACCGGATTCGCCAACGGCATCTGGCAGGGGGACGCCTGCAACCAGATCCTTCAGGCCATCGGCCTTGCCTCGTCACCCCAAACCGTTCTGAATATCACCGGGCCGGAGATTTTCTCCGTCCGCGAAGCGGCCGAGTGGTTCGGACAGGCCTTCGGAAAACCGGCCATCATCCAGGGGCAGGAAAACGGTCGCGGCTATCTCAACAACGCCCGCCGGGCCAACGCCCTTTTTGGAAACCCATCTGTACCGCTTGGGCGGATGATGGAGTGGATCGCCCACTGGATCCGGCGCGGCGGCGAACGACTGGGTAAACCGACCCACTTCGAAACTCAGAACGGCAAATACTGACGACTCCATGACGAGCGCGCCTACGATTCGGATCGGGTTGGTTGGTGCCGGTTTCGCTGCCCGCTACCATGTGGAATGTCTGCGCCGCGTTTTCGGGGTCACGGTGATTCTCAGCGGCGTAACCTCGCGCCGCGCCGAAAGCCGGGACGCTTTCGGCCGGGCCCACGGCATCCCCGTCTTTCCCTCGCTCGAGGCCATGTTCGACCACGTGGACCTCGTAGACATCTGTTCTCCACCCTACGCCCATGCCGACGCCATTCTGGCCGCCGCCCGGGCGGGCAAGGGCATTCTGTGCGAAAAGCCCCTGACCGGTTTCTTTGGCCCGCCTGATGACGAGGCGTTCTATGGAAACCGGTCACCCAAGGCTCCCATGCTGCAGGCGGTCGTGGAGACGCTTCAGCGGTTGGCCGACGCCGTTCGTTCCGCGGGTGTTTTCTTCGGTTACGGCGAAAACTTCGTCTATGCCCCCAGCGTTCAGAAGGAGCGCGAAATCGTGGTCAAAACCCGCGCTCAGATCCTCCGCCTGATGGGGGAAGAGTCGCACAACGGATCGGCCTCGCCGGTCTATGGAATCTGGCGTTATGCCGGCGGAGGATCCCTCATCGGCAAAGGGGTTCATCCCCTGGGGGCCTGCCTCTACCTCAAACGGCAGGAAGGTCTGGCCACATCCGGCCGTCCGATCCGTCCGCGGACCGTCTCCGCCCGCACGCACGAACTGACCCGTCTGCCCGGTTACCGCGACGCGGGATTCATCCGAACCGACTACCGCGATATCGAGGATTATGGGTTGATCCATGTCACATTCGAGGACGGTACGGTCGCCGACATTCTCACCAGCGAGGTCGTGCTCGGAGGGATCTACGATTACGTCGAAGTGTTCGCCAACAATCACCGGACCCGCTGCGCGATCAGCCCGACCGAACTGGCGCTGACTTTCAATCCCAAGGGCGACCAATACCGGGACATCTACCTCATCGAGAAGACCAGCACCAAGGAGGGATGGTCGCCGGCGGCCCCCGATGAAAACTTCACCATGGGCTACCAGGCGGAGATTCAGGACTTTCTCTCTTCCGCCGCCGCCGGTGTTCCGCCGCAATCCGATCTCGATCTGGCCCTGGACACCACCGCCGCCACCTATGCCGCCTATCTGTCGGCCGAACAGCGCGGCGCCGAAGTGGACGTCCCTCTTCTCTAAGGAAGCTCCCATGAAAAAACTCACTCCGCCCCTCCGGGTCGCCATCGTCGGCCTGGGGCATCTCCATCCCCGTGCGTACATGCCCCTGTTTCATGCGGTCCCTACCCTCCGGGTCGAGTCGGTCGTCGAACCCAATGATGCCCTCCGCCTCCCCTTCGCCAAAGAATTCGACCTCCAGGAGTTTCGTTCGCTCTCCGACCTGTTGAAAAAGGCGCGCCCAGATATCGCCGCCCTCTTTCTACCCCATGCCGATTGCCCAGCCGCCGCGGTGGCCTGCGCCAAAGCGGGAGTCCATCTGATGGTCGAAAAACCCGTGGCCGCCTCCGCCGCCGGCGTGGCCGCCATCGTGGCGGCGTCGCGGCGGTATCGCGTCAAATTCACCACCGGATACTGCTGGCGGTACCACCCCGTGGCCCGGGAAATCCGCCGCTTGGTGAGCGAGGGGCTGATCGGCCGCGTCGTCGGCGGGGAAGGGCGCATCGCCGCCGGCCGCCTTCAGCGCTATGTGGATGGCCACTCCCTCTGGATGCTCGACCGACGCCGCTCGGGCGGGGGACCGATGTACAATCTGGGCGTCCACTGGATCGATCTCTTCCGGCATGTTCTCGACGACGAAGTACAAGCCGTCTCGGGCCGGAATGTGAAAGTCAACAGGCGCTACAACATTGAAGACAACTCCTTCGCCCACCTCCAGTTTCGCAAGGGCGCCGTCATGGCGCTCGATATCAGTTACACGGTGCCCGAGGCCTTTCCGTATGGACGGGACCTCTACATTGGCATTCGGGGAACCCGGGGCGTCCTCGCCTGGGCACCCGCCTACGAGGGCCAAAAGGATGTGCTCGTCCTCTGTTCGGACGACCCCGCTTTCGCCGGCGCTCCCCGCCGCACCTTCGAGTTCGAACTCGAACCGGTTCGAGGATACTCCGGCGTCATGGGCCTCACCTATGTCCGCCGCTTTGCCGAGTGCCTCCTTCAGAACACCGAACCCGACATTACCGGCCAGGACGCCGTCGCCGCCCTCCGGGTCGTGGAAGCCGTCTACAAAGCCGCCCGAACCAACCGCTGGGTGGAGATCCCCGCATGAAAATCGCCGTCACCGACTACATCGAAGAGAATCTCGACTGGGAAGCGCAGGAACTCGCCCGGGCCGGACATACCTTCGCCGCCTTTCAATTGAAATTCCGTCCCGAAGAGGAGGTGGCCGCCACGGTCGCGGATGCGGACGCCCTCGTGGTCAACATGGTCAAAGTCACGGACTCCCTCCTCGCCCGCCTTCCCCGTTGCCGTCTGATTGTCCGGCACGGCATCGGCTACGATAACGTGGACGTGGCGGCCTGCACGCGCCGAGGCATTCTCTTCGTCTATCAACCCGACTATTGCATTGACGATGTGGCCGAGCACGCCATTGCCCTCCTCTTCGCCTGCGCCCGTAAAATCGTCGCCAGCCGGCGAACGCTGGAAGCGTCGAGCCGTAACGGCCAGTGGGATTTCTCCGGGCTTTCCCCCCTCTACCGAATGAAGGGAAAAACCCTCGGCGTCATCGGCGCCGGGCGCATCGGCGCGACCGTCATCCTCCGCCTGAAGAGCTTCGGGTTCCGGATCCTGGCATGCGATCCTTATCTTTCCGAACGGCGGAAGCAGGATCTGGGCGTGCCGTTCGTGGACCACGAGACGATTTTTCGGGAGTCCGATTTCATCACCCTCCACACCCCCCTCAATGCCGAAACGCGCCACATGGTCAACGCCCGAACCCTGGCGCTGATGAAACCCACCGCTTACCTGATCAATACATCCCGCGGCGGCATGGTGGATGCCGAGGCCCTGGCCGAGGCCTGTCGAACCGGCCGAATCGCCGGCGCCGCCATTGACGTCTATGAGGTCGAACCCCCGCCGCTCACTCTGCCGCTCTTCAACCTCGAAAACGTGATCCTCACCCCCCACACGGCTTGGGCTTCCGTCGAATCCGGCGAACAGATCCGCCAGAGCATCGTGAAGGATCTTCTCCTCTTTGCGGCCGGCCAACGCCCGCGGAACATTGTCAACAAGGAGCTCCTGGAAAACGGTCCCTGGGCCCATCTCCGCGCCTGAAAAGGATATCCGCCATGATCACCTCCGTTCATCCCCCCCTCCCCGGTCCCCGCGGTAAAGCGTTGCTGGAAAAGTGGCGTCGCTACGAAGCCGACGTCGCCGGCTACCAAGCGCCCGTCGTCTGGGCGTCCGCCCGCGGCTGCGTGGTCATCGATGTGGACGGCAACCGCTTCCTGGACTGGACTTCCGGGGTGCTGGTCACCAACGTCGGCCACTGCCATCCCCGCCTCGTGGAGGCGGTCCGACAAGCCGCCGGCAACCTCCTCAACAACTACGAATGCCCCAATACCTACCGGATCGAGGCCGCCGAACGCCTGGTCCGTGCCCTGCCGCCGCACCTGGACAAATGTTTCTTTCTGAGCACCGGTTCCGAGGCCGTCGAAGCCTCTCTCCGCCTGATGAAACGGCGAACGGGAAAATTCGAAATCCTCTCCTTCGTCGGTGGCTTTCACGGCCGGACCTTTGGGGCCGCCTCGGTTGGCGGCATGCCCGGCCCAAAGCGCGGCTATGGACCGACCATGCCAGGCGTCATCCGCGCCCTTTACCCCAATCCCTATCGCGATCCCTTCGGGTGGTGCCAGGATGCCCCCCGCTTCGATCGGTACTTCGACTACCTCGAAACCGAGATTGCCGCTCAGTCCACCGGGTCGCTCGCCGGGCTCATCGTCGAGCCCTATCAGGGCGCGGCCGGCTTTATCTTTCCGCCGCCCGGCTGGTTGAAACGGCTCGAGGAGTGGGCCCGGCGCCGCGGGATTCTCTTCACCCTTGACGAGGTTCAATCCTCCTACGGCCGCACCGGCCGCATGTGGGCCATGGAACATGAGGGCCTGACGCCCGACCTCGTCTGCATCGGAAAGGCCATCGGGTGCGGCGTGCCGGTGTCGGCGGTCGCCGGAACCTCCGATGTCTTCTCCTGTCTCTCGAAAGGCGAAATGTCCAGCACGCTTGGCGGCAACCCCCTTGCCAGCGCCGCCGTCACCGCCATCCTCGATATCTACGAAAAGGAGGATCTGGTCGGACGCTCCGCCCGTCTCGGCCCGTACATGAAGGAGCGGCTTCTCGCCATCGCGGCCCGCAGCCGAACCCTTGGCGACGTCCGAGGCATGGGCCTGGTGATGGGATTGGAGTTCGTCAAGGACAAGACCACCCGCGAGCCCTTCCCGGAAATCATTCGACCCCTGATTGATACGGCCGCCAACCATGGTCTTCTGATCGGCTCCGTCGGCTTTTATGGAAACGTCATCCGTGTGGCGCCCCCGCTCGTCATGTCCCAAGAGGAGGCGGACGAAAGCCTCGCTCTTTTCGAATCGGCTCTCTCCGAAGTGGAAGCCGCCCGATGAACCCGACATCGTCTCCTCCTTCCCTGGCCGCTTGGCTGCCCGAAACCGTCCGATTTCTTTCAGAGCTGATCGCCTTTCCCTCCACGCCCGGCCAGGAGCAGGAGGCGTTCCGGTTTCTTGAAACGGCGTTTCGAAGGATCGGCGCCGAAGTCGAGCGAATCCCCCTGACCAACGCCCTCCGCGACGACCCCGACTATTCCACTCCCATCCCCGATCTCTCCTACGACGGCCGATACAACCTCCGGATCCGCTGGCTGGGGACGGGCCAGGCTCGGCCGTTTCTGATGAATACCCATGTGGACGTTGTCCCCCCATCGGAGGATATGGATGCACCCTGGAACGCCTGCGAACACGAGGGACGCCTGTACGGGCGGGGCGCCTGCGACGCGAAAGGCCAAGTCGCGGTGATATACCTCCTTTTCCTGGCCCTGGCACGTTCCCGGATTCCCCTTCCCGGTGACCTGGTGGCGCATCTGGTGGTGGAGGAGGAAAACGGGGGCAACGGCTCGCTGGCCATGGTGCGGCGGGGAGAGACCGCCTCCGGCTGCCTGGTGTTGGAACCCACAGAACAGCGGGTCATGACCGCCATCCGCGGGGCCATCTGGTTCCGTCTCCTCTTCCAGGGCAAGGCCGGCCACAGCGGACAGGCCGGCCAGACCCGCAGCGCCCTGCTGATGGCCCGGGACGCCATGGCCGCGCTTGAAACGTACCACCAGAATCTCTTGAACCGCTCCCGCGGTTTCCCTCTCTTTGACCCTTACCCCAACCCCATGCCGTTGACCTTCGGACGTCTCGAGGCGGGAAACTGGCCCGCCTCAGCGCCCAGTCGAGCCCGTCTCGAAGGCGTGCTGGGATTCCTGCCCAACACAACGCGCGATCACGTCTGCGTTGAACTCAAAAGTGTTCTCGAAGCCGTCCCCAGTCTGGCCGGCCGCTTCTCCCTCTCCTTCCTCTACCGCCACAATTGCAGCGTGCTGGACCCCAACCATCCCCTCCCCGTTCAACTTCTGGACTCCTCGGCGGCCTGCGGCCGCCCCACCCACGTGGCGGGGATGACCGCCTCCTGTGACGCCTGTTACTACCGGGAATCGCTGGACCTCCCCACCGTGGTCTGGGGGCCAGGATCCCTCGCCGTGGCCCATTCCCACGACGAGCACATCCCGACGCATGAAATCGTTCAAGCCGCCGAAACGCTCCTGACCTTTCTCCCACGCTATATGGAGTCGTGCCCATGAAGGCCCTTGTCAAAACCCAGAAAGGGGTCGGTTTTATCGAAGTCCGCGACATGCCCGATCCGGGACGGCCCGGCCCCGGCGAGGTTCGAATCCGACTCGCCGCCTGTGGCATCTGCGGCTCCGATATCCATATCCGGCACGACCAGTTCCCGTATTGGCCTCCCGTCATCCTCGGGCACGAGTTCGCCGGAACCATCGAATCCTGCGGTCCCGATTGCCGGCGTCTGAAGCCCGGAGACCGCGTCGTCGCCGAGCCCCATACGAAAGCCTGCGGCGTCTGCCCGCTCTGCCGAACCGGCCAGATCCAGATCTGCCCCCACAAACGCTCCCCCGGCTGGGGCATCCACGGCGGCATGACCTCGTGGATCAACTACCCCGAGGCCCTGCTTCATCGGATTCCCGACGGTATGACGTGGGATCAGGCCGTCATGGTCGAACCCACCGCCAACGCCGTCACCGACCTCATCATTCGCCGCACCTTTACCCCCGGCGACTACGTCGTAGTCATCGGCCCCGGTCCGATCGGCCTTCTCGCCGCCCTCACCGCCCGGGCTTGCGGCGCCCGCGCCGTGACGATTCTCGGCACGTCCAGCGACGAATCTCTCCGCCTCCCCAAGGCGCAGGAATTAGGGTTCACCCGCACGATCAATGTCCAGAAGGAGGACGCCGTCGCCGCGGTTCTCGACGACACGGGCGGATCGGGAGCCGATCTGGTCGTCGAATGCAGTGGCGCCCCCCGCGCCATCGCCGGCGCTGCTGCCCTGGCCCGGAAGCTCGGCACGATCTGCGCCATCGGTCTGACCGGCAATCGTCCCGTCGAACTCCCGTGGGATGACTTCCAGAAAAAGGTGCTCACTCTCTCCTTCAACATGTCCACCCACTACCTCGCCTGGGACCGATCCATCGCGCTGATCGCCAGCGGAGCCATTCCGGCCGAACGCCTCATCACGCACAAGGCTCCGCTCCGCGAGTGGGAGCGCCTCTTTGACGCCATCGAAAAGCAGGAAGCTTTAAAGGGCGTTCTGATCCCGGAGGAATCCCCATGACCCCAACAGCCCCCATCGGCTTTGGCATTCTCGGCGCCGGCCTTGTCGCTCCTTTCCACGCCAAAGGCATCCGCCACTCCCAGGGCGGACGTCTCGTGGCGATAACCGACACCAACCGGGCCCGGGCCGAAAAACTGGCCGCAGAATATGGCGCCCGCGCCTACGGGTCGCTCGACGACATGCTTCGCGATCCCGAGGTGCAGGTGGTCAACGTCTGCCTTCCGAACCATCTTCATTACGACGCCGTGCTGGCCTGCGCCCAGGCCGGCCGGCATGTGCTGACCGAGAAACCCCCCGCCATGACCCTCCGGGAGACCGACGCCATGATCGCCGCCTGCGCCCGAGCCGGCGTCAAGTTCGGGTGCACCGTCCAGTGCCGCGTCCGCCAATCCATCCAGGCGGTCCGGCGGGCCGTGACCGAAGGGCGCTTTGGACGCCTTCTCCAGGCCGACGCCATTATGAAATGGTTCCGGCCGACGGATTATTACCTGTCGGATGCCTGGCGTATGACCCGGAAATCCGGCGCCGGCGTCACGGTCCAGCACGCGTTTCACTATCTCGACCTCCTCCACTATCTCGGTGGCGAGGTGGCGGAAGTCGAGGCGCGGATGCTCAATCTGGCACATCCGGAAGTGCATCTCGAAGATACGGTCTATGGCTGGTTGACCTTCCGGAACGGCGCCCGCGGACTCCTGGAAGCCTCAACCGCCATGTGGCCGGGGCTCGACATCCGAATCGAGATCCACGGAACCCACGGAACAGCCGTGGTGGTGGGCGAACGGATGGCCGTCTGGACGTTTCGCGAGGAGCGCCCGGAAGACAACGACATCCGCCAGTACGGCAATGCCACACAGGCGACCGGCGCCACCGGGGCGGCCGATTTTGGTTATCGTGACCATGCCGTGGTCATTCAGGACATGATTGACGCGATCCGTGAGAACCGGGATGTAATCATCCCCGTCTCCTCGGTCCGTCATACGGTGGAAATTGTCCTCGCCCTCTACCAGTCCGCCGCCCATTCCCGGCCAGTGACCCTCCCTGTCACGGACGACGACTCGGTCTGGGAATGGCGCGCCTGACCGGTCCCCTAAGCCCATGCCACCCCGCGTCTCCATCATCATCCTGAACTGGAACAAACCCGATCTGACGATCGTCTGCTATCGGAGTTGTCTGGCCCAGACCTTCGCCGACCGGGAAATCCTCATCGTGGATAACGCCTCCACGGATGACTCCATGGCCCGGCTGACGGCCGAATGCCCGCAGGCCCGCCTTGTCCGGAACGCCGCCAACGAAGGCACCGGCGGAGGATTCGCCTTCGGCGCCCGCCACGCGCAGGGGGATTTTTTCCTCTTTCTCTGCAACGACACCGAACTCGATCCCGACGTTCTGGCCAAACTCATGGAGGTGATGGACACCCATCCTGAGTGCGGGGTCTGCGGCTGCACCCATGTCTGGCATCAGAATCCGGCCCTCATCGAACTGCAGGGATACCACGTCGACCGCTTCGGCGTCCAGCACGGCCTTGGCTCCGGCGAACCCTGGACCGGCGAAGATCGCCTCATCCCGGCCTGGTGCAGCGGCACCGTGCTGCTGGCCCGACGGGAGGCCTACGAAAAGGCCGGCGGTTACGATCCCCAACACTTCACGTTGAACGACGAAGTGGACCTCTGCTGGCGGATTCGAATCCACGGGTACCGCCTTCTGATCCGCACGGGCGCCCGCGTCCGCCATCGTCACTTCGCCACGTTGGGCCGCGAAAAGCGGGCCCGAACCCGTTACTGGGCGGAGCGGCACCTGCTCCGAACGCTGCTTAAAAACTATTGTGCGGGCACCTTATGGCGGATCCTTCCTCAGTATGCGGGCTTGCTTCTGATGGAGATGATTTTCCTGGCGATCCAGGGTTATTGGTCAGTGGCTCTCGCGGACCTGCGGGCCCTCGGATGGAATCTTCGTATGTGGCCCGACACGCGGCGTCACCGCCAGCGGATTCAACGGACCCGAACCGTCCCCGATTTCGTCTTTCTCTCGGAATGCTGGCCGGGTTCCGTCAAGCTTCAGTGGGCCTTCGGGCTGATTCGCCATCGCCAACCCCTCTATCCCAAAGCAGCACCTCCCTCATGATCCCCCGGCCTCTCCTCTGGCTCGCCCGGCGGCTGCGCGTCCCCCTCGCCCGTTCCGTACGGATCAAATCGTGTGGCTACCGCCTTCTGTGGATGCTTCCGGAACGGTGGCGGGAACAAAGCCTGGCTCGAACCGCGCTCCAGCGACTTGCCGCTGCCCAGGGAAGCCAGGTCCTTTTTCTGAACATTGGAGCCAATGACGGCCTGTCGGGCGACCCTCTTCGGGAGTTTATTTACCGTTACCGCTGGCGCGGAGTCCTCGTCGAACCTGTCCCCTACATTTTCCACCGCCTGGTACGGGCTTACGCCGGCCGACCCGGTCTCTTTTTTGAGCAGGCCGCGCTCGGGCCTCACACCGGCACCCTGCCCTTCTGGACCATCCGCGAGAACGACACCCTTCCGCCCGGCCATGACCAGATTGGCTCCTTTGACCGTCGCCAGGTGCTCAAACATGCGCCCCTTTTCCCCGGCCTCGAGGAGTTCGTCACCTGCGTTCCCGTGCCGTGCCTGACGTTCGCCGACCTGCTCCGGAAATACGGCCTCTCCCACGTGGACCTGGTATTGAGCGATGTCGAAGGAGCCGATGCAGAACTGGTGCGCCAGATCCTGCAAACCGACGTGCGGCCGCGTCTTATCCTCTATGAGGAACAGCACCTGAGCGCAACCGATCGGGACGATAGTCGGCGGCGTCTGCGTAATGCCGGCTATTCCCTGGACAGCGATGGGGTGGATGTCGCGGCTTGGCGGGAGTCGCCGCCTCTTCCCCGCTGACTCCAGGCGATCCCCAGAATCATCAACCCCACGATGGCTCCCAGCCCCACCCCCGCGGCCGTAATGAGGGATTCCACGGAATGCCGGCACAGGTGGAGGCTGAGAAGGTAGAGCCCGGTCGCCAGCCCAAGCGGCCCAAGAAGCGTGTGGTCCCGCCGGGCCAGGACATATTGAATCAGAAGAGGGATCAGACTTCCGGGGGCCAGGGCCCACGCCAGGCGTGGTGTCCACTGGAGCATAGCCGGGGTGACCGCACCATAGAACAGCCTGAGGATCAGCGAAGGAAAAAGGGAGAGGAGCAGGGCGGCGCCAGCCGCCATCAGCGCCGCCGCACCCAGAGCCCGGATCAGCAGATGACCCGTCCCGCGCCCGCCGCCTCGTTCCGCCGCCACCCAGGGAAACAGGGTCACGGTAAAGACGCCGTTCATCGCAAGCACCTGCCGGACAATCGCGCTGGCACGCGCATAATCGCCCGCCGTCCATGGATCAAAAATGCGTTTGATGAAGAAGAGGTCCACCCCGCCCAGTAGAGCCCCCAGCCAGAAAAAGAGCGTCAAGGGCAGCCAAGCCCGCGCCAGTGTCGCCGTGGGGGCGCCTTCCGAAGGGCGCCAGGGGATCAGCAGGGGAAGCGCCAGAAAAAGACTCGCCACGCCCATGCCGGCGTTGGCCAGGGAAAGGGACGCAATCGCTCCCGTCGCCCCATAACCCAACGTGACCAGCGCCCACGTCGCGGCAATCCGTATGAGCGGACCCGTCAGTCCCATCACACCGTTGCGCCAGAATTGCCGGGTCCCCTGAAGCAGGGCGGATCCGACCATCAGCGCGGCGCCGGTCACGCTCAGGCTGGCGGTGGCGGCAAAGGGCCAGCCGGATCCATAGTGAAACCAGTCGCGCAGCAGCGGAGCCAGAACCAGAAGAAGCAACGCACTCAGCGCTCCATAGGCCAGAATCCACCCCCCGAGGCGGCGAACCGCCGCCTGCAGCCGAGGGCGTTCGCCCGCGCCGTCGGCATCGGCGACTTCCCGAATGAGGAGCAGTTGAAGCGTGCTCAAAGGCATCATGAGATAACTCCCCGTCTGAAGGGCAGTCTCCATCTCTCCATACTGCTCCCCTGTCAACATGCGCCCAAGGACGATCCGGCCGAGCATGTTGAGCACCCCGCCGGCAAGACTCAGGCTCAACACCGTCGCGCTGTGGCGGAAGTAGGGATGGATCAGCCAGGCCAGCCCCTGGGATCGAAACCGCAATGGCCCCGGCGGTTCTTGTGTCGCCATCGTCATGCCCCCCTTGTGGTATGAGGCGCCCAACGATCCAATGGCTTGACGGCCAGCAGATGAAAGGCCTGCCGCGGCCAACGGCTCACCAGCGGTTGGGAGAGGGCCGACACCACCTCCCAAAACCACTTCGGGCGAAATCGCAACCGCGCATAGGTCCCTCTCAGCCTTTTCCAACCGTATATCCCCCTTACATCATATCCCCTTTCTTCAAAATCCTCAGGGGTCCATCCGCTCCGATGCTCCTGCCAGGGATTATCGGAAGCGGGTTGCGGAACAAAACCATTTGGTGTCAAAAGGATTACCCGTTTCCGAGCGATCGTCTCCCATTCCGCCAGCCGAAACGATCCCTCCTCTTTGTCCAGATGTTCCAGGACATCCAGCGCGGTCACGGCGTCCACCGAGCGCGGCCCAAACGGCAGCGCCCGGAGGTCCGCATGAACCCACGCCGCATAGGAGGTCCGAAGGCGGTTTTCGATAAGGGAGGGAAAAATACCGATCCAAACCGATCACCCGGCGCCCATCGCAAAAATGCTGAACCATGGAGGCGGTTCCGCACCCAAGATCCAAGACCGTGTCACACCCCTCCAGCGCCGCCGCCATCGGTCCATAGAGACCGTAGGGAACAAGACGCCCGATCCACCCAGCCCTCATTCGCCCGCGTTCAGTGGACATAAGCCCCCAGCCCGAACAGCGCCGCGGGGTTGTCTACCAGAAGCCAGCGGGCGACCTCCCGCGCGTCCTCCTGTCCCATGTCGCCGCGATCCACCTTATCGGCCAGCACCGCCGCGATATTTTCACGGGCGATCGCCTGGTGCCCGTAAACCCCTTCCGGGAAATGATAATCGCCACCAAAACCCATGATCTTGTTGGCCGGAACCGAATCCAGCCACTCCGAGAGCGCCCGACGGGCCGCCTCGGGACCGATGATGTGCGCCCAACACATGTCCAGAAAGACGTTGGGAAAGGTTTTGGCCAGCACAGCGGCCTCCTGTTGGTAGGGATAGCCCATGTGGAAAAGATCGAAACGCACGTTCGAATACTCGAGGAAAAGCGAAGTCAGAAGCGTGGGGTTCGAATCGGTGACCACGTTACCGTTTCCCGCCTGAATCCCCGTATGAACCTGCACCACCACCCCATGGGCATCGGCAAAGCGCAGGATCTCGTGCAGCAAATAGTCTTGAAGCACGGAAGAGGTCGGCGGGGCCCCGTGGCTCGCTGGACTGTACGCCGCTTGAAACCGTTCATGGAAGGCGGCTTCCGCTTCGGCGCGTGTCCGCCTCGGATAAAACAGAGGCCGATGATAGGCATCCGGAAGTTTCAGACAGACCACGCGGTCGGTATCCAACAGCGCCCGTTTCAGATGGCGGCGAATGGTCTCCTCCCAATCCTCCAGCGTATGCACCCGGACGCCCACCTCCTCGCCCATCTTCTGAATCGCCAGCCGATGCCCCGGCGTGTGATAGGGCGTCACCCGATGCGTAAAAACAAACGGCTCGGAAGCGTTCCGAATCTCCTCCAGGTTGAGCGGGCCCGGACGGTCCACCACGCTGAGGGCGATCCGGCCCTGTTCGCCCAGAAGCCAGCGGTAGTACGACGAATGGGCCGTTCGGGCGGCACGAAAGGCCTCCTGAAGCGATCCGATCGTGTGCGCCGTGATCTCGGGAACGTGGAAAAGGTCGGCCGCCGCGCGAACCAGAGCGCGTCCATACCCCGTATGACGCGCCACCCGCCAGAACGGTTCCAAGCGCTGCCAACGGTCCCGAAGGTCGAGACGGGGATTGCGCACTTCGTTCAGCATCGCCACCGGCAAGCCGGCCGACACCAGATCGGCGTCGAAATACTGAGAGAGCCAAACCGCCAGAACATCCGCCTCGGCTTTCGGAAGATCTTTTTCCGGAGGAAGGTGCTCGTGCGTATCCAGAATCCGAAACCCAGCAATCTCCTCCAATAGCGTACGAAAAGTGCGAGTCACGGTGCCACGTCCCTCAGTATCCGGACATCCTACCGGCTTCCCCCCGGACCTGCAAGCCCGCGCGCGCACCCGGCCGTTCGGCCCAACCCGCGCCTCGACGCTTGAACCCTCATTCCCCTTTTGCCATACTGCTTTTCACGGCGGAGAAAGGTTTCTCATGTCAGGAGTCCGGATTCTGATCGTGGCCCAAAGCGCCGATTCGGGAGCCGCGTTGAAAGCGGCCGTGTCGGCTCTCGGGTACGGAGCGGATGGACCTGCCCTCAGCGGGCCACAGGCGATCGAATCCAGCCGTGCGATCCCCCCCCACCTCGTCCTCATCGAAGCGGAACTGGCCGGCCCGCTCGATGCCTTCCAAACCGGATCGTCGCTGCTCTCCCTCGGAATCCCTCTCGTTTACATCGCGCGGACCTCAGACCCCGCCCTCCTTGAAAAGGTCCAGGCGGCTTCTCCTTTCGGCTACCTCCACCATCCTTTCGAACCCGCCGATCTGAAAATCGCCCTCGAAATCGCCCTCTTCCGCCACCAGTATGAAGCCCGTCTGGAACACTCCCGCCGCTGGTTCACCACCGCGTTGGATTCGCTTGACGATGGCCTGATCACCGCCGACCGGGAAGGTCGGATCAACTTCATGAACCGGGCGGCAGAACGGCTCACCCGGTGGACGCGCAAGGAGGCGGTCGGACGTCCCATCGCCGATCTCGGCCGCATTCTGGATCTCGAGACCCAACGTCCTGTCGAATCCCCGGCGTTGAAACTCCTCCGCCGCGGTCAAACCCGGCCGATTCCCGAACGCCTCGTTCTTCTCCTCGATCAGAAAGGGCGGCGCAAGGCGGTTGCGCTCGCCGCCGCCCCCATCCTTCTTGAACCTCGCCGCGTGGAGGGAGTTGTGTTGACGCTGCGGGACGTCAGCCGGCGCCTGCTCGATGAGCGTCATCATCGCCGCGTCGAAAAAATGGAGGCTCTGGGCAAACTCTCCGGCACGGTCGCCCGCGAATACAGTCGCATTTTCGGCTCTCTGACCGGCTTCGCCTCGTCGCTGCTTTCCAGCGTCGCCCGCAACACCAGCGCCTATGCCGATGCGCAAAAAATCCTCGATGCCTCCCGACTCGGCCAGGATTTGACCCGTCGCATGATGACCATCGCCCGGGCCAGCAACACCGAAGGCGATATCCATCTCCAACCCGTCTCCCTCAAACAGGCGGTTAGCCGCGCGATCGAACTGGCGCAGCCCACGCTGGAACGGCAGGGCGTCGAAATCCGGTTCGCCGATACCGGCCGTCCGACCCATGTGATGGCCGACCCGGCCCAGTTGGTGGACATACTGCTCGACTTCCTGTTCCACCGGGCCGAAGCGCTGAACCAGGGCGGTCAGATCCGCTTTTCATACCGGGAACAGATGGTGAAACGGCCCGATACGCGCGCAAACCCCCGCGCCCAGGTGGGCCCCTATGCCGTCGTCCAGATCGGCGATAACGGCACGGGCGTTCCGGCCGAGGAGATTCCCCACCTTTTCGATCCCTTCTCCTCCAGCCACGGAAAGGAAGGCGGCATGGGGCTCGGCCTCTCCGTCGCGCACACCGCCGTCCTCGGTTACGGAGGATGGATCACCGTCCGGTCAAGCCCAACCGCCGGCACCCTCTTTCAGATCTTTCTGCCCATCGCGGCACCGCAACTCCTGCCCCGGCGGGAGGAAAAGCCGCTGATCCTGGCCATTGACCACGAAGAACCCATCCTCGAAGAGACCGCCGCCTTGCTGAAAAACGAAGGGTTCCGCGTTCAAACCGCGCGGACAGCGACCGAGGGACTCGCACTCTACCGCAAAACGCCAGAAGCCTTCTCCCTTTGTATGGTCAATGCCATCATGCCTGATATGGAGACAGAACTCTTCATGCACCGCCTCGTCGAGACCAAGCCGGGGGCTCCGCTCATCATTACCTCTGGCTTCTCCCGGGATTACCTCCGTCGCTTCATGCCGGCCTGCGAATGGACCTTCCTCCAGAAGCCGTTCGAACGAAAGGCGCTCCTCGAGGCTATCCGACGTTTTCTCGAAGACGATTCCCCCCGCGAAACGACGCCGGCATGAGAAGCCATTCGTTCGAAACCGGGATGGACCGGATCCTCCGACGCCGGATCGGCGCCGGCCAACGCGTCGGCCTCGTCTCCCACGTCGCCGCAATGACGCGGAAGGGTTTCACCGCCGCCGAGGCCTGGTACCGGCGGTCGGATAGCCATTTGAGCGCTCTCTTTTCGCCCGAACACGGCTATTTCGGTTCCGCCGGCGCTGGAGAGGCCATACGGTCCATCCGCTTTCCTCACTGGAAGATCCCCCTCCATTCCCTCTACGGAGCGCGCCATGAGCCCTCGCCAGCTCACCTTCGGGGGCTCTCCCTTCTGATCGTCGACCTGCAGGATCTGGGCGCCCGCTGCTATACATACCTGAGCACACTCGTCGGCGTCCTCCGGGCCGCTGCCCGCGCTCGACTCCCCCTGATCGTCGCCGATCGCCCGATTCCACTCCCCTTTTTACCGGATGGGCCCCTGCTCGACCCCCGCTTCGCTAGCTTCGTCGGCCTGGCCCCCGTCCCCATGGCCACCGCCATGACCCCCGCCGAAACCGCCCTCTACCTCCAGAAGGTTTGGGACCTGAACGTAGACCTCGAGGTGGTTCCGATGCGCGGATGGCCCAGAACGCCCTATCGTGGCCCCGATTGGCCTCCCTGGGTACCCCCCTCTCCCGGCATCCGATCCTGGGAATCGGCGGCCTGCTATTTGGCCACCGTCTTCACCGAGGCCGTTCCAACGGTGACGTGTGACCGGACCGGCCTTCTGCCCTTTCAGGTCTTTGGCGCCCCCTGGATTAAGGCCCCCGAAGTCATCCCCATGCTGGAGGCGGCCCATCTGCCGGGCGTGGCTTTTCATGTTCACCCCTTCCGCCCGAACACCGGCCCCTGGGCCGGTCGCCTTCTTTCCGGCGTCCGCCTCGTGATCACGGATCCCCGCCGCTTCCGCCCCGTCCGCCTCTCCGTCTTCATTCTGGCCACCCTCCAGAAGCAGTACGGCAAAAACCGTCTCTGGTCAAACGCCCGTCCCGATTTCTTCGATAAACTGTACGGAACGAATGAGGTGCGACTCGCGCTTCTGGATGGTGACCCGCCGGACCAGATTGCCCGCCGTTGGCAGCCCGGCCTTCGCCGATTCAACCACGTTCGTTCATCCATCCTTCTGTACCGGCCTGCCTGATGCCTTCCCTGCCCCGCAAAGCGGTTTTGCTTGCCGCCGGCTTCGCGACCCGCCTTCGGCCTCTGAGCTATGCCATCCCGAAGCCATGCGTCCCCTTGTGGAATCGCCCCCTCCTCCATCACACCCTGGATCGGCTCGCCGAGTGGGATGTTCGGGAGGTGCTGATCAATCTCTACACCCACGCTCATGAAATCTGGAGCGTGGCCACCGCCTGGAACGGACCGATTCGACTCTCCTTTTCCTTCGAACCGGAGGGTCCCCTGGGGACCGGAGGAGCGTTGCGCCACGCCTCCTGGTTTTTCGACGACTGTCCCTTTTGGCTCATCAACAGCGATATCGCCTTCGAGGCCGATCTCACGCCGCTCTGTCGCGCTTGGCAGGAACGCCCCACCCCGCTGGCTGTCCTCGGACTGGTCGCCGGCCAAGGTCCGCAAACCGTTGTCCTGCACAATGGCCAGATCGCCTCCTTTCGTAAAGGAAAACCCGGCCGTCCCGACGCCTTGACCTTCAGCGGCATTCATCTCCTCGACCGTCGCATCCTCCCCTTCCTGCCTCCCTCCGGCCCCGCCTCGATCGTTGACGCCTATGAAGCCGCCCAGTCCAAGGGCGAAATCATACGGGGATGCCGACTGGACAACGCCTTCTGGGCCGACCTCGGGACCGTGGCTGATCTCCTCGCCGCCCATCGCGCGGTTGCGGAGGCCTATAACGGCGGTAAGCCGGGGGCTCGCCTCTTCGACGTCCGTCAACCCGCCCGGCTTCGACGCCTTCGCCGCAAAGGAATTCGAATCCAATCCTGGGTCGCCATCGCTCCGGATGCCCACCTGGCCCCCGGCGTTGCGGTCCGCGAATCCATCATCGCATCCGGCGCCGTTGTTGAGACCGGCGTCGAACTCCACCACGCCATTGTGGCTCCCCTGACCCGCATCCAAGCCGGACGACGGACCGGCTGCCTGCTTCCAGCGACCGCCTGGCCAGCCCTCGCGCCCTTTCTCCAAAAAGCCGGCTGGCCGCCTGAAGCGGTCACGCTCTGTCCCTTCCCACCCCGTGGTTCGGATCGAACCTTTGTGCGTCTTCTCTCCGGTTCTCGAACCGCGATCCTGATCGAATACGGGCGGGAACGACGCGAAAACGCCCGTTATGCATGCCACACGCAATTCTTGGAAGGACTCGGCCTCCGTGTCCCTCACCTTCTGTTCCACGAGCCTCGGCAACGCCGGCTTCTGATGGAAGACCTTGGCGATCGGGAACTCGGTCAGGCCGTTCGGGAGTGTTCGGAAGCCGAGCAATTCCGGCTCTACGAACCCGTCCTTGCCATGACGGCGTGCCTGCATGAGAAGGGACGGCCGGCCGCGGAGGCCGCGCACCTTCCGCTTGCTCCGCGCTTTTCACCGCGCCTTTTCGGCTGGGAACGCCGCTACTGGGCCCGGCACTTTCTCCAGAAACGCCTCGGCTGCTCGCCCGCCGAAATTCGCCCCCTCATGCGGGAACTCGCTGCCATCGCTGACCATCTGACCCACCTCCCCCAGGTCCTGCTCCATCGCGATCTTCAGTCCTCCAACATCCTCCTGACCTCGGAAGGGCCAGCCTTCATTGACTACCAGGGGATGCGGCTGGGCCCAGCTGTCTACGATCTTGCCTCGCTTCTGTTCGATCCTTACGTTTCGTTGGCCGAGTCGGTGCAGCAGCGTCTGCTCGATCGCTACCGACGACAGGTCTCAGATCCGATTTCCGATTCGGACCTGTGGGCTGCGGCCGTTCAGCGTCTGGCACAGGCGCTCGGGGCCTACGCCCGGCTCGGCGCGTGGCCGGCCACGGCGAGCTTCGCGCGGCATATTCCGCCTGCCCTGAGGCTCATGCGGCGAGCTGTCGCCCGCCTCGGGGACGCCACCTTTCCTGCCCTTGCGGCCTTCCTCGACCGAACGCTCCACGCCCTTCCGACGGACGATCCGCTTGGGGATCGCCCGACCCCGGTTTGCAGTCTATCCCGTGTCCAACGGGCTTGAAACGCGGTTGCTCATTTCGACGGCGCCTCGGCCGCCTGCCGACCCATTACCCGCACATCGAGTCCGAGCTGACGGGCCGCTTCCTGCATGGCCTTGATTGATCCGTCGTTGGGATTTATACCCGCTTCTGGGAACTCCATCTCAAACAGGACGCCCAGGCGAAGGGTCTTCAGGTTCATCTTCACTGCCGGTCCAACAAAGCATTGGAAGAGTTCCCCCCAGTTCTCCACAGGTACGGCCCCACGCACAACGATCCGCCCAATTCTGGCTGTCTTTCCCTCGTCACCGGTCTCCTGGCCTCTCGCAACACCCGTCGCTGGAGCTTGCTTCTGGTCTCCCCCGGCGGTCGCATTGCCCGACCCGGTCGTAGATCCCGGGCTTTCTCGCCTCTCTGCATCCGACGCGAAAGCGGGAATAATCCAGACGCCTTCTTCGTTCGGATCAAGCGTCACGGGTTGGCGACAGCTCCGCGACTGCAAAGCCCCCAGGCTCGCGTCCCGGCCAATGCCGATAAGGCCGTCCTGGCAGGCTTGGGAAAGACCGTCCGTAACAGCCTCCCTGGACGCGACCATCGGTTTGTCGGTGAACCGCAAGAAAGCCTCCACAGCATCCTTAAGCCGCAGACCGCCTTCCTTGGGAACCAAGCCGCAGGCCTCTCCTGTCACTGTCCCAACACGTCGCAGTATCCACGCCTCATCCTCAACCAAGGTCTTCCAGAGATAACCGAGATGCTCTTGGAGCGAGCGACGGGCATCGGCCAACGATGAATCCTCGACGTCCTGCCCGCGCACGCGCAGCACAACCGTATAGGCCGGTCCCAGCGCCTCAAGCGTCGCTCGACGAGCAGCCTCCAGACGCTGCTGAAGGTCGTGCGTCTGCTCATCATCCAATTGCTCTCCGAAATCAGACCGCACGCCCTCCAACGCCGCCCACTCCCGATGCGCTTGCCGAAGCTTACCCAGACCCCGCGACGTCGGTGCGAGGAAAAGCAGTGTGTTCCGATAAATGCCGTCTTTGCCCCCACACCGAGTACTGATCTCCAAGACACGCTTCTGGATTCCTTGTTTACCGTCACCGCTCTCGTCCCAGGCAAGCACCGGCGGCAGAATCAACAGCGTCAGCGACTTCTGTTCCGGTAAGTCTTCTTCGGGATTGACGACCACGCGCCAAGACGCGCCCGCTCCGGCACCTTTCAGTGTCTCGGTTCTGAGGTCTTCCAGAATCTCCTCCGAGAAGTCGCGCCCGGTGCTCTGCTGGCGATACTGAACGACGAGTTTGTTCAAGGTCGGTTTGGTCCCGAACCAATAGCGTTTCCCCAGGCTGCCGGCTGACGCCGTGTGCAGGTAGAAGCAGCGGTTCTCCAACTCCAGAAGCGCGCCATCGGCGTAGTTCCAGTTCAGCACCAGTCGGGAGCAGGCCAGTTTGAGGTCTTTGCTGCTGAAGCCGCTACGACCACTTTGTCCGCCTAACGAGCCGAGCAAAATCGCCGCCGCCAGCCCCTGGCCGATGGCCTCGCGCCGATAGTCGCCGCCGCACTCCTCGTCGATGGCCCCGGCGTTCGATTTCTCGCCGATCACGTCAGCCGCCGCGACCGACTGATAGGCAGACCCCCAAAGCCGAGTCAGGGCTGCTTGGAGCGCATCCACCGACCAGCGAACATGACAGGGCTGAATGACATGCTGCGTCTGCGTGTTCCCTTTGCGCCGATTCCACAGGTCGCCGACGACACTGGCCAGCAGTCTCAGCACGCCCCGCGTCCGCTGGAAGTCCGGGTGACCGCCCCACCTCGTGTAGAGGGCGTCAATCAGGAGCGGATGAAACGGATATGCCCGCTCCATTTGCTCGCGGCAAGTAGCCTTAGCCGCCTCATTCGGGACCTCTCCGGCGTGGGCGGCATACATGGTCTGGTATGCCTGAGCAACCCGCCTCGGGTAATCCGGGTCGTCCTCCGGTGCGATAGATTCAAACAGCCTGGCCCGCACCACGGCGTATATCTCTTCGTCGGCAACCGGCTTGATGTCCGCCCCCAGACGCCGGAACCGCTCCTCCAGCGTGACGAACGCCTCCTGTCCCTTCTCGCTATGGGCCACTTCGAACTTACTCGCCGGCAGCGTTGCTACGACGACCACCCCGGGCACCTGCGCCACGGCTTCTGTGAGTTGCTGGATGAAGGATATCGTCTGGTCCGCCAGCGTCGTGTCGCCGACCGGCACAGCCGCAGCCCCCACGCAATAGTCAGCCAACTCGTCCAGCAGGATGAGGCAAGGCGACGCCTTCCGCAACACGTCAGCGAAGATGCCCTGCGGCACCCGTTGCGACCGGTCATTCGCTTCGACCATCTCGTAGAGCGCCTGGCCGCCCAGTTGCAGGGCCAGTTCGCCCCACAGCAGCGTCCGGGTATGCACACCCTCGGGCGTCTTGCGGCCTTGCGTGGCGTCGCAGGACTCGTTGGTGAACACGGCCACCCCCTTCACCCTCTCCGGAAAACGGTCGCCGAGGATGCGCCGAAGTTCCGCCGCGTGAGGCGATTTCGCCAGCCGTGCGGCATGCTTGGCCAAATGCCACAGGGCGATGAGGATGTGCGTTTTACCGCCGCCGAACGCCGTCTGGAGGCTGATGATGCGGTCGCCGGGATCCCCATCGCCGCGAAGCGCGCCGGCCACACGGCCCAAGACAGCCGACAGCCCGGTCGTCATATAGGTCTTGCGATAAAACTCCTCCGGGTCCAGGTACACCTCCGGCGCGGTCCCCTGCACCACAGCCCAGATATTGGCCGCAAAGACCGATTCCGCCAGCCGACCCTTGCGGATGTCCTCGTGTGGGATTGCTATCGCGTACCAGGGTTTCAGGTTTTCAGTCATGAATGTCACTCCTTTGCGGAAACCCCAAGCTTGGACTGTATGAACGCCATAATGTTTTCGGCCATCTCTACGGCCCTGGCCGCTTCCTCTACAGGAATGTCCCGCCCGTCATCGGCATACCGCACTTCCCCCGCATAAGGATTCAGCTCATCTGCCGCGTTGGTCAGACTCGTCCATGTGGCGTCGTGCTCGACACACAGTTTCAAGAATCGCGCGAGGTCATGGGTTTTCTCGACGTGCACATCCAGAAACGTGAAAAACGCTTTGAGCTTCTTCTCCGCGCATCGCTGAGCATGAAAGCAGACGGTGTCGGTCACGGGCAGATCGTTCTCGAGCATGGTTTGGGCGGTAACACTGTCGTTTCGAGCCTTGACCAGCCAACGTTCAATAACCCTTTTCTTGCGCCGTGGGGAGTTCCGTATCAATTGGCCAGGTCGCATCAACGGTAAGGCCGGCCTCGAATATGGCGTGGATCAGGGCCGTCCAGGCCTTGGTGGACTGGTGAGCGAACATGACCGAGATGATACCGCCGGGCTTGAGGACGCGATGCGATTCCTTCAAGACGGCCGCCAGTTTCGCCTTGAAGTGGACATCGGCCTTCTCCGGGTCGCCGCCGTGCCGATGTTTCAGGGCCGTCGCCTCGTCGCTCTTGGGTACAAGGGGGGTCACCAGCGCTTCAGACACCCCATCGCCCAGTGCTCGCTTGAGCCAGATGTAGAAGAAGTCCGACAGGTCGCCGTAGGCGATGGCGTCAAAGTATGGAGGATCGGTGACCACCAGATCGGCTATCACGCTACATGTTTGTAGGTGGGCGCCGTCACCACGATATACGGTTGCAGGTAGACATGCCGTAGATTCGTGATTCAAGTAATGCATAACCCATTCTGCTTGATTGAAAAACCCGCCAGTAACCATTGAAAAGGGATTGGCTTCTGGGTAGTCCCATTTCATCGGGATAGCCTGAGCATCGAAGGGCGTTTGGAATTTTTCTCCGCCTGTATCCCATCGTGCCATCGATGTCATGCGCATAGAATTGCGGCTGATCCACAGTCCCAAATACACCCCGACTGCCTTGCGGTATTCGTCGTCCCCGATGTCCTTCTTCATCGCCTCCAGGGCCTCGTGGAGGCAGGCGACGAAGGTTTGCATGGCCACGAGCTGGCGCGGGTTGAAGAGCGAGGACCAGGTCTTGAAGTTCCACCCTCTTCCCGTAACAAGATCGGGACTATCCGGCATAGCTTCGGAAGGGACAAGTGCCGGGTCCAACAATGCCTTCGCCTTCTGAAAGGCCTGGTCGTCTCCTTCCTCAATCGCGCGATAGTCCTTTCCCCGTTTGTTCTCGACAATGACGGCTACGATGCGCTCGCCGAATGTTCCTTCGAACGAAGACCGCTTTATGTCTTCCGCGGGCGTTGGCTGATGGCAGAAAGGACACAGGGCCGCACGATCCATGGCCGTGCCTTTTGTCTCGCGTATGTCGCGACCACGAACAATCCCGAACCAAACGGTCTTGGGCGTCTTGTCCACGTCCATGGTCAGGGCGACCTTCTTGTCGGGCTTGTTGCAGACGAGGAGGCTCCGCAGGAGGGGAATCTCGCCCCGGCAGGTGGGGTTGGAACACGGAGCGGTCCGCGCCCAGAGGTAGCCGACCACGGGCCGGCCGTCTTTGCCCGGCGGGTAGAGGTGGCCTATCTTCGCCCGCACCCGTTCGAGAATCCACTTCGTCCACTTTTCGAAGTCGTGGACGAGGACGTTGGGCACTTCAATTTCCTGCTCGGTCTTCCTGCCCATGTTCTCAACGAGGACCTTGCGCTTGCCCGGCTTGCTGTACTTCTGGGGAACTCGCAGGTGGCGCGCAGGATGAGGTAGGCGACGGGGTTGTAGTCGTTGGCGATTGCTCGGCAGCCGAGCCGCCCGGCATCCAGCGGAATTGCCCCGCCATCGGCAAAGGGGTCGAGAACAGTAGGGCAGGCCTCCTGCCTGTCATCAGTAGTAGGATAGGCATCCTGCTTGTCGGTATTTCCATTGCCTGCATCCGGCCTGTCATCTCTCTTCATCACAGGAAGTGACAGGCTGGAAGCCTGTCCTACGAGGGCTGCGTGGGCGATCTTTATGAGTTCCCGAGCGACGCGAAGGACTTCCTGCCCCTGCAGATTTTCCGGATCTGAGGTTTCCCACTTCACCAGGCAACGGTCGTCGATCAGGTTCTCCGGCTTGGGCTGTTTGCCGCCTTGTTTCTCGAAGGCGATGGGCTCCGGCGACCATTTGGCGATGAACATGAGCAGGCGGTTGCGGAGCGTGTCCGGCACGCCGTCATAGGGGCCGTATGGGTCGTCGTCGCGATAAACCTGCCGCCCTCGATAGTAGTGCTTGAGCATCTCGGGCACATTTGTTTTGAGATACCGCTCCACCGCCGCACGGAAGTCGACTGGGCAGCGCGGATCGTCGGGGTCAAGCGCGAGCGAGGCAAAGATGATTGCCCGGCAGGCCGCCAGCGGCCGCCGCGCCCACCACAGGTGGAGCGTGGAGATATGCCCGGGCCGGAGCGACTTGTCTCGCACGCTATCGGCGGAAATCTCCCGAATCGGAAGCGCCACCTCGATCAGGCGGGGGCCGGTTTCCTTCACGAGAGTCCCTCGTCGCGCACCTTGCAGACCAGTTCGGTTAGGCGTTTGATGGCGCGTTTCAAACGATCGGACCGCTTCGCTGCCACTTCGGGTCGCCAGCGGTGGCTGACGAACTCGATCAGACGCGAGGCATACGCGGGGCCGACGGGGCGCCCGCTGCCTTCGCGGGGAACCATATCTTCCCGAATGGCGGCGAGCCTGGATTGTCGAGCCAGCGTTACCACTTCCTCCTTCGGATTCAGAAGACGTTCCGGATCGGCGGGTATCCGCGCCGCCGGCACGCGCAGAAACGAGGCGAGCGATTCCGCATCAGCCATCAGCCAAGCCTCCACGGCATGTACGGCGATGCGGAAACACATTCGTGGCGCGGCGTTCGGGAGCCATTGTCTCCGGAGGGGCGGTGCGCATTCGGCGTCTCGATCGAGATCCACCAAGATCAACCAAGGCCCGTGCCGGGCTGCTTCGTTATATGCGTGCAACTTTTGATGCCGCCATGCCTTCCCGTTCCGACCGTGGACCCCGCCCGCGGCCTCCAGCAGGCGGCGCGCGACCGCCTCATCCACCAGCCCTTCCACCGCGGCATGGATGACAACAGGATGCGCCATCTCAGTCTCCGTCTCCAAAGAGCATGAGTTGCTCGACCTTCTCGGGCCGGGTTCTGGGCATCACCGCGTCGGCCAGAGAAAGGCCTCCGCTCAAGAGGGTGTTGATTTCATTCAAGTCGGCGCTGAGTTTCGCCTCGGTCCCCTCACGGCTGGGGCGCAAGAGCAGGACTTCGTCCGGAGCGATGCCTTCGTCCCGAAGCAGCTCCGAGGAATGCGTGCTGACGATGATCTGCCGGCCAGTGCGCCGCTGGAGACGGCGAGAGCTCGGGTTCCTCCAGCAAGAGGGGGCCCACTCCTTCCATCAACGCCCAGAGAAGTCCCATCAGGCGCAAAGTTCCGTCCGAGAATTGCTCTTCGGATTGCCACGCCCCGTGCGGCCTCCAATGTTCGTACCTGCCGCGCAGGTGGGGGACACCCTTGGCCTCGCGTGTCAGCGCGATCTCCTGCAGTTGAGGAACCGCAACACGCAACGCCTCTCGAATCCGGCGAAAGCGGGCCTTTTGCGTGCGATCCGTCGCTTTCGCGATGGTCTCCGGGAGATCGCCGCCAAACGGATCGTTGACGCGGCCCACGGACCGGTTCGGTTCCCGGACAAGCTGTGGAACGATGTGCAGGTAACGCACGGACTGGAAGAATGACACAAGCTCCCGGAAATCGCGGTTCATATTGACCTGCTCCAAGTAGGTTTGGTCAGTCGCTCCAGATCTTTCTGGTCTTGTTCGTCCGGGCAGGAGCACAAAACCATTCCATCTTTTTCCACTTGTTCCTTCCGAACGAGCGGTCTGCGGAGATTGTCCTGGTTGAAGGTGATTTCGTATGTCCAAGTAGGCCCGTTTTCGCTCCTGACCGTCGCGCGGACCGTGATGTCCGGATAGCGGCGCGCCGTCAGGCAGCGTAAGCAGCTCACCCTTCCGCGTTTGCGCACGGATTCGCGCAGTCCTCCGCCGGGCGAAGCGAGATCGCGCAGAAAGCGAAGCGCATCCAGGAAATTGGACTTGCCCGACGCGTTGGTTCCCACAATAAACACGCGGTGCCGCAAGGTTGCGTCCACACGGACGAAGTTTTTCCAATTCTCGAGCACAAGCTGGGCAAATCCAAGCTGTCCGTTCATGATGGCGTCTTCTTCGACCTCACGCCGTTTCGGTATTTTCCACCACTTGACTGGCGCGTGTCCAATCCTCCTCGGCCACGACGAACTGAACCTGTCGGTACAAAACGTCCGGACTGATCTTGGAAGGGGGGTCCTGAATGATAGGTAGCTGCGTCGAACAGAACATGACCGGGCCCTATGAGCGTGGTTCGTTCCGGGACGCGAATCCTGCTGGCGACGCTCACCAACTGCTTGTCAAACACGAAGGGCGTGTTTTATTTATCAGCCACGGGAAGGCCGTGCTCGCGGCCCATGTCGAGAAGATCGGAGGGCACTGGCCCAATATGCCAGACGGGAAAATGGTCGTCCTTGCGGATGGTTCCGCCGCAAGCGGCCCAAGCGTGCTCAAAGAAGCGCTGGATGAACAGGGGTTGGAGCCTGCGCTCGTCAGAAGCATCACGCAGTTCGCGGGCCGCACGAAGGTCGAGCTGTGAAGTGAGAGAGGACTTCTTCTGAAGGGTGATCAGTCGTTCCGCGCGATCGCGTGAAGCGGTGCTCAGGGCCGCATCCGCATTTCGTGCGGCCTGGCGGGGGTCCTCGGAATCGATAGCCTCTTCCATCAGGCTCACGAGGGGCACATCTTCCAGCCACGCGTCAATAACGTCACAAACGCGGTCGGAGCCCATCTGCTCCCGCATGACGTCCAACTTGTCGAGGGCCTTTTTAAGCACAGCCCATTCGCGGGTGTTCTGCGCCACAAGGTTATAGAGCCAGACATCATTCTCTTGCCCGTAGCGGTGGATTCGCCCCAGGCGCTGTTCCAGGCGGTTGGGGTTCCACGGGATGTCCCAGTTCATGAGATAGCGACAGAACTGGAGATTGATGCCCTCACCGGCGGCGTCCGTAGCCACCATGATCTTGGCGTGGAGGCGAAACTGGCGTTGGGCAGCCTTTCGGGCATCCACGTCCATCTGGCCGTGGATGGTGACGACAGAGTATCCCATCCCCTCAAGGCGCTGGGCGAGGCTGGTCATCGTGTCGCGGTGCTCGGTGAAGATGAGCAGCTTCTCGTTATCCGCCCGTATCACATCAGAGGAATCAAAGGACCTTCAGCAGTTCGGTAAATTTGGCCTCGTGGTGTCCCCGTTTCAACAGATCTTCGGCCTGGGCATGCAGCCGCCGGATTTCGTCGCATTCCTGCTGGACCTCGGCAGGATCGGACGACAGCACCTGGCGGATGATGCGCTGGTCGATTGGCTCACGCTCCTCCTCAGTCATATCCTCATACTCGGAGATGTCGCGCGGATCAGAGGGGTCAAGGGAACCCGCAGGAGGCGCTTCTTTTCCGCCTCGGAACGAGAGGGATCCCGTAGGAGGCGCAAGACCTGCTCCAGAGCGGAAAGCCGGTTGTGCAGCGTTCGCGTGATCGCGTACAGGCTGCTGACGAGGCGACGCTGCATGACCATCAGCGTCAGTTCGACGTTGCGGTTCTTCTTCTCCTTGGCCTCCTTACGCTTGGAACGGACGTATGCCGTGACCGCGTCGTAGAGTTCCTTTTCCTCCCACGTGAGGTCATAGCCAATGGTACGAGTGTGCCGGTCTCTAAAGAGCGGTCGGCCGTCCCAGTCCACCATTTCTTCCTTCAATCGGCGCAGGAAGAACCGGTTGCGCGCCTTGGCGATCGGCTGCTCCTGCTCGAAATCCTCGGCGGCCTTGCCGTATTGAGCCGCCTGTTCGCGGACCATGTCCGAGACGTGCTCGTCCTTCTGGAAGAGGTCCTCATCCAGGAGTAGCAGAAGCCGCCGAAAAGTGTCCTTTCTTCCGCGATGGGGCGTGGCAGTGAGGAACAGGAGGTGATCGGTCCTGCGCGCCAAGGACTTGATCGCCCGGTACCGCTCACTTTCCTCCTGCTTGCTTCCATATTCGTAGGCGGACAGCTTGTGCGCCTCGTCCACCATAATCAGGTCCCACTGAGTCTCGGCGGCGGCGCGCAGACAGGATTCGTTACGCGCGAGGACGTCGATCGACACGATGAACATGCTCTCTTCCGTGCGAGCGAATTGCCCCGGCTCGGCTTCAAAAGACGCCCCGTTCACCAGTCTTGAATGTAGCGAAAACTTCTCCTCCAGTTCTTCTTCCTTCCGCTGCTTGGTCAGGCCGCTGGGCGTAATGATCAGAATCTTGCGGATCACCCCGCAGGAAAGAAGCTCCTTAATGAGAAGGCCTGTCATGATGGTCTTACCGGCACCGGTATCATCGGCCAGCAGAAACCGGATGCGCGGAAGAGGCAAGAGGTAGCGGTATACTGCCTCGACCTGGTGAGGCAACGGGTCCTCGACGCTGGAGCTCATGGCGAAGAGGGGATCGAACTGGTGGGCGATGCGTATCCGCTCGGCTTCCGCGCCGAGCAGGAAGAGCGAGGAATCGCCTTTCAGCGTGAAGGCCTTGCCTCTCACCTTCGTGAGGGAAGCGAGCGCATCAGGAGCCAGCGGTCGCTTGATATAGCGTCGGGTCGAAAGACCAACCCCCTCCACCAGAACCTTCTCCCCGAATGGCGCCACGCGTTGTATCTCCACCAGCTCCGCCGGTTCCAGACCGGAGACGATATCGCCGCGCACCAGATGGGAAGTATCAGCCACGGTTCGTTCCCCCCGGTCTCTTCGCCACGTTCTTGTGCTGTTCCAGCCATTCTTCCACGTCGCTCGGCCGGAACCGCCATTGCGTGCCCACCTTCGATGCGGGCATCTTTCCCGATTGCGCCATCCGGTAGACAGTGTCCTTGCTCAGGCGTGGATAGGCCGCCACCTCGTCGAGCGTCATTGGGGCGTTCATGCGAACAGGTGCTCTTTCAGACAAGCCAAGCGGTTCCTACCGTTGCGTATTATTGTGGATCACTGCCGAAAGTCAAAGAGGCTTTCTCCGGGGATCATGTGGTTTAGCCACGCTAAGCCCCCCGTTAACAAAAGCGGCGGATGAGTCGGGAGCGCTCGTGATCCGCTCTCGTCGTCCGCGATCGTTCACCGATCGTGTTCTCGGCCCGTTTGCGGGACGCGCGAGGACGACAACGGAAAGACACGATTGAAATCCTCCTTTCATCAGAATCGAACAATAAAAATTCAAAAAAGCTTGACGATCCTTTTCTTTTTTTGAATCATGGTTCATATTCTGATTTTTGGATTCATGCAATGAGTGGCAGGCGTCAGACACAACCACGGAAGCCGGCGGAAGGTCGGCGCCTGCGGAAGGCCCGCGAGCGGGAATTCCGACGCGCGGCCATTCTCGAGACAGCGGAGGCGGCCTTTATCCGCCACGGCTACGCGCATGCCTCCGTCGCCGACATCGCGGCCGCCGCCGGTTTTTCCGTGGGCACGGTGTATAACCTCTTCCGCGACAAGGAGGATCTCTATGCCAGCGTCCTCCGCCGTCATCATGAGGAACTGACTTGCGAATTCGATGCGCTGGTCGCTCGGACCCCCGATCCCCCTGCCGCCGTCGCCGCCATCATGCGCCTCTTTCTCGATCGCATCGGCCGACATCGCAATCTCGCCCAGATGGTGTTCAGCCACGATCCCTCCGACCGCCTGCTTCTTGAACGCACGTTGCGCCGTCACCACGATCCTTTCATCGCCCATTACTCGGACACACTCACCGATCTGTTTCGGCGCGGCGTCGCGGAAGGCCGCTTCCTGCCGCTCGAGCCGGAATGCCTGACCCTCTGTTTCCAGGCCTTTCTCTTCGGTTTCGTGCGTTTCTGGTCCCAAAATCCAGCCGCCATGCCTTTTGAAACGCTCACCGAAAAAGCGGTTCAGACCTTTCTGACTGCGATTCGCGCTCCGGAGAAACCCATGCCATGACCATCGCGCGCGTTCGTTCCCTCTGCCTTGTTCTCGTTCTCCTTTCGGGATGCACGACCCGAACCGCCTATTATGCCGAAATCCGGGAGGAACGCATCGGCCGTACGCAACCGCCCTCCGCCTCGGCCGATACGGCGGCCGAGGAACGCCCTGCCCTTTCCGGCACCTTGATCCTCTCGGATGCGATCAAATTGGCCCTCCGTCAAAACAAGGATCTGCTGGCGGCCCTCGAAGAAAAGGAAATCGCCGCCGGCAAGATCCAGGCCTCTTACGGACAGGTCCTTCCCACCGTAGCCCTCCAGGCGACCGGCGCCCGCGCCGATGCCGGATCGGTCGGCGGCGCCCCCGATCCCGACCCGTTCGAGCGCTACTCGGCCGGGCTTCGCCTCGTGCAACCCGTCTTCCGGGGTGGCGCCATCCAGGCGGCTTTGCGCGCGGCCCGTCTCTACGATTTCTGGTCCGATGAATTCATCCGAAACCAGACCCAGCTCCTGGTCCAGAAAACCGCGTCGGCCTTCTTCGCGGTCCTCCTGGCCGAACGGCTGGAATCGGCTGCCCGTGCCGCGGTGGAATCCGCGGACACTCAGCTCAGAAATACCCAGGACCGAGCGGCGCAGGGCGTCGCCGCCCGGTACGATGTGCTGCGAGCCGAAGTGGAGCTCGCCAATGCCCGCGCCGAACTCATCCAGGCCCAGAACCGCGTCCGTCTCGCCCGCCTGAGTCTCTTCCAGCTTATGGGCGTGAGGGAGGATGCCCCCGTCACGCTGGCCGGCGAACTCCGCCTGACGCCTGGCCGTCCGACGCTCGAGACCCTTCTCCGAAAGGCCTGGGAACATCGCCCCGACCTGAACCAGGCCGATCTCCTCGTCCGCCTGCAACAGGAATCGGTCCGCGCCGCCAGGGGGAGCCGTTTTCCCATGATCTCCGCGTTCGCCCAGCGAAACGAGGTCCGCCTGGATAACGATCGGCCCGGTTCGGGGGAATGGACCCCCGACTGGTCCGTGGGTCTTCAGGTGGATTGGGTTTTGTTCGACGGGCTGACGCGGGAAGGACGAATTGCGGAAGAGGAGGCCATCTTGCGCCGCCGGCGGCGGGAACGGGAATCCGCGGAGGAAAAGGTCTGGCTCGAACTCTCTCAGGGGCTGGCCTCTCTGGAACATGCGGAACGGGTCGTGGAAACCCAGACGGTCAATCTCCAACGGGCCCGGGAAGCCCTCGCCCTCGCGGACGCCGGTTATCGTGAGGGAGTGACCACCGCCGCCGAGCTCGCGCAGGCGCGGGCGGCACTGCTGAAGACGGAAGCCCTTTATGCCGAAGCTTTGTACAGCCATACCGTGGCTCGATTGGGATTGCGTCGGGCGGTGGGAACCCTCTCCCCGATGGACGCCGACCCGGCCGACCTGAGCGATCTGCTCGAGAAAGAAGAGACCCCATGAAAACCGTCCTCCGTATTCTCCTCACATTCTTCGCCGCCGCGCTGATCCTGGGAGCGACCGTTCTCGGACTCCGCGCCTCTCGAAAGCCAGTCGCAACGACCGCTGTCTCCCGCCCCCCTGTTCCTGTCCGAATTGCGCCCGTCGGACGGACCAATCTGGTCGAGCGGCTGATCCTCAACGGCTCGGTAGACGCGCTCTATGACGTGGAGATCCGTCCCAAGATTTCGGGACGCCTGGCCCGGCTGGTTCTCGACGACGGGTCGCCGATCGAAGAAGGGGTACGTGTCAAGGCCGGCGCCCTCATCGCCGAACTGGAACATGACGATCTCGACGCGGCGGTAGCTCAGGCGTCGGCCGCTGTTCAAACCGCCCGGGCCGCCGTCACCGCCGCCCGGGTCGTCCGGGCCGATGCCGAGCGGGAACGGCGCCGAGCCGAAAGCCTCTTCGCCCAGGGCACCATCACCGAGCAGGCTCGTGACCGGGCCGTGACGGCAGACGAACAGGCGGCGGCCGCTCTGGATCAGGCGATCGCCCATCTGGCGCAGGCGGAGGCCGCCCTTCAGGCGGCGGAAGTCACCCGGCGGGAGGCCTTCCTGCGCGCCCCCTTCGACGGCCTCATTGCCGCCCGCTATGTGGATCCGGGAGCCATCGTCTCCCCCTCCACTCCGCTCCTCCGCCTTGTCCATACCGATACCGTCCGCATCCGCTGCGCGATACCCAGTCGTTATTTGCCGGACGTGACCGGTCGGACGGTGCAGGCCCACATTCTGGTGGATGTCCGCCCAGACCGACCGCTCACGGCGGAACTGAACGCCATTTATCCGGCCGTGGATAAAACACTCCGGACCGCCACTCTCGAGTTCCGCGTCCCCAATCCTCCGGACGATCCCGCTCCGCTGAAGCCCGGCCTGTATGCCTCCGTCCGGCTTCCCCTGAACATTCGGAACCAGACGCTGGCCGTTCCGTCCGAAGCGATCATTCGGATCCTCGACCGGTCCATCGTGTACGTCGCGGAGGGCCAAACGGCACGGGCCCGGGAGGTGACACTCGGAATCCGGGAGGGGAACCTCGTGGAAATCCTTCAGGGCCTCGCCGAAGGCGAACCGATGGTGGTCATGGGGCAGCATCGGCTGACCGATGGGGCCCCCATCCGGATTTTGTCGGCCGAACATGGGGAGGAGACCCCATGACGCTTCCGCAATTTGGTGTTTCCCGCCCGGTCGCCACCACGATGGTGTTCCTGGCCATTCTGGTGCTGGGTCTGTTCTCTCTCTACAAGCTGCCGCTGGACCTGATGCCGGAAATTGAACCGCCGGCCATCAGCGTCATCACCCCCTGGCCCGGCGCCAGCACGGAGGACGTCGAAACCAAGGTCACGCGCACCATTGAAAATGCCCTCAGCATCGTCAACAATCTCGACAAGATCACCAGCCAGACCCGCGAGGGCATGTCCATCGTCACCTGCGAGTTCACCTGGGGCACCGATCTCGACGAGGCCTCCAACGACATCCGCGACCGGCTCGAATTCGTCAAGTCGCTGCTCCCGGACGATGTCGAAACCCCCATGGTCTTCAAATTCAACACGGCGAATTTCCCGATCATGGTCCTCAACGTGCGTGGCCGCGAAAGCTGGGAACGGATGGACACGCTGATCAACGACGAGTTGGCCGACCCTCTGAAACGTTTGCCGGGCGTGGGCGGGGTCAGTGTCTTTGGGGCCCCGATCCGCCAGATTCGGATTCTCCTCAACCGGGAGCGTCTGGCGGCGGCCAACGTGCTGATCTCGGACGTGCTCCAGGCGTTGGCGGCCGAAAACCTGACGCTTCCGGCCGGCTCGATGAAAATCGGCCCGCAGGAATTCACCATCCGTGTGCCCGGCGATTATGAGCATCCGGATCAGATCCCCGATATTCCGGTGAAACGATCCGGAGACCGCCTCCTTCGCCTGCGGGATGTTGCCGAGGTCGTGGACGGCTTCGAGGAAGAGACCCGCCTGGTGGAAGCGATGGGACAGCGCGGCATGATCGTGCTCGTGCAGAAACGATCCGGCGCGAATACGGTGGACGTGTGCGATACGGTTCGTCGCGCCCTTGACAACATCGTCACGCAACTCCCCCGGGATATCGAGATCAGCACCATTCTGGACAGCAGCGAATACATTCTGCAATCGGTTCAAAACGTTTCCCGAACGGTCCTATGGGGCGGCCTCTTTGTCGTTCTGACCGCCCTTTTCTTTCTGCGCAGTTTCCGAAGCTCGCTGGTGATTGCCCTGACGATCCCCTTCTCTCTGATCATCGCCTTCACCTTCATGTTCGTGATGGGATGGACGCTCAATGTCCTGAGCTTCGCGGCCCTGGCCATTGCCATCGGCATGGTCGTGGATAACGCGGTCGTGGTGCTGGAGAATGTCACCCGCCATGCCGACCGTGGGGTGAAGATCCGCGAAGCATCGGTCTTCGGTGCTCAGGAGGTCGGACTAGCCATCGCCGCCAGCACCTTGACGACCATCGTGGTCTTTCTGCCGCTCATCTTCGTCAAGGGCATCATCGGCATCTTCTTCACCCAACTGGCCGGGATTGTCACCCTGACGCTCATGGCCAGCCTCTTCTGCGCGCTGCTCTTCACCCCCATGCTCTGCTCCCGTTTGCTCAAGCCGGCGGCCGTGCGACGGGCCGGTTTGAGCCCCCTGGGCCGACAGCTCTTCGACCTGAGCGAACGCGGATTCGTCGGCATCGAATCGGCGTACCGACGCTTTCTGGGTTGGGCGCTGCGCCATCGCCCGATCGTCCTGCTCGGCGCCTTTGCCCTGCTCTGCGGTTCCCTGCTCCTGGTCCCCCGCATAGGGACGGAATTCATGCCGGAACAGGACAGCGCAATGGTCACGCTGACGGTGGAGCTGCCCGTGAGCACCCGGGTGGAGACGACGGCCGCGCTGATGCGGCGCATCGTTCCCATTGTCGAAGAGGTCGTGGAACCGGGCGCCGTACGCCTCTATGCGTGGCGCTGCGGAGCGCCCCGGCAGGCCTCTTTCGGAGGACGGGATGGCGCGAACATCGGCACCTTCAACCTCCGGCTCGTTCCGAAGACGCAGCGGCGCCAATCGTCCAAAGCGATTGGGAATGCCATCGCCGACCGCATCCGCTCGTGGCCGGAGATCGTCAAACTCAATGTGGACATCGGCGATCCGCTCGCCCAGCGCCTGATGGGTGGCGGCGGAAAACCCATCGCCGTCGAAATCCTGGGCCACGACCTGGAGCAAACCGACCGGCTCGCCCGCGAGATCAAGGCGCTGGCGGAAAACATTCCGGGCACTCGGGACGTGACCATCAGTCGCGACCTGGGCAATCTGGAAGTGGCCGTACGCATCGACCGCGAAAAGGCCGCGGCCCTGGGCCTCCCGGTGCGTTGGGTCGCTGAGTCTCTGCGAACCCTGTTTTACGGTTCCACCGCCACCCAGTACCGTGAGGGGGAAAAGCAGTACGACGTGTTCGTCCAGCTCGAGGAGCCGCAGCGACGCTCGTTCGAGGACCTTCGCAATACGGAATTGGCACTCCCCACGGGAGCGCGGATCCGCCTGGATGCGGTGGCCGATATTGTGGAAACCCGCGGTCCGGTGACGATCGAGCGTCTGGATCAGGAACGGCTCGTGAAAGTGGAGATGAACTTCCTTGGCCGGCCGATGGGCGATGTGGCGGCGGATCTTCAGCGGATCATCGCCGAGCGGATCGTACCTCCGCCCGGAGTCGCCATCCAGATGGGCGGATTGGTTCGGGAGCAGAGCCGATCGTTCCGAGACCTCTTCCTCCTGATCGGCCTTGGTTTTATTCTTGTCTACATCGTCATGGCCGCCCAGTTCGAATCCCTTCTGGACCCCTTCATCATCATGTTCGCCGTCCCGTTCGGCTTCACCGGCGTCCTGGCGGCACTCTATCTGACGCGTACCCCCATCAGCGTCATGAGCCTGATCGGCGTCATCCTCCTGGTGGGCACCGTCGTCAACAATGCCATCGTGCTTGTGGATTACATCAATCTGCTTCGGGCCCGCGGCATGGAATTGGGCGAGGCCATTCGCACGTCCGGTCAAACCCGGCTCCGTCCCGTGCTCATTACGACCCTGACGACCGTCTTCGGAATGCTGCCGCTGGCCATTCGGGAAGATGTGGGATCCGAATCCTGGCAGCCGCTGGGCATTACGGTGATCGGAGGGCTTCTGGTCGGAATGTTTGCCAGCCTGGTTCTGGTGCCGGTTCTCTACAGCCTTTTCGCCATCCGTAACCGCATCGGGAATGGAGTTTCCTCATGAAAATGATTCTGGCCGTCTACAACGTGGCGGTTCACGATGAGGTTCTGCAGGCCGTCAGGAAAGCCGGCGTTCACTGTTACACGACCTGGCCCCGCGTCATTGGCCGCGGAAAACGAACCGGTCCAAGGCTCGATACGACCGTATGGCCGGGCGCCAACAGTGTGACGATGATGGTCGTCTCCGACGAGATCGCTCCTCGGGTGATGGACGCGCTGGCCGAACTTCGGGCCACGCTTGGCGCCACCGAGGGCATCAAGGCCTTTCAGCTTCCGGTCGAACGCCAGTTGGACTGACAGGCGCAGCTAACGGATCAAAATGAATGTTCCGCGCGGAGAAACGAACACGGCGCCTTCATAGACGCCCATATCGGGAAGGCCGTTTTGAATCCGATCCGCCCCCGCCAGATCGGTCGCGTTCGCCATCCAGGGCAGCCCGATGCCGGCATCTACACACGGCGAACCGACACGGAGCCGATAGTCCCCTGGCGCATGGGCAAGGCCATACCCCTGGCCGGATTTCACGAATCGCGGATCCGCGGCCACGTTTCCATTCGTACCGTGCGGCAACGCCGAACTGCAGGAAAACACGAAGTTCGTCGCCGTGTTCCCCAAATCATCCGCGCCGCCCGTGGTGGTCGCCTTGTTGAGGACCAGGATGCAGTTCGTTCCGGCGATCTGGGCCAACGTCCAGATTCCACCGCCGTTATCCGCCTGATTTCCCACAATCGTGCAATTTTCCAGAATCAAGGTTCCGCTCTCGACATGGGCACCCCCGCCCTTCTGGCCCGCTTGGTTCCCTACCACGAGACAGTTCCGCATCACCCCGGTAACGGTTCCGGTCTTCAGCACACCGCCGCCGTTGCCGTCGGCCTGATTGTGCACAATCAGGCAATGCTCCATCGTGCCGGAATCCACACGGACACCGCCGCCATGAGCCGAGACCGCCGTATTGCTTGCGATCAGGCAGCGGCGGACAATCGCGCTGCCCCCAAAGAGATAGACCCCTCCTCCCCCCAGCGTACCGGCGACCTGATTGCCGACGATGCGGCAATCGACCACGATTCCTGCCGTGATTTCCAGACCTCCACCACGCCCCGTCGTCGCGCGGTTCCCGACGATGGCGCAGTTGGTGATGACGCCGGCGGCCGCCATGGAGATCCCTCCGCCGTTGGTCGTTGTACTGTTCCCATCGGTTATGGTAAACCCTTCCAGCCAGGCGCCCGGGGCCGTTATGGTCACCACCCGGCTGGTCGCGGCCGGGACGGCCCCCCGCAAGCGCGTATCGGAAGGATCACCCGAAGCGCTCTTCAGGACCACGGCGCGGTTGAGCGCGATTGGGGTCCGAACCGTGTACTCGCCGGGCGCAACCAGCACGGTTGTGAAACCCGGCCCCGCCACGTCTATCGCCAATTGGACGTTCGTTGCGGCACCGATCCAGTTGGTGAACGGAGGAAGATGCAGGCCGTCCAGAGCGACGTAAACGATGGCCGGCCAGACCATGATCCGGTTGGTCCAGATGGCCACCGCGCTCTCCCCTGCCGCATTCGTGACCCATAGGGTCACCGTGTAGGTATTCGTCCGGACCTGATAGACGTGCGACATTGCCGCATACGACCCCCAGTCGCTTTGCGTTCCATCCCCGAAGTCCCATTTCCAAAGAATCCCATTCGTATTGCCGCTCGTTTCCCCATACAAGGCCACGGTCAAAGGGCCCACCCCATTCGTCGGCCATCCCTGAAGGGCGACGCTCAACGGACCGGCGGCCGGATAGGCCTCGTAGACCCCCATATCCACAAGCCCGCCGAAGGGGCGGATGCGGAATTGCCCCTCGAGATCCCTGGCCGGCCAGGCCATCCAGGCCTGATTGGTCCCCGCATTGACACAGGGAGAATTCGTCTGAAGGCGATAATCGCCGAGGATTGCGTTCGTTCCATAACCCGATCCGGAATCCAGGAACAGGGGGTCGGCCGTCAGATTGCCGTCCACCCCATTGGTCAACTCCAGCGCGCAGGAGAAACGGAAGGCGCCGGTTGTTCCGCTGACATCGTTCCGAATACCGTTGGTGGCATAGTTCCAATAGACGATATTGTTGGTGAACTGGCTGGTTTTCACATCATTGTGAACGCCGCCTCCTTCCAGACCGGCATAGTTCCGCACGATCGTGCAACTGCTGACCGAATAGTTTTTGTTTTGCCGATTCAGACCCCCGCCGCGCTGCCCCGCCGTATTGGCCGCAATCAGACAGTTGGTCAACTGTCCCTCGTTGTTGTTCACGCCGCCGCCATTGCTGGTCGCGGAATTTCTCATGACGACACAGTGGGAAACGATGCCCCGATTGATCGCAATGCCCCCTCCATCGCCCGCGCGGTTGTTCACGACCGTCGAGAAGAAAAGACGGCTACCCGTCGCATACCCATAAGGATAGGCGCCCCCGGCGCTGTTCCGGGCAACGTTGTTCGAGAATAGGCAGTGGGTGAAGGTACCGCCGTAAAAATAGGCCCCTCCTCCGGAGTGAGAGGCCGAATTGAACACAAAGACACAATTGCTCACCAGAACGTCAATTCCGTTGACCACATACATTCCCGCCCCATAGCCGTTGTTTCCGACTTGAAGGTTGTTTGAGAGAACGCAACGCTCCACCCACGCCCGGCCGCCATCAATATAGAGGCCGGTTCCACACTGCAGCGCATTGCCTACACCCAACGTGTCATTGGAAACAATCCGGCACTCACGCACGATCAGCGCGCCGCGAACAATGGCCATTCCTCCCCCCCTGCCCCCCTGGGCGGAGGTGCCGGCCCGGTTGCCGACGATCACGCAATTTCGGATTTCCGCCTTGCATTCATGGAGATAGAGACCTCCGCCAACATTGGTCCTCGCCGGCGTATCGTCAAGCGGGTAGGCATACCCATTGGTGATCGTAAACCCTTCGACCACCGCATCGCCGGTAATAAAAAAGCAGCGATTCGTACGAGCGGGATAGTCCCCGTCCACGATGGTCACGTCCGGTCCGTTCACACTGCGGACTGTAATTCCTTTCGCAATAACGACCGATGAGGTGAGGACATAGATCCCGTTCGTCACCCAGACGGCACAAGCCACCGATCCCTCTTGAAAAGCCGCAGAGGCCAGAGCGACGGCGGAAGGAAGGTCGGTAGCCGCCGTGGCCCAGCTCCCATACGGCGGCGTGGCGGAACCCTCCGGAGTGGAGTTTCGCACAAAACGGGGACATGGTAACGCCGCTATGCGGCCATGGCAAGAACGTTGATGAGGGGGGCTGTGATTTTCGATGGGAGCGGTGTTTTCTCGGAGTCCACGGAAAGCCGTTCGC
>Ga0308419_1000226_pt1 | contig 44296 bp, 45 predicted proteins | sample HotsprSampleMS50_FD_203674 | JGI IMG/M metagenome (GOLD analysis project Ga0308419, IMG submission 203674) | Hot spring phototrophic mat microbial communities from Mushroom Spring, Yellowstone National Park, Wyoming, United States - 20090730_MS50 ... | reverse complement strand
CGTTCTCTTTTCTCTGCGCTTCGCTTAAAGCTTTCCCTCTTGACTTCTTATGTGGAATAAAAATCCTCGCATCGGAAAGCCAATGCCTTATCCCTAAAAACCCTAAATCCACCCACACCGCACGACCGTTATACTTCAACCCACTCAACTCCTCTTTGAACAACTTGAAATCGACTTCCCGTCCCGCTTTCAACTTTCCGACATAAATCGCTCGCCCCGCTCTATCCGACGCACATCACACTATCTTGGTATGAGATTTTTTTTACCACTGTAGTCCTCTGCCTCTAACCGCTTGTCTTTATCGCGCTCCACAGGCACTTCAAATCCGTCTATCATTATCTCCTTGACCCCTTCAAACGCTTTATCAAACGCCGCTTGACTGCCGAACACTTCAACCGCCAGACGCTTATCCGTTTCTAACGCCTTCTTCAAGGCAGGTTTGATAGACTCTAAATACTCAAAGGCTGATTTATCTGAACACCCAAACGGTAAGCCGAGTATCTGTAAGGTCGGATAAGTTTTGTAATAAAATAAAATGAAAAATAGTGCTTCTCTGGCATCTTGAAATAGGGGTTCATATGGGCTGGCGGAATTGCCTTTTTTAGGCACATAGAACCGCTTAAATTGTTCAAATAACTGATTGAATGTTTGTTCGCTCAATCCCGTTGATGCCCGATATTGACGCTCGGTGCGCAGGTTTGTGTAGATGCTTGCCATGTTGAGTCTCCTTTCGTTGAAAAGGTCTTGAAGGCTTCTGAATCGCCTGAAAATTACCTAATTTGAACGGATTTTCAACGTAGTAAGTCTACTTAAAAAAGAAGGAAGATGTTCGTCTTTCTCAACTTATGCGGTGAGAGAAACTCCTAACCCTTTAACTTACTGACGCACACTGTATGGAAGCCTCTGTCATCAAACTTGTCGAATTGCTCGGCGATGCCCGTCAATATCTTGTACCACTGTTTCAACGCCCATACAGTTGGGAACGCAAAGAGTGGCAAACGCTCTGGACAGACATCACCGACCTTTGTGAAACTCAAAGCCCACGCCCGCATTTCTTTGGGGCTATGGTTCTCATTCCTGCTCGCTCCGTGCCCGAAGGCGTTACGAAATACAGCCTCATCGATGGGCAACAGCGTTATACAACCATCTCTATTCTTTTTGCTGCACTACGCCAAGTAGCATTGCAAAAGAAGGAAGAACGGCTCGCCGAAGAAATTTACAAGCGATTTCTTATCAACGAATTTGCTGATGGCGACGATTACTTCAAATTGCTCCCGACACAAGGCGATAGAGAACACTATAAAAATATCATACGCGGACAGATTTCTAATGATGACGATGCTCGTTTGGCTAAAGCCTACCGCTATTTTGAAAGCGAGATACGCAGAGCAGATATTGAGGCAAGAAAAATTAAAGATGTCGTAGAAAAATCTCTTTCTATCGTGCGTGTGTTATTGGACGAAAAAGAAGACCCATACGCAGTCTTTGAAAGTCTAAATGCCAAAGGGCGCAGTCTTTCGCAGGTTGATTTGATTCGGAATTATTTCTTAATGAAAATCCACACTAATAAGCAAGAAGAAATATACAATACATTTTGGCAACCGATGGAAAAGATGCTTGGCGAAGAGAATTTAACCGAATTTATGCGGCATTACTTGATAATGCGTCGTGGCGATTTTGTCAAAAAGGGAGATGTTTACTATAACTTGCGAAATTATGTAGAACAAGAGCAAAAAGACGCTGTTGAAGAGCTCAAAACGTTGAGCCGTTTTTCAACTTACTATGCAAAAATTTTGGAATTAAACCTTGAATCCAATCGCGAAATTGCAAAAGCCATTCATCGCTTAAACCGTATAGAAGTAACGACTGCCTATCCCTTCCTGCTTGCTTGCTACAACGATTACATTCATCAAACTCTCTCGAGTGAAGAATTTTTAGAGGTTCTAAAAGTTCTTGAAAATTTTATTGTGCGCCGCTTTGTATGTGGTGTGCCTACGAATCAGCTCAATAAAATTTTTGCTCCGTTATATCAGCAAATTAAGGCTTCAGCAAGTTCCTTCGTGGATAGTGTGAAAGATATTTTAGAAAAGCGTGGGTATCCAAAAGACTATGAGTTTGAGCGAAATCTGCAAGAGACAAAACTTTATGGCGGTGGGGATAGAAAAGAAAAAACTAAATTCATTTTAGAAACGATTGAAGCATCGTTTGGGCATAAGGAACAAGTGAATCTCGAAAATTTGCAGATTGAACACATTATGCCGCAAACGCTTACGCCGTGGTGGGAAGCGCACTTAGGTGAGAATTGGGAGTTTATTCATGAGACATTGCTTGACACGCTTGGCAATTTAACTTTGACAGCATATAATCCTGAACTGTCTAATTCAAATTTTGAGGAGAAAAAGTCGTGGTATGGAGAAAGTCATCTTGAACTCAACGCATATTTTGCGGAAATAGACACTTGGCGCGAATCGGATATTCAGTTGCGCGCACAGGAATTGGCACGTCGGTGTTTAGAGATTTGGTCTTATTTCGGCAAAGACAATATCGTTCAAAAACCTGAAAGTCAATCGGAGCAAAAATACACCTTTGAGACAATGCACAACGGCAATTACTTGCAGGGTGAAATTCTCGAACTTTTTGAAGATTTACAAGATAGTGTCTTAAAACTTGGCGAAGTCAGAGAAGAGATTTTGAAACAGTGTATTGTGTATCGTTTAGGAAATGAGACATTTGTCTCTGTTGTGCCGCTTCGGTCAGCCTTAAAGTTATACTTGAACTTACCTTTTAACGAAGTGCGTCATGAAGGCGCATTTTGTAGAGATGTTAGCAACAAAGGACACTGGGGCGTAGGTGATGTAGAAGTGAAAGTGAGAAACCTGTCAGATATTGGGCGCGTGATGCCGCTGGTAGAAAAAGCCTATCGCAGGCAATTGAGCTGAATGGCTATGCACGGCTGTGAAGGGTAGGTTGCTCGGGTTGGGTTTGAATAAGTTCAGCTTCAAGATAGAGCAGGTCGTGCCAGCGTGCTTCGAGAATGGGAGGGGCTACAACAGTTTCCGCTAAAGTCAGGAAGGTTTTGTAGTGACCGGCTTCGGAGGCGAAGAGATTGCGGTAAAGCTGTTGAAGCTCGGGGTCTTGGGCAGTGTCAGCCAGCAGATGGAAGCGTTCAGAAGAGCGAGCTTCAATCAGGGCGGAGACCAACAAGCGGTCTAATATCTCATATTTTCCTTGTCCCATTCGAACGTGGCTACGCAGTGCTTGCGCATATGGATTGCGATGCGTGCGTGGCAGAGTGCCGCCTCGCTTGGCAATCAGACGCGTAACAAGGTAGAGATGAGCGGTTTCATCTTGCGCCAGATGCGAGAGCGTTTGTGTCCATTGCTGAAGAGACGATGAAGAGACCCAGCGGTTCAAAAGGTCTAAGGCGTTTGTGGCGGCTTTGCGCTCCAAGTAAGCGTGGTCGTAGAGCAGGTGCAGAGGGTCTTGCAAGACACGTTCAGCCCAAGTTTTGGGCGTAGTATAGCGAAGCGGCAAGTGAAGGTGATGATAAAATGCGACACTCATTTGAACCCTTGTGTTTATGGCGTTGTATTGCGAGGAATCCAACCTCACCCTAACCCTCTCCTAAAAGGAGAACAGACCTTACCCTAACCTTCTCCTTACAAAGGAGAGGGGATTTGTTTCTTGTCCCTCTCCCCTCGGGAGAGGGACGGTTGCGCCAGCATGACAACCATAATTGATGTAAAGCAAATATAACGAATAGGCGTGTGGGTATTCAATTAAGCTGTAGGACAAACACCTTGAGAGGAGGTCAAGAATGAGAGGCTACTGTGGGGAATTCGCCGTAAAGCAGGAGCGAATAAATTGGCGCTTGCTACGTGATTCAAAAAAGGAGAGGATGTCGTGGCGTTCTGGCGAGTCAGGTATTTCTGATTTTACGCGCTCGAGAGCGTTTTTCACTAACAGACCTGATTGGAAAATGATGCGGTAGCAATCGCGTATGGTATTGATTTGCGATGAGGAGAAATTGCGGCGTTTTAGTCCGGTAAGATTGATGCCTTCATAGCGTGCAGGGGCGCGGTCGGCGGTAACGAAAGGCGGGACATCATGGACAACCTTGGCAGCGCCACCAATCATGGCATGTTTGCCAATGCGCGTAAATTGATGCACTACAGCCGCTCCGCCGATAAATGCATACTCATCAACCTCGACATGTCCGCCAAACTGCACCGCATTAGCCACAATGACATTATCGGCAATAGTGCAATCATGAGCAACATGCACATAAGCCATGAGCAAGCAATGCGAGCCAATGACGGTTTTGCCTAAAGCAATCGTGCCACGATTGAGCGTTACACATTCGCGAATGGTGGTGTAATCGCCAACGATGAGCACGGTCTTTTCGCCGAAGAATTTGAGGTCTTGTGGAATGGCGGCAATGACGGCATGAGGGAAAATGCGGCAGTGTTTGCCAATGCGTGCACCGCTATAGACGATAACATGATGAGCGATTTCAGTGCCATCACCGATTTCGACATCGTCTTCAATTACGCTGTAAGCACCAATTTTGACGCCAGTGCCTAATTTTGCACCTGCGCTAACAATAGCCGTGGGATGAATTTCTGCCTCTAACACGCTCATCCTGACGATTCCTTGCTGCGAGTTTTGAATGCAAAAAAGGTTTTGTTGTAAAGCTCTATCAACCCCAGAGTTTTAAGCTGACGCTTAATAAAATTTTTTGCGGTTTCTTTGACCACGGTCTTGGCTTTCTTAGTCAAGGGTTCGTCTGGGCGAGTGCGGAATGTGGTATCATGATACTTGATACCGTCAGGCGCAGGCGTGTAGTAGTAAGCGTAGAAAGATTTGCGCGATTCACCGTCAGGCACATTGATTTTAGAATAGCCGTGATAAGAAACATCGTTGGTTTCAAAAATCACGCAGCGGTTGAGAAGCGGAAGATGTGCCGCACCGCAGTAGCTCATGGTGGCATCCCACATTTCTAATTTGCCACCGTATTCTTCTTTCCAGAACTTGTTTAGGAAAATGAGCACATTGATACGCCGGTGCAGTGGCTCGGTGGGATGAATGTTAAAGTCGATGTGAATATCTAAGTAACTGCCGTTGCCGCCTTGATGAGTGCCTGAACCTAATGGTCCCTCACAAGTCGTCAAATTGGTAATACCCGTAATCTGCTCCAAAAAGTGCAGAAACCGCTGGCTGTAGAGTTCCTCTCGCACGGCAGAGAAGATGGGATGATAACTTGAAAACTGACTATCCTCAGCTTTGCGCTCATTGACGCCGTTGTAGTGCGTTTTCATCTGCTCTAACTTTGGAAAATGCTCATAGAGCATATCCGCCACTTTCTCATCAAGAAAGCCATCGATGACAACATGCGGGTAGGGCTGTGCAGCTTCATAGCGGCGCTTTAACTCAAGTATGGTATGCGATTCAAACCACTTGGGTTGAATCAGATGTGTAACATCTGTAACAGTTGGCATAAATCGTCAAAAGCTTGATACTGGATTTTGGTGTCAATTTAATTTTTCTTTTGTTAAAGTAGAACTATCTAAAGTTTGCGCGCCACTGGCAAGACGTTTGAGTTCTTCAACCTCTTGTTTGAGTTGCTGGTCGTCAGGATACAAGCTGGCTAATTGCTGGAAGATAGGCAGGGCTTTTTGATATTCGCCCAGTGAGCGATAGGCTTGAGCCAAGTAGAAATTGGGCAGCGGGTCTTGCGGGTTCTTGAGCATTAAATCTTGAACCTCCTTTTCCATTTGTGGTATCAGGCTAAGGGCTTTGTCTTTGGCACCAACGCTTGCATACATGCGAATCGTGGCTTGAGTGAGCCGAAAGTCTGATTCGCGCTCTGAATTAAGCAGGTCAGATTGTGTTTTATCCAATACGGCAATCGCCAAGTCTCTATTGGAGCGCTCACGCACGGTGCCATCTTTTTCACGGATGCGGCTGGTGCCGTTGGGGTCACTTACAAACTCTGAAGCAAGGCGCAAAAAGACATTGCGGTAGTTGCCCACCAAGCGGCGAGTGTTTTCATCAAAATAAACGGAAGGATTGTTGAGATTGGTGTAGCGGAAGACATTCATGAGCTTATCGTACATGATTTCTTTGTCGACAACGCCATACCCTTCAGACTTAATGGGCACAACCTTGTAAGCAAAGCCATCCATGCGCAAGTAATCATCGATGCCAATGCGATTTGATTCACTGACGGTCATGGCAAAATAAATCGGTCGACTCCAGATGTTATTGACAATCACTTCATAGACGACACGGTCTTGAGCACGAATGTAGCCTTGATTGCTGGGTCCCTGCACGACGGGCGGCATAACCCAGCGAATGGTATCGACTATGGTATAGTTGCCGCTTAGACTGGGGGCTTTGCGGTCTCGGTTCTCGTAGTAGGATTTATACTCGCCTTGCTTGACGGCATCTGGCACAGGAAGAACAATTTCTCGAGCTTTCCACGGTTCATAGCCGAAATCTCTCGAGTTGAGCTCGCGGTCGGAGATGTTCATTTTAACTTTTTTCGCCCCACGCGGCTCTTCATTTTTGAGTTGCCAAACATGCCAATCGGTGTTAGCAAGACTTAAATTGCAGACGCGCACATCTTGACGAATGCCATAGACTTCCTGCAAACACCACAGCGGGAAGGTATCATTATCCCCATTGGTAAAGAGCACGGCGTCTTTTTCGCAACTCATGAGCAAGTTGTAGGCATAGTCGTAGGGGACATAGTTGCCAGAGCGGTCGTGAGAGTGATAATTGACGCGAAGCATGTTAGCGTTGATGAAAATCAGACCGAAGGCACAAGCGGCAATTGCGCCAAGAGTGAGCTTCGGTTCGTCCGTAACACTTTCACGTATGGTTTCAAAGAGCGCATCAATGCCGATGCCAACCCAGATGGCGAACGCAAAGAAACTCCCGACATAGACATAATCGCGCTCGCGCGGTTGGGGTTCAGGTGGATTGGTGTAGATGTTAATAAAAACTCCAGTCAGCAAAAGTAGCGCAACCACCATGAGTGCCATTTGCCAATTGCGCCGGAAGTGATAGATGGCGCCAAACAAGCCGATGGCGAAAGGGATGCCCAAGAGCTTAGACCAATCGACCCCATCATCTTGTTCATCGCCAGCGCGTCCAATGAATTGCCAGCCAAAATAACGCAGATACAAATGTGCGACTTGATACTTGATGAAGAAGTCAAAATCGCTGGAGTACTTTTGATAATTGCGTTGGTGTTCAGGGTCGTTCGACCAGCGGCGTTTGAAAAGCGGGTAGTCGCCATACTGCTCACGGTTGAGATAAGAGAAAAGTTTTTCAAACGTAGCAGGAGCATTTTCGTTGATTGGCGGCTTGGCTTGCGAGCGCAGCATAATCATGGTCATGGAGCTGTATCCGATGAGAATCAGGAGCAATGCTGTAGAGAGCAGATTGGCAAGCCGCATCTTGTTCTGATAGGTGTAATAGACGGCGTAAATCAACCCGGCGACGATGAGCACACCGACAAGCGGCGAGGTATCACGCATAAGCTGTGGCAATTTTTGCACCACACCAGGGTAAATCACCAAAAACATCAGGGAGGAGACCACTACCAGAATCGCAAAGCCTTTGATGGAAAATTCATAGCGGCGGAAGTAGTAAATCAGCGCCAATGCAAAGAATGCCAGCAAGGCTTGCAAATGCACTCCCAATGTGATACCAAACGCATACGCAATCAGCAAGAGCCACTTGTCGCCTGTTTCTGTATCGGCATATTCATGCCAGCGCAGCATAAGCCAGACCACCACTGTATTGAAGAACATGGACGAGGCATACACTTCTGCCTCCACGGCATTGAACCAGAAACTGTCTGAAAAAGCCAAAGTCAAAGCCGCAACGACGCCAGCGCCATAGGCGGAAATTTTTTCTGCCGTCGACCACTCATCGGGCGGCGTGCTACGATAGATGCGGATGAGACGAACCGTAATAAGGTACGTGAGCATCACGGCAAGCGAAGCCGTAATGGTGCTGATAAGATTGACGCGCAAGCCAATGTCTTCAATAAAGGGAGAGAAGAGAATGATGAAGACGCGCCCCATCATGGTAAAAATGGGCGTGCCCGGTGGATGCGGCACACCAAGCGTATTGGCAACGGCAATAAATTCTCCGCAATCCCAAAATGAAAAGGTTGGCGCAACGGTAAGAAGATAGACCACTTGGGCAACTAAATAGACTGCAAGGGCGATGTAAGCATTGAGTTTCTTGTGCGGCATCAGATGAATTTGAATGTGTTCAGAGGAAGAGTGATTCGGCAATGGCATCAGCAAGTGTAAAACCTTTATCTGTCAGTTTGACAATTTGGTGTGCGTCGTGTGTTTCAATAACCACGAAGCCATCGGCTTCCAGCGAATTTAGTTTTGCCACGCATTTGGATAGATGCGTTGAAAATTGAGGGGCGAAGTTACAAAACTTTTTCTGCAATTCCGATAGATTAAGACCGCCCTGTTGCCGCAGTCCCAAAAGAACCATTTCGTTGAAGATGTCTCTGGGCGTCAGTATCTCACGGAAAGCCAGTGCCAATTCAGGCGATTGCAAATACGCTTTAAGGTGGGCTTGATTGGCAAAGCGTTCTTCATGATGTGGTAAGGTCACGAAGGAATGTGCAGAGGGACCGAACCCCAGATAAGGCACACGCTGCCAGTATGCATGATTGTGGCGCGACTGAAAATTAGGCTTGGAGAAATTCGACACTTCGTAGTGTTCATAACCATTTGCGCGCAGAGTGTGCATGGTGCAGAGAAACATGTCGGCTTGCACCGCATCTAAGGGTGGCTGGCGTTGCCCACGCTTGATGAGCTTCTCGAGCAAAGTTCTGGGCTCAATGGTCAAAGCGTATGGCGAGATATGTTTAGGCTGAAAGGCAAGCACGGTCTCTAATTCTTTTTCCCACTCGGTCAGGGTTTCACCTTCAATGCCAAAGATTAAATCCACGCTGACATTGCTAAAGTAAGTCTGAGCAAGCTCAAGGGCGCGGTGGCTTTGAACGGCAGTATGCTCACGAGAGAGCCAGCGCAGTTTTTTATCACGAAAAGATTGAATGCCAAGACTAATGCGATTGACGCCAAGCTCTTTGAGAGCAGAGAAGTAATGCGGTTCAGCATCTTCAGGATTGACTTCGAGGGTAAGTTCCAAAGTTGGGGCAAGGCTGTAGGTATTGGCGATAAGATTAAGCATTGAGCTCAAATCTTTTGGCGAAAGCATGGAGGGTGTGCCGCCGCCGAAGTAAAGCGTCTCGATTACATGCCCTTCTAAAAGCGAGGCGCGCGCGCTCAGTTCTTTTGAGAGTGCGGCAAGAAAATCTGCAATCAGCGCCGAGTTGGTTACGAAATAAAAATCGCAGTAATTGCATCGGCGTCGGCAGAATGGAATATGAATGTAAAGTCCTGCCATCGTGTAGCCTATCCTATATGATTCTGATAGCGTATCATCACATCGTCTTGCTAAAATTTACAGTCAGTCATTCAATTTGCCTGCGGCCTTGCCCTTTAAGTGCATGACAGAGGAAAGCCAGTTTTATCTTGGTATGTCTGCTACATCTGTAGCAGGGCGTGAAGAGGGTTTTAGGTGCTTGAGGTAATACGCCATCACTTTACCTGCAATTGGCGCGGCAACTTGACCGCCAAAGCCAGCATTTTCAACAAGCACGCATACGGCGATAGTAGGATTGTGGTAGGGAGCAAAACCGATAAACCAAGCATGGTCTTCGCCATGAGGATTTTGTGCTGTACCAGTTTTGCCAGCAACTTCAATGCTGTCAATCTGAGCGGCACGACCTGTGCCGTCAGAGACACAGAGGCGCATGCCATTGCGCACAATATCGAAGGTAGATTTTGAAATCGGCAAGGTTTTGCTTTCAAAAGTCGGGGTTTTGACTTCGCCCGTGTGTCTATCGCGGTAAGCCTTAAGCAAGTGCGGTTGAACAAGTGTGCCAGCATTAGCTAATGCCGCCACGTAGCGTGCCATTTGAATCGGTGTAGCGCCGATGTCGCCCTGTCCAATGCCCAAGTTTACAAGGAACCCATCGTGCCAGCCGACTTTATACGCGCCATATCGTTTGTTGAAGTATTCTCGTGTAGGCAGTGGAGGAGTTTGTTCATCGGCAATATCCAGCCCGGTTTTTTCACCGAAGCCGAACATGGCACTGTATTTTGCCCAACGGTCAAGACCGACGCGCAGCACCAGTTGATAAAAGTAACTGTTGCAAGAGTATTGAATAGCATGTGTAACATCAAGTCCGCCATGACCTTTGCCGCCGTGGCAGAGAAAGACTTTATCACCAAACTTGAAATGACCAGAGCAGCCAAAGACCGTAGAGGGCGTGATGATTTTCTCTTCTAAGGCAGCAATCGCAGAAATCATTTTGTAAGTAGAGCCGGGGGGATAGCGAGTTTGTGTCGTGCGATTGAAAAGCGGGTTTTTAGGGTCTTTGATAAGGGTATTCCAAGTCGCCGCATCAGTCAAGCCTTCAAGCAAGGCGGGGTCGTAGTCGGGCTTGCTGGTGATGGCAAGAATTTCACCGCTTTGTGGATTGAGTGCAACAATAGACCCAGATTTACCAGTAGCGGTGAGCAGGCTTTCAGCAACAGCTTGCAGGGAGGCGTCTATGGTCAGCCACAAATCGCCGCCGCGCTGTGCAGGAATGTGCTGCGCGCCGCCTTCATACTCGGCAACTTGCTTGCCCAGCGAATTGACAATCATGAGCTTGTAGCCACGCTGACCACGCAGATAGTCTTCATATGTCTTTTCAAGTCCAGCATAACCAATGATGTCATCTCTGGCATAGATGTCTTTGGGCAGTTTCTCGAGCATTTGCTTGGAGATAAACTTGGTATAGCCAAGCACATGTGAGGCACGAAAATCTTTGCGAGGATATTTGCGCTTATTTTCAATGACGACATCAATGCCGGGCAATTGCCACAAGTGTTCTTCAAGGCGCAGGAAGGCTTCGAAACGAATGTCGCGCAAAATGCGTGTCGGGGCATAGCGGCTGTAGTTCTCGGCTTCCTTGAGCTTTTCGTGCAGGAACTGCTCACTGACGCCTAAGAGTCGGGCAATCTGTGGAATTTTAGATTTGTCGAATTCTGCAGGAATAACTTGTACCGAGTATTGCGGTTGATTTTCGACAATGGGCACACCATTGCGGTCGTAAATCGTGCCGCGTGAGGCATCAACAGGAATTTTGCGTACGCTGTTTTGCGAGGAAATCTGACCAAATGTCTCTGAAGAGATAACCTGTAGGTAAAAGAGCCGCCCAAGCAGCACGCAGAAGAGTAGCGAGAGCGCCCCATAAACCAAAGGCGAAATTGTTTTTTCTCTCATCTGTCAGTGGTCTTAGAGTCGTTTAAGCACAAGGATGTAAGCGGCATATCCCAAAACCAAATTGTATCCTATACCAACGCTTGCCGCAAGCAGGTATTGCCACCACGCCAGCGTAAACCCATAGCTCACCACGTTCAAGGCAACAAGACCAGAAAGGCTCGCAATGGCAGTAGCCAAGAGAAATTCATTTTGAGCACTGGGTCGATCTATCTCACGGAAAAAACCCGCACTGAATCCAGAAACAGTTTTAGATAGCGCATCAACGCCTAAGGTGCCATGCAAGAGATCCATCATCAAGCCAATCAGGAAACCAGCAGTAGTGCCAATGCTCTGACCTTCGCGCCGTGCAATGAAGACCGTCCAAATTATCAGCGCATCAGGCACAGCTCCATAGAGCAAAAATCGGTCTAAGAGAAACTTCTGTGCAAATCCCAACAGGACTGCGACGCCGATGTAAAATAAAATGCGCTGCCTCAAATGAAAGGGTCAAAAAAGCAGTTATTGCAATTCTCTGTAGCGGCGCCTCAAAGCCTCAAACTCTTTATCGGTCGGACGCATCACGACAAACACTTGTTCCAACTTTCCGAAATTTACCGATGGAACAATGCGGATTTTGTAAAACAGTTGTGCTTCACTTTTGTCGACGGCAACAATCTTGCCAACCTCAATGTTCGGTACGGCAAATGAACTAAACTGCGCTGTGAAGACACGCTCACCCACTTCAACGGGGTTGCTCAGCAGAACATATTCCATAGACGCAAGCTGTTCTTTTGGAATCCAAGTCAGGACACCAAGCGAGCGTGTTTTTTCCGAGACAATGCCCACCTTGAAATCTCGATTGATAATCGGTTGCACAATGGCGTAATTCGGCGAGACGAGCACCACACGACCGACCAACCCTTCATCGGTCAGAACTGGCATGTTGACCTCAACGCTATCGTTGGAGCCTAAGTTGATGGTGAAAAGGTTACGCTCTGCAGAGAAAGTGCGATCGACAATTTGGGCTAACTTCAAGGGAGAGGCCGTGCGGCGTTTGTAGTCTAAGAGCGACTTGAGTTCTTGGTTTTCGGCTTGTGCTGTTCTTAGCAGGGAAAGTTCAGCCAGCAGTTCGGTATTGCGTCGATGCAATTCGTCATTTTCACTAACCAGACCAAAATATCGTGTAATGAGTCCAAAACCGCGCTCTGCACTGGCAAATACTTCAAGTCCCGACGACCGAAGCAAGCGCAAAGCAGGGGCATCTTGATTGACAAACAAAGCCAGTGAAAGCAAGCAGAAGAAGACCAAGAGTACATACTCTCGGAAATCAAGAAGAAGCGCCTCTAATAGTTTTTTCATATCAATGTCGGCTTTTAATGGCAACCGCAGAAGGCTACACCCTTGAGCTTAGAGCGAGAGTGGCAGCTCTGCTGTGCGAGTTCTGAAGAGAACCTCAGATAGCCATGTCAGCACAAAAACTAAAGTCATCAGCAAGACTCCCGCCGCTGCCGCACTACCAAAATTTCCTTGTCGAAGATGCGAAAAAATATCTACAGCCACAGGCACATTTTCTGGGGTATAGAGTAAGATCGAGCAAGGAAATTCTCCTAATGCGCCGATAAAAGTAAATAAAAATCCTGACGCTATCGAAGCCAAAATCATTGGCACTATCACACGTCCGATAACGCGCACAAAGGTGGTGCCGAGCGTTAAGGCGACTTCAACAAGCTGATAGTCAAACGTCTCTAATGCCGTCGAGACACTGCGCGCTATGTACGGCAAGTGCCGAATGAAGTAGGCAAGAGGCAAGAGAGTAGAGGAGCCCACTAAGGTTGACCCAAAAGCAAAGACCGATGACTTGCTAAATGCCGCAATCAGACCGATAGCAAGTGCCGTTCCCGGAATAGCCAGCGGCAAGAGTAGTAAGACTGTAGCAAGAGGTTGCAGAAACAGCCGTTGCTGTGCCACGAGAATCCCGGCGCCCAAGCCAAAGAGCAAATTTGGCACACTTGATAGAGTAGCCATAGAGAGGCTGTTGAGAAAAGGTTGATAAAACTGCGCTTCGGAAAACAAGCGTTGGTAGTGTGCCAAGCTGTATGCAGTAGGTAAAATGCGGGCAACTTGCAACGGGCTATCTGCAAACGACATGAGGATAAGTGCAGCAATAGGCAGAACAATGAAGAGCATCTGTGCACTTAGGAGCAATGCGAACGGTAATGACAGCCGCTCTGGGCGTGTGTCGCGTGCAGTGCCACGACCTCTCGTCCGCAGACGGTTTTGACCTTGATAGATTTCAAACAAAAAAACCACCGCCGCAGAAAGTCCAACTAATCCAATCGTCATGGCACTGGCTAAGTTGAACTCGCCAGCAATTTTTTGATTGAAAATCTCAACAGTCAGAAATCGAGTACGACCGCCGAAGAGCAAAGGCGCCGTAAAAGAGGCCACACTAAGCACAAAGACAATCAGGCTGGCAGAAAAGAGCGAAGGACGCAACAGTGGCAAAAGCACTTTCCAAAACTGAGACCATGTTCCAGCGCCTAAATTCTGTGCCGCCTCCAGTATAGCATAATCCAAGCGTGAGAGCGAGGCAGAAGTGAAGAGAAAAAAATGCACATAAAAAGAATACACATGCACTAACCACACCGCCCAAAGTCCTTCAAAAACAAATGGTGACGAAGACAGCCCGAAGAGAACTTGAATGATGCGTGCCACCACGCCCGATTCGCTGTATAGAAATTGGAAAGAAAACACACCAACTAAGGGCGGAAGACCCAGCGGCAAGAGCGCAAGACGAGCAAGAAATGGCTTGAGAGGAAACTCAAAACGCCAGAATGTGTAAGCCATAGTCACACCAAAAAGACCGGCGCCAATCACACTAAGCAGAGATAGCAATAGCGTGTAAGCAAAAGCCATGAGCATATCCGTGCGTGAAAAAAGTGCCGCATAGTGCCGTAAAGTAAAGCGATGTTCTGCATCAGAAAAACCGCTATGCATGGTCTCAAGCAGGGGATTGAGCACATAACCGATAAGGATGAAAAAAATAGCCAGATTGAGTAGCCAGAGCAGCAGTCGTGACATCTGAACGCCAATTTGTGAGCGCAAATATACAAGCTACATGGCAATGTGGGAAGAAGGAAATGGTCTGAAACGAAATATCAGTGTACAAGATTATTGGATTTCATTAACTTGCGCAAAACACAGTAAAGCACAGCAAAACACAGCATAATCTTGCGGTTATTGATATGCCAACATTGAGAGTAACCAACACCACTGAACAAGCGGCAGCATTGCCCTTGTCTCTGCCGCCAGTTCAAGACCTTGCCACAGGGCGCACTTTGGTTATTGTGCCAACCTACAACGAATCGGAAAACATTTCATTAGTTATCAAGCGGGTCATGGGCTTAGAAGTGCCAGACTTAGATATGCTCGTAGTGGATGACAATTCACCCGATGGCACTGCCAAAGTGGTCGAAGATTTGCAAAAGACATACAAGCGTCGGCTGCATCTCATTCAGAGAGAAGGCAAATTAGGACTTGGCACCGCATATGTACGAGGGTTCAAATTTGCTATTGAACATGGCTACGATTTTGTGATGGAAATGGATGCCGATTTGTCTCATGACCCCTTTATGATTCCACACTTTCTGGTAGCCATCAAAGACGCTGACCTTGTTATCGGCTCGCGCTACTTAGGCGATGTAGCAAATGTGGTCAACTGGCCACTCTCTCGCCTGATGCTCTCCAAAGGTGCCAGCCTTTATACTCGCCTCATTACAAGAATGCCAGTTCAAGACCCAACAAGCGGTTTCAAATGCTTTCGGCGCAAAGTCTTGGAATCACTCAATCTTGAAGAAATCCGTTCAGGCGGTTACTCTTTCCAGATAGAGATGAATTTTAAGACTTGGGCAAAAGGCTTTCGAATCAAGGAAATTCCGATTGTTTTCACAGACCGCACGGTGGGTAGGTCCAAAATGTCTCGCAAAATTATCTACGAAGCCATTTACATGGTATGGGCACTGAAGTTGCGACAAATCATCGGCAAACTCTAAATCATCTGGCAACGACCGTTGAACCCATCAATGGGCTGATGTAAGAACCCGAATCACTTTACATGAACGTGTCACATCAAGCGGCTGGCAAAGAGTGGGATGGGCAGCATATCGAGACGCTGCTCATTCACGGTGGAGCACATCACAACACGACGCGTGCTGTGGTGCCGCCCATCTGGCAAACTTCAACCTACAAAGCGCCTCAACAGCCTGAAGATTTTGCCGAACTGGCAAGCAAGATAAATCCAAAAGAGTTTTATTCACGCTATGGCAATCCTACAAATGCACAGGTGCAAGAAATTTTGGCAACGCTGGAAGGTGCAGAAGCATCGGTGCTCACCGCCTCTGGTATGGGCGCTATTGCGGCAGCCATACTAAGCACAGTGCGTGCAGGCGGGCATATTATTGCACAAAGCTCACTGTATGCCGGCACCATGACCCTGCTGCGAGACATGATGCCAAAGTTTAACATCGAGACCACATTTGTCGACCAAACATGCATTGAAGCCTTTCGCAAAGCGATTCGTCCAAACACCCAACTGATTTACGTGGAAACACCCTCTAATCCCTTGATGAGACTGACAGACTTGAGGGCTGTGGCAGAACTTGCCAAATCCTACGGCATTACCACCATGTGCGACAACACCTTTGCCACTCCATTGGCACAACGACCCATAGACTATGGTATCGACTTGGTCTTGCATAGTGCGACAAAGTATCTTGGCGGGCATTCCGACCTGACAGCTGGAGCCGCATGCGGTAGGGCGCATCTTGTGGAGCAAATCTGGAGAACAAGTGTGGTCTTAGGCAGTGCGCTCTCTGCCTTTGATTCATGGCTTTTGCTACGCGGTCTACGCACTTTATCTTTGCGTGTGCAAAAGGCTTGTGAAACTGCCGAGAAACTGGCGGCATATTTGGAGGCACACCCGAAAATTGCCTGTGTCCATCATCCGTCACTCCCTTCACATCCACAACATAAGCTGGCATGCGAACAAATGCGTAACTTTACAGCCATGATGAGCTTTGAAGTCAAAGGTGATACGCCTGAAGAGCAATATGAGCGTGCGCAAAGGCTCATTTGCGCCTTGAGACTGGCTCACCATGCAGTAAGTTTGGGCGGCGTCGAGTCGCTCATCGTGCATCCAGCAAGCATGTGGAGCGCTCAATACACCGCCGAGCAACGCAAAGAGGCCGGCATCAGTGCAGGATTGGTGAGGTTCTCCACAGGTATTGAAGCCTGCAGTGACCTCATGGATGACTTTGAACAAGCCCTATCTGTGGTATGAAAATTTTCACGAAAAACTTTGTTTCACCTTAAACTGTGGATGAACTATGCTGGATATTGTCTTAGACCGAAAGAGCTCGCATCTTGCCTATATTCGCGAGACACTCGAGTACAGCGCTGAACTCAAAAAACAACTGGCACGCGAAAATGCCGAAGAAATTTTCCAAATGGCAGAAATCATCACCGAGGCGTTTCGCAGTGGCAACAAGCTACTGATTTGTGGCAATGGTGGTAGCGCTGCTGATGCACAGCACATCGCAACTGAATTTACGATTCGCTACCGAAGTTCAGTCAATCGTCCAGCCATGCCGGCTATTGCCCTGACAACGGATAGTTCAGCGCTCACGGGCGGCGCCAATGACCTCGGCTACGATAATGTCTTCATGCGTCTGGTGGAAGCATGGGGCAAGCCCGGAGATGTGCTCTTAGGAATTTCTACAAGTGGCAATTCTGAAAGCGTGGTGCGCGCGGTCAAATACGCCAAAGAACACGGCTTGAGAACCTTGGCGCTCTTGGGCAATTCGGGTGGCAAAATGAAAGGCATGGCTGATGTGGAAGTCATCGTGCCGCATAAAGGTGCTGCCGATAGAATTCAAGAGAGCCATATCGCCATTGCACACATCATCATCCAACTTGTTGAAGAAAATTTCGGCTATACGGCTAAATGAAAATTGTGGAAGGCTATCTCTCTGCACAAGGCTTGAAGATGGCTATTGTGGCCTCGCGCTGGAACGACTTTGTCGGCGCACGTTTAATTGACGGCGCTGTGGACTGTTTTGTGCGCCATGGTGGTGACCCAAATGCCCTTACACTGTATCGCTGTCCGGGCTCCTTCGAGTTGCCAATGGTGGTCAAAAAGGTCGCGCTCTCTAAGCAATACGATGCTATTGTGGCTATTGGTGTACTCATTCGCGGGGCAACCCCACACTTCGACCTTATTGCGGCTGAAGCCACAAAGGGCATTGCCCAAGCCGCAATGGAATCGGGCGTGCCGATTGCATTTGGCGTTCTGACAACCGATACTATTGAGCAAGCCATAGAACGTGCTGGCACGAAGGCTGGCAACAAAGGCTGGGAAGCCGCCGCCGCGGCTATCGAGATGGCAAACCTCTATCAAAAAATGTGAATGATGCTGCTTGACCGAAAAACCTTGAAGAGTTTCAACGCTTATCGGTGCGTCCAACGGCAGAGGAAAGTTCAACAGGGTTAGAATTGGTGATAGTCAAGCAGTTGGCGGAACTGCACAGAGGGAGTGTGAGGGTAAAGCTAAAGGGACAACCTTCTTCGTCAAATTTCCTGCAACAGTGATGCCTAAACCCGCCAAAGGATAAAAGCGACGAGCCAGCAAGCAGAGATTTGGTCGCCTACAGCCGAGAGAGTATTTTGCTTTTTGTAGCCGCTTATGGAACAGCAGGCGCAACGTTCATAGCTCAAGTAATGTGGAAGCAAAAAGCCAAAAAGAAGAAGGTCGTTACTTACGAAATCGCCATTATTCCCAGCGATGGTTCTGCGGCTCGAACATATGGCGACATCACGATGGGCAGGGTACTCTTAGCCGTGCTCCTGCTGTGCGGCAGCGTGGCTCTCATCTCGACATTGGTCATTGCCCTGACGCCAGTGCGCACTTGGCTACCGGGCTATGGAGATGCGGAACGCTACCGAAAACTTCTGCTCGAAAATCAAATGCGGTTAGATAGCATTAGTGGGCGCTTGATGCAGTTTGAAGTCTATAGCCGTAAACTTCGCGCAGTGCTGGGCGGTCTCTCTGACTCTGCAGAAAAGGGTGAGAGCCCAACGCCAACACGCACCAAAACATCGGATGGGGTACGCCCCAACTTGCCCAGTGACTTCTACACTGCCATGAATGGCGCAGAGCCCACGACATTCTTGGGCTACTTGGTGCGCGGGACACCTTCGCAACCATTTCGACGCGAACGCAGCCACTACGGTATCGATATTGCCACTGCGTCCAATGAGCCAATTGGCGCACTGGCTGACGGCACAGTGCTCTTTGCAGATTGGACCATGGACTACGGCTACACGGTGATTATCTCGCACAGCACCTACATAAGTTTCTACAAGCATTGCAATTACTTACTGGTTCGCGATGGCGAACGAGTCTTAAAAGGGCAAATTATTGCTTTAACCGGCAACACAGGTCGGGAAAGTTCTGCGCCACACTTGCACCTTGAAATCTGGAAAAACGGGATTCCACAAGACCCAGAAATCTATCTTTCTCATTAACGCACAAAAAGGTAGCAATATGCTTGCAGCAATGTTCGGTAAGAAAGAAGGAAATGCAAATGCCTTCACTGCCTCCACTTCAAGTGGTAGCGAAGTCAGACTAAGCATCGTAGCAGAAGGCACAACCGTTCGCGGCGATGTGGAGACGGCTAGCAACCTACGCATTGATGGGAAAATTATCGGCAATATCGTCTCCACGGCAAGTGTGGCTATCGGAAAAGGCGGCTCGGTAGAAGGCAATATCACGGCGGCAACGATTAAAATCTCGGGCAAAGTGCAGGGCAACATAGATGCAAGCGGTCACCTTGTCTTGGATGCTACCGCAACAGTGTGTGGTGAAATCAAAGTCAAATCGCTCACGGTCGAGGAAGGCGCTATCGTAAATGGAAAAATTACCATGGAGACACACTCAACTTCAGACCTGAATGCCTTTTCAACAAACAAAGAGTATGCACAATGAGTATCAGCGATGAACTGCGCAAATCTATGCGTGAAGCTGGTGAAGCCCAGCGCAAGTCAGCCGCCTACATGACCATCGGAGTTCAAATTGTGGCAGCGTTCGTGCTTTTTGTCTTCGGAGGCTATAAACTCGATAGCACACTAGGCACAACACCTATCTTTCTGCTGGTGGGCGTGGTCTTGGCGCTCATTGCTATGTTTACAGTGCTCTGGCGCTTGGCAAGCAAATCTTCCACATCACCTATGCCGAAAAATCAAAGTGACAAAACCTCACCATAACACCATGAAACGCATTGCAATCAAACCGCTCTTTGATTTTCTCATCATGATGACTATCTTTACAATCCTTTTGTGGTTGGCAATTAACGGCTTGGGGTTGACCTCGCACTCTGTATTTTATGCTTGGGCAACGGTAGCCCTGAACACGATTCTGGGCTATATCCTGTGTGAGTATGCACATGCGTTGAGGGGCACAAAATTTTTGCAGATACTGCTGATTGGACAAGGTATACGCTGGGTGATTGTTGCCGCAATCGTTGTGCTATTGATGCTCACACAATCGGTCAATATCACGCAATTTGCATGGGCAACCCTGATATTTTACGCATGCTACTTGCCCATAGAAATGTTTGCTATCCTCAATAAAATGAGGTTTGAAAAAAAGTTGGAAAAACTGTTGCAACTCTGAACACTTTACCGTGTGATGTACACCTTACGACATATCTTCGTGGCACTCCTGCTTATCATTCCTGCCACAGCGCTCTGCGCCTCTGACAAAAAAGCGGGGGGCGAAGGCGAAAAGCTCGATGTGATGCATCATGTACTGGACGCACACACCTTAGAGTTTGAACCCTTTGGAGAAATTCACTTGCCGAAGTTTCCACCTGTTCAGATTGGGGGCATTACAATAGACCTCTCCCCGACGCGTCATACGGTCATGATGTGGATTGCCAGTCTGCTGTTAGTTGTGCTGATGGTCAGCGTGGGCAATTACTACAAGTCCATGAAAACGCCCAAAGCTCCGAAAGGTTTAGCCAATGTGGTGGAAGCAATCGTGCAATTTATCCGCGATGATGTGGCACGCCCAAACATCGGACATCATTATGAGCGATTTCTACCCTACTTGCTGACGGTGTTTTTCTTCATTCTGTTCTGCAACTTGTTAGGGCTTGTGCCATTTGCAGCAACGGCAACGGGCAACATTGCTGTCACCATGACACTGGCTGCTTTCACATTTGTGCTGACACAATATGCAGGAATTCGTGAGAATGGCGTCGGAGGGTGGTTAGCGCATTTGACTGGCGGCGCACCACCAGCGCTCTGGCCAGTTATGATTCCCGTTGAAATCGTCAGCTTGTTCGTCAAGCCATTTGCGCTCACCATGCGTCTGTTTGCAAATATGACGGCTGGACACATCGTGATTGTCGTGCTGATTAGCTTGATTTTTATCTTCAAAAGTATTGTAATTGCGCCAGTCTCTGTACTTTTTACACTGGCCATTTACTGTTTAGAGCTCTTTGTGGCGTTCATGCAAGCCTACATTTTTACCATGCTCTCCAGTGTGTTTATTGGGCTTGCTATGCAACACAGCCACAGTGAAGAGACACACTAATTTTTTCAAAAACATCTCTTTTGGAGGACATATCACAAATGGGTAACGAAGCATTTGCATTTTTAGGCGCAGGGATTGGCGCAGGGATTGCCGCCATCGGCGCAGGAATTGGTATCGGCAACGCCGTAGGCTCTGCCACTGAAGCGATTGCCCGTCAGCCACAAGCCTCAGGCGACATTCGCGGCTTGACACTCATCGCCGCCGGTCTTGTGGAAGGCACCGCCATTATTGCCTTGGTGGTCTGCTTGGCACTTGCATTCAAATAAAATAGGTCAATGGTTGGGCATTGAACGAAGCCGTCAATGCCCAATGCTTTATCAGATAATACAACACGACGAGATATATGCCGCTACTTGGGTGGTTAATCTTAGAAGGCAGTTTGCTTAGCCCTAATCCCGGACTGATTTTCTGGACGTTGGTAACCTTTTTGCTGTTACTCTTTTTCCTGCGTGCAACAGCATGGAAACCCATCATCAACGCCTTGGATGAACGTGAAAAAAGCATTCAGGCTGCTATTGACCGCGCCGAGCAAGCACGCAGTGAAGCCGAAAAAATTCTGGCTGAAAACAAAGCCATGTTAGCCAAAGCGCAATTAGAAGCTGACCGCATTATTCAAGAAAGCCGACAATCTGCCGAAAAGGTCCGTAGCGAAATTATCGAAAAAGCCAACATGGAATCACGCAAAATGCTCGAAGAAGCCAAAACAACTATTGAGCTTGAAAAGCAGCGCGCACTGTTGGCACTGCGTAATGAAGTGGTAGAACTGGCAATCCAAAGTGCAGAACGTATCATTCGGCAAAAACTCGATGCGGAACTGCACAAGGAAATTATTGCCAATGCTCTCAACGAGATTCCCGCGCAAGCCGCCGAATTTGCTGGAAAATAAACCTGCTAAGGCAATACCATGAAGTCAAAAGTTGGACTGCGCTACGCAACTGCTATTCTTCAAGGCGCAGGCGAAGAGCTCCACACCATCGCACAAGACCTTGAAGTTGTCAAAAAAACAATCAGCACATCGAAAGAGCTAAGCCAACTGCTCAAGAGCCCTATCGTAAAGAACGATGACAAAATTCTCATCCTGAAGCAAATCTTCATTGGGCGAATCTCGTTAAAAACCTTAGAATCGCTTGAACTGTTGGTGAAAAAAGGGCGTAGTGAGTTCATCCCAGAGACGATTGAGGAATTTCAAGAACTGCTTGATAAACAAAATGGTGTGGTCAATGCAGAAGTAGCAAGTGCTATTGAATTAGATGCGTCACAAAAACAGCAAATCCAAGCTCGCTTGGAAAAACTGGTAGGACAAAAAGTCCGACTCCAGACCAAAGTCCAGCCTCACTTGATTGGCGGTCTTACGGTTCGCATCGGAGATACGGTAATTGATAACAGCATCAAACATCAGCTCTTCAAGCTGCGAGAACGCCTCAAACAAAGCAGTTTGAACTAACTTACGGGCAAATCAAGCCCAAGGCATAGCGTCTGGGAACGACAAGATTTCCTCCCCTCTGTTTACAGAAACATATCAAACTAAGCCGTCAGACCATATGCTGAAAAACGATTTGCTTATTCGTGCACTACAGCGTAAGCCTGTGCATCGTACCCCAATTTGGATTATGCGTCAGGCAGGCCGATATTTGCCAGAGTATCGTGAGGTGCGCAAAAAAACAGACTTCCTCACACTGTGCAAAACGCCTGAACTGGCTGCCAAAGTAACTCTCCAGCCCGTCGAGATTATGGACGTGGATGCGGCAATTATTTTCTCGGACATCTTGGTCGTCCCAGAAGCCATGGGCATGCGCTTGGAAATGTTGGAATCTCAGGGACCAAGATTTTTAGAACCGATTCGCTCACGCAGCGATATTGAAAAGTTGGTGACCCCAGATGTGTCGCAAGCCCTGCGCTATGTGGAAGACGCCATTCGTCTGACCAAACGCGAACTGCATGGACGCGTGCCCATCATTGGATTTTCGGGAGCCGCTTGGTCACTCTTTGCATATGCCGTAGAAGGTAGAGCCAGCAAAGATTTCAAAGTAGCGAAGGAATTAATTTATGCCTGTCGAAGTGATGCCCATGCATTGCTGCAGAAACTTAATAGAGTGCTAACCGATTATCTACTTCTGCAGATAGAAGCAGGGGCAAATGCTATACAACTCTTTGACACTTGGGCCTCACTGCTCAGTGAAGACGCATTCCTGGAATTCTCATTAACTTACATTCAGGAGACAGTGCAGACCATTAAAACTAAATATCCAAATGTCCCTGTTATCGTCTTTGCCAAAGGCGCCAATACCGTGCTCTCAGAAATTGCTAAAACTGGCTGCGATGCAATAGGCTTGGATTGGACGATCGATATTGGCAGGGCACGCTGGCAACTGGCTGACCGCGTCGCCTTGCAGGGCAACTTAGACCCGATGATTCTCTACGCCCCACATGATGTCATTCGCAAAGAGGCCGCAAAAATTCTGCAGAAATTTGGTGAACACAGTGACGCTTCAGGGCATGTGTTTAATCTGGGACACGGAATTTTGCCAGACATTGACCCAGCTCACCTCAAAACTCTGATTGATTTTGTAAAAAGCGAGAGCACAAAGTATCATCACCAGATACAGTTTAGCTTAACACAAAAAGATAAAAAGGATGATTCTGTTAGTTGATGATAATCAAGAACTACTGAACTCATTGTCAGAGTTTCTATCTGCTTATCACTCCACTAAGCCGTTCCAAAATCCTGAACAAGCCATAGCATTTGCGATTGAAAACCGAGGGCTCATTGAGGTGAGCGTGGTAGACTACATCATGCCAGAGATGAACGGTGAGGAATTGGCAAGAGAACTGCACAAAGTTGACCCAAACATGATGGTCATGATGATGTCAGGTTATGTAGATTTCGAACGTGTCGAACCTTTGCTGAAAGAGCGTCTGATTTATCAATTCTATACCAAGCCTATAGACTTTGAGCGACTGCGGCGAGGCATTGACACTGCAGTAAAACTCTACCTAAAAAAACAAGCTATCTGATGCATGCACTTGACACACACATCCCTATTAGGGCTATGGATACTTGAGCCAAAAGTGTTCGAGGATGCACGTGGTTGGTTTTTTGAAAGCTATAACGAAAAAGTGTTTGAAGAGCTGGGTATCACAGCAAAATTTGTGCAGGACAACGTAAGTTATTCGCGAAAAGGTGTGCTACGCGGGCTGCACTATCAGCTTGAGCCTATGGCACAAGGCAAGTTGGTGCGTGTCTCAAAAGGAGAGGTCTTCGATGTGTCGGTGGATATCCGGCGTGGCTCTCCTACATTCGGCAAATGGGTTGGTTTCAGACTCTCTGAACAGAACAAAAAAATGGTCTGGATTCCGCCCGGCTTTGCACACGGCTTTTTGGTGCTATCCGACACAGCCGAGTTCAACTACAAAGTAACCAACTTCTACTCACCACAGCACGAGCGTACTTTATGCTACAACGATGAGCAAGTTGGCATTGAATGGCCAAGATTAGATGTGCCGCTCTGCATTTCCGAAAAAGACCAGAAAGGGCAATCACTAAAAGACATAGAGACCAACTTTTGAGCCAGAACTCAGATTTGCTCGCCGCGATTGTAGCGCTGACCGGCCTCTTTTAAGGGGGCTTTCTTGTCAAATTCGGGAAGCGGAATACTGCCCGGCACGCCAATGAGCGGGAAATCTTTGCGGAGCGGGTAGTATTCAAAATCTTCGGGCATATACATGCGTCGCAAGTCAGGATGACCTTCAAAGCGAATGCCATACATGTCGTAGGTTTCGCGCTCGTGCCAATTGGCTGCCCGCCAAACACTGGTTACACTGGGCACCACAGGATTTTCCTCACCGATGCGCACCTTCAAGCGAATGCGCAAGCGCTTTTCAAGGTTGGTAAGGTTGTAAATCACTTCAAAGCGTTCTTCTTCAGTGAATCGGTCGGCGCCGCAAATGTCCACGCAGTAGTTAAATCCATACTCTTCTTTGAGCACACGGCAGATATCAACAATTGCCGCAGCATCAACAAGAAGCGTGGTTTCACCTCTGAACTCGGTCGTCTCACGGATAGCATGGCTAAAGCGAGCTTGAAGAGCTTGGATGATGTCTGTCATACTTTTGAATAATTCTAATTAGGGCGTCTATATGATGACGACCAGTTCAATGTATGGTCATTTTTGCAGCACCAATTTTTCCTGCTCTCTTTCGCGCTGCTGCTCGAGTTTGGCTAAGCCTTCTTCTGAAAGAAGCGCATCACGGAAAGAGTGCCGCTGATGTTTAATCTTTTCTTGAATATCCATCAAAGCGTGCAAGACCGCATCAGGACGCGGCGGGCAACCGGGCACATAGACATCGACGGGGATAAACTGGTCAATGCCTTGCACAACGGGATACGAACGAAACATACCACCTGATGAACTGCATGCGCCCATCGCAATACACCACTTTGGTTCAGGCATCTGGTCCCAAATTTTTTTGACGACATGAGCCATTTTGTAAGTTACTGTTCCGGCCACAATCATGAGGTCGCTCTGTCGTGGCGACATGCGAAACACTTCAGAGCCAAAGCGGGCTACATCATACTTTGGTCCAGCCATCGCCATCATCTCAATAGCACAGCAGGAAAGTCCCATGGGCATAGGCCAGAGTGCGTTAGAGCGCGCCCAGTTGGTGATAGCATCCATGGTGGTGGTCAAAAAACCATCTGCGAAAGGATTGTTCTGTAGCATACTTCCTTGGTCATTAAAGTTTATCAAGTCTCTCTGAAAAACACAGTTTCCCCATACAGCGTTGCACAAGATAGAATCTGTGAGTCTGTGAGCGAAAAAGCTTACTTTACAGATGCGTTGCAACAAGCAGTTTTCATAATTAACAAAAACACACCCTCAATCCCACTCTAAAGCACCTTTGCGGATGATGTAGAAATAGCCAGCCAACAGCAACAGTGCAAAGGTGAGCATGGGAATAAACCCAGCGAGCCCAAGTTCGCGAAAACTTGTTGCCCAAGGATACATGAACACGACCTCAATATCGAAAATGATAAAGAGCATGGCAACAAGGTAGTACTTGACGGAAATACGCTGTTTGCCAGTGCCAACAGGTTCCATGCCCGACTCATATGTGGTGAGCTTTTGTGCAGTCTTGCGCTTCGGACCGATAATAATACCTAATGTGGAAAGAATTATCCCTGCGGCAACAGCAAGACTAATCATGGCGAAAATCGGCAGGTAGGACTCAATCATATCATCTTCCTTTGATGAGTAAAGTGTAAAGATAAGTTACAAACAGCTCTTTCTGAAATGTATGCTAAGTTAGCGTTTAGCAAAATAGCGGCGCAGGAACGACTTAGACAGCTTGCGTTCTTTTTGTATCTTTGCCGCTTCTATTTTTCCAGCAATAAAACCATCTATGAAAGTCCTGAAATTTGGAGGCAGTTCGGTGGGCAGCCCAAAGAACATTGAGCGGGTAGCCCAGCTTGTCTTAAGTGCACGTCGGCAAGACAAAGTCGCCGTGGTGGTCTCTGCCTTTAGCGGCGTGACAGATGCTCTGCTTGAGATGACACAAACAGCCGCACAAGGCGATGAGCGATACCGTCCCTTACTAGAAGAATTGGAATCGCGCCACTTAGAAACGGTAAAAGCCCTGATTGATGTGCATAGACAGAGCGGAATTTTGGCAGGGGTCAAAAAAATGCTCAATGAGCTGGAAGATATTCTCAATGGAGTGTTTCTCATCAAGGAATACACGCTGCGCACCTTAGATTTTATTTTGAGTTTCGGCGAGCGGCTTTCTGCTTACATTGTCACAGAAGCCTTCCGTGAGCAAGGTATTGATGCCGAGTATCTGGATGCACGTCTGCTTGTAAAAACTGATGAAAATTTCGGTGCGGCACGCGTAGATGTGGAGACAACTTACCAAAACATTCGCTCATACTTTGGATTGCGTCCAGCATTACAGGTGATTACGGGATTTATTGGCTCTACACATCAAGGGCAAACCACAACACTTGGACGCGGAGGCTCAGATTACACTGCCGCCTTGTTTGCCGCCGCATTGGGTGCAGGAGAAATCCAGATTTGGACGGATGTGAATGGTTTCATGACCGCAGACCCGCGCAAAGTACCTGACGCCTTCCCCATTCCGAAAATGACCTACAACGAAGCATTAGAAATGTCGAACTCTGGCGCAAAGGTGCTTTATGCGCCAACCATTCAACCTGCAATGGCAGAGGGCATCCCGATTCGCATTTTGAACACGTTCAACCCTATGTTTGAAGGCACGCTCATTTCAAATGAACTGCCAGTGCGCCAATTCCCAGTGTGCGGCATTTCATCGTTAGATGATGTGGCATTGATTCGTGTAGAGGGCACGGGGCTGGTGCGTGCTATGGGGTCGGCACGACGCCTGTTTGGCGCACTTGCCGATGCAAAAGTCAATGTCATTTTCATTTCGCAAGCCTCGTCAGAGCACTCGATTTGTGTGGCAGTCTCTCCAAAAGATGCCAAAGTGGCGAAGCAAGCGATTCAGAAGGAATTTGCATTGGAGATTAGCACAGGCAAATTAAATGACGTGCAGGTCGAGACGAATCTGTCGATTGTAGCCGCAGTCGGCGAAAACATGCGTCATCGCACGGGAATTGCAGGGTGGTTCTTCCAAACGCTGGGTAAAAATGGTATCAACATTGTGGCGATTGCTCAAGGGTCGTCGGAATTGAATATCTCGGTGGTGATTGATAAGCGCGATGAATCTAAAGCGCTCAATGCCCTGCATGAAGCCTTTTTCCTATCGGAGAAAAAAACGCTCAATGTATTCTTGGTAGGCACAGGGCTGATTGGTGGCACGTTTCTGCGTCAGTTACGAGAGCACCGCGAAACGCTGCTCAAGGAAAAATCGCTCGATATTCGAGTCATTGCATTAGCGCGGCGTTCGCAAATGTACTTTCAAGAGCGAGGCATTGATTTGGCTCATTGGCAAGCGCAACTTAAAGAGTGCGGAGAGGCAACCAATCTCAAAAAATTTGTAACCAAAATGAGGGAACTGAATTTGCCAAATAGCATCTTCATTGATTGCACTGCCAGCGATGAAGTGATTGAACATTATGAAGAAATTCTATCGTCAAGCATTTCCATCGTTACGCCAAACAAGCGTGCGAATTCGGGTAAATACGAGTCGTATCGCAATCTCAAACTGCTGGCTATCAAAAATGATGTGAAGTTTCTCTACGAGACGAATGTCGGGGCGGGTTTGCCCGTCATCAATACACTGCAAGATTTGCTTAACAGTGGCGATAAAATCTTGAAGATTGAGGCGGTATTGTCGGGTTCGCTAAGTTACATTTTCAACTCTTTTGTTGGCTCACGCACCTTCAGTGAAGTGGTGCGAGAGGCTAAAGAAAAAGGCTATACAGAACCAGACCCACGCGACGATTTGAGCGGAATGGATGTGGCACGCAAAATTTTGATTCTGGCTCGTGAAGTCGGGTTGCCGTTAGAGTTGCATCACGTAGAAGTTGAAAACTTTCTGCCACCAGCCTGTCTTGAGGCGCCATCGGTCGAGGATTTCTTCAAGGAGTTGGAAAAAGCCAATCCCTTCTTTGAAGAAAAAAAGCGGCATGCAGAGCAACACAAGTGCAAGTTACGCTTTATTGCCTGCTTGGAAAATGCTCAAGCCTCTGTGCGCCTGCAAGAAGTGGGTGAAGACCATCCCTTCTACACGCTCTCTGGGAGTGACAACATCATCTCTTACACTACAGAGCGCTACTACGACCGCCCGCTTGTCGTCAAAGGTCCGGGTGCAGGTGCAGAGGTAACAGCCGCAGGCGTATTTGCAAATGTGGTATGGATTTCAAACTATTTGTCTTGAGTAACCGAAAGAGCTCTGAAACATCAAAAAAACATCTCTCTTGGCATGAAAGATGACTGTATAGCCGCATTCGCACCTGCTACAGTGGCAAATGTCGGTGCCGGATTTGATATTCTGGGCTTTGCTTTGCATCAGCCGGGTGATGAAGTGGTCGCCCGATTCAATGATAGCCACAGAGTTGTGCTGACACGCATTACAGGAGATGGGGGCAAATTGCCCTTGCAAACTGAACTCAACACGGCGGGCGTGGCGGTCATGAAGTTGCTCGAGCATCTAAATCTGCGGAAAGGGATTGACCTTGAAGTGCACAAGAAAATGCCATTAGGCAGTGGCTTGGGCTCCAGTGCAGCAAGTGCAGTTGCGGCAGTGGTCGCCGTGAACGCACTGATAGGCTCGCCGCTCAAGAAAATAGAGCTCTTGCCCTTTGCCTTGGAAGGTGAACGCATGGCTTGTGGGGCGGCACATGCCGATAATGCCGCACCATCTTTGTTGGGCGGATTTATTTTGATTCGCAGCTATACCCCATTGGATATTGTGCAACTCGAAACCCCTGAACGGTTGCATGCTGTGGTTGTGCATCCACACATTGAAGTGAAAACCAAAGATGCACGTGAGATTCTCAAGAAAAGTTTGCTACTCAAAGATGCAATTGTGCAATGGGGCAACATTGCAGGGCTGGTTGCAGGATTGATGAAATCCGACTATGACCTTATCAGCCGTTCCTTGAATGATGTGATTGTAGAGCCTGTGCGCTCGATTTTGATTCCGGGCTTTAATGCTGTCAAGGCAGCTGCGCTGTGTGAAGGTGCATTGGGCTGTAGCATTTCAGGCTCTGGTCCTTCCGTATTTGCGCTGACAACTGAAGCGAGCATTGCGCAGCGTGTGGCAGATGCGATGCAAAAAGTTTTTGCAGAGCAAGGCGTAGCCAGCAATGCATTCATCTCCAAAATTAATTCTGAAGGCGCGTACGTGGTGCCAAGTTCGACTTATGCGGCTCTATAGTTCCAATCGACAGTCGCCAGAAGTGAGTTTGCGCGAAGCTGTGCTGCAAGGCTTGGCGGGCGATAGCGGACTGTTCATGCCGAAAAGCATTCCGCTCTTAGCGCCAGACTTCTTTCGCCGATTGCCGCAAATGTCTGTCCAAGAAATTGCCTTCGGCATCATCAAAGCGCTCATGCACGATGAAATACCAGAGCACGACTTGCACCACATTATTGAAACTGCCCTTACCTTCGATGCGCCTATCGTAGAACTCGATGCAGACCTGTATGCATTGGAACTTTTTTCTGGACCTACACTGGCTTTCAAAGATTTTGGCGCACGCTTTTTAGCCCAGTTGCTGCAATACTTTCTGCAAGACGAATCACGAAAACTTCTGGTGCTGGTGGCGACATCTGGCGACACGGGAAGTGCCGTGGGTCATGCGTTTTTGAATATGCCAAAGACGCATGTTGTCTTACTCTATCCAAGCGGTAAGGTGAGCCATATTCAAGAGCAGCAACTGACCACTATCGGTGGCAATGTAACAGCGCTTGAAGTGTTGGGCACATTTGACGACTGTCAGCGTCTTGTCAAACAGGCGTTCTTGGATGCGGAACTCAACACGCATTGGATACTCTCGTCGGCAAACTCTATCAACATTGCGCGGTTACTCCCGCAAATGGTCTACTACTTCCGAGCTGCAGCACAAGTAAAGCGCACCGATTTGCCCATCGTCTTCTCTGTGCCCAGTGGCAACTTCGGTAATCTTACAGCCGGGTTGATAGCCAAACGGATGGGACTTGTGGTTGAAAAGTTTGTTGCCGCAACAAACGCAAATGATATTGTGCCAAAATACTTATGCACAGGTTGCTTTGAGCCGAAGCCATCGCAACGGACATTGTCCAACGCAATGGATGTGGGCAATCCAAGTAACTTTGCGCGCATGCAAGAACTATATCCGACCTTGTCAGCTATGCAGCAAGATATTGTCGGAGTCAGCTTTTCCGATGCTGATACGACAGCGGCTATTCAAGAACTCTATCAGAAGTATGCTTACACTACTGAACCGCATGGTGCAATTGGATATTTGGGCTTGCGTGCCTATTTTCAGATACACCCGCGCCGCACCAATGGCATATTCTTAGCAACTGCTCATCCAGCAAAATTTGCCGATGTTGTCCAACCGTTGCTGCCTGTACCACTTCAGATGCCAGAGCGTCTGCGTGAGGCGCTAAATAAACCCAAAGTGGCAATTCTCATGCCCAATAAATTTGAAAGCCTGAAATCTTTTCTCTTAGACGAGCTAACGCAAAAGTAAGCTAACTACCTTTTCTAAAATCACTTATAGCTGTGGCTTAGGCTAAGGCGCACCACAGAGAAAAAGCGCATTCGAGCCGCAATTTTCGTATATTCAGAGCCTCGAGCAAAAGCATGCTTTTCCAAACAAACGAAAAATCTTGTGTCAATGGCAGAGAAAATTGAGTATGCCAGCAGTGCCGAAAAAGAATACGGCGCAGAAAGTATTCAGGTGTTAAGTGGAATCGAGCATGTGCGCAAGCGCCCAGCAATGTACATCGGTGATGTCGGAGTGCGAGGCTTGCATCACCTTGTCTATGAGATTGTAGACAATTCCGTAGATGAAGCACTGGCTGGCTACAACGACTACATCTATGTCGGTATCAATGCGGATGGCTCTGTTACTGTTTCAGACAGGGGACGCGGTATTCCCACGGCAATCAAAAAAGATACAGGCAAGTCAGCGCTCGAGTTGGTCATGACCGTCATTGGTGCAGGCGGCAAGTTCGACAAGAGCGTCTATAAAGTCTCTGGTGGTTTGCATGGTGTAGGCGCATCGGTGGTCAACGCACTTTCCGAGTGGTGTGAGGTTACCGTCAAGCGCGAAGGCAAGGTGTTCTATCAAAAATATCATCGTGGCGTGCCTGAAGCACCAGTTAAGGAAATCGGCAAAACCAAAGAAAAAGACACAGGCACAAAAACAACCTTCATGCCTGACCCACAAATTTTCAAGAATCGTGAATTCCGATACGAAACCCTCGCCGACCGCCTACGCGAATTAGCTTATCTGAATCGCAATCTGCATATCGTCATAGAGGATTTGCGTGAGCAGCCCGTCCGACGCGATGAATTTCACTTCAAAGGCGGAATCGTGGAATTTGTCTCCTTTGTCGACACCAACCGACTCTCGCTCATGAAAAAACCGATTTACATCGAGGGCGAGCGAGATGGCACGGTGGTAGAAATCGCCTTTCAATACAACGATTCCTACCAAGAAAATACCTTATCGTATGTCAATAACATCAACACCGTGGAGGGCGGCACGCATCTGACAGGCTTTCGCAAAGCGCTCACACGCACCATGAACCAATACGCTACCAAAAATGACCTGCTCAAATCTGCAAAGAACATTCAGCTCACAGGCGATGACTATCGAGAAGGACTAACTGCAATTATTTCCGTCAAAGTGCCAGAACCTCAGTTTGAGGGACAAACCAAAACCAAACTTGGCAATAGTGAAACACAGACTATTGTCGAGACCATTGTCAATGAGAAGCTAAGTGAATTTATCGAGCAAAATCCGGGTGTTGCAAAAATCATCATTGAAAAAGCCTTGAATGCAGCACAAGCACGTGAGGCGGCACGCAAAGCCAAAGAAATGACGCGCCGCAAAAATGCCTTGGATGGCGCCGGATTGCCGGGTAAGTTAGCCGATTGCTCAATTAGTGACCCAGAGCTATGCGAACTCTACATCGTGGAAGGAGATAGCGCTGGCGGCTCAGCAAAGCAAGGGCGAGACCGCCGCTTCCAAGCCATCTTGCCGCTCAAAGGCAAAATTCTCAATGTGGAGAAAGCACGGCTCAATAAAATGTTGGAAAATGAAGAAATCCGCACCATCATTATGGCGTTAGGCACAGGCATTGGCGACGACGAATTTAACGCTGAAAAACTGCGCTACGGCAAAATCATCCTAATGACTGACGCTGATGTAGATGGCTCACACATCCGCACACTCTTGCTAACTTTTCTCTACCGTTATATGCGTGGCTTAATCGAGAGTGGCAAGGTCTTCATTGCCCAGCCACCGTTATACCTTATCAAATCAGGCAAAGAATCGGTGTATGCTTGGGATGACGAAGAGCGTGATGAAGCCATCAAACGCTTCGAGGAAAAAGGCAAAGAGGTAACCGTCCAGCGTTACAAAGGCTTAGGCGAAATGAATCCCGAGCAGCTTTGGGAAACCACCATGAACCCTGAAAATCGCACACTCTTGCAAGTGGGCATTGAAAGCGCAATGGAAGCTGATAAAATCTTCTCGACCTTGATGGGCGATGCCGTCGAGCCACGCCGTGAATTTATTGAAGCAAACGCAAAGTATGTGCGTCGCTTGGATGTGTAGCTCGCACCATTTTTCTAACCATCTATCAAAAAATACCGATGACCATACGTTGGTTTGCCATCACCGTCATGCTGTGCCTGTGGGCAGAATATGCACTGGCACAGAAGCCCGATAGCAACTACATTCGCTCTTTGGCGCCGCGCCCAAGCCCAATGGCAGTTGCAAAAGTCAACATTGGCGATGCATACATCAAAGTTGTCTACTCACGCCCGTTTAAGAAAGGGCGATTGATTTTTGGCACAAAGGAAGAAAAAGCGCTAGTCCCATATGGTGAAGTCTGGCGCACTGGTGCAAATGAAGCCACCGAGATAACTTTGACGAAGGATATTGAAATTGCTGGCAAGCCACTCAAGGCAGGCACGTATTCGCTCTTTACCATTCCGCAAAAAGACAAATTCACGGTGCTCATCAATAGCGAACTGGGATTGTGGGGACAATTCCGCATGGATGAAAAAAAGGAAGTCATGCGCTTCGATGTGCCTACAGGAGAGACAGAAGGGGAGTTTGAAGCCTTCACCATTTTCTTCAAAAAGCCGGAGGGCAATGCCACCGAGATGATGCTGGTTTGGGATAGAACAAAAGTGGTTATCCCAATCACCGTAAAGCCATAAGCACATAAAGCAAGAGTCGGGGTATTATCGGCTGTAGTTGATGGATTTGCGTGGGCTAAGTGGGAGATTAAGTTTGGCAGCTGCTTCACGTGCCGCAGATTGCTCGGCTTCTTTCTTGCTACGCCCCGTACCTTGTCCCATAATCTCTTCGCCAAGCTTGACAGCTACGGTGAATATCTTGTTATGCGAAGGTCCCTCCTCGCTGGTTATCATGTAGACGGGAAGTGGAATGCGTTGAGCTTGTGCATACTCCAAGAGCACGCTCTTGTAATTTTGCTCTGTGCTAAGTAGCTCATTGAAGTTGGTGCGGCTAAGAATATGGGTGTGTAAAAACAGTTTTGCGCATTCATATCCACCATCGAGGTAGATAGCACCAATCAGGGCTTCGAGGGCATCAGAGAGCGCAGTATCGCTGTTGCGTACGCCCATAGAGGCAGCTGACTCACTAATAATGAGTAGGGCGCCGACATGAATTGCCCGTGCATACCCCGCTAATGTCTTAGCATTCACCACAAGCGAACGCAGTTTTGTCAATTCGCCTTCGTCAAAATCGGGATACGAAGTATAAAGGTATTCCGCTACGACAAGATCCAGCACGGCATCCCCTAAAAATTCCAAACGCTCATTGGAGACAAAGGTCGATTTATCAGAGAAATCAATAGCGGAACGATGCGTGAGGGCAATCTTGAACAGATGCAAGCTTTTTATAGGATATTGGACTAAAGCTTCGAGATTTTCTTTGAGACGAATATCGGCTGCTGACAGTGCGGGTGTAGGGGGCGGTATAGATTGTCGACGAAAAAGTCTCTTAAGTAGTGCATCCCAAAGCCGCATAGCATGCCCAAGTGTTTTTTATGTTGCATCAAATCATCATCTGCTACGCCAGTGTAGTGAAAGTAAGACAACTGCAAAGATAACTCTTTGAAAGATAATTACTTGGGAGCATATTTCCTGAAAATGAGCGTGCAGTTATGCCCGCCAAAGCCAAACCCGTTGTTTAAGACATAGTTAATGCGACGTGGGTTAGGCGTATTCGGTGTAACATCGACATCAATAGCAGGATCTAAGTTGAAGATATTGATGGTTGGAGGCACGCATTGATGCTGTATGGCTAAGATGCATGCAACCGATTCCACTGCGCCAGCTGCACCAAGTAAATGACCAATCATGGATTTGGTCGAGCTAATGCTGACGCCTTGAATATCCTCTCCAAAGAGTTTTTTAATGGCAAGAACTTCGGCTACATCGCCTAATGGAGTAGAGGTACCGTGTGCATTGATGTACTCAATATGCTTGGGCTCAATGCCAGCTTCATCCATCGCATGGCGCATGGAAAGTATAGCCCCTTCACCCTCTGGATGTGGCGCCGTGAGGTGATATGCATCAGCGCTCATGCCGACACCAGCCAGTTCAGCGTAGATATGCGCGCCGCGTTTTTCTGCTGACTCGACAGGCTCTAACACCAGTGCAGCTGCCCCTTCGCCCATCACGAACCCGTCACGGTCTCTGTCGTAGGGACGAGAAGCATGTTCGGGGTCATCGTTGCGCGTGGAGAGTGCGCGAGCCGCATTGAAGCCAGCAACAGCCAGCGGTGTAATGACCGCTTCTGAACCGCCACAAATCATCATGTCAGCATAGCCCATTTGAATCAGCATGTAAGCATCAATGATGGCATTTAGGGAGGTGGCACAGGCTGAAGCCGTGGCGTAGTTTGGTCCGTGCAGTTTATGCCTGATAGAAATGTGACCAGCGGCAATGTCGGGAATCATCATTGGAATAAAAAATGGGCTGATGCGGCTGGCTCCGCTTTGCATGTATGTGCGGAACTGGGCGTCGTAAGTAATCATGCCGCCAATGCCCGTGCCAAACACCACACCAACACGAGTGCGGTCAATGTTGAGACTCTCGAACTTGACATCCTCCAAAGCCATTTCTGCAGCAGAGACGCCAAGCTGGCAGTACCTATCCATGCGTATCGCCGTTTTGCGGTCAATGTAGGCAGTGGGGTCAAACCCTTTTACTTCGCAGGCAAATTTGGTTTCCGTTTGCGAGGCATCATATAGGGTGATGGGACCGGCGCCGCTTTTGCCAGCCATCATGGCATCCCAAAACGCTTGCAGCCCTATCCCGATGGGAGTAATCACACCTATACCTGTAATTGCAATACGCCGGCGTTGTGGTTTCATATAAGCGTTACAGTTGAGCCCAACTTTGTCAGTTGACGGGCATGTCGCTCAACAAGTTGGGCTTTTGGTGGAAAACGGTTAGAAGGGTTTACTTCTTTTTGCTAAGAATGTAATCAATGGCATTCTTGACGGTCGAGATGCTTTGAGCGTCTTCATCTGGAATTTGAATGCCAAATTGGTTTTCAAACTCCATGACCAGTTCCACATTGTCGAGTGAATCTGCGCCCAAGTCTTCCGTAAATTTGGCGTCGTCTTTGATTTGATCGCGACTGACGCCCATCTTTGTAACAATGATGTTGTAGACTTTTTCTCTTACTTCATCTACGGTCATTTGTGCCTCCAAGAGTAAGGTGGTTTTAGGTTAATTTTAGATTAAAAGAATCAGAGTTAGTAAATCCTGAAAAATGTTTAAGCTCTGTTGATACAAAACGGGGCGAATATACAATCCGCCACAGCCTCTCCCAAACCCCCGCAGGTTTTACATGGCTAATCCACCATCGACACGCAGGACTTCGCCAGTGATGTAATTGGCAAGCGGGCTGCAAAAAAACAGCACAGCATCTGCAACATCGTGGGTTGAACCTGTTCGCTTCATGGGAATCATGGTTTCAATGCTCTTGCGCTGCTCGTCAGACAGTGCGCCAGTCATTTCCGTGTCAATGAACCCAGGTGCAATGGCGTTCACCAAGATGTTGCGTGAGGCCACCTCTTTTGCTACAGACTTCGTGAAGCCGATAATCCCTGCCTTTGAAGCCGCATAGTTGGCTTGTCCAGCATTACCAGTTAACCCAATGACCGATGTGATATTAACAATACGACCATTACGCTGCGATACCATATGCTTAATGACCGCTTTGGTGTAATTAAATACACTCTTGAGGTTACTGGCAATAACCTCATCCCACTGTGTTTCGGTCATCCGCATCAGCAAGGTGTCGCGGGTCTGTCCAGCATTATTGACCAAAATATGCAGGGTGCCAAGCGTATGCAGCACCTCTTGCACGACCTTTTCAGCTTGAGCAAAATTTTCAGCCTCGGCTTGCATGGCAAGTGCATGGCGCCCCATTGCTTCAATCTCACTTTTGAGAGACTCAGCTTTGTCTGCCGACGATTTGTAGGTAAAAGCAATAGAAGCGCCAGCTTGTGCGAGGCGAAGACAAATGGCACGACCAATGCCCCGAGTGCCGCCTGTTACGAGTGCAGTTTGCCCAGTCAAGTCTAAGTGCATTGCTTGATGGAGTTATACACTGCGCTCAATTGCCACCGAATCCCGCAGTTTTTCTACATCGTGCGCCGTATCAATACTGAACACGGTCACGTGTGGATTGATGCGCTTGATTAAGCCTTGCAACACACGCTGAGGACCCAGTTCGATAAACTCTGTTGCACCAGCTTTAATCATTTCCTCGATAGATTGTTGCCAGAGTACCGAGTTGGTCAATTGGCGAACCAGCTTTTGACGAATCTCTTTAGCATCGGTGGTCAGGCAGGCATCGACATTCATGCACACGGGAATGCGAGCATCTCGGATTTCAACTTGCTCTAACGCCTGGGCTAAGGCATCCTTGGCAGGCTTCATGAGCGGAGAGTGAAATGCCCCAGAGACACTTAATTCTTTGGCAAGTTTGGCGCCATATTTCTTGGCAAGGGAGAGAGAAGCCCTAATGGCAGGCACCTCTCCAGACAAAACGATTTGCCCGGGCGAATTGAAATTTGCGGCTTGAATAATGCCAAATTCAGATGCGCCAGCTAATACAGGCATAAGTTTATCATCAGGCAAGCCGACAATAGCAGCCATAGAGCCGGGAAGCTTTTCACCAGCCTCTTGCATCAATGCCCCACGCGTGGCAACCAAGCGAAGTGCATCTTCAAATGAAAGTGCCCCAGAGTAGCAGAGTGCTGTATACTCTCCAAGGCTGTGGCCAGCTGTCATCGCCACATCGTCGCTATCAATGAAGCGAAAGAGCAGATAGCTGTGAAGGAAAATGGCGGGTTGGGTGTGGCGGGTTTGGCGAAGGGTGGTTTCATCGCCGTTGAACATTATCTCCGAAAGTGCGTAGCCGAGAATATCATCGGCTTGCGCTACAATTTCGGCACACTCTGGGTATTGTTCGCAGAGTGTCTTTGCCATACCCACATACTGTGAGCCTTGTCCCGGGAAAACGAGAGCCGTCATCTTCATAATTTTATATTGTTTTGTCAGTAGTGTGATGAAGAGATGCGGTTTAGTTAGAACTACTGACGGTTAAACAAAATAAAATTCATAGGTCGGCAGCTGCTGCGGTGCAAAAGTTAGGTTCAATAAAGTGTGCACCTGGTCATAGGTATAGCGCATCATACATACCGATAACAGTTTCCTTCAGGCATCAAAAAGAACAGCGGGGACTTTTCAAAGAACGCTTAGCTAAGCGCTAAGATGTCCCGCAAATTAAAAATCTTTACATAGAATCACAACTGCCACTTGAGATAGATTCCACCCCAAGTGTAGCCAGCGCCATAGCTTACCAAAATCAGATTTGCGCCGTCACGCAATTTTTTCTGCTCGTCTAATTCTGCAAGGCAAATAGGAATCGTAGCCGCTGTCGTGTTGCCGTATTTATCGATATTGACAACCACTTTGTCCATACTGACGCCCATACGTTCTGCTGTGGCACTGATAATACGCAGGTTAGCCTGATGAGGGACGAGATAGTCCACGTCCTCACTGGTGAGCTGGTTGCGCTGCATCATTTCAACAGCTACCTCTGCCATGCCGACAACGGCGGCTTTGAAGACCGCTTTCCCATCTTGGACAACATAGTGCATTTTTTTATCGACGGTCTCATGAGAAGGCGGATTCAGGCTCCCACCGCCATGCATGTAGAGATAATCCTTGCCAGCAGTACCATCTGCATAGAGCCGCATATCCAGAATTCCATAGCCATCGCGTGCAGGCTCAAGCAAAACGGCGCCAGCAGCATCACCAAAAAGAATGGCTGTGTTGCGGTCTGTATAGTCAACGATAGATGACATCTTATCGCCCCCTAAAATCAATACCTTCTTGTGCATCCCAGTCTCAATGAACTGCGCACCTACGGCTAAGGCATAGATGAATCCTGAACAAGCTCCTGAGAGGTCAAAACCCCAAGCGCGAGAGGCGCCAACCATGTCTTGCACTAAACAGGCCGTCGAGGGAAAGAACATGTCTGGAGAAATAGTTGCCACAATAATGAGGTCAATTTCTGTGGCACTTATGCCACGCTTTTCAAGCAAGGATTTGGTGGCTTCTGCACACATAAATGCAGTAGCTTTTGTTTTATCCTTCAGAATGCGCCGCTCGCAAATGCCCGTACGTGTGCGAATCCACTCATCGCTGGTATCGAGCATTTTCTCGAAGTCACGGTTGGTGAGCACATCTGGCGGAAGATATTTGGACGTAGCAGTAATAGCCGCTTTCATAGCACTGGCCGTGCAGCAGATTGAGTGTTAGTAAAATGGCTTATTCTGCGGCTGGTGCCTCTTTCTTGGCAATGATGCGTCCGCGGTAATACCCGCAATTGTGGCAGGCGCGGTGCATCATGGTAATGGTGCCACAATTTGGGCAGGTAATCATGGTAGCAGGCTTGGTACGAGCATTAAACTGAGCGCGACGCTTGTCCGTGCGCGAGTTTGACATTCTGCGTTTGGGATTCGGCATATCTCGGTGATTTTTGTCTCTCTATCTGGATTTAGGTCTATCTTGCAAGTTAAGCTTTTGGCTAATTTGACTAAGAGCCTGTTGCCAGTCAGTTTCAGGTGTCGTACGCCCTGCTACATTGGCGAGCGAAGTTGTCCCAGTGCGGTGCGAGCAGGCTGGCTCGCAGACATTCTTCATAGGTAAAGCCAGCAGGAGCGTATCGCGCACATCGTCTGTAAGGTCAATTTCAAAGTCGTTTTTACCAAGCAATCGCACTTCGTCTTGCAAATTTTGGGTATGCACCGACTTAGCTGGCGCATAGAAAATGCGATATTCGCCTGAAATACTGCGATGAAGTTCAGCAAGGCATCGGTCGCACTCCAAAATAGCAACGGTCTTGACACAAATCGTTACACTCATATCCGACAAGCCCTTGTCAATCGTGACGGTAGTTTCCACAGGGTGAGAAAACACATTATCACTGAACGCCGCATCCCGAAAATCGCGGATAGCATGCGTGAATCGGTAGTGGTGCTGACCCTGTGAAAGGTGCGATATTTTAATCTTCACAAGAGGCTCACGCTTAGACATACTGTCGCAGTGTATCAGGTTGTGCTCAAAAAGAGCGGCAAATATAAAACAAGGCGGGCAGAAATAAAAATTTTTAAATCCTTTGGAAGTCTGCACCGACTCCGCTATCTTTGTAGCCCTAAATTTGCGTTTCACACTTTCCGCGATAGCTCAGCGGTAGAGCAATCGGCTGTTAACCGATGGGTCGCAGGTTCGAATCCTGCTCGCGGAGCGATGCGTCGTCTCTCGGCTTGCGCCGAGATTTTTCTTTTGTGCGGATGTCCCCTTGCGCCCTTGCATCGTGAAAGTTTGCTTTGAACCAACAAATGCACCCAGTAAAATTAGCTGTCGCTCCCCAATGGTGGATGATGGTCTGCTGTGCTCGGTAGGTCTGGTTGTGAAAAATCCCCAGAGGAACGAACGGGTGAGAGAATTTCTAATTTGCGCTGTGCTGCGGTCAGTCGCTCGGTGCATAGTTGTGCAAGGCGTCGACCTTCCTCATAAAGCTCAATAGACTCTTCCAATCCCACATGACCTTCCTGTATGAGCTTGGCAATTTCCTCAAGGCGTGCAATAAGGGCTTCTAAGGGCTGTGCCGAGTCTGTCGGGTCTGTAGGTTTCTTCTTCGGCATGGAACACTCAGTGGTCGGTTAAAGTGACAGGATTTCAAGACGTTTTTTGAGCTCGAGAATGTCGCGGCGCAACTCGGGTGAGGTTTGTTGCGCCTGCTCCACGGTCGTTACAGCATGAATAACCGTAGAATGATCGCGCCCGCCAAAATGTAAGCCAATAGTCTTAAATGACGAATTGGTCAAACGCTTGCTAAGATACATCGCCACCTGACGAGCCGCAGCAATTTCTTGCTTACGCGATTTCCCCTTGATGTCATTTGGCGAAATTTGATAGTACTCGCATATCACCTTTTCAATCATCTCGAGCGTGATATTCACATTGCGGTCTCGGATAATATCTTTGAGCACCGATTTTGCCAGCGCAAGGTCGATTTCTTTGCCTTGCAGGGAGGCGGTAGCTAAGAGACGAACCAGACAGCCCTCGAGCTCACGCACATTGCTGGTTACATTGGTGGCGATGAAATTCACGACATCGTCTGGTAAGGTGGCGCCATTATCTTCGAGCTTGCGGCGTAGGATAGCAAGGCGTGTTTCGAAGTCTGGGGGTTGCAGGTCAGTGGCTAAGCCCCACTGGAAGCGAGAGAGCAGGCGCTCTTCCATATCCCGCAATTCTTTGATGGGGCGGTCGCAGGAGAGCACAATTTGCTTATTGGCTTGGTGCAGCGTGTTGAAAATGTGAAAAATCTCCTCTTGTGTTTTGCCTTTGCCAGCAAAGAACTGAATGTCATCAATAATGAGCAAATCAATGCCGCGGTAGAATGCCGAAAACTCGCTGATGCGATTATTCTGGATAGAAGTCACAAAATCAATCGCAAACTTCTCACTGGAGACATAGAGAATAAATTCGGCTTTGCGTTTGATACGGGCATAATTGCCGATGGCTTGCACAAGATGCGTTTTGCCCAGACCGACGCCGCCATAAATAACCAGTGGATTGTAGGCATTTTTCCCCGGAGTTTCAGCTACGGAGCGGGCAGCTGCCAGTGCAAAAGCGTTGCAGTCGCCTTGGATAAAGTTCTCGAAACTATGGCGCGGATTGAGATAACTCTCAAAGCGCTGAACGTGCGCTTTGTAGAAATCATGTGCAGCACGCGATACGGCAATCGGACGCACTTCGGGCATTGGCGCCGATGGCTGCTGTGGTAGCTTGATGGTGACTGGCTCAATAGGTGATTGCTGCACAACGACCGAATAGGTAAGCTTGGCATGACGACCGATGACTTCAAGAATGGTGCGCTTGAGCAAGGAGTAGTAGTTCTCCTCTATCCACTCGTAGAAAAACTGACTGGGCACTTGAATGGTCAGCTCGCCGTTTGAGAGTTTGAGCGGCACGATAGGCTCAAACCAAGTCTTAAAACTCTGCGGGTTAATGTTGTCGCGAATGATATTGAGGCACTGTTGCCAAGCTTCTTTGGCAGCACGCACTTCATCTATTTGATTAGCCGGCTCACTCATAGAGTGATAAACAGTTTGGAGCATGAAAGTAGCATAGTTATCCACATGTTTTGCACTAATGTTTTCCACAGACGCTTTGAGCAGAGAACGACTTTTCTCCATATTCAGCACGGCGGCAGAGGCAAGATAGAAGAAAAATTCTTAAGTTTTCCACAGTATGAGCGTTTTGATAAGTTCTGTTTTGAAAACAAGTTAGGGTTTTAGCAAGGAAAATATCCACATTTGCTTGTTTCTTGACAAAAAGTCATTCAAAATGGCTTAGCACTTGTTAATAGATTGTCCACATTTTATCCACAAAGGCATAGGCAAAAAGTTGGAACATTTTTGCTTTCAAAGACCATGTAAGCATCTTTTACTCGGACCTCGCTGAAAGAGACACGCGCAAAAATGGGGGCTAAATCTACAACAAAGGGCGCAAGGCACAAACTTGTTTTTACAAAAAAAATGTAATACCTTTGGCGCTCATTTCTAACTATCAATAGCTTGAAGCCATGAAACGCACTTTTCAACCGAGCAATCGCAAGCGGCGCAATAAACATGGGTTTCGCGCCAGAATGGCCACAAAGAACGGGCGAAAGGTTCTTGCCCGTCGCCGAGCCAAAGGGCGGCACAGACTGACTGTCAGTGATGCGATGAGCCGTAAGCAACGCTAATTTTTCTTTGCTACACGCACCCTGTGTCATCTGAGCCCACCGGTGAAGGCCGCCTTCGCCGAGCGTGCCTAAAGAAAAGCGAAATTCTCCGTCACAAGCGTGCCATAAAAACCCTATTTGAGACAGGGCGAAAGATTCAGGTTCCCTATTTGCAGGTATTTTTTCATGTAGCGCCGCCATGCTCTGCCGCCAAGGCTATGGTGCTCTTTTCTGTCAGTCGGCGCATCATCAAGCGGGCAGCGGCACGCAACCGCATCAAACGATTGCTGCGCGAAGCCTACCGCCTGCAGAAGTGGCAACTGCTCAACGCCCTGAGCGAAAAACTCGGACCTGAGCAGCAACTGCACTTAGCGTTGCTCTATCACCCTCAACGCCAACCGCTCACACTGGAACGCGCCACCAAAGCTGTCCTGCAGGTCTTCGCAAAAATCGTGCAGCAGCTCTAAATCCCTGCCTACCAATCAAAACCACACCGTGCATCGCCAGACTCAAACCTGCCAAATTAAGCACTGTGAAAACCGCGACAAATATGACCTAACGCATGTTTTTGCAGGAATGCGACGGTTAATGTTCTAACCGAAAGCTTTTGCCTTTGAAGATGAAATTGCTGGGCAATACTGCATCAACAAAAGTGATAAGCAATGCCATGGCAAGTGCCACATCCATGCCATTGATGAAGGCAAGCTAGCGCAAGAAAGCGTATCGGAATGATAAAGATAAGCCTTCAAATTGCTATAGACCGTGCTATGACTTACTACGAAGATTTAATTTTAATTTCAGTTGGAAATAAGAAGCGACCAAGGATTTGGTTTAAGGTATGCTAATCCCAAAGTTACCAAGATGGACGATGAACCCCGAAGAACTGGAAAAACACCTCATTGCGCAACTCAACGCGCTCCCGACCGAAGAAAACCGCCTGCTCTACGACATTGACTATGACGAAGGGCTGGTGATAGAAACCGCAAGAAACTTGCTTGCGCACAATCCCTTCCCGCTTTCGCCGAGATTAAATGCCCATCGCCTAACCATCTTAGCGGCGTTTGCTTCGGCAATGGCAGATGACGAATACGCTGAACTGGATAGTTTCTACAATCGCCTCTCGGACATCTTCTTTGCAAATGCACCGCTTGATGTGAACAGACAAGATGAGATTCGAGATTTTGTCGAGGAAACTTGCAATCAGTATGGACTTCGATTTTTGAGAAACCAAAATCGATTAGTGAGAAATACGATTTGGCTACACGGCGGCTTGCCCAGTCGGCATTGGGAAAATTTCT
>Ga0308419_1000224_pt1 | contig 44641 bp, 46 predicted proteins | sample HotsprSampleMS50_FD_203674 | JGI IMG/M metagenome (GOLD analysis project Ga0308419, IMG submission 203674) | Hot spring phototrophic mat microbial communities from Mushroom Spring, Yellowstone National Park, Wyoming, United States - 20090730_MS50 ... | reverse complement strand
TCCCGCTCCAGCTCGGGGCGGGGCCCGTCCCTTTTCACCGCCCGGTGCGGGCCTTCAAGAGCTCGCTCAGGGGCCTGCGGGCCACGCCCAACGGAGGCTGGAAGTCCTTCGGATTGGGTGCGCCCGACGCGTAGCGGTACACCCGCTGGGAGCGGTTGAGAACCTTGCCGGCCGCGTCCACGTTCGCCACCGCGATGCTGTCCAGCAGCCCGTCGGGCCTCACGCCGAACACCAGCCGCATCCCTGGGGTCGCGCACTCGATCAGCTGAACCGCCTTCGGACCCTGGCCCTCGGTTCCCGCCCAGACGGCCAGACCCTCGGGCGGCAGCACCAGGCGCATCGGGTTCCGGCCGCGCACGAGCTCCCGCAGAACGGGCTCCAGCTGGATGCCGAGCCGATCCAGCCAGATCGCGGCCGTGCGCGGGTCGGCGGCGGCTGCGAACACGGGCCCGTTGCCGTCCCGCACCCACAGGGTCGAGCCGTCGAAGCCCACGGTCCTCGCGCCGGAGCTATAGCGGAACCTCACGCCGTCCTGGATCACCTCCACGCGGTCCCGGCCCTCGGACACGTAGCGGGTGGCCCGCAACCTGGCGTACGCCCCGACGGCGCGCCCCACCACGCTCTTCGCCCTGTCGTCCGCGAAGCGCGGCAGCGGCAGGTTGGCCGGGCGGGCCACCGCCGCGGGAGGCCCCAGCTCCACCGACCCGCCCATGCGGTACTCGTACCGGGCGCCCGTGCCCACTCCCGCCAGGCCAGCCCACGAGAGCAGGCGGTCTTGGCCGCCGAACTGCAGGAAGAGCGGCCCTTCCGGACCGATCCCGCGCCACTCCCGCATGCCGCCCTTTGCGGCGAACAGCCAGCCGATCCCGGTTTCGGCGGGCCGCAGCAGCCGCCTCGCGGCATCCTCGTCGATCACCGCCAGCGCGGCGGGCGGCACCTTGGCGCCTAGCGCGGCCAGGCGCTCCGCCGGCGAGGCTCCGGCGCACGGCAGCTCCGTCTCCGCCGCCTTGCCCGCCGGCTGCCTCCAGCCGCTGGCGGCCTGATAGCCGTAGCCGGAGCGGCCACCCTTGGGCCCGACGATCCACACGCTCGCGCCGGCGTCCGACCACTGCACCTCCACCGAGGAGGCGTCCGACCCGGTGAGGGAAACCTGCACCGATCCCTCGCCGCGCCGGAACAGCGACGGGAACGCGGCGTCCAGCGCGGGACGGGGGGAGGCGCACAGAAGCCAAACGGCGCTCAGCACAGCCATCGCTCTACACCTTGCCCAGCCCGGCGGGGGCGCGGCTCTTGCCCGCAAAGCCCGCCAGGGCCACGATGGTCGCCAGGTACGGCAACGACGACCAAGCCTCCGAGGGGATGCGCGCGCCCATCAGGTCGGTGCCCTGCAGCACCAGCTGCAGAGCCTCGGCGAACCCGAAGAACAGGCACGCCAGACCCACCTGCACCGGCCGCCAACCGCCCAGGATCAGCGCGGCCAGCGCGATGAAGCCCCGCCCTGCGGTCATGTTGTCCACGAACCGGCCGGCGTTGGTCACGATCATCGCCCCCGCCAGCCCGCACAGCGCTCCCGTGACCGTCTGCGCCCAGAACCGCACGGCAACCGGCTCCACGCCCATCTGCCGCGCCTTGTCCGGATCGCTGCCCGACGCCATCAGCCGCACGCCGGCGCGCGTCCGCCGGACGCCGTAGGCCAGCAGGAGCGGCAGCGCGAACGCCAAGGCCTGATAGACCCCCAGCGGCAGACGCGGCATGTCCCCGATGTGCGTCGGGTCGGTGAACCGCTTGTCGAAGAAGTTCGTCGCGCCGAACGCCAGCGCATTGAGCGCCATGCCGCTCACCACCGCGTCCACGCGGAACTTCTGCGTCAGCAGCCAGTGCGACCACGCCAGCACCGTCGCCGAGGCGATCCCCGCCGCCAAGCTCCAGACGACGCTGCCGGTGGCGAAGCCCACCAGGGACGTCGCCGCGCAAGCCGCCAGCATCTTCCCCTCCAGGGCGATGTTCACGATGCCGCCGCGCTCGCTCACGTATCCGCCCATCGCCGCCAGGATCAGCGGCGACGCGAGCGTGATCGTGCCCACCAGAAGCACCCACAGCATCGAGTCAGTCACGCGCCCCCTCCTTGCGGTACCGCACCACCGCGAACACCACGATCACCAGGCCCAGGATCACGTACGACAGGCCCTTCGGCACGCCCAGGATCTGGATGGACGTCGACCCCTTGGCCAGCGCGCCGAACGCCAGAGCCGAGGGAAGCAGACCGAACGGGCTGGCCCCAGCCAAGATCGCCACGCCCAGCGAGTCGAAGCCGTAGCCCGGCGAAAACCCGGCGTAGAAGCGGCCCTCGTAGGCCAGCGCCTGCACCGCACCCGCCAAGCCGCCGATCGCGCCGCTCGCCACCATCGACCAGAGCATGACCCGCCGAACCGGCACCCCCGCGAACTCCGCCGCGCGCAGGTTCGCGCCCGTCGCCCTCAGCTCGAAGCCGGCCACCGTGCGCCTCAGCCACCAGGCCGTCGCAGCGATCAGCAGCAGCCCGACCACCAGCCCCAGGTTCACGCGGAAGGGGGGCGCAGCGTACACGTCGGGCAGGCGCGTGGAGGCGTCCAGAAGCCGGGTCGTCGGGCTCTGCTGGCTCGGATCCTTGAGCGGCCCCGCCACGAGCGCGGTGCTCAGGAAGTTCGCCACGCCGTTCAGCATGATCGTGGTGATCACCTCGTGGCCGTTGCGGTACGCCTTGATTAGCCCCGCCGGCAACGCCCACAGCGCCCCCGCGGCCACTCCGGCCAGCGTGCCCAGCACCACCCCCGCCACTCCGGGCACCGCCAGGCACACCGCAACCGACGCCATGGCGCCCACCACCAGCTGTCCCTCGACGCCGATGTTGAACAGCCCCGCCCTCAGGGCCAGGAACACCGCCAGGCCCGCGAGCAGCAGCGGCGTCGTCTCCCGCAGGGTGCCCGCCCAGGCCGACTTCGAGCCGAACGCGCCCCTGGCCAGCTCCGCCAGCGCCTCCATCGGCGGGACCCCGGAGAGCACCAGCGCACCCACCACCAGCAGCAGCGCGGCCACAGACACCAGCGCCACGCGAAGCCTCATGCCGCACCCACCATCAGCCGCCCGATCTCCGCCCGGTCCTTGGCCCTCTCCGGCGGCGGCTCGAAGATGCGGCCCGAGCGCATCGCCACCAGCCGGTCGCAGTGCTCCAGCAGCTCGTCCAGGTCGAAGCTCACCACCAGGGCCGCCGCTCCGCCGCTACGGCACAGGCCGCGGATCGCCTCGTACACGCGCCGAGTGGCCTCGATGTCCAGCCCCCGCGCAGGCTGGAACGCCAGCAAAAGCCTGGGACCGATCTGGAGCGCCCGCCCCGCCACGAACCTTTGCTGGTTGCCTCCCGAAAGGCTCGCCATCGGCAGGCGCAATCCTCCGTGCTTGGTGTCGAACGCCCGCGCGGCCTTCTCCGCCACCTCGCGCTGCACGCTGGGATCCAGCCCTCCGCCCCGCCGCAGGGGCGGCACCCGCTGCAGACCGAGCGCCGCGTTCTCCAGCAAGGGCCACTCGTCGATCACGCCCTCCTCGTGGCGGTCCTCGGGAATCAGCCGCAGTCCCGCCTCCAGACGCCTCGACGGCGGCCACTTGGAGGCGTCCTCGCCGAACAGCCGCACCGCGCCCCCCTTGGCCCGGGCGACCCCCAGCACGGCCTGGAACAGCTCGCGCTGGCCGCTGCCGTCCACGCCCGCGATGCCCACGATCTCCCCTGCGCGAACCGCGAGGTCGGCTCCCCGCACGGCGTCGTCCCCCCGGTAGCCGGCGACCACGAGGCCCCGGACGCAGAGCAGCTCCTCCCCCAGGTTGCCCGGCGGCTCGGCCGAAGCGCGCTCCAGCGCGTGCCCCACGATCAGCTCGGCCAGCCCGCGCGCGTCGGTTTCCGCCACAGGCATCGAGGCCACCCTGCGGCCCCCGCGCAACACCGTGACCCGTTCGGCATGGTCCATCACCTCCGGCAGACGGTGCGTCACCAGGATCACCGTCGCGCCGTCCCTGCGAAGCTGCGCGAGGCTCTCGAACAGCGCGTCGCTGTCCGCCGGCGAGAGCATGGCCGTCGGCTCGTCGAGGATCAGGATCCGCGCGCGCCGCCACAGCAGCTTCAGAATCTCGAGCTTCTGCGCGCCCGCGGGGCTGAGCGTGGAGGCGTCGGCGTGCCAGTCGAACCGAAAGCCCATCCGGGCCGCCAGCTCCTCCGCCCGCGCGACCGCCGCCCGTTCACCGATCCACGCTCCCGGCTCCGCCCCGAGCATCAGGTTCTGCAGGCAGGTGAGCTGCGGCAGGATGCTGTAATGCTGGCTCACCATGCCGATCCCGGCCTCGATCGCCTCCCTCGAGTTGCGGAACCGGCGCGCCCGGCCCTCCACCTCGATCGAGCCGGCGTCGGGCTGGATGGCGCCGTACAGCACGCGCATCAGCGTGGTCTTGCCGGCCCCGTTCTCCCCGACCAAGGCGTGCAGGGTGCCGGCCTCCACGTCCAAGTCCACCGATTCCAGAGCGCGCACGGCGCCGAACCGCTTGGAGATGCCCTGCAGGCGGACCGCCAGGCTCACGAATCCGACCCCGCGTCCAGAAGTCTGCGGAAGAGCGCGGCGGTGGTCAGCCCGCCCAACCCCTGCTCGCGCAGGTCGTTCAGCAGCCGCTCGACCAGCTCGGTGCCGGGGATGGCCGCGCCGATGGTGCCCGCGGCCTCCCTGCAGTAGCCGAAGTCCTTCAGCTGGTTGTCGATGCTGAAGCCGGGCGACCAGTCCCCCGCCAGGATCTTCGGGCCGTAGTTCTGGAACGCCCAGCTCCCCGCCGCCCCGGACCCGACCAGCTCGAGGGTCTGGCGAAGGTCCAAGCCCGCCTTCTGCGCGAACGCCAGCGCCTCGCACAGCCCGAGCAGCGACCCCGCCACCGCGATCTGGTTGGCCATCTTCATCATCTGGCCCGCACCCGGGCCGCCCACGCGCTCGGCCCTCTTGGCATAGGCGGAAAGGATCGGCAGCGCCCGCTCGACTTCCGCCTCGTCGCCGCCGCAGAAGATGGTCAGCTGGCCGTTCTGCGCGCCCATGCTGCCGCCGGTGACCGGAGCGTCCACGAACCCGATCCCCTTCGAGCGCAGGCTCTGATGGAAGTCCCGGGCGGCGACGGGCGAGATGGTCGAGTGGTCCACCACGAGCGAGCCGGGGCGCATCGCGGGCGCCAGCGCATCCAGGCATTGCCGCACGTCCTCGGTCCGGTTGACGCACAGCAACACCACGTCGCACGCCGCGCCCAGCTCGGGCAGACTCGCCGCCACCTCGGCCCCGGCCTCCCGCAGCGGCTCGCACTTGGCCGCCGTTCGGTTCCAGACCGTGACGACGTGGCACTTGGCGACCAGATGGCCCGCCATCGGCGCGCCCATCACCCCCAGGCCGACGAAACCCACCTTCTCGCTCATGCCTCCTCCTCGAAGCGGATTGTGGCACCGCGGGCGTGCGCCGGGAACCCCTCCATGCGGCCGAACGCCTCGATGGTCGGCGCCAGCTCCCTCAGCTGGTCCCGGCTGAGGCGGATCACGCTCTGGAGCTTCAGGAAGCTCAGCGCGCTGACCGGCGACTGGAACCGCGCCGCGCCCGCCGTGGGCAGCGTGTGCGAAGGTCCCGCGACGAAGTCCCCCGCGGACTCGGGGCTCCAGTCCCCCAGAAGGATGCACCCGGCGTTGCGGATCCGCCCCAGCCAGCGCTCCGGCTCGCGGGTGGCTATGCTCAGGTGCTCCGGCGCGATGGCGTCCACGATCTCGGCGGCCTGGGTCTCGTCCCTCGCCAGGAACGCCGCTCCGTTCTGGAGCGCCTGGAGCAGCGTGCCCCTCCGCTCGACGACCGCCACCTGCGCCTCGGCCTCCGCCAGCACCTCGCGGAGCTTGCCTTCGTCCGTGCCCACCAGGAACCCGACGTTGTCCGGCGCGTGCTCGATCTGCGTCAGCAGGTCGGCGGCCGCGAACCGGGCGTTGGTCTCGGCGTCGGTGAGGACGCACACCTCGCTCGGCCCGGCGAAACCGTCCAGCCCGACCGCGCCCCACAGCTGCCGCTTGGCCTCGTTCACGAACCGGTTGCCGGGGCCGGCGATCACGTCCACGCGCCGCAGCGTCCCGGTGCCGAGCGCGAGCGCGCCGATCGCCGCCGCCCCGCCCACCTTGATGGCCTCGCGCACGCCGCACAGCCGCAGGGCGGCCAGAACACCCGGAGCCAGCGTGCCGTCCGGCCTCGCCGGCGTGGCCACCACGATCCGCCGCACTCCCGCCGCCACGGCCGGCAGCGCGTTCATCAGCACGCTGCTCGGATACGTCGCGCGCCCGCCCGGCACGTAGATGCCGGCCGAATCCACCGGCAGCAGCCGCTGACCCACGCCCGGCCCGCCGAAGCCCTCGCCGCTGTTGCTCCAGAAGTTGGGGCCCTCCCAGCCCGCGGTCAGCCGCCGCACCTGCATCCAATGGAACGCCAGCACCCGTTCGGCCGCGGACCGCAGGGCGCGCATCTCCAGTCCCGGCAGGGTGGCGGACTCGATCTCCTCCTCGGAGACCCACACCGACTGCAAGCCGGGGGCGTCGAACCTCCGGGCCGCGTCGAGCAAAGCGTCGTCGCCGCGGCGCCGCACGTCCTCGAGGATCTCCCTGACGATCGAGCGCGTCGCCTCGTCGGTTTCGGCCGTGCGTTGCGCCAGGGCGGCGAAAGGGTCTTCGGTGCGGGCGTCGATCCAGCGCATGGCGGTGGGGAGGGAGCGTCAGGCTCCCTCCCATTGTGGCCCAAGCGGCGCTCAGGAATCCGCCAGGCGCAGCTCGGCCTCGACCGAAAGCCCGTGCCCGGAGGCCCGCAACGGCCAGCTCCGGCCGTCGAGCCGCTCGCCGAGGTCCCAGCTCTGGCGCCACAGCGTCAGGCCGCCGAGCGTCTCCACGCGGGCCTCCAGCGCATCCCCCTCTAGCGTCAGGATCCAGACCACGGGTCCGGTCTCCCACCGCCGGAACGCCGCCGACCGCCCGGCCAGCTCCGCGCTCTCGCTCAGCCGTCCCGACCAGCGACCCAGGGCGATGCGCCGGCCGAACAGCCGGACCGACGCGCGCAGAGTCCAAGTGCCGTTGATCTCTACCCTCACGGCTCCGCCTCCCCGAGCACCCCCTGGCGCACGGCGAAGAAGCGCGAACCCCTCGCCAGAAAGAAGCCGAAAGGCCTCTGCCGCAGGCCCGCCGTCGAGCAGTCGATGCCCTCCAGAGGGATCGCCCGGACGACGACCCCCACGTGCCCCTGCCGTCCGTCCCGATCGGGATAGACCACCAAACAGCCGGGGAACGGCTGCACGACCGCCGTGAACAGGCGCCTCGGCCCGGTGCCGTCGGACCAGATGCCCTCCGAGCTGATCCACAGCCCGAAGCGCCCCCTCTGGTCGCGCGACAGGCCCAGGCACCAAGCGGCGAAGCCCGAACAGTCGCAGAACCCGTCTCGGCTGGGCGTCGGATCCTCCGGGTGGAAGCCCCCTCTGCCCAGCTTGTAGCGCAGTCCGCGGGCCGAGCCGAGCGCCCGCCGCGCCCGCTCCAACGCCCGCGCATGGACCTTGCGATCCGGTGCGTCCAACATCGCTTCCTTTCGCGCCGGGATCGGCCGTTCGTCAACCGGTTGACGCGGGACCCTCCCGCCGCCGAACAAGGGCGTGGACCCGCTGAAGCTGCTGGAAACCGTGTGGAGGCCCCACCGCGGCCAGCGTGCCTTCCTCGAGTCGACGGCCAAGATTCGCGTGCTCGCCTGCGGCCGGCGCTGGGGCAAGACCGACGCCTGCGCCGCGGAGGCCGTGCGAAACCTCCTCGGCCCGGAGCCCTCGCGGCAACTGATCGTGGCCCCGACTCTGGACCAGGCTCGGCTGCTGTTCGAGCGCGTTTTGGAGCTGCTCGAGGCCCTTCCCGGCCCCGCACCGCCGAAGGTGCGCTGGACGCCCTACCCAAGGCTGGAGATCGCCGGCCATACCCTGGCAGCCCGCTCTGGGCACGTTGCTCGCTCGCTGCGCGGCAACGGCGCGACCCACGCGGTGGTGGACGAGGCCGCCTTCGTGCCGGAAGAGCTGATCACCGAAGTCGTCCTGCCGATGCTCGCCACCACGAACGGCCGACTCACGCTGATCAGCACGCCCAAGGGCCGCAACCACTTCTGGAGGTTCTTCCGCCTGGGCGAGTCCGGAGAGGCGGGAGTCTGGAGCCGCCGCGCTCCGACCTCCGAATCGCCGTTCGTCCCGAAGACGTTCCTGGAGACCCAGCGGCGGCTGATCAGCGACCGCGCCTACCGCGTGGAGTACGAGGCCGAGTTCCTCGACTCCGAGGGGCGCGTGTTCCCCGCCGAGGCCGTCGACCGCTGCCTCGTGCCCGACCTGCCGCGCCCGCCCGAGCCGCCGTTCCTGGCCGGCTTGGACTGGGGACGCTACGGGGACGCCACCGCGCTCGCCGTGCTGTGCGGCTCGCGCGACGAGGCGATGCTCTTGGAGGTCCGTCGGATCGACGCGCCCGCGTGGTCGGGGCAGGTCGAACGCGTCCGCCGCGCGCTGGAGGCCTATCCCGGCGTGCGCCTGCTGTGCGACTCCACCGGCCTGGGCGACCCGATGCTGGAGGCCCTGCGCGCCGCGGCTGCCGGCCTGCGAGCCGACGGGTTCGTGTTCACCCCGGCCTCCAAGGCCCAACTGATCGACAACCTCGCGCTGATGCTCGACCGAGGCGCGCTGAAAATGCGCCCCGACCCCGAGCTGCTGCGCGAGCTGGAGCACTTCGAGGCCCGCCAGGCCGCCTCCGGGCACCGCAGGCTCGGCGCGACCGCCGGGTACCACGACGACCTCGTCTGCGCCCTCGCGCTTGCCGCCTGGCGCCTGCCCCAACCCTACCGGCCCTCGATCCTGCTGGGCGAGCCCCGCCGGTTCAGCCCGAACCCAACGCCATGAAGCTCTGGAACCACCTCTTCGCCAAACGACGCAAGCCCCGCGATCCCCAGACGCCGCAGCTCACCCGCTGGCAGGCCGACGCCCTCGCCCGGAGCTCCGTCCCTCCCGGCGCGCCCTCCTACGCCCTGCTCGACGAGATGCAGCGCGACGCCATGGTCCAAACCGCCCTCACCCTCAAGCGCCTGGGGGTGCTGGCCGCGCCCTGGCGGGTCGCAGAGCCCGACGCCTCCCCCGAAGCCACCCGACGATCCCGCTTCGTGCGGGAGGCCTTCGCGCGGATGGAGGGCTCGCCGACCGGCGTGCTCGACGCCGCCATGGACGCCTTCGCCAAGGGATGGTCCGTCCAGGAGCTGGTGTTCGAGGAGGACGCCGGGGCCGTGTGGCTCCGAGCCGCCAGGCCCAAGGACCCCGCGCTCTTCGGCCTCGACGTCGACCGCTTCGGCCGCATCAAAGGACTGATCCTCCGCCTGCCGGGCGAGCCGGATCGTCGCGTGCCCGTCGGCAAGTTCGCGCTCTACGTCCACCGACCCACCTACGCCCGGCCCACCGGCCGCAGCGACCTCGAGGCCGCCCTGCCGCACTGGCAGGCCAAGCGCGCGCTCCTAGAGGCCTGGCGGCTCCACCTGGAGCGCTTCGCCTCGCCGACGGTCACCGGTCGCTTCGACCCTGGCCTGCCACCGGAGGAGCAGGCGGCCCTCTTGGAGGCCCTGCAGAACCTCCACCGGAACCTGGCGCTGGTCTTCCCCAACCAGATCGAGGTGGGAACGATCGGCGGCGACAAGGAGTCCTCCTCGGGCTTCCTCGAGGCCGTGGACTTCCACAACCGCGAGATCGCCCGCGCGATCCTCGGCCAGACCCTCACCACCGACGAGGGGCGCCGCGTCGGCTCCATGGCGCTGGGCAAGGTGCACTTCCAGGTGCTCCTGCTCCAGCTGGAGGCGATCCGCCGCGACCTGGCCGACACCGTCATGACCGAGCAGATCATCCGACCGCTCGTCGAGCTGAACTTCGGCCCCGGCCCGGTGCCCCGCTTCGAGTTCGAGCCGCTGGCGCTCGGGCCGTTCGCCACCGGCACCGTGGCCTGAACCCGCTCAGCGCCCGAGCGCCTCTCGGACCAGCCGCACGCACTCCCGGAGGCCGTCCCCGCGCAGCTGGCACTCCCACAGCACCAGCACGCGGTATCCGGCGGCCTCCAGCGCGGCCTTGTTGCGGGCGTCGCGCTCGGCGTTCTGGGCGAACTTGGCCTCCCAATAGGCGCGGTTGGTCTTCGGGATCCTGCGGCGGCCGCACAGCGGGCAGCCGTGCCAGAAGCACCCGTGCACGAACACCGCCAACCTCGCCGGGCCGTACACCACGTCCGGCCGGCCTGGCAGCCTGGCGACGTTCTTGCGGTAGCCGCGCAGGCCCTCGGCCCACAGAGCCTTGCGCAGGGCCTGCTCCGGCCGCGTGTCCTTGGAGCGGTTCGAGACCATGCTGGCGTGCGTGGCCTCCGAGACCACCCACGTCTCGCGCAGCTTCAGAATCCCGTAAGCCTTCCTCTCCTCCGCCACCGGCCGGCCTCCGGGAGCCCTCCAGCCAGAGGGTCGTGTTGCAGTCAGCCCTCTGCGGAGGCCGGCTCGAGGTCCTGCTCGCGGACCAGCAGCACGAAGTGCGCGTTGAACGCCAGCTCCTCTTTGGTCAGCGTCTTCCTCTGCTCCTCGCCGATCGACGACAGGAACTTGTCCCGCATGCGCTGCACCGCCTTCGCGTGCACGTCCGCCGTGACCTCGCACAGGCGATCGGGATCGACCTTCAGGGCCACCTCCTCGGGCGAGTACACGGCCTGGACCGTGCCGATCAGGCCGGCCATGTGCTCGAAATACCGTCCAGTCTTTCTGTCGTCGGGGGTCGCCGGACGCGAGACCACGCGCACGCGGTCCCCTTCCTTCCAAGAGGGCATGAGGGCAGTGTACCCCCCGCCAAGGAGCCGCCGTCCCGGCCGTCCCCGGTCGGCGCGGGCTGTCCGCCCGGGGGCCATAATGACGGCTACCGCCATGATCCCAGCAGTCCGCAAGCCCTCCCCCGTGCGCCCCGGCGACCGCGTGCGCATCGTCTCCCCGGCCTCCCCGCTGGACGAGGCCACCGTTCGACAGGGCATGCGCCTTCTCGAAGAGCGCGGCTACCTCGTCGACCTGGGTCCCCACGCCCTGCTAAGCTCCGGCTACCTGGCCGGTCCCGACGAGGTCCGCGCGCGCGACCTGCAGGAGGCGTTCCTCGACCCGGAGATCAAGGCCGTGTTCTGCTCCCGCGGCGGATACGGCACCTCGCGCATCCTCCCGATGCTCGACCTGGACGCGATGGCCGCCTCGCGCACCCTGTTCCTTGGCTACTCGGACGTCACCGTCCTGCACCTCGCGCTCAACCGACGCGGCCTGCCGTCGGTCTACGCGCCGATGCCGATCACCCTCTCCAGCCCCAAGGAGCCGTGGGTCTACGAGTCGCTCTTCCGCGCCTTCGCCGGCGACACGCGGGTCCCCGATGAGGCGCCCAAGGCCGAGTGCGTGGTGCCCGGCGTCGCCGAGGGGATCGTCGTCGGCGGCACGCTGTGCCTGCTCACCGACGCCATCGCCACGCCCGAGGAGATGGACCTGGAGGGCAAGATCGTGATGATCGAGGACGTCGACGAGTACAACTACCGCGTCGATGCGATGCTCACCCACCTGCTCAACGCCGGCCGGATCCAGAAGGCCGCCGGCATCGTGGTCGGCGAGATGACCCGCAGCGACTCCAAGATCGAGCCCTCCATCGACGGCTGGAAGTGGAAGGACGTGGTGCGCGACCGCCTGGCGCCCCTCGGCATCCCGATGGTCTGGGACTATCCGTTCGGGCACAACCGCGCCATGCTCAGCGTCCCGATGGGCATCCGCGCCAGGCTGGACGCCGAGGCCGGCACCCTGGAGTATCTGGAGTCGTTGTGCGAGGACTGACCGCCCTGCTCGTTGGCTGTATAGCGATCGCTCTATGCCCCGCGCAGAGCTGGGAGAAGCTGCTCGCGCCCGGCCTGACCTACCGCATGGAGGTCCAGGCTGCGCCGCCGAGGGTGATCCACGCCCTGCGCTTCAGCCTCGGCACGCCGGTCGTCCGTGCCGAAGCCGAGCTGGCCCAGCAGAAGGTCTACGCCGACGACCCCGCCCAAGGCCGCGAGACCGTTTCCCAGCTCGCCCGGCGAACCGGAGCCCTGGCCGGCGTCAACGCCGACTTCTTCCCGTTCACGGGCGACGTGCTCGGCCTGATGGTCCGCAACGGCGAGCTGATCAGCGAGCCGGAACCCCGACGCGCGGTCTTCGGCTGGGGACCCTCCGATGCCGTGTTCGGCTACGGCCGTTGGACCGGAACGGTGCGACTGCCCGACGGCTCGACCGCCCCGCTCGCCGGACTGAACCGCGACTGCGCCGGCGGAGAGCTGGTCCTCAACTTCCCAGCGGCCGGCCTCGTCCGTAGCCCACAGGGCTCTATAGCGATCGTTCTGGACGCTACCGCGGAGCCCCAACCGACCGGCGCGCTGTCCGCAACGGTGCGCCAAGTGCGCACCGACGCTCCCCGTCTGCCGGTCGAGCCGGGCACGGCCGTCCTCATCGTGGCGGGCGCGGCCGCCCAACAGCTGGCTTCGGTCAAGCCGGGGGACGTCCTGACCTTCGAGTGGCGCACCGAGGGCTTCGACTGGGCCAAGGTCCGCCAGGCGGTCGGGGGCGGGCCGTGGCTGGTGCGCAGCGGCCAGCCCGCCGTCAACGCGCAGGCCGAGGGCTTCGCCCCCGGCTTCTCGGCCAACCGGCACCCCCGCACCGCCGTCGGCCGAACGCCCGAGGGAGACGTGTGGCTCGTCGCCATCGACGGCCGCCAGGCCATGAGCGTCGGCGCGACCCTCGAGGAGACCGCGCGCGTTCTGATCCGCCTGGGCTGCGTCGAGGGGATCAACCTGGATGGCGGAGGAAGCACGGTGCTCAGCCTGTTCGGGTTCGCGATGAACCGGCCCAGCGACGGCTCGGAGCGCGCCGTCTCGAACGCCGTGCTGTTCTACGGCCCCCGGCCACAGCCCGAGGACGGCGAACTCAGAATCCCGCTGGAGTCGATCCCGCCCGTCGGCGGGGAGCTGCGCCTGCGGCTCCTGCGCGAGGACGGCCAGCCGATCCCCAACGCCGAGGTGCTCTGGACCGCCGCCGGCGCGGCCTGGATCGACCAGGGCGGCACCCTGCGCGCCCTCCGCCCGGGCCCCGTGACCGTGCGCGCCTTCGCCCGAGGACGATGGACGGAGCGCACCTTCGAGGTCCCGGCTCCGAACGCCTCCGCCCGCTCGTCTGTACGTTCGCGGGTCGTGCGATGATCGTCGAGCTGACCGTGGAGAACCTGGCGGTGATCGAGCGCGCCACGCTGGCCCTCGGTCCTGGCTTCACCGTGCTCACCGGCGAGACCGGAGCCGGCAAGTCGCTGCTGGTGGACGCCCTGGAGCTGGCGCTCGGCGGGAGGGCCGACTCCGACCTTGTGCGCTCCGGCGCGGGCCGGGCGGCGGTCTCCGCGGTGTTCGACCTCTCCTCCCGCCCGGACCTCGTCCGCCTCTGCGAGGAGCTCGGCTACCCGGCCGAGGACGGTTGCCTCTACATCCAGCGCGACGTGCTGGCCGAGGGGCGCTCCACCGCGCGCATCGGTGGGCGCCTGGCGCCCATCTCGGTTCTCCGCCGGATCGGACGCGAGCTGGTGGACCTCCACGGGCAGCACGACCACCAGAGCCTCCTGGACCCGGAGGCCCACGGCGCCCTGCTGGACGCCTTCGCCGGCGATCCCGCCTCCCAAGCCCTCGCCGAGGTGCGCGAGGCCTGGGAGGCCGCCGAGGCCCTGCGCCGCAAGCTCGCCGCCGTCCGCCAAAGCCAGAGGGACCGAGACCGGCGAGCCGACATGCTCCGCTTCCAGATCGGCGAGATCGAGGCCGTGGCCCCCAAGCCGGGAGAGATGGAGGAGCTGACGGCCCGCTTCGAGCGCCTCCGCCACGCGGAACGCCTGCGCGAGGCCGTGGCCCGCGCCCTGGACCTGATGACCGAGGGCGAGGCCCCGGCGCGCGACCAGCTCGGCGAGGCCCTGCGCCAGGCCGAATCCGCGGCCCGCCTCGATTCTGGCGCCGCCGAGGCCGCCGAGGCCGTGCGCTCCGCGCTCGCGTGGACCGACGAGGCCGCGGCCGCCCTCCGCGCCTACCTCGACTCGATCGAGATGGAGCCCGGCGAGCTGGAGAGCCTGGCGGACCGCATCGACGCCCTGAAGAGGCTCCGGCGCAAGTACGGCGACGACGAGACCGCCGTCCTGGAGTTCCTCGCCCAGGCCCGGCGCGAGCTGGAGGACCTGGAGAACGCCCAAGCCGCCGAGGGCACGCTGGAGGCCGATCTCGAACAGGCCCGAATCCGCCTCCAAGACGCCTGCGCCCGCCTGACCGCGATCCGCGCCGAGGCCGCCGAGCGGTTCGCCGCGGGAGTCACGCGGGAACTGCGCGAGCTCGCGATGGCCAAGGCCGAGTTCCGCGTAGCGCTGCATGCCTGCGAGCCCGGTCCAGAGGGTGCCGAGCGCGTTGAGTTCCTCTTCTCCGCCAACCTCGGCGAGCCGTGCCGCCCGCTCGCCAAGATCGCCAGCGGCGGCGAGATCTCCCGCACCATGCTCGCGATCAAGACCGTCGGCGGGCACGCCAAAGGCGTTCCCACGCTGGTGTTCGACGAGGTGGACGCGGGCCTCGGCGGCCGAACAGCGGCCATCGTGGCGCGCAAGCTGGCGGAGCTCGCCGGCGGCCGCCAGGTCATCGTGATCAGCCACCTCCCGCAGATCGCCAGCAAGGCCGCCCGCCACCTCCACGTCGCCAAGGAAGAGGCGGGCGGAAGGGTGCGCACCGCCGTGCTCGAGCTGGCGGGCGAGGACCGCGTGCGCGAGATCGCCAGGATGCTCGCGGGCGAGGAGCTCGCGGGCAGCGCCCTCGCCAACGCGCGCGATCTGCTCGGAGCCAACGGGTAGAGTGCGCCCGTGGACGACCGAATCCGCTCGATGCTCTTCCAGCGGCCATCCTCCATCCCCGTCTCCGTCGGGATCCTGCCCGCGGCGTGGCGGAAGCACCGCGAGGCCCTGGACGACCTGGTGAGCGAGTTCCCCGGCTTGTTCGGCTCGAACGCCAACCCCCGCGACTACGACGCCGTCTACGGCACCTACGTCGAAGGCCGCCACGTGGACGTCTGGGGCTGCGTGTGGGAGAACATCCACACCGGCCGAGAGGCCATCGTGACGGGCCACCCCTATCCCACGCGCGAGTCCGTGCGCTCCATCCGGCCGCCGGAAAAGGACGCCGGCTTCCCGCATGGGTTCATGTTCCTGCGCATCACCGACCTGCGCGGCTTCGAGGAGGCCATGGTCGACTTCGCCGAGGAGCCCCCCGAGCTCCGGCTGCTCATCGACACCGTCCTCGAGTACAACCTGCGCCAAGCGGACCTCCTGCTGCGGCAGCTCGGCGAGCCGCAGATCGTGTACTTCGGCGACGACCTGGGCATGCAGACCAGCCTGCCGATCAGCCCCGAGAAGTGGCGGAAGTGGCTCAAGCCGTGCTTCGCGGCGATCTACCGCAAGTTCCGCGACGCCGGCCACTGGGTCTACATGCACACGGACGGCCACATCCTCGAGATCATCCCCGACCTGATCGACTGCGGCGTGAACGTCGTCAACCCCCAGGTGCGCGCCAACGGCATCGACAACCTGGCGCGGATCGCCAAGGGCCGCGTGTGCATCGATCTGGACCTGGACCGCCAGATGTTCCCGTTCTGCACGCCCGACGACGTCGACGCGCACGTGCGCGAGGCGGTCGAGAAGCTCGGGTCGCCCGAGGGCGGCCTCTGGCTGAAGGCCGAGATCGGCGACGACGTGCCCCTGCCGATCTGCCGAGCGATCTTCGAGGCCTTGGAACGATATCGGTTCTTCTTCAGCTGAGTCAGCGCGGGGCGTCCGAGACGTCGATCTCGGGCGGGCCGTCGTACTTCGGCTCGGCCGTGGTCGGCTTCGCCGCGTTCGCGGCCTCCTCCTCGGCGTGGCGCTGCGCGAGCCTCGCGAGCATCTCGGCGCCGCTGCTGCCGAGCCGCGGGCCGACGACGTAGTACCCCAGCAGAAACAGGCCGGCGGGGATCACCAGCCACTTCACGGTGAGGTGCAGAAGGCCGCGGCGGCGCTTCGTGGTCACGCGGGCATTATGGCACCGCGCGACCCCGATCGGGCAGGATGCGAGCATGGCGGAGATCTTCGAGGACGTCTGGACGGCGGTCGTGGAGGCCGCGGAGGCCGGATCGTTCGACCCGGACGATCCCGGGGCGCGAGCGGCCTACCCGATGCCCTCGCTCCGGGCGACCGGCAGGCTCGAGGAGCGGCAGTTCCAGGTCGTCGTGCTCGCGAACGAATGGGTGGAGGCCAGAATCTGCCCGAGCCTGGGTGGCCGGCTGGTCTCGCTGTCGCTCCGCGGCGGCGGGGACCCCTTGGCCAAGGTGGGCCCGGTGCGGCTGCAGCCGGGAGGTCCCCGAGGGCTGACGCTGCCGCTGGGGCTCTGGTTCCAGGCCGGCGCGAGCGATCGTCTGACCGGCCTCGCACCCGTGGACGTCTCCGCCCGTGAGACCGACGGGGAGGCCTCGCTCGTCTGCTTCTGGCTCGTTCCGGGCGAGCCGCTGGCGATCCAAGTCCGCTGGACGCTCTCCGACGACGACGCCTGGCTGACCGCCGAAACCCGCGTGTGGAACCGGTCGCTGGAGCCGGCGCCCTGCGACCCCGTCTGGGTCCTGGGAGACGCATTCCAACCGCAGACCGGCGAACGCGGGACCGTTCTGTCGGGGTCCCGCGGGGCCTTGGCCTTGCGCTCCCCAGGCCTAGCCCTCGCGTGGCTCCAGGCCGAGCGGGCCATCGTGGGCCGCCGCTTCGACTCCATCCTGACTCTTCCACCGCGGGGCGTCGATCGCCACACCCTCCGGATCGCGCCGCTGGCCTCGCAGGCGCCGCTCGCTTTGGGACCCGCAGGGTGCGTGCGCTTGGGCGACGAAGGGCTCTTCCTACAAGCCTTCGCCCCTCTCTCGGGCACGCGCGTTCAGCTCGCGACCCGGTCCGGCGAAACCTTCCAGGCCGACATGGACCTGACCGGTCCGCTCCAAACGCGGATCCCGCCGGAGGCCCTTCCGCCCGGCACGGAGCGCGTCGCCTGGCTGGACCGGAAAGGCCTCCCGATCGCTCAGTGGCCGCCAGAGCCCGCGCACGAACGCCCGCTGCCGCCCGCGCCTTTCCCCGATCCGCGCTCCGCCAAGGCCCTCTCGGAAGGCGACCTGTGGCTCGCCGAGGCCGATCCCGCCTTCCGCCCTGCCGCCCGGATCCGCCTCGCCCGTCGGTGGCTCGGCCAGGACGACCGCCAGGCTGCCCGCGACAACCTGATGGACGCGCTGAACTGGAACGCCGAGGACGCGCTGGCCTGGTGGGAGTCCGCCGCGCTGGAGCGCCTCGCGGGCAACCTGGACGACAGGCCTCAGCTCGAGAACGCGCACTTCCTCTGCCCCTGCGACCCCCTGCTGCGAGCGGAGGCGTTCCTCTCCCAGCCCGCGCAGGAGGGGCACGGCCCGAACCCGCTCCTCAAGCCCTTCGCCAACGACCCGGAGAGCGCGGCGGAGGCCGCCGAGAGGCTGATCGAGGCCGAGCAGTGGGAGTCCGCGGCCAAGTTCCTCGACGCCGCGCTGGCTTGGTGCGACCACGGCAGGCTGAGGCTGCTGCTGGCATGGTGCCTGGCCTCGCGCACCCGCATGGCGCCGGAGGCAGCCCGCATCCTGCAGGGCGCGCGCGAGTGGGGCCCGCCTTTCCCCTGGAGGCCCATCGAACGCCGCGCCCTGGCCGAGCTGCTCGCGTCGTCGAATTTCATGGGAATCATGCAGACTTGCGTCCCGGAAGCCCTTCTCCGGGAACTTTCTCCGGCCCCGGAGGTGTAGCACTCTCATAGATTCCCGGCCTGAGGCCAAGACGAAGGGAACAAGGCAAGAGAGTAAACGCAGCTAGGGCGCGGAGGATGACCACCAAGGTTCCGCGCCCGCTTTTTTCAGCGTTCTCGAGCTCCGGGACGCCTTCCGGGCGTTGGGTACACTCTCCGATCCATGGCTAGCGTCGATCTGGACGCGATCCGGCACGCGCTCAGGCTGGCTCGCGAAAAGGGATTCCGGGAAGTGGAGCTCGAGGTCGGCGAAACTCGCTTCTCCGCCGGGCTCTCCTCCAAGTCGGCGCGTCCCCAGCCGCCCGCCTCCGCCCCGCAGGACGAGACGGTGACCGTCTGCGCGCCGATCGTGGGGTACCTCCAGAAAGTCCGACCCTCGCTGAAGATCGGCGGCAGGGTCCAGGAGGGCGAAGTGCTGGCCTGCATCACGGCCCTGGGGCTGGACACCGACGTTTCGGCGCCCTGCGACGGGGAGGTGGTCTCGGTGGAGGCCACCGAGGGAGAGGCCCTCGAGTACGGCCAACCCATCGCCGTCCTTCGCAAGAGGAGGCCCGATGCGTAGGCGCGGGGCCGTCCTCGCCTCGCTGCTGCTCGCGGCGGCGATCGTGCTGGTCACCGTCGTCGCCTACCTGCTTTGGCCCAAAAGCCAGACCGCCGCGGCAAGGCCGGACGGCCTGGCGCACACGACGCTCGGCGCGGCCCGCATGGCCGCCAAGGACACCGAGTGCCGCTCCAACCTCCAGCAGGCCAGGCAGGCTATGCAGCTCTACCTGGCCTCCAGCGACGAGCCGCCGGCGTCCCTCGAGGAGCTCAAGCTCCCGGCTGCGATGACCCGCTGTCCGGTCGGCGGCGAGCCGTACGTCCTGGATCCGAACGGCCCGACCGTCCGCTGCGTCCACCCTGGGCACGAGGGGTACTGATGTTCCGCAAGATTCTGGTCGCCAACCGGGGGGAGATCGCGTGCCGCGTCCTGCGCGCCTGCCGCGAGATGGGCATCCGCACCGTCGCCGTCTACAGCAAGGCGGACCGCGACAGCCTGCACCGGCTGATGGCCGACGAGGCCGTCTGCGTCGGCGAGGGACCCAACGGCGACAGCTATCTGAACCTCGGCAACGTGCTGATGGCGGTGCAGATCAGCGGCGCCGAGGCCGTCCACCCGGGCTACGGCTACTTCAGCGAGCGGGCGCACTTCGCCCAGGCCCTGCAGTCGATCGGCGCCAAGTTCATCGGCCCGCCGCCCTCGGCGATCGAGGCGATGGGCGACAAGGCCGCCGCGAAGCGGGCCGCCAAGGCCGCGGGTTGCCCGGTGGTCCCCGGCAGCGAGGACCCGATCCCGGACGAGGCCGCCGCGCTGCGCGTCGCGCACAAGATCGGCTACCCGGTGCTGCTGAAGGCCGTGGCCGGAGGAGGGGGGCGCGGCATCCGCAGGGTCGAGGACCCCAGCGAGCTGCCCGGGCTTTTCCGCATGGCCGCCGCGGAGGCCAAGGCGAGCTTCGGAAGCGGCGAGCTGCTCGTGGAGAAGTGCGTCGTGGCCCCGCGCCACGTCGAGGTCCAGATTCTGGCCGACGAGCACGGCAACGTGGTGCACCTCGGCGAGCGCGAGTGCTCCGTCCAGAACCTGCGCCACCAGAAGATTCTGGAGGAGGCGCCCTACGCCGCAATGACCGACCGCCTCCGCAGGCGCATGGGCGAGGCCGCCGTGGCCGTCGCCAAGGCTGTCGGCTACCAGAACGCCGGGACGGTCGAATTCCTGGTGGACCAGTCCGGCCACTTCTACTTCCTCGAGATGAACACGCGGCTGCAGGTGGAACACCCGGTCACCGAGGCCGTCACCGGGGTCGACGTCGTCCAGCAGATGATCCGCATCGCCGCCGGTGAGCCGCTCCCCTTCCGACAGCGGGACGTCCGCATCCACGGCCACGCGATCGAGGCGCGCATCACCGCCCAAGACCCTGAGCGGGACTTCGCCCCCTCGACCGGCCGCATCGAGCGCTGGATCCAGCCCGGCGGGCTCGGCGTCCGTGTGGACACCCACGTCTACGCCGGCTTCGAGGTGGCGCCCTACTACGACCCGATGATCGCCAAGCTGATCGTCTGGGGCGAGGATCGGCCCGCCGCCGTCCGCAGGCTCCGCGCCGCGCTCCACGACTTCCACGTGGACGGCATCGCTACCAACATCCCGTTCCTCCGCAAGCTGGTGGACCACCCTCACTACGAGGAGGGCACCGTCGATACGTCGTTCGTGGCCCGCTTCCTGGGGGAGATCGACGATGCGCGTTAGGTCGCGACGCCGAGCCCGGGAGGTGGCGATGCAGACGCTGTACGGCGTCGACGTGGGGCGCGTGCGCGCCGACTGGGCGATCGAGGACGGCATCCGCGAGGCGCAGCTGCCCCCGGACCTCGCCGACTACGCCCGGCGGCTGGTGGTCGGCGTCCAAACCCACCGCGAGGAGATCGACCGGCGCCTGTCCGAGCTCCTCGAGGATTGGTCGCTCGACCGGCTCTCGGCCGTGGACCGCGCCGTTCTGCGCATGGCCGCCTGCGAGATGCTCCACTTCCCGGGCATTCCGCCGCTGGTGACGATCGACGAGGCCATCGAGATCGCCAAGAAGTTCAGCACCGCCGAGAGCGGGCGCTTCGTCAACGGCGTCCTCGCCCGCCTGATGGAAACCTGCGACAAGGCGAACTGGGATCCCAGCCAGCTCGAAACGCCCCCCGAGGAGGAGGAACCCCCCGAGCCAGAGCCGCCCGTACCGGAGGAGGAGGAGGAACCGGAAGGCGCGGAAGAGCCCGAGCCGATCCCCGAGCCATCCTTCTGGCGCATCCGAGACGCCAAGGAGTCCGAGCAACCATGAGCGCACAGATCCTCGACGGCCTGGGCCTCGCCCGGCAGATCCGAACCGCCCTGCAGGAGCGAACCAAAGCCTTGCGCGAGGCCGGCGTCTCGCCCCGCCTGGAGGTGATCGTCGCGACCCAGGACCCCGCCAGCGTGGCCTACGTGCGGATGAAGCGCAAGTGGTGCGAGCTGGCCGGCCTGGAGAGCGGCGCGTTCGAGGTCGGGCCGGACACCACTCAGGCGCAGCTCCTCGACCAGATCCGCCGCCTGAACGACGACCCACGCGTGCACGGCGTGCTGATCCAGCACCCCCTGCCCAAGCACCTCGACGAACAGGAGGCCCTGCTCACCCTCGGCGCCGAGAAGGACGTGGACGGCATCACCCCGCAGTCGCTCGGGCGACTGGTTGCGGATCTGCCCGGCTTCCGTTGCGCCACTCCGCTGGGCATCATGACCCTGCTGGACCACTACGGCGTGACCCTTCAGGGCAAGCGGGCGCTGGTCATCGGCCGCAGCGTCATCCTCGGCAAGCCGATGGCCCTGATGCTGCTCCAGAAGCACGCCACGGTCACGATCGCGCACTCCAGGACGGAGAACCTGCCGGACCTGTGCCGCCAGGCCGACATCGTGGTGGCCGCCGTAGGCCGCGCCGAGATGGTCCGAGGCGACTGGATCAAGCCGGGAGCCGTGGTGGTCGACGCAGGCTACAACCGCGTCGAGGGTCGGGAAACGGACGTCGGAGACGTGCACTTCGAGTCCGCATCCCAGGTCGCCTCCCGGATCACCCCCGTGCCCGGCGGCGTGGGGCCGATGACCGTGGCCTCGCTGCTCGCCAACGCGGTGGAGGCGGCCGAGCGCGCCGCCCGGACCTGACCCCGCAATCCGACCGGCATCCCCGAACCCTCGAGCATGGAACCTCTCCCTAGGGGTCCTTCCTGATAGCGGCGCCGGACTCGGCTGAAGCTCCGGCGCCGAACTGCCGATAAGAGAAGCAGGCTCCGGAGTGGGGGACATGGACGGCAACGCGCCCGAATTCAACGCGATCCAGATTTCGTGCCTGAGCGAGATGGCCAACATCGGCGTCGGCCACGCGGCCACGGCGATCGCCCAGATGACCAACAAGCCGTTCCAGATGAGCGTGCCCACGGTGCGCTCGGTGGAGCTGGAGGCGATCCCCCTGATGGTGGGTGCCGTCGAGGAGCTGACCGTCGGGATCTACATGCCGGTGGACGGCGACGTCCCCGGCCACATGGCGTTCCTCTTCCCGTGGAGGAGCGCGCAGGCCTTCTGGCGGCTGCTCCTGGGCCAGGCGCCCGAATCTCCGGAGCAGATCGGCGAGCTGGAGGCCTCGGTGATGCTGGAGGTCGGCAACATCATGAACTCCAGCTTCCTGAACGCCATCAGCGAGATGTGCGGCCTGCCCATCCACGCCACGCCGCCCCTTCTCGCGATCGAGATGACGGCGGCGATCCTGCAGGCCATCGTGCTGGAGGCCACGACCACCGACAGCCACGCGCTGTCCATTGAGACCAAGGTGAGCTGCGAGGAGGAGCACGCCGAGGGCTACTTCCTGTTCATCCCGACCCTAGGCGGCCTCCAGCGCCTCTTCTCGTCGCTCGGATTGCCGGAGGTCGCTTGATGGTCGCGACCCAGCTGCCCGTCGGCATGGCCGAGATCCAGGTGGCGAAGGAGGGTCCCCTCTTCGTCTGCCTGGGTCTGGGCAGCTGCATCGGCCTGGCGGCCTACGACCCCGTCGCCAAGGTTGCGGGCATGGTGCACGTGATGCTCCCGGCCGCCTTCGCGGACAAGGCCGTGGACAAGCCCGGCAAGTTCGCCGACACCGGGGTGCCGCACCTGATCGAGCAGATGGCTCGCCTGGGAGCCTCCCGCAGCCGCATCCTGGTCGCGATGGCCGGGGGCGCCCAAGTGTTCAACTTCGGCTCCGACAGCGCCGGAAAGCTGGACATCGGAAGGCGCAACGCCGACGCCGTCGAGGCGCAGGTCCAAGCCCTGGGCCTCCGCTGCCTGGGCAAGGACGTCGGAGGCAACCAAGGCCGAACGATGACGTTCGACTCCGGCTCGGGCCTCGTCAAGGTCCGCACCGTGACCTCGATGGAGAGAGCCCTCTGCAACCTGAACGGAAGCTGAAGCCATGGCTGGAACCCTCACTCTGGAAGACATCGTCCGCAAGACCACCGACCTGCCGTCGATCCCGTCGGCGGCTCTGGCGGTGATCCGCGAGGCGGACCGGCCCGACGCCTCGGCCCAGAAGGTCGCCGAGTACATCGCGCAGGACCAATCCCTCGCCGCGCGCGTGCTGCGCCTGGCCAACAGCGCCTACTTCGGCCTGAGCCGCAAGATCCTCGATCACCGCGAGGCCGTCGTGGTGCTGGGCATGCGCAGCGTCCGCAACCTGGCCATGGTCGCCTCCACCTACCCGTGGATGATCCGACCGCTCAAGGGCTACAACCTCGGCCCGAAGCAGATGTGGACCCACTCCTTCGGCACCGCCGTCGGAGCGCAGCTGATCGCCGAGGAGACCGGCATGGCCGACCCCGATGCCGCCTTCACCGCCGGCCTGCTGCACAACATCGGCAAGGTCGCCCTGAGCATCTGGCTGGAGAACAAGCTCCCCGCGATGATGGCCATGGCCGTCCGCGACGACCTCACGTTCGACCAGGTCGAGCGGAAGCTCCTCGGGTTCGACCACGCCGAGGTCGGGGCCTATCTGGCCGAGGAGTGGAACCTGCCCGAGCCCTTGGTGCTCGCCATCCGCTACCACCACCACCCGGACGAGTGCGTCCCGCCCGAGCCGATCGTCGACTGCGTGCACTTCGGCGACTACCTCACGATGAGCATGGGCTTCGGCCTGGGCGGCGACGGCCTCCGCTACGAGTTTTCCACCAAGGCCCTCCATCGCCTCACGATCGACCCGGAGGCCACCGACCGCCTCGTCGCCGCCTTCGTCGCCTCCTACGAGGAGTACGAGAAGCTCTTCCAAGACTTGGACCAGGCAGCATGAGCATCCGCGTTCTCATCGTCGACGACTCCGCCCTGATGCGCCGGCTGATCGGCGACATCCTGCGGTCCGACCCCGCCATCGAGGTGGTCGGCACCGCCTCGGACGGCATGCAGGGCGTCGCCATGACCGAACGCCTCAAGCCGGACGTCGTCACCATGGACGTCCAGATGCCGGGAGGCGGCGGTCTGACGGCCTTGGCCGAGATCATGCGCCGGTGCCCCACCAAGGTGGTGATGGTCTCCACCCTCACCACCAAGGGCGCCGCGGCCACCCTGGAGGCCCTCGAGCTGGGCGCGTTCGACTTCGTCGCCAAGCCGTCCGGAACGATCCTCAGCCTCGACTCGATCCGAGAGGAGCTGCTCGCCAAGGTGAAGGCCGCGGCGGGCTCCAGGCTGCAGGCGCCACGGCCGACCGCCGTAGTCCGAGCCCCCGCACCGGTCCGGGCGACCGACCGCGTCGTGCTGGTGGCCAGCTCCACAGGCGGTCCCCGCGCCCTGACGGTGCTGTTCGAGTCCCTGCCGAAGAACCTCGGAGCCCCGATGCTGGTGGTGCAGCACATGCCGGCCGGCTTCACCAAGAGCCTGGCCGAGAGGCTCACCGCCTTGCGGACCGTGCCCTGCTTCGAGGCCTCCGACGGCAAGCCTCTGGAGCCCGGCGTGGCCTGGCTGGCCCCCGGAGGCCGTCACATGGTCCTCGGGCCCGACGGCAGCATCCGGCTGACCGACGACCCGCCCGTGCAAGGAGTGCGCCCCGCAGCCGATCCGTTGTTCCTTTCCGCCGCGAAGCTCCTGGGTTCCCGCTGCTTGGCCGTTGTGCTCACCGGCATGGGCCGCGACGGGGCCGACGGCGCGCTGGCGATCCGGAAGGCCGGGGGCACCGTGCTGGCCGAGAGCGAGTCGACTGCGACGGTGTACGGCATGCCCAAGGCCGCCACGGCGATCGGTGCCACGCACGCCGAGTACCCGATCCAGGAGATGGGCCAGGCGATCGTGGCGAACATGCAGAGGAGGATCGCCCATGCATCCTAGCAACGAGCAGTGGCTCGCGTTCTTCAACGCCTTCAAGCGCCGCACGGGCCTGGACCTGAACTACTACAAGCAGGACCAGCTCCGGCGCCGCATCCTGAGCATGATGGAGTCGCGCGGGGCCAAGACCCTCGACGAGTTCTGGACAAAGCTCGCCTCGTCGGACAAGGACCTGCGCTGGTTCCAGGACAAGCTCGCCATCAACGTCTCCGAGCTGTTCCGCAACCCGGAGAAGTGGGTCGAGCTGCGCGAGCGGGTTCTCCCCGACCTGCTGGCCCGTTCGCGCACCCTGAAGTGCTGGAGCGCGGGCTGCAGCTACGGCGCCGAGGCCTACAGCCTGGCCATCACGCTCGACCGGTGGTTCCCAGGCTCGCACCGCATCCTGGGCACCGACATCGACCAGGCCGCCCTGGCCCAGGCCAACAAGGGGATCTTCAACGACAACGACATCCGAGGCGTGCCGGACGACCTCCGCAGGCGCTACTTCCTGCAGACCCCCGAGGGATGGGTCGCCGACTCCGGCCTCAGGCGGTACCTGACCTTCCGAACCGGAGACCTGCTGGCGGACCGGTTCGACTCCGGCTACGACCTGATCCTCTGCCGCAACGTCGTGATCTACTTCAACGACGAGGCCAAGGACCAGCTCTACCGGAAGTTCTTCCAGGCGCTCAAGCCCGGCGGAGTGCTGTTCGTGGGCAGCACCGAGCGCATCTTCAACAGCCAGACCATCGGATTCGAATGCACGATGCCCTTCTTCTATCGCAAACCTGTGGGAGACCTTGCATGGCCAAACGCATCCTGATCACCGACGACGCGCTCTTCATGCGCGTGACTCTGAAGAACATCCTGACCCAGAACGGCTACGAGGTCGCGGGGGAGGCCGCCAACGGAGCCGAGGCCGTCGAGCTGTACAAGCAGCTCAAGCCGGACCTCGTGACCATGGACATCACGATGCCCGAGATGGACGGCATCGCCGCCCTCAAGGAGATCCGGGCCCTCGACCCCGACGCCAAGGTGGTGATGTGCACCGCGATGGGCCAGAAGAACATGGTCGTGGAGGCCATCCAGGCCGGAGCGAAGGACTTCATCGTGAAGCCGTTCCAGCCCGACCGCGTCGTCGAGGCGCTCCAGAAGCTGCTCGCCGCCTGATGCGGCTCGGAGGAACCATGAAGGTGGAATACGTCGGGCCGTTCGCCGAGGCGGCGGTCAGCGTGATGAAGATGGTGCTGGGAGCCACCCCGGAGAGGGGCCAGCTCAGCGCGCGCCCGCAGATCTTCACCACGCAGCAGATCAACATCGTCTGCGGCATCACGGGCTTGGTCGAGGGGCTCGTGATCTACGGGATGTCGATGGTGACGGCCGACCGCATCGCCTCGAGGATGATCGGCGCACCGGTGGTCACCTTCGACGGCCTGGCGGCCAGCGCGATCGCGGAGCTGGGCAACATGATCAGCGGCAACAGCCTGGCGCTCCTTGCGTCCAAGGGCTTCAACTGCGACATCACCCCTCCCACGATCATCCGCGGCACGAACGTCAAGATCACAACGCTCGACATCCCCGCGCTCGTCATCCCGCTGGAGATTCCCGAGATCGGCGAGTTCGAGATCAACGTCAGCCTGCAGGAGCGACGGCGCGTCGCCCAGTCCGTCGCCTGAGAATCTCAGGCGACGGCCACGTCGAGCGTCTCGCCATCGCAAACCAGGCACTCCACAAAGGTCGCCGGCGATCCGTAGCGGTCATAAACCCGCTGCGGACTCGCCGGCGCAGGCCTGCCTGCCACCAGGCACCGGGAGTGGAGGCCCCGGAACCCTGCGCGCCAGATCAGCGGCCCTCCCGTGCGGTTGGTCAGAACCGTCCGGCGCCGACCCTCCTGTCGCACGTCCAGCCAGCCTCCCAGAGCCGCCAAGCCCTCGCAGGCTAGCCAGGTCTCCTCGTCCGGCAGGCCGCTGAGCGTTTCGCAACCGTGGAGCGGAGCCAACGGACGCACCCCGAGAGCCCCCTCTGCCAGCGTCCCCACCAGGCAGAACGGAACCTCCGGGTAGTCGCGCCGATCCAGCTTCGGGTCGGCCAGCGCCCGCAGCTCTCGGTACGCTCGCTCCACCAGGCCGTACCGATAGAGCATCTCCGGCAGATAGGTCCGGGCTTCCACGTTGTGCGGCTCCGGAAGCGAGCGGTCGATCATCTCCCGGGTCGGCACCAAGCCCTCTGGGAACCTCTCGTACCAGAACACCTCGGGGTTGATCGGGCGGCCGTCGCGGTCCACGGCCGTGTGGAACCACCCTTCCTCCGGCATCCACCATCGGTGCTCGTAGTCCGCGCGCAGGGTTGCGGCCCTCGTTTCCCACCCCGACGCGACCGCCGCCTGGCCCTTGGCCCGGTGCAGGGCCGCCAAGGCGAGGCAGGCCGCGTGCATCTCCGTCAGGACGTCGAACCCCGTTCCCTCGAACCCCTGGGCGTGCTCGGTGTACGTCGGGATTCCCCGGTAGTGCGGACCCCGCGGACCCTCCGGCAGGCCGTCCCCGTTCTGGTCCCACAGTTCCAGGAACTCTCCGAAGCAGACGTCGAAGAACTGGGCCAGCGTCGGGTCGCGCAGGATCGCCGCGTCGCCCGACCAGCGGTAGGCGCGCCAGCAGGCGTCAATCACGTCGTACGCGGCGGGAAGGTTGTACCAAAAGTCGCCGTCGTCGCGGTAATCGACGGGCGCCGGGCGATCCAGGCGGTCGATCTCCCAGTACGGGCACCAGTCCCTACCCGGCGCGACGGACGCCGCGAACTTCCCGAACATGTTGTGCAGGTGCCGGTGCAGACCCAGCGCCTCCGCCCCGGTGGTCATGTGCGCAGTGTCCCGCATGCAGAACGCCTCGCGACCCGGAAGCGCGGCCTCGAACCACGGACCGACGGGGTCGCCCTCGTCGTGGGCGTACGACAGCGCCTTGGCCACCGCCCACCGGGCGCCCTCCCGAAGAACAGCGTCCGAACCGTCGAACCCCAGCGTCATGGCCACAGGTTACCATCGGCCCGACGCCACCAAGCCGAAGGCCCGCCCCGAACGGGCGGGCCTCCCAAGCAGGGCCCCTCAGGCCCAGGTCGCAAACCTCAGGCTCGCCGGCGGCGCCGTGCGAGCAGAGCGAGACCGGCGGCCAAGCCGGCGATCGTCGCAGGCTCGGGAACCGGCTCCGCCTTGGTGAACTCAACGCGAAAACCGGTGGTGGACGGCGTGGAGTTCTGCACCACCACCTCGAGGAAGTTCATCTGGCCCAAGACCCAGCCCTTGTCAATCTTGAAGTTCGTCCAATCCTGCGCCGAGGTGGAATGCGCCCACGACGTCGTGCGGTCCCCGTTCAGGTAGACGTCCGCGACGTCGTCCGACAGAATCCGGCCCTCCAGGTAGCCCACCGTCGACATCCCGGTCATGTCGATCTCGATCTTGTACACGTAGGTGCCCGCGGCGGCTGACACGGCCACTCCGTTCGAGCGTCCCGGCCCGATCCAGCGCGACGTCGCCGAGGTCGGCAGCCAGCCGGCGACCGCCCCGACCACACGCGGCAGGTTCGGCTCCGACGACGGCTGGCTCACGGTGATCCAGTCCGGATCGAACGAGCCGCCCGGAATCCAAGCGCCGCCGGAGATGCCTGTGTTGCCCTCGCCAGGGAGCTGCAGAAAACCGATCGCCTGGGCACCGGCGGCAAAGGCCCCCAACCCAACCAGCACGCCCAGAGCCTTTCGCATGATGCCATCCCCACGGAGCAAGGCCTCGCCGCCACGCTCCAACTGACACTCTCAGTGTAACACGTCTTCCGCGAAACCCGGCGTGCCAATGTTCCCGAAAGCCCGGCGAATTGGCAATTTTGCTGGGTCCAACCGCCCGGCTGCGCTCCCGCCCTCCGTTCCGGCGAGTCGGGTACCTTGCACAGCGTGATGCCCGGACCGACCCCCCCGGACGAGCCGCGGTTCGATCTCTCGCTCGACCCCATCCAGCCACGAAACCGAGTGGGCTGGTACCTGGTGATCGCGATCTCCGCGTTCATGGTGGCCGTGCAGCTCGCCACCTACCTCCAGAGGCCGACCAAGGAGAGGTTCCGCAGAGCCGAGGCCGAGATGGTGCTCCGCATGGTGGCCGTCCAGCAGGCGCTCCTGGCCTCCGCGGGGCCACAGGGCAAGACCGCGTCCGGTCCCCTGCCGCCCACGCTCCGACCGGAGCTGGAGACGCTCCGCGACCGGGCGCTCCGGTTCGCCGAGAAGGACCCGGAGGCCTCCCGCGTGTACGCCATCGTGAGTCGCGAGCTGGGACAGCCCATCGCCCCCAAGCTGCTCCGCCCGTTGGCCGAGTCGAAGGACGAGCGGATGCGCCTCCTCGCCGCGTTCTACGCTGGCACGGCTGGCATGGAGCCCTCGGAGCTCGCCCGCAGAGTCGACGACGGCACCATCCTCGGTCGCTACGCCGCGACGCAGGTGCGGGAGAGCGCAGGCAAGGCGACCGGACCCGACCGCGGCCTGTTGCCTCCCTCGCAGCTCGCCGCGTGGATCGCCATCGCACTGGGGGCGGTCGGCGTCCTCCTGCTCAGCGTCCTGCTCTGGGTCGCCTACCTGGTGGCCCGCTCCCGCGGCGCGCTCCGGCCGCTGGGCCCGCCTCTCCGGGCCGAGAACGCCGCGCTGTCCGACCACCTCGCGCTGCGCGCGGGCCTGATGTTCGTGGCGTTCCTCGTCCTCGACGCGCTCTTCTCCCTCTCCAAGGGCGACGGGATGGGGCTCGAGGCGTACCTGCGCGGGCTCCTCCTCATCGGGGCGGCGGTGGCCGCGGCCTCGGTGCCGATCCAGGGACGCCGGCTCGGGCTGGGAGCCATCGGCGTGGGCTGGCGGCGCCTGGGCCGCCACATCCTCTGGGGCCTCGCGGCCGCCGTGGCCAACGTCCCGGTCCTCATCGCCGCGATGATCCTCGGTCTGGCCCTGTTCCCGAACCTCCCGACCCCGGAACACCCCATCACCGACGAGATCGCCAAGGGCGGGTGGGCGGTCGCCGGCGCGGTGCTGTTCCTTGGCGCCGTTGTGGCACCGATCGTCGAGGAGATCTGGTTCCGGGGACTGCTGCTCCCGGCGATGGTCCGTTCGATGGGGGGTGTGTTCGGCGGCGTGTTCTTCTCCAGCCTTCTTTTCGCGATGGTGCACCCGACGGGGGTGCCCGCTTGGCCCGCGCTGGCCGCGATCGGCGCCATGGCCGCACTCCTGACGTTCCAGACCCGCAGCCTGGTGCCGTCGATCGTGATGCACGCCGTCCACAACGGCACGCTGCTGCTTTTGAACTTCCTGCTGTTCGGCAGCTAGACCAGCGAGGCGAAGCCGGTCTTGCCCAGCAGGCGCTTCATGTGCCGGAGCTGAGCCACCATCGCCTTCTCGCCGGGCCCTCCGAGCGACTCCCGCGCCAGCGCGGCGCGCTTGGCTCCCAGGCGCTCCAGCGCCTCCGCCGGAAGCTCGGGGTCTAGCTCGGCGAGCCGAGCCGCCGTGAGCCGATCCAGGCGCCAGCCCCTCTCCTCGCACCGGCGGACCAGTCGGCCCACGCGCTCGTGAGCCTCGCGGAACGGCATTCCGAGGGTGGAGACGAGAAAGTCGGCCAGGTCCGTCGCGGTGCTGGCACGGTCGCCGGCGTCGCGGGCCATCTTGGCCGTGTTCCAGCTTGCCGACGAGAGCATCATCCGGCACAGCTCCAGCGCCTCCCGCACCAGCCTCATCGATTCGAACAGCGGGGGCTTGTCGTCCTGCGTGTCCCGGTTGTAGCCCAGCGGCAGCCCCTTCAGGGTCGCCGCTACCGTCGTCCAGTTGCCGATCGCCCGCGCCGCCCGGCCGCGGATCAGCTCCGCCATGTCCGTGTTGCGCTTCTGGGGCATGATGCTGGACCCGGTCGTCACCTCGTCCCCGAGCCGCAGCAGGTCGAACTCGGCGCCGGACCAGAGCACCAGCTCCTGGCACAGGCGGCTCAGGTCGATCAGCGTGCAGGCGGCGGCGTGCAGCGCGTCCAGCACGAACGAGCGATCGGAGGTGGCGTCCAGCGCGTTCGGAATCGGCGCGTCGAACCCCAGCTCCCGGGCGGTCGCCTCGCGGTCGATGGGGAACGTGGTCCCGGCGAGCGCCGCGGCGCCCAACGGGCAGAGGTTCGTCGCGTCGCGCACCCGCTCGAACCTCCACCCGTCGCGCTGCAGCGCCCAGAAGTGCGCCGCAAGGTGGAAGCCCAAGGTCACCGGCTGCGCGGGCTGCTGGTGCGTCCAGCCGCGCATCACCTGCCGCCGCTGGGCGGTGGCGTGCTCGAACAGCACGTTCTGCAGGCCCTTGATCCCGGTGAGGACACGCCCGATCTCCGACCTCAGCCACAGGCGGGTGTCCGTCGCGACCTGGTCGTTGCGGCTGCGCGCCGTGTGCAGCTTGCCCGCAACCGGGCCGATGATCTCGCCCAGCCTGGCCTCGACCGCCGTGTGGATGTCCTCCACGTCCTTGGGCAGGGACTCCGGCCCTTCCTCGAGGATCCGCTCCAGCCCCCGCACCAGCTGGTCGGCCTCCTCAGGCGCGATCACGCCCGTCTGGCCGAGCATCCGGGCGTGGGCGATCGAGCCGAGCACGTCCTCGCGCCAGAAGGTCAGGTCCGACTCGATGGACTGGCCGAAGCGCTCCACGGCCTCCGCGGCCGACCCTTCGAACGCGCCTCCCCACAGCTTGCGCATGGGTAGAGGATACCGGACCTCCCCAAGGCCGGGGCCCGCCGGCGCCGCCGGCGGGCCCCGCTCCCCGGTCTCATCCGGACGTCACTTCGCGTGGTGAGCGGGATCGGGCTTGAAGGTGAGGAACCAGTCCAGAACCCTCGCGCCGGCCTCCGGCTTCTCCACGCGCTGCTTGGCAAGGCCGCACGAGCCGGGCGGCGGGACGATCACGTCGTCGCCGGGCTGCCAGTTGGCCGGAGTGGCCACCTTGTGCGCGTCGCTGGTCTGCATGGCGATGAGCAGCCGCTTGATCTCCTCCATGTTCCGCCCGTTGCTGAGCGGATAGTAGAGGATCGCGCGCACGATGCCCGTCGGGTCGATGAGGAACACGGCCCGCACCGCCTGCGTGGTGCTCGCCGAGGGCTGCAGCATCCCGTACAGCTTCGACACCTCCATCGTGAGGTCGCTGATCACGGGGAACGTCACCTCGACGTTCTTCATGCCCTTGAACTCGATCTTCTCCTTGATCGTGCGGAGCCAGGCGATGTGGCTGTAGGTGCTGTCGATGGACAGGCCGAGCAGCTTGCAGTTCAGCTTCTCGAACTCCGGCTGCATGGCCGCGAACGTCATGAACTCGGTCGTGCACACCGGCGTGAAGTCGGCCGGGTGGCTGAAGAAGACGACCCACTTGCCACGGAAGTCGTCGGGAAACGTGATGGGGCCCTGCGTGGTCTCGGCCTTGAAGGCCGGGGCGGGCTCGCCGATGAGGGGCAGACGGTTCGTTCCTTCCTGCATGCGTGTTTCTCCTTTCCGCCGTGCTTGAACGGCGGACCCTCGAATCCAGTATGGCCCCAATCCTTCGACTGGGCCAACTTTAGATTCTGTCTAAAAAGAGCGGCCCGGTCGGCGGAAGGATTCGCCGTTCCCTCCGAGGATCCCCTCCCCGCGGACCGCGGGCCGAAACAAGGGCCGCGCCGGGCCGTCGTGCGAGCTCCCACCCGGCTGGCGCGCCTGCGCCCATCCGGCTCGCTCCCCAAGCGGGCTGCGACGCCCGCCGCTCTGGACTCGCAACGGGGCAGCACGCTGGGGAACTGGCGGCCGATCGCGCCTCTCATCGCCGCTGGCGTGCCTGCCGGCCCACGACCTCGCCCCTCGCCTGCGCACGGGCCCGAAACGACGAGGGGGGCGGGGCCAGACGGCCCCGCCCCCCTCTGCGCCGACCCACCGGCCGGACGAGGTCACTTCTCCTCGCGGAAGTCCGCGTCGATCACCTCGCCGTCGCTGGCCGCCGCGCCTTCCGTGGACGCCGAACCACCGTCCGCCCCCGCCGAGGCCGCGGCGCTGCGGTACATCTGCTCCGCCAGGCGGTGCGTCTCCTCCTCCAGCTGCTGGAACGCCGAGCGCATCTTGTCGCCGTCGTCCTCGGCCACGGCCTGTCGGACGGCGGCGATCTTCTCCTCCACGCGTCGGCGGTCGTCCTCAGGAATCTTGTCGCCCGCGTCGCGCAACGTCCTCTCCGTGCTGTAGCACAGCTGGTCGCAGCGGTTGCGCAGGTCCGCGTGCTCCTGGGCCTGCCGGTCGCGCTCCGCGTTCAGCTCGGCTTCGCGGATCATCCGGTCGATCTCGTCGCGCGTCAGGTTCCCGCTGCCGGTGATCGTGATGCTCTGCTTCTGCCGCGTGGCCTTGTCCTCGGCGCTCACGTGCAGGATGCCATTGGCGTCGATGTCGAAGGTCACCTCGATCTGCGGCACGCGCGCCGGAGCCGGCGGGATGCCCGACAGGTGGAACCGGCCCAAGCTCTTGTTGTCCTTGGCCAGCGGGCGCTCGCCCTGCAGCACGTGGATCTCCACCTCCGGCTGGTTGTCCACCGCCGTCGTGTAGATCCGGCTCTTCTTCGTCGGGATCGTCGTGTTCCGCTCGATCAGCTTGTCGAAGATGCCACCCTGCGTCTCCACTCCCAGCGACAGCGGCGTGACGTCCAGCAGCACGATGTCCTTCACCTCGCCGCCCAGCACGCCGGCCTGGATCGCCGCGCCGACCGCCACCACCTCGTCCGGGTTCACGCCCCGGTTCGGCTTCTTGCCGGTCAGCTTCTCGACCAGCTCCTGCACCTGCGGCATGCGCGTCGAACCGCCGACCAGGATCACCTCGTCGATGTCCGACGGCTTCAGCTTGGCGTCGTCCAAGGCGCGCTGGAACGGGCCCTTGATGCGCTCCATCAGGTCCGCCGTCAGCTCCTCGAACTTGGCGCGCGTCAGGTTGTAGTCCAGATGCCTCGGCTCTCCGTCCACCGCCGTGATGAACGGCAGGTTGATCGTGGTCGTCACCTGGCTGCTCAGCTCGCACTTCGCCTTCTCGGCGGCCTCGCGCAGACGCTGCAGCGCCGCCTTGTCCTTGCCCAGGTCCACGCCCTGGTCCTTCTTGAACTCCGCGATCAGCCACTCCACGATCTTGTTGTCGAAGTCGTCGCCTCCCAGGTGGCTGTCGCCGGCCGTGGACTTCACCTCGAACACGCCCTCGCCGACGTCCAGCACCGACACGTCGAACGTGCCGCCGCCCAGGTCGAACACGAGGATCGTCTCGTTGCGCTTCTTGTCCAGACCGTAGGCCAGGGCCGCCGCCGTCGGCTCGTTGATGATGCGCAGCACCTTCAGGCCCGCGATCTCGCCCGCGTTCTTGGTGGCCGTCCGCTGGCTGTCGTTGAAGTACGCCGGCACCGTGATGACCGCCTGGTCCACCGTCTCGCCCAGGTACGCCTCGGCGTCCGCCTTCAGCTTCTGGAGGATCATCGCGCTGATCTCCTCCGGCATGAAGGTCTTGCCCAGAGCCGGAACGTACGCCACGGCCATGCCGTTGCGGCCCTCCTGGATCTTGTAGCTGACCTTCTCCCCGCGGACCTCGTCGAGCTTGTGCCCCATCAGGCGCTTGATCGAGGAGATCGTGTTCTCCGGGTTCACCACAGCCTGCCGCTTGGCCGCCACGCCCACCAGGCGCTCGCCGTTCGACTTGAAGGCGACCACGCTCGGGCAAGTGCGCGAACCCTCGGCGGTGGGGATCACCACCGGCTCGCCGCCCTCCATCACCGCCACGACGCTGTTCGTCGTCCCCAGATCGATGCCTACCGTTCTACCCATCGTTCGCTCCTGCCAAAATCGCTCCTGTCGTTTGATTATGGCTATGGACGTAGAAGATTTGAGTCCATAGCACTCAATTCTAACGCATTCTACCCCGCGACGGTTCCCGGCGCGCAACCCCGGCGCGCCAAATCGCCGCCTGCCGGACGCCATCGGCCACAATGCGCCCGACATGGCCAATCCTCTCCGCTCCGAGGTCCTGGGCGCCGACGCCCCCGTTCCCCTTCTCGGCGGAGGCACGGTTCCGTACGCCAACCTCGACAACGCCGCCTCGACGCCGTGCCTGCGGCGGGTCTGGGAGCGGGTTTCCGAGTTCCTCCCTTGGTACAGCTCCGTGCACCGCGGCTCCGGCTACAAGTCGCGCCTCTCCACGATCGCCTACGACCGCGCCCGCGACGCCGCCGGCGAGTTCGTCGGTGCGCATCCGCAGGCCCACGTCGTCGTGTTCGTCAAGAACACCACCGAGGCCGTCAACAAGCTCGCCCACCGGCTCCGCCTCAAGCCGGGTTCCGTCGTGCTGACCACCGGCATGGAGCACCACTCCAACGACCTCCCCTGGAGGCACCGCTGTCCCACCGGCTTCCTGCCCGTGCGACCCGAGGACGGCACGCTGGACCTAGAGGCCGCCCGGAGCATGATCGCCGACCACGCCGGACGCCTGACCCTGGTCGCCGCGACCGGCGCGAGCAACGTCACCGGAAACCTCAACCCGATCCGAACCCTGGCGCGCTGGGCCCACGAGGCCGGCGCCTGGTTCCTGCTCGACGCCGCCCAGCTGGCGCCGCACCGCCCGATCGACATGCTGCGCCCCGACGACCCCGAGCGGATCGACTTCGTCGTCTACTCCGCCCACAAGATGTACGCGCCGTTCGGCACGGGCGTGCTGGTCGCCAGGCGCGACGCCCTGGACGAGGACCGCGGGCCCGACCAGCGCGGCGGCGGCACGGTGCGCGTCGTCACGCACGAGCAGGTCGGCTGGGCCGACACTCCCGAGGTCGACGAGGCCGGCAGCCCGAACGTCGTCGGCGCCGTCGCCCTCGCCGAGGCGATCGCCTTCTACCGGGAGGTCGGCTTCGGCGCGATCGAGGAGACCGAGAACCGCCTGGCCTCGCGCCTGTTGCGGGGCCTCCGCCGGATCCCTGGGATCGCCGTCTACGGCAAGAGCGACCCGGACGACTTCGAAACGCGCCTGGCGGTGGTCCCGTTCAACGTGGACGGCGTGCCCCACGCTCTGGTCGCCGCCGTCCTCGCCTACGAGCACGGCATCGGGGTGCGTACCGGTTGCTTCTGCGCCCACCCCTACGTCAAGACGCTCCTCCGGGTCGGCGGCGAGACCGAGCGCGAGATGGTGGCCGCTCTGATGGCCGACGACCGCAGCCGCCTTCCGGGGGCCGTGCGCGCCTCCTTCGGCTTCTACAACGAGGACGAAGAGGTCGAACGCCTGCTCGAGGCCGTGGCCAAGGTCGCACGCGGAGAGATCCACGGCGACTACCGGCTGGACGCCGCCGCGGGCGAGTACATCCCGGCCGACGGCGAGCCGGACTATTCGCAGAGCTTCGGCCTGGCCCGCCAACCCCGATGGGACCGCGTCCCGCCCTGCTAGGGACCGGGCGGGACCACGCGCACCGTCGCCGCGGTCGGTTGCACCTTGGCCCAGCCGGCGGCCCTCTGCAGCACCTTGGCTCCGCTCGCCTTCGAGGCCCCGAGCGGCATCCAGAACGCCTGCCCCGAGCCCAGCGGAGGCCGCACCTCGAACGGCTGGGACTCCTCCACGGCCGCCACCACGGCGGCGGGGTAGTCGGTCGGCTTCGTGGAGCCGGTCAGTCGCAGCGACCGGCCGAACGCCTTGCGCGGGAGCGTCGCGTCGGCCAGCAGGGCCACGCCCACGTAGGCGTCCAGCGCCGCAGGACCGCCGGCCGCGAGCACCGAGAGGCGCGGGCCGAACCGGGCCGTCTGCTCGGCAAGCGCGTCGCAGTATCTCCGAACCCAGGCGTCCAGAGCGGGCAGCTCCGCGCCCATCGCGTCCGCGGGCTTGAGCCGGCCGGCGCGCATCTCGTCCCTCAGCCACCGCAGATACAGCCGTTCGCCCAGAAAGCCGTTGCCCCAATCCTCGGGCTCGCGGAACCCGCCCACCGGCGGCAGCACGGCGTGCCCGTACTCGTGCGCGACCTCGCGCGCCATCTCCACCGGGTCCGTGAAGCTCGCCAGGTCGTAGATGTAGATCGTGTTCACCTTGCGCCGGCGGCCGCCCTCGGTGTCCTCGTCGAACCTCTGCTCTCCCCCGGCCTTGCCGCCCCAGGTCAGATACACGTCGACGATCCGGTTGTTGTACGCCTCGGCGTGCTCCAGGTTCAGCCGCTGGACGTTGAAGTCCCACAGGCGCATCAGCATCCGCGCCACCAGCGGCGCGCGGTCCCCCTCCGCCTTGCGCTCCTGCGAGAACACGCGGAACCGGAGCGCGTGCGCGCCGTTCGGCTGACGGCCGTAGGCGTTGACCACCCACTCGAACAGCCAGCCGTTCCGCGGCGAGGGCTTTGGCGGGTCCAGCTTCTCGTCCGGCACCGCCAGCAGGATGCGGCGCTCCTCCCCCGAGAAGCTCGGCAGCTCCGTCATCGTGCCGAACGACCCTGGCTGGGCCAGGACCGCCGCGCAGGCCATCGCGACCACCATCGCCGTCAGCTGCCCTCCGCCTCCAGGAAGCGCTCGGCGTCGATCGCGGCCATGCACCCCGTGCCCGCAGCCGTCACCGCCTGCCGATAGTGCTTGTCCGCCACGTCGCCCGCAGCGAACACCCCCGGCACGTTCGTTTTGGTGCTGTGCGGCTGAACGATCAGGTACCCGGTCTCGTCCATATCCAGCTGGCCCACGAACAGGTCGCTGTTCGGCTTGTGGCCGATGGCGATGAACACGCCGTCCACCGGCAGCTCCCAGGTCGAGCCGTCCACCGTGCTCTTGAGGCGCAGGCCCGTCACCTGCTTCGGCTCCATGGTCCCCAAGATCTCATCCACGACGGCGTTCCAAACCACCTCGACCTTCGGGTTGCTCAGCACCCGCTGCTGCATGATCTTGCTGGCGCGGAACTGGTCCCGCCGGTGGATCACGTACACCTTGCTCGCATGCCGGGTCAGGTAGTTGGCCTCCTCCATCGCCGTGTCGCCGCCGCCCACCACGGCCACTGCCTTGCCGCGGAAGAAGAAGCCGTCGCACGTCGCGCAGGCGCTCACGCCGTGCCCGCCGAACGTCTTCTCGGACTCCAGGCCGAGCCACTTGGCCGACGCCCCCGTCGCCACGATCAGCGTTCGGGCCAGCACCTCGCCCGAACCCGCCGTCTGCACGCGGAACGGGCGCCCGCTCAGGTCCACGCGCTCCACCTGGTCGAACACCACCTCGGCGCCGAACCGCTCCGCCTGCCGGCGGAAAACCTCCATCATCTCCGGACCCTGGATGCCGTTCTCGAACCCGGGGTAGTTCTCCACCTCCGTGGTGATCGTGAGCTGCCCGCCGGGCTGCATCCCCGTGAACAGCAGCGGCGAGAGGTTGGCGCGGCCGGCGTACAGCGCGGCGGTGTAGCCGGCCGGACCCGAACCGATGATGACCACGTTGCGGATGTTCGTCGTGTCTCCCATGAGTCTTTCCTAGCGGGGCAGATTACCTCCGGCGGGTTTCGACCCCCCGCCGGGATCCATCCGACCCCCGCTCAGCGTCTTTCCCTGAAGGAGAGATGGCACAAGACCGCACGGAAGACGCAACGATGCCCACCGAGCCGATCAGCGTGTACGCAGTGATCACGCTGATGGTCGACCAGCTCGCCGCCGTCGCCTGGCAGAAGCTCGGGCTCCAGCCGGACCCGATCACCGGCAAGCTCCACAAGGACCTCGCCGAGGCCAAGGTCGCCATCGACCTGGTAGCGCACCTCTCCTCGTTCATCGAGACCCGGCTCGACGACGAGGACCGCCGCCGCCTGCACGCCCTTGTGAGGGACCTGCGCCTCAATTTCGTGCAGAAGTCGCAGGAGGACTCGCGTTGAGCCGGCCGGCTTCCGCCGGGTTCGGCGCGGCCCTTGCCTCAGTGCGCCTGCGCGGCGTGGGCCGCGGCTTGGCGCTCGCTCTGGCCTCGCGCGACCCCGGGCCTCGCCCGCCGAGCCCAGAGGAGCGGCTTCGGATGCTCACCGAGTTCGAAGCCTGCCACGAGGAGCTGGTCGAGACCCTCTGCGACGCGGCGCGCTTCGGTTGCGGCCCGTCAGTCGAGGAGAGGTACCGGCTCGCCCGCTCGAGGGCGCTGGCCACCTACCCGCCCCTGAAGCCCCTTCTTGGCGCCTATCTCCCCGCCGAGCCGCCCGTCCGGCGCTTCGGAGCAGGCGCCGACGCCTTCGAGCGCCTGTTCCTCCCGTCCACCGTCGCCGAAGTGCTGGCAGGAGACGGCGGCACACTCATCGAAACCGTACAGCGGACGCGCGAGGCGCTCGCGGCCTACGCCCTGCATCTGCGCGCCCTGATGGGGAAACTGTGATGCGCATCGACTTCCTGCGTGCCGACTTCGACGCCCTCGCCGACTGCTGGTCCCGCTTCTTCCCCGCGCGGTACCGGGTGGACGCGGCCATGATCCGCAGGAACACCGTCGAGTCGCCCGTGTTCGACTGGGGCGCGTCGTTCATCGAGACCGGCCCGGAGGGAGTCTTGGGCTTCGTGGCCGTCAAGAGGTCCGCCAACCCGACGCTCTACGCGGGACCCGACCCGGATCAGGCGCACATCTCCGCGATCGCCTTCACCGACCCGCAGCTCGGAGTGGACCTCCTGGCCCAGTCCAAGCGCGTCCTGCGGGACCGGGGCGTGTACAAGGTCGTCTTCGGCCAGGACTCGAGGCACTTCTTCCCCGGATGCCCCGAGGACTTCCCGCTGCTCCGGTCGTTCCTCGAGGTCGAGGGGTTCCAAGAGCGCGGAACCGAGGTGGATCTCGAGCGCGACCTGGCGGACTACGAGCCGAAGCCCGGCACTCTGGAGGCGCTCGGCCGCGAGGGAGCCGAGGTCAGGCCCGTCCAGCCCGCGGAGGTCGACGCCTTGCACGCGTTCCTCCAGCGCGAGTTCCCGGGCCGCTGGACCCACGACGTGCTGCACAAGATCGCGCAGGAAGGCCGCTCCGACTTCGTGTACGCCCTGTGGACCGCGGACGGGGTGAACGGTTTCGCCCACACCCAGGACTGGACCCACCGCCTGCCCGTGTGCGGGGCCGTGTGGCACCTCGACCTGGGCCCGAACTGGGGTGCGCTGGGGCCGATCGGCGTCTCCAAGAACCTGAGGGGCCGCGGACTGGGCGACGCTCTGCTTTCGGCCTCGCTCGCGGGCCTGCGGGACCGCGGCGCGCGGCGAACGATCATCGATTGGACCACCCTCGAGCGGTACTACGGCGGCCACGGTTTCGCCGTGGCCCGGCGGTACCACACCCTCGGTCTGCTGCTCCAGCCCGTCTAGGGCGTCCGCTCCGTCGCATCAGCCGCGAGCCTCGGCCGGGCTTCATCGAAGCGCGGGCCCTGCGGCGCGGGACCGATCCCAAGACCGGTGTCGCTGCAGCGCCTGCTCTTCGGGCGCACCGCCCTCGGGCGAGAGCCGTCGCTCGCTTCGACCGTTCCTCAGCAGAACCTGCGGCGGTCCCGTTTCGCCTCTTCTGGAGCTCCGGAACAAAAACGTGAACGCGTTTTCGAAAACCTGTTGTAGAATGGGAGTGACGCTATGAAGCGTCCAGCCAACGGAGGATATCTCATGCGAAAAGCGTTCACCCTCATCGAGTTGCTCGTGGTCATCGCCATCATCGCGATCTTGGCCGCGATCCTGTTCCCCGTCTTCGCCCAGGCCAAGGTCTCCGCCAAGAAGGCTTCGGAGCTCTCCAACGTCAAGCAGCTGGGTCTGGCCGCGCTCATGTACGCTGGAGACTACGACGACGTCTTCGCGACGACGCACGTCTACGACTGGACCGGACCCGCCAACGACCGGTACTGGGTGCCGAAGCACCTGCCGTACGTGAAGAACCTCGGCATCTTCCGCTCGCCGCTCGACTCGGGCTACACCGCCGGCGACCAGTCCGGCTGGACCGGCCCGTGGATCTCGTGGGGAGCCAACGCGGTGTTCGGCGGCGGCGTCAACCCGGACAACGTCTCGCGCGGCATCTTCGCCCTGCGCAACGATGGATGGGCGGGGTTCACTTGGTTCACTCCGGGCAGCGGCACCGCGACCACCGCGGTGACCAACCCCGCCGCGACGGTCATGTTCGCCCCGAAGTACTCTGCCGACCAAGGTAGAAGGTGCGGCAACTGGAACTGGCTCGGTGGCAACTACGCGTTCTACTGGCCGACGAACATGTTCCTCTGGGTCCCGGACGGCAACAACGACTACTACCAGAACCAGTGCGCCGCCACGCCCAGCGGCCTGATGGCGACCACCGCCGCCTGGCCCTTCGGGCAGGACGGCTCGATGTCCGTCGTGAACAACAGCGCCAACATGGTCTTCGCGGACGGCCACGCCAAGGCCCTCAAGCCGGTGGCCACCAACCCCGACCCGCTGGCGCGCCCGTCGGACAACATGTGGGACGCCCTGCGCAACTGATCCGACTGGAGAGGATGGTTCAAGGATGAAGCGATTCCTGCTTCCCGCACTGGCGATCCTGGCGGCTCTCGCGGTGTTCGGTTGCTCCTCCGAGACGCAGCTCTCGAAGGACGAAGAGGCGAAGATCCGCGACTCGCTGGAGGCCGGCAAGGGCGAGTTCGACATCAACAAGGTTCCTCCCGAGATGCGCGAGAAGGTGCGGGGGATCATCGAATCCCAGAAGGGCGGGGGCCCGGCGGCTCCGCCGGCGCCCAAGTGACCCGGAAGGGAGCCGAGACGAGCGGGGACCCGGGCGGAAGCCCGGGTCCTTCATCTCTGAGCGAGCCTCCCTCTGCGGATCGGCCATAATAGGGCTTGGCGCGGAGTGGTGTCCGAGTGGTCTAAGGAGCGCGACTGGAAATCGCGTACTCGGCGAAAGCCGGGTCGTGGGTTCGAATCCCACCCGCTCCGCCATCCCTGTGCTCCATGATCCTCAACCCCACCCCCGACGAGACCGCGGAGCGAGACCGCATCCTCGACCAGATCCGCGAAAGCGTTCGATCGAACCGCAAGGTGCCGATGGCCCGACCCGGTGGCCCGGACCCCTTCTGCGGCTCCGTCGGCCCCTACGCCTATCGCTTCGAGGGTGAGGACGACCTGCTCCACCTGATGGTCTGGAGGCCGGACGAGCGGCCGTTCCCCGAGGCCGAGGCGCGCGCCCTCGCCGCGTGGGTGCTCCAAGGGGTGCCGCCCGGTGTGGTGTTCTACCGGCCCGGCGAGCAAACCCAGAGCTTCTTCCTGGCCCACGACGAGCTTCTCCCCTGATGCCGTTTCGGGGTATAAATCCTGCCGAGGGGCGTCGTACCCAAGTGGTTAAGGGAAGGGTCTGCAAAACCCTCATTCGGCGGTTCGAATCCGCCCGGCGCCTCCAGCCTCCCCCAGGCGCCGCAGCAGCCTGAGCGCGCCGGCCTTGCCCAACGCCGCGTTCCCGGCTGGACACCGCGGACTCAGCAGGCAGGCGGGGCAACCCTCCTCGCACGAGCAGCCGGCGAGCAGCTGCGTGGCCGCCGAGGCCCACGCGTCCCGCTGGTTGTACAGCTCCGTGGTCAGCCCCACCCCGCCCGGAATCTGGTCGAACACGAACAGCTCTGCCTGCAGGGTGTCCGGGAAGACGCTGTACCAAGAGCTTCCCAGGTCGGCGCGGTCGCACCCCGCCAGCAACGGGCCGACCGCCATCAGCGCGTGCTCCAATCCGTGCAGGGCGCCGACGGCCTCGGGCTCCTCCAAAGGCGGCATCTCCAGCCACAGGCCGATCGTGTCGTAGCTCGTCGGAGGCAGGTCCAGCTCCCTCTCGCCCTGAGCGCCGCGACCCTCGAAGGGATAGTAGCGGTAGCCCACGACCTGGTCCGTCACGCGCAACGCCCCGAAGCGGACCATCCACGGCCCCCAGGCCCCCGCGTCCGTCTCCGCGAGGATCTCGATCGACGTCTGGACCAGAGACTGCGTCATCAGGTTCGTGTCGCTGGGCTGGAGCCTCGCCACCCGTGCCGCCAGGTCCAGCCCGACGCACTCGTACGTGGCGTCCCGATGCAGGTAGACCGCGCCGGGGTGCGCCTGCCTCAGCGCCCGCCAAGACTCCATGGTGCCGATCGGCTGGCCGCCCACCAGCAGCACGAAGGTGTCGCCGCCCGTCCCCCGGATGTCGACCGACTGCGCCGGCGGCTCGTGCAGAGGGTAGAAGAAGCGCCCCGCCGAGAACCGCAGCGACCCCTCCTGCTCCAGGCCTTCGGCGACGCGGAGGCAACGCTCCGAGCGCTCCGCCAGCTCGGTCGGCGCAAGCGGCCGCTCGTGCGCCGCGCACAGCAGATGCCTTCCCAGAATCACCGGGTTCTCCGGGTTGAGGGCCACCGATTCGGACCGCGCCTCCAAGAGCCGCTCGGGCTCGCGGCACAGGAACTGGTCCAGCGCGTCTCCGTGCGCCACGAACAGCACCAGCCCGTCCCGGGCGCCGCGGCCTGCCCGCCCGGCCTGTTGCCAGAAGCTCGCCACGGACCCGGGATAGCCGTTCAGGATCACCGCGTCCAGGCCGCCGACGTCCACGCCCAGCTCCAGGGCGTTGGTCGACGACAGCCCCAGCACGTCACCCCGGAACAGCGCGCGCTCGATCTCCCGCCGCTCGGTGGGAGAGTAGCCCGCCCGGTACGACTCGAGCTTCGCCGGGTCGAGCAGGCCCGAGGACTCCGCGGCCCGGCGGGCCCGCCGCAGAACGATCTCCGCCGAGCTGCGCGCCCGCGAGAAGGCCAGAGTCCGGATTCCTGCGGACGCCAGAGAGGCCAGCAACCACGCCGTGGCCCAGTTCGGGCTGCCCTCCATCTCCGAGTCCACGATCGGCGGAGACCAGAACACGAACGTCCGCCTGCCCTTGGCCGAAGCGTCGTCCCACACGAGGGCCGCGTCCCGACCGGTCAGTAGCCGGAACGCCCGCAGCGGGTTGGCGATCGTTGCGCTGGCCGCCACGATCTGCGGATGGGAGCCGTACCACTCGCACAGCCGCAGCAAGCGCCACAGCACCGAGGCCACGTGCGAGCCGAACACGCCGCGGTACACGTGCATCTCGTCCAGCACCACCAGCCGGAGCGACTTCAGCACACGGCTCCACAGGTCGTGGTTCGGCAGAATCCCCACGTGCAGCATGTCGGGGTTCGTCAGGATCACGTGCGCGTTGCGCCGGATGGCGGACCGTTGCGCCGGGGGCGCGTCGCCGTCGTAGGTGGCGCACCGAACGCCCGGCGGAAGCATGGCCTCGAGCTTGCCCAGCTGGTCTTGGGCGAGCGCCTTGGTCGGGAACAACATCAGCACGCGCGCCGACGGCTCGGCCGCCAGCGCCTCCAGCGCGGGCACCTGATAGGCCAGCGACTTGCCACTGTTGGTCCCGGTGGCGAGCACCACGTCCCGCCCCGCCAGCGCCGCGTCGATCGCCTCCGCCTGGTGTCGGAAGAAACTGCGGATGCCCGCTTCCTCCAACGCCCGCCGCGTGGACTCCCGGAGCGGCGCCCGCAGCTCGGCGAAAGCCGGCTCTTGGGAGGCCAGCTCCACCACGCGCTGCGCCGGGCCCCCGAGGATGCCCCTCGCCCTCACGTCTTCGACGAACGCCTGCAGGCTCACGGCTGGTCCGCGGCGTCCTCCGCCTCGGATTCCTCCTCGCCGTCGGCGGGCTTGCGCCGGCTCGTCAGCCGGACGGCCCACACGCTGATCGCGAACAGGATCGTGAGCGGGATCGCCATCATCAACATGCTGAACGCGTCGTTGCTGGGCGTCACGATCGCCGAGAGGGTGAAGATCGCCACCGCCGCCTGGCGCCAATAGCGGATCAGAAGGCC
>Ga0308419_1000223_pt1 | contig 44679 bp, 43 predicted proteins | sample HotsprSampleMS50_FD_203674 | JGI IMG/M metagenome (GOLD analysis project Ga0308419, IMG submission 203674) | Hot spring phototrophic mat microbial communities from Mushroom Spring, Yellowstone National Park, Wyoming, United States - 20090730_MS50 ... | reverse complement strand
GTTCAAGCCGGCGAACGACATCGAGCGGATCCTGCTCAACCGGCAGCGGGCACGCACGGCGCCGCCGCCGCGCGTTCCCGGCCAGGCCGGATTCATTCTGGAGTGAGCGTCATGCGGCGATGGCGGAGCGGTCCTCTCTTGGCGGTGCTGCTGGTCGCCGGCTGCGCCGGTCTCTCGGATCCGTTCGAACGCCCTGGCACCTGGACGGTGCGGGGGGTGAACGAGTCGAACCTCAGGGCGATGATCGTGAACCCGGCCGATCTCGAGCGCGGCGAGGGCGACCCGCGCGGCCGGGCGCGTCAGGCTGCGGGCGCGATCGAACGGCTCGAGGACGACGCGGTGAAGCCTCTTCCGGAGGTGCGCACCTCGCCGGCTTTCGGGCGCGGCGCGTCGGGGGGCGGCGGTGCACAGAACTGAAAGCGCAGCCGCGGCGGAGGAGAACGAGACATCGGCCGGGCGGCCAGCCTCGCCCAACCGCCCCTTCGCCGTTGCCTACGCGGCCGATTCGGCATCGGAGGCCGCGCTCCGCGCTGGCCTGTCCGAACTCCCGAGCGGTATCGTGTTCCGTCGCGGCACGATCCAGGCGGCAATCCGCGACCTTTCGCGCAGCCCCACGCCGCAGGTGTTGATCGTCGACGTCTCCGGGGCGAGCGATCCCCTCGTCGCGCTCGATGATCTCGCCAATGTCTGCGAGCCGGATGTGTAGGTTCTTGTCACCGGCGATTGCACCGATGTGGGCTTCTACCGGGAGATCACCCGCAGCCTCGGCGTCGTCGAATATCTCTACAAGCCGCTGACGCGCGACGGCGTCGCCCGGCTCTTCCTTCCCGTGCTCAAGGGACGGCTTCCCGCAGGCGGCCAGCAGCCGGGCGGCCGCGTCATCACCGTCACGGCCGCCCATGGCGGAGCGGGTGCGACGACGGTTGCGACCAACCTCGCGATCCTGCTCGCGGAGATCTCGCGCGGCTATGTCGCGCTCGTCGATCTCAATCTCCAGGATGGCGCTGCCGCCCTTGCCCTCGGCGTTGCCCCAGGTGCGGGTCTGCGCGTCGCGCTCGAGGATCCCGCGCGTGTGGACGCGCTGTTCCTCGACCGCACGGCGGTGACAGTCAACGAGCGGCTTCGGCTGCTTGCGGCGGACGAGGCGCTCGAGGAAGCGCCCGAGCCGACGCTCGAGGGGGTCGCGCGGCTGATGACCCTGTTGCGGCGTCGATTCAATTACGTGGTCCTCGACATGCCCAACCCCGCCGGGCCGGCGCTGCGGTCGATCTACGCTCTCGCGCAAACCAGGCTGCTCGTGGTGACGCCCGATTTTCTGTCGCTGCGCGGTGCGAAGCGATTCCGCGGCATGCTGGCTGCGACGGCCGGCGACGACCGCGCGATCCCACTGCTCAACCATGCCGGAATGCCAGGCGCGCTGACGCCGGCGCTCATCGAGCAGGGGCTTGGCGAGAAGCCTGCGCTCTCGCTGCCACATCTGCCGAAGCCGCTGCTCGCTGCCGCCAATCTCGGTGTGGCGGCGGTGACGCGCAGCAAGGCCTTCCGCTTGGCCATGCTGGAGGTCACGCGGGAGGTGTCGGGGCAGCGCCTCGGGAAAGAGGAGTGGCTTGCGCGCCTGATGCGCCGATGAGCGGGTTCGGTCGCCGCAGCCCAGCATCTGGCTCCTCCGCCGTGCCCCTGCCGGCGGTGGACGGGGTAGCTCCGCAGGCCGAAGCGCCCGTCGCGAAGCCGCCGCGCGAGGCGCAGGGCCGCGATGTGGCGACGATGCGGCTGTGGTCGCTCGTGCTCGAGCAGGTCGATCCTGCGGTCGCTGCGGAGATGCCTGTCGCCGAGTTGCGCGACCAGCTCGAGCAGCTCATCCACCAACTCGCCGACACGCATCGGATCGAGCTCTCGGCGCGGGAGCAGGCCGCGCTCGCCCGCGACATCGCCGACGACATGGTGGGCCTTGGTCGGCTCGAGCCGCTGCTTGCGGACGAGAGTGTCACCGACATCATGGTCAACGGCCACGACAACATCTACGTGGAGCGGGCGGGGCGTCTCGAGCGCGTCACCGTCCGCTTCCGCGACGCCGCGCATGCCACCGCGGTGGCCCAGAAGATCGCCGCCGCCGTCGGACGCCGGGTCGACGAATCAAGCCCGATGGTCGATGCGCGCCTCGCCGACGGAAGCCGCGTCAACATCATCCTGCCGCCGCTTGCGCTCGACGGACCCTGCATCTCGATCCGCAAGTTCGCGCGCCGGCGGATCGACTTCGCGCGGATGGTGGAGCTCGGATCGCTCAACGCGCCGCTCGCGCGCCTGCTCGAGATCGCGGCGCGGTGCCGGCTGAACATCCTGATCTCGGGTGGCACCGGCTCTGGCGAGACGACGCTTCTGAACGCCATGAGCCGGATGATCGACCACGGTGAGCGGATCGTCACGATCGAGGACGCGGCTGAGCTGCAGCCGCAGTAGCCGCATGTCGTCCGGCTCGAGACCAGGCCGCCCAACCTCGAGGGCCGCGGCGAGATCACGCAGCGCGATCTCGTCCGCAACGCGCTTCGCATGCGGCCCGATCGGATCATCCTCGGCGAGGTGCGCGGCGCCGAGGCCTTCGACATGCTGCAGGCGATGAACACGGGCCATGACGGCTCGCTCGGCACGCTGCACGCGAACACCACCCGCGATGCGCTGACCCGCCTCGAGAACGTGGTTCAGATGGGCAATCTCGGCCTGCCTGTGAAGGCGATCCGCACTCAGATCGCCTCCGCCCTCGACCTGATCGTCCAGGTCGAGCGGATGCGCGACGGCGTGCGTCGAGTGGTTCAGCTGAGCGAGGTCAGGGGCCTCGAGGGGGACGTGATCACGATGAACGATCTCGTCACCTTCGAGTTCGACGGCGAGGACGCGCGCGGCCGGATCCAGGGCGTCTGGCGCGCCGCAAGCATCAAGCCGGGCTTCTCCGAAAGGCTTGCCTATTTCGGGCTCGAGCATGCGTGGTCGCAGGCGGTGGCCGCCTTCGGCGGAGGGTGAACATGCTCGGGCTGAGCCCTGCCGCCCTCGCACTCCTCCTGCTCTCCCTCGTGATCGTCCTGTCGCTCGCGCTTCTGATCATCGATGGGCGGCAGCGACGGATGGAGCGACGGCTCGCCGATGCGGCGCGCGCCGCACGCGGCGAGCCCCAGCAGCCGAAGCCTCAGCGCAGCATCCGGCTCGCCGAACGCCCGGGCGGCGGGCGGCTTGCCTGGCTCACGCGCTTGATCGCGCTCGATCTCGGCCGGCCGCAGGAGCATCCGGCGCCGTGGCCGATCGTGATCCTTGGTGCGCTGGCTGGGGGCGCACTCGCGTCCGTCTTCTTCGGCGTCCTGTTCGGTCCTGCCGCCGCCCTGCCGCTCGGCATCGCCGCGGCGGTGCTGCTTGCGCGCGCCGCGTTCTTGCGCGGAACCTCCCGCTATCGCGACCAGCTGTTCGTGCAGCTTCCGGATGCGCTCGGGATGGTGGTGCGGGCGCTCAAGGCCGGCATTCCGGTCAACGAGGCGATCCGGACGATCGCGCGCGAGAGCCCCGAGCCGACGCGGCGGGAGTTCGCCCAGGTCGCCGCGGAGCAGGCGATCGGCGTTCCTCTCGAGACGAGCCTGCTCGGCCTCTATCAGCGCACGAGCTTGCGCGAATACGGGTTCTTCGCGGTGACGATCGCGCTGCAGCAGCAAACCGGCGGCAGCCTGACCGAGACGCTCGACAATCTCGCCGACGTGGTGCGCAAGCGCGTGCAGATCGCGGCGCGCGGCCGTGCACTTGCTGGCCAAGCGCGCGCCTCGGCGACGATCCTCACCGCCATTCCCTTCGTCGCGCTCGCCGCGCTTGCGGTGCTGAACCCGCGCTACATCGCCTTCTACGTCACCCACGAGAAGGGTCCGTTCATCGCCGCGCTGGCGCTGGCGCTGCTCGGCACCGGCATCCTGGTGATGCAGCTGATGATCCGCAGGAGCCTCGCGCTTCGATGACCCGGCTTGCGGAGCTTGCCGACCCGATCGTCATCAGGGCGGTTCTCACGCTTGGCCTCGCCGTGGTCGCTCTCGTCGTGGCCGCTGCCTGGCTGTCCGCGAGGCATGGCATCGAGCGCAGGCTCTCGGGGAGGATCGCCGCTCTCGGCGCGGTGGGATCGGCCACGGCTGCGCGTCGAACCCGCCGCCCTGATGCGATCGCGGTGCTGGGGGCAATCGGGGAGGCGCTCGGGCGCACGGCGCTGATCTCGCCACGCGACCGGCGCGAGCTTGAACGCTCGGTCGCCGCCGCCGGGCTGAAGCCCGGCTCGGTCGTTCCGGTAGTGATCGGCCTTAAGCTCGTGCTGCTGGTCGCGGTGCCGACGGCGCTGTGGAGCGTCACCGTCCTGCGCGGCATTGCTGGCGTGCAGCAGATCGCGATCGTTGCGGTCGGGGTGATGGTCGGGCTTCTCGGGCCGAACTGGGTGCTCGGCTGGATGCATGCCCGCCACATCAGGCAGATCCGCACCGGTCTGCCCGACACGCTTGACCTGATGGTGATCTGTGCCGAGGCGGGGCTCGGGCTCGAGAGCATGGTGGAGCGCGTGGCGAGCGAGATGGCGCCCTCGAATGGCCCGATCGCGGCCGAGTTCGCCCTGCTCTCGAGCGAGCTTCGCCTTCTGTCGGACCGCCGCCAGGCGCTTCTCAACCTCGGCCAGCGCACGGACGTGGACGGTCTGCGCAGGCTTGCGACGACGCTTGCGCAGACCATCCAGTACGGCACGCCGCTCGGCCAGGCGCTTCGGACGCTCGCCTCCGAGATGCGGCAGGAGCGCCTGACGGCGTTCGAGGAGCGCGCGGCGAAGCTGCCCGCCCTGCTCGTCCTGCCGCTGACGCTGTTCATCCTGCCCTGCCTCGTGCTGCTGCTCGCCGGCCCGTCCTTCGTGCAGCTCTTCGGGTCGTTCAAGTCGTGAGGAGGCACCCGATGCGAAGCCTGATCCTCTGCCTCGCCGCCCTGCTGCTCGCCCCAGGCTGCAGCCTGCTCGGCGGCCGAGGCGGCGAAGGCCCGACCACCGCGAGCCGCCTCCGCCTTGCCGCGGTCGCCGAGGCGAACAACAACCGCGAGGTCGCGCTCACGATCTACCGAAACGCCGCGGCCGCTGACCCGGACAATCCCGAGGTCGTCGAGCGATATGCGCGCGCGCTCGCCGACGAGGGGGCCGCCGTCGAGGCGCTGCGCGTCGTCGAGGAGGCGCTTGGGCGCAAGCCGGGCGAGCGCCGGCTCGTGCTCGCGCTCGGCAGGACCTATCTGCGTCTCGGCGACACGGCGAACGCCAAGGCGACGTTCGAGCGGCAGCTGGCCCGAACCCCGCGCGACCCGGATGCGCTGAACGGCCTCGGCGTCGCCGCTGACCTCGAAGGAGACCACGCGGCGGCGCAGCGATGGTATCGCGAAGCGCTCGCTGCCGCACCGAAGCATGTCGGGGTGCGGAACAATCTCGCGCTCTCGCTCGCCCTCTCCGGCGCCACAGAGGAGGCGCGGCAGCTCCTGCGCACGCTTCGCGCCGAAGGGAACGTGACGGTTCGTGTACGCCACAATCTCGGGCTTGTCTCCGCGATCGCCGGCGACACGGCGACGGCAAGACAGTTGTACGCGCCTGAGCTCACCAGCGATGAGCTCGACACGATCATCCGCGTCGCCGCGTCGCTCAGGGAGGGGCGGTGATGGGTGCGCTTCGGCGCTGCTCCGCCGACCGCCGCCGCGCATCGCCGGCAGGCAGGGCGGTTCAAGTGCGAGGATGAGGCGGATGCGCGCCGAAGGGGCGGCAAGGCGATGCGGTCCGACCACGACAATGTGAGCGGGTTCCTTCCCGAGGAGACGACCGGGGCGCCGCCGAGGCACGCGGGCCGCACCGACCGGCTGTGGCTGCTCGCCTTCGCCAACGATTCGCGGTCGGACCAGATCCTGCGGGAGGTGCTTCTCGCCGCGGGCCCCGATCGTGCCGAGGTGCGCCGCGGCGACGTGGCGGCCGCCACACGGCTGCTCGCCCATGCCCCGACGCCGTCGATCCTGATTGTCGACATCGCCGGGGTGGAGGCGCCGCTCGTTGCGCTCGACGATCTCGCCCGTGTCTGCGAGCCCGATGTGAAGGTGCTCGTGATCGGCGACCGTGACGAGGTGGATTTCTACCGTGACCTGACGCGGACGCTCGGCGTGACGGAGTATCTGGCAAAGCCGCTCACCCGCGAGCTGGTCGCCTCCTATTTCCTGCCGCATGTGACCGAAGAGAGGCGAGCCGCGCCGGCGCAGCGCGGCGGGCGGCTGGTGATGGTCACCGGCGCCCGCGGCGGCGTCGGAGCGTCGACGATCGCGGCCAACCTCGCGGTCCACCTCGCTTCCGACGGCAGGCGGCATGTCGCGTTGCTCGATCTCGATCTCCATCGCGGGTCGATCGCTCTCCTGCTCGGCAGCCAGCCCTCGGCCGGGCTGCGGCTTGCGCTCGAGACACCTGAGGTGATCGACCACCTCTTCCTCGACCGGATCTCCGCGCCGGTCGGCGACCGGCTTCGGATTTTTGCCTCCGAGGAGCCGATCGATTCGCCGCTCGCACCGCGGCCGGCTGCCGTCGGGAAGCTGCTTGAGCTGTTGCGAGAGCGGTTCAACTATGTCGTCGTCGATGTGCCTGCGGCGTGCACGCCCATGCTCCAGGCGGTTCTCGGCCAGACGCATCAGCGGGTGTTCGTGACGGCGCCGGACCTTCCGAATGTTCGTGACCTCTTGCGCCTGCACGCGGTCGCGCCTGCGCCGGTGCAGACGGGGCGCCCGCTCGTCGTCGTCAACCAGTGCGGCAGGCCAGGCGCTCTCTCGGCCGAGGCGCTGAAGCGGGCTCTCGGCTTCGCGCCCGACATCGCCGTGCCGCACCTGCCGCGCCAAGTCACGGCGGCGGCGACCCTCGGTGTGCCGTTGCTCTCCCGCTCACGACCGTTCCGGGAGGCCATCAGGGCGCTCGCCGAGGAGATCGTGCCGGGGCGACCCGCTCCGCCCGCGCGCGGGCTTATCGCTCGGCTGTTGCGACGCTGACGGCAATCGGGCCGCCGCCGGCACCGTGGCTGCAGGGGCCTCGCCTTCCGCCGGGCCGCGTGCGAGTGGTTCCTTCCGAACGGTCTCGCGCTCATGACGAAGCGCAACCGAACGCCGCCGAGGCGACGATCCAGGCCAGACGGCCGCGGCGAGCAGCGAATCCAGTCGGAAGATCGGCTGCCGCGGCCGGGTCGTCAGGGGGCGGTGGTCGCCTCGTGCGGCTGCCAGTGGCGCAGCACAGCGGCCCGCGCCTTCTGGAACGTCGTGTTCTCGCGGATCGGCGTGGGCTGGCCGCTGCGTGCCCAGCGAAGCGCGAACTCGCGCAGTTCCTCGTCGGCGAGCGTCGTCGCGACGAGATCATTGTAGAGGGCGGTCAGCACCTCTGGCGGCGCCTCCTCGTCCGCTCCGCCGGTGACCTGGGAGGCGACGGCGCGCGCAAACGCGATCGCGTCCAGGATCGCGGCCGCCTCCTCCTGCGAGTAGTCGTGCAGGTCGCGGCAGGGAGGGGCAGGGACCACCCGAGCCTCCATCAGCGCCTCGACCTGGTCGTCGGTCGCAGACCCCGGCTTGCCGATCCGCGGCATCTGCGGCCAGGGCGGTTCGGCTGTTGCGCCCTCGGCGTCAGGCGGCGGCGCCAGGGCCGACAGACCGCTACGGCGCCCGAACCAGCGCCAGGGCATCACGAGGAGCGCAGCGAGGGAGGCGAGCCAAACAACGAGGCTCCCGAGCCAGCGCACCAGGGTCATCGCGTCTTATTCCCCGTCGGTCGCGGACCCTCGGCCGTCGCGTCCAGGCCGCGTCAGCACCAGCAACGAACAGGGCCACGGCGATGGCCATGGCCCGGTTGCGAATTCCTGTGGCTGCTTCGGAGCGGCCATCGCGCCGTGCCGCGACGCGGAGCGGGGCGTCAGAAGCCCTCGCGCTCGAGCCGCTTGCGCTCCAGCTTGCGTGCCCGTCGGATCGCCTCGGCGCGCTCGCGGGCGCGGCGTTCGGACGGCTTCTCGTAGTGCCGGCGCAACTTCATCTCGCGGAGGATTCCCTCCCGCTGCATCTTCTTCTTGAGCGCCTTCAGCGCCTGATCGACATTGTTGTCGCGAACCAGAACCTGCACGTGCCGGTAACCCTCCATCAGCTTGCGCTGCCCTGCCCGGGATGGGCTCGTTCCGTGGGCGCATGAACGGAAACGCGCCTCAGGAGGCCCAAGGCGCGGTTTTCGGTAAATAGCACAGCCCGCCTGCCTGGGCAAAGAGGGCTGTTGTGCGGCGCGGGCACCCTCCATATCAGAGCCGCGCGATTGCGCCGCGCGGGGGAGACGACGCAGGGACACGCGATGGCCATCCTGAAGATCGCCCGCATGGGCAACCCGATTCTCCTGCAGACCGCCGAGCCGGTGCCGGACCCGACAGCGCCGGAGATACGCCGACTCGTCGCCGACATGGTGGAGACGCTGCTCGACGCCGATGCGGCGGGGCTCGCCGCCCCCCAGGTGCATGTTCCGCTTCGGCTCTTCGTCTTTCGCGTCCGTCCGGAACGTGTCACGGCGCTTGCCGAGGATACGCCCACAGGGCCCGGTGTCGTCGCCCTGATCAACCCGGTGGTCGAACCCGCAGGCGAACGGATCGTGGTCGAGTGGGAGGGGTGCCTCTCGATCCCGGGGCTCAGGGGGGCAGTTCCGCGGCTCGAGCGCATTCGCTACCGCGGCGTGACACCCTCAGGCGAGCCGGTTGACGCCACCGTGTCCGGCTTCCACGCCCGCGTCGTTCAGCACGAGATGGACCATCTCGACGGCATCCTCTACCCGATGCGGATGGAGGACTTCGCCCTGTTCGGCTTCATCGAGGAACTGACGCGCGCCGCGGCCGCTTCCGTGCACGCCCCGCGCGAGGGAGGACGCGATGGCTGAGATCGAGCGCAGCCCCGAGCGTGACCAGGCGGTGCTCGCCACCCTGCCGCACGTGCCGCTCGATGGCTGGACGCGGCGGGCGCTCCGCGCCGGCTTGCGCGACTGCGGCCTCGACCCCCGCGACCTCGACTTGCTCTTTCCCCAGGGTCCTGTCGAGGCGATCGAGGTCTGGTGCGACCTCGCCGACCGGCGGATGGCCGAGGCGCTCGCCGCGGAGGACCTCGCGGCGATGAAGATCCGCGCCCGCGTCGCCCGCGCGGTGATGCTTCGGCTCGGCGCTGTGCGCGGGCACAAGGAGGCGGTCAGCCGCGCGGTGGCGCTGCTCACCCTGCCGCAGAATGCTCCGGCAGCGGCGCGCACCGCCTTCCGCACCGTGGACACGATCTGGCGCGCGATCGGCGACCGATCCTCCGACTTCTCCTGGTACACCAAGCGCGCCTCGCTCGGCGCCATCTACGGCGCCACACTGCTCTACTGGCTGAACGATGACAGCGAGGATGACGCGCGCACGGCCGCCTTCCTCGATCGCCGCATCGAGGCGCTGATGCTGATCCCGAAGGTTCAGGGGCGGCTGCGCGCGCTCGGCGAACGCCTGCCCGACCCGTTCGCGCTCCTGCGCCGCCTCCGGCCCGCCGGGTGAGCGGTGCCGCGCGTCGCCATACGCCACCGGACGGAGTATCGCTACGCCGCTCCGGTAAGCTTCGGTGACCACAGGCTGATGACGCGGCCGCGCGACAGCCATGATCTGAGGCTCATCGAGGCGACGCTCTCCTTCAGCCCGCACGCGACCTTGCGCTGGAAGCACGACGTGTTCGGCAACTCGGTGGCTGTGGCGTCCTTCGCCGAGGCGGCGGACACGCTCCTGATCGAGAGCCGGATCGTGCTCGACCACTTCCCCCGAGAGCCGGCCGACCTCGCCGCCATGGTCGAGCCCTATGCGGAAACGATCCCCTTCGCCTATGCGCCCGAGGAGGTGCCTGATCTCGGCCGCATGGCCGAGCGCCACTTCCCCGACCCTGACCACGCCGTCGATCTCTGGGCGAAGAAGTTCCTCTCGACCGAGGGCCCGACGCGGACGGCCGATCTGCTCGTCGCGATGACGCACGCGATCAAGAGCGACTTCACCTACGAGGCGCGCGACGAGGAGGGAACCCGGCCGCCGACCGAGACGCTCGCGCTCAGCCGCGGCGCCTGCCGCGACTTCGCTCTCCTGATGATGGAGGCGTGCCGGTCGCTCGGCCTCGCCGCGCGGTTCGTCTCAGGCTACCTCTACGATGCCGCGCTCGCCGAGAGCGACACGCCTGTGGTCGGCGGCGGGGCGACGCATGCCTGGGTGGATGTGTACGTCCCGGGAGCCGGCTGGGTGGAGTTCGACCCGACCAACGGCCTGATCGGCGGGCGAAACCTCGTGCGCGTGGCGGTGGCGCGTCAACCCGCGCAGGCGATCCCGATCAGCGGCTCCTTCATCGGCCGGCCGGATGACTTCCTCGGCCTCTCGGTAGAGGTGACGGTCGAGGTGGGGCAGGGCGGAGCGACGCCGCCGCCCGCGCCGGAGCCGGCGGCGGTCGAGACAGCCTGAGCGATCAGCCGGTTTCGAGCGGCGCGAAGGCTTGCGCGATCACGTCGTCGTCGGGCAGCCCGCCGCGCGGGAAAAGGCGGGTGACGTGGCCCATCTTCCGGCCCGGCCTCGCTTCCGCCTTGCCGTAATGGTGGGGGATCAGCCCTGGCGTCGCGAGCAGCGCCGGCAGGGCCTCGATCTCGTCCCCGATCAGGTTCTTCATCAGCGCATCGCTGTGGCGGGAGGGGTCGCCGAGCGGCAGGCCGGCCACCGCGCGGATCTGCTGTTCGAACTGGCTCACCGCGCAGGCCTCGATCGTCCAGTGGCCGGAGTTGTGCGGCCGTGGCGCGATCTCGTTGGCGAGCACGCGGCCCGAGCGGGTGACGAAGAACTCGACGCATAGCAGGCCCACGAGCCCGATCGCCTCGGCCACGCGCCGCGCTGCCGCCTGCGCCGCCTCGGCCACGGTCGCGGGCACACGCGCCGGAGCGATGGTGAGGTCGAGGATGTGGTTTCGGTGGCGGTTCTCCACCGTGTCGTAGGCGGCGATCCGGCCGTCACGGTCACGCGCGACCACGACACTGATCTCGCAGGCGAAATCGACGAACGCCTCGGCGATCAGCGGGCGGAAGCCTCCGTCCGCCCCAGCGAGCCGGGCAAGGGCGGGGCCGAGCGCGTCGGGGCTGCGAAGTGTGGCCTGACCCTTGCCGTCATAGCCGAGCCGTGTGGTCTTCAGCACGCAAGGCAAGCCGACCTTGGCGACGGCCGCCTCCGCCTGCCCGGGCGAGGCCACCGGAGCCCAGGCGCCGACGGCGACGCCTGCGCCTTCGAGGAAGGTCTTCTCGGCGATCCTGTCCTGGCAGATCCGCAGAACCGCGGGGGAGGGGGCAACGGGAACCCGCGCGGCCATCCGCTCGAGCGCCTCCCCTGGCACGTTCTCGAACTCGACCGTCACGACATCGACCGCGCCCGCGAAGCGCTCGAGCGCATCCTTGTCCGACCAATCCGCCACGGTGGCGCCGGCAGAGACCTGGGCGGCCGGGCTGTCCGGCTCTGGCGTGAAGATGTGGACGCGGAAGCCGAGCCGGGCGGCTGCGATCGCCGCCATGCGGCCGAGCTGGCCTCCGCCCATGATGCCGATGGTCGCCCCCGGCGAGAGGGGGCGGGTGAGCGCGTGCATCGCCCTCAGCCGTCCTCGACCGTCTCGGGAACCGCGGCGGTCTGCGCCGCGCGGAAGGCGGCGAGCCGCTCGGCGAGAGCCGGGTCGGAGAGGGCAAGGATCGACGCGGCCAGCAAGGCGGCGTTGATCGCCCCCGCCCGGCCGATCGCAAGCGTGCCGACGGGCACGCCGCCGGGCATCTGCACAATCGAAAGAAGGCTGTCCAAACCCTTGAGAGTGTGGGATTCGACCGGAACGCCAAGAACCGGAAGGGTGGTCATCGACGCGGCCATGCCGGGCAGGTGCGCCGCCCCGCCCGCGCCGGCGATGATCACCTTGAGCCCTCTGGCCGCCGCACCGGAGGCATAGGCATAAAGACGATCGGGTGTGCGATGCGCGGAGACGACACGCGCCTCGTGCGGCACCGACAGCCGCGTCAGCGTCTCGGCCGCCTCGCGCAGCGTTGGCCAGTCCGAGCGGCTTCCCATGATGATCCCGACGACCGGGCGCTCCGTCATGGCGCAGGCGTCACGCGATGATGTTCGGGATCAGCCGATCCTCGATCCAGGCGATCTCGTCCTTCAGCTTGAGCTTGCGCTTCTTCAGCCGCGCGAGGTGGATCTGGTCGGCCATCGCGTCCTGGGAGAGGCGCGCGATCACCGTGTCGAGGTCGCGATGCTCCGACCGGAGCGTGTTCAGCCGCGCGATCAGCGCGTCACGGTCCTCGTCCATCATGGCCGGGGCGGTTCGGTCCTCTGCATCGGCGCGTCCATAGCACGGCGTTGCCGTGGCGTAACGCGTGACCCTGTACCTATGCTCGCGGCTCTGGAAAAGAGGGACGACTCGGGTGGAGGGCATGCAGCACGCGGGCATTAGGCGGATCGGGGTGATGACGACGGGCGGCGACTGCGCGGGGCTGAACGCGGCCATACGCGCCGTGGTGCGTCGTGCGGTCGGGCATCACGGCCTCGAGGTGATCGGGATCCACCAGGGGACGATGGGGCTTCTTGAGGATCCGCCCCGGGCCGAGCCGCTGACCCTCGCGATGGCGGATGCGGGGCTGTTGCGCGCCGGCGGCACCATCCTCGGCAGCGTCAACCGGGGCAACCCCTTCTCCTTTCCCCTGCCCGACGGCGGGGTGACCGACCTTTCGGCGAAGATCCACGCCGGGGTGGCGAAGCTCGGGCTCGATGCGATCATCGGCATCGGCGGCGACGGCTCGATGCGGATCATGCACCGGCTGATGCAGACGGGGCATTTCCCTTTCGTCGGCATCCCCAAGACGATCGACAACGACCTCGGCGCCACGGAATACGCGATCGGCCACCACACCGCCGTCGAGGTGGCGATGGAGGCGCTCGATCGGCTTCAGCCGACAGCGGCGAGCCACAACCGAATCATGGTGCTCGAGGTGATGGGGCGCGATGCCGGCCACATCGCCCTCGCCGCCGGGATCGCTGGCGGGGCCGACGTGATCCTCATCCCCGAGATCCCCTGGCGCATGGCCCCTGTCGCCGCCGCGATCCGGGCGCTGCGGGAGCGGGGTCGGAACTTCGCCCTCGTGGTGGTGGCGGAGGCGGTGCGCACGGCAGAAGGGGAGACCGTTCTCGCCGGGCCCTCTGCGCCCGGGGCGATGCCGCGGCTCGGCGGCGTGGGGGCGCGGATCGCCAACGCTCTCGAGCAGGCGACCGGGGCAGAGGCGCGGGTGACCGTTCTCGGCCATGTGCAGCGGGGCGGCTCGCCCGGGGCGCTCGACCGGATCGTCGCCTCCTCGATGGGGGTGCACGCGGTCGACCTTGCCGTCGCGGGCCGGTTCGGCCGGATCGTCGTCTGGGCGGAGGGGCGGGTCGGCGATGCCCCGGTCGACCAGGCGGCCGGTGCGGCACGGCCGGTCGATCCTGAGGGCGACATGGTCAGGGTGGCGCGGGGCTTGGGGATCTGCCTGGGCGACCGCTGAGCCGTGCAGCCACTTTCGGGCGGTTGTCTGAAGACAAGATGACCACCCGAAAAGATTGTGATGGCAGCCGCACCCCCGCGGCGGCTAGCATGGTGGGCACGGCAGGAGGCGCCGCGAGCGGCGCTTCGCCGGGCAGCGGCCATCATCCACAATGGGGAGGTCTGCATGAGCCTTCAGAGCCGGCTTGTCACGCTAAGTGAGCGCCACGCAGCGCTCGAGCTGCGCATCGCCGAGGAGGGAGCGCGCCCGCGCCCGAACGAGACGGCGCTCGCCGCCCTCAAGCGCGAGAAGCTTCGCCTGAAGGAGGAGATGGAGCGATTGAAGCGGACCCGCCCCGCCTCCTGACGCGCGGCCCCACGCTCTGGCCCGGCTCCGCGTGAGCCGCTCCGGCCGAGGGCAGGGGCGTTGCCGGTTGGCCGGTCGTCAGGTGGCGGAGGTGCCGGTGTCTGCCGGAGCCTGCGCCACCGGCCTGCCTTCCCGCTCCGCTCGCTCGATCGCTGCCTGGATCTCACGGTTCAGGTCGGTCTGGCTGCACAGACCGAGGATCACCGGGTCGCGCGGCTTGATGTTGGCGCTGTTCCAGTGGGTCTTGTCACGCACCTTGGCGATCGTCTCCTTGGTGGTGCCGAGCAGCCGGCTGATCTGCTGGTCCGACAGCATCGGGCAGTTCCGCAACAGCCAGGCGATCGCATCCGGCCGGTCGTTGCGCTTCGAGACGGGCGTGTAGCGCGCGCCCTTTCCCTTGGGCTTGGGCAGAACCACCGCGCTCTCGGCGAGCCGCAACCGGGCCGTCGGATCGGCCTCGCAGCGGGCGATCTCCTCGCGCGTGAGCTGGCCCGAGGCGATCGGGTCGAGGCCGACAATGCCGACCGCCACTTCGCCATCGGCGATCGCCTGGATCTCGAGCGGGTGCATGCCGACGAAGTCCGCGATCTGCTCGAAGGAGAGCGCGGTCTTCTCGATCAGCCACACGGCGGTGGCCTTGGGCATCAGGGGCAGCGTCATTCTCGGGACCTCTCGTGCCTCGCTTCGGGTCCGCGCGTCAGGCGCTCCCGGGAGCGGTCTCGCGGGCACCATAGGCCGCGCGGGCTTCCGGTCAACGGCGTTTCATGCACCGATATGGGGCGAGATTCGGTGCGCCGCCAGGGCAGGGCCAGGAGGAGGAGCATGCCGCGCGAGGAGGAGGAGACCCCCCGAAAGAGACCGCGGTTCGACCCGCTCCCGCTCGAGGGGATGAGCCGCGAGGAGATGGAGGCCTACATCGCCGCGCTCGAGGTCGAGATCGCGCGCGTGAAGGCGACCATCGCCGCCCGCGAGAGCCATCGCGGAGCGGCCGAGGCCCTGTTCCGAAAGACCGCAGGTCTTGACTAAGGGAACAAAAACAAAACTCTGATCTTGCATAATCTTTTGACGGAGGCCTCCCGCGTCGGAGGCCGCGCCGTACGGCCGGGGAGGCAGGCTTGGACGCGCCACATCCGCTTATCACGACCATCGGCCTCGGCCTGCTCTACGCGCTTGTGTGCGGCACGCTGGCCGCACTGGCTCGGTTGCCGCCGATCGTCGGCTACCTGCTCGCGGGCATCCTGCTCGGGCCGCACACACCAGGCGTCGTGGGTGACCCTCGGACGGCGCAGGAGCTTGCCGAGCTCGGCGTGATCCTCCTGATGTTCGGTGTCGGCCTGCATTTCTCCCCGGCTAAGCTCCTTTCGGTTCGGCGCGTCGCGCTGCCCGGAGCGGTCACGCAGATGGCGGTTGCCACCGCGCTTGGGGCCGTGCTCGCACGGCAGTGGGACTATTCCTGGGTCGAGGCGCTGCTGTTCGGCGTCTCGCTGTCGGTCGCCTCGACGGTGGTTCTGCTCCGCGCTCTCGCCGAGCGGGATGCGACCGGCACCCCCGCCGGGAGGATCGCCGTCGGATGGCTCGTGGTCGAGGATCTCGCCGTCCTCCTCGTGCTCGTGATGCTGCCCGCGCTTGCGGGGCTGTTCGGCGGCGCCACGTCCGGGCTCGCTGCGCGGATGCCGGGGGAGAACCCGCTCGTCACCGTCGCCATCGCCTTCGGAAAGGTGGTGCTGTTCATCGCACTTGCCGTGCCGCTCGGGCGTCGCGTCATCCCGTGGGCGCTCGTGATGATCGCGCATCTGCGCTCGCGCGAGTTGTTCACCCTGGCCACGCTCGCCTTCTCGATCGGCATCGCCTTCGCTGCGGCGAAGATCTTCGGCGTGTCCTTCGCTCTCGGCGCCTTCTTCGCCGGCATGGTGATGCACGGCTCCGGGATGGCCGCGCGCGCGGCAGAGCAGAGCCTTCCCTTCCGCGATGCCTTTGCGGTGCTGTTCTTCGTCTCGGTCGGCATGCTGTTCGACCCGGCGGTGCTCGTCCACCGGCCGGGAGCAGTGCTGGCGACCCTTGCCGTGGTCGTGCTCGGCAAGGCCCTCGCCGCGGCAACGATCATGCTGATCCTCCGCCAGGGCTTCGCCGCGACCGCGACCGTCACGGCCGCGCTCGCGCAGATCGGCGAGTTCAGCCTGGTGCTCGCCGAGCAGGGGATCGGGCTTGGGCTTCTGCCGGCCGAGGCGCGCGACCCGATCCTCGCCACTGTCGTCGGGTCGATCGCGCTCAACCCCGGCGTGTTCTGGCTCTCGCGGCGGGCGATCGGCGCGTGGGAGACGAGGACTGGGGCAAGCGAAAAGGCCGGGTCAGCGGCCTGACCCGGCCCGCATCACACCCGCTCGGAGACGCCGCGATCAGGCGGCCTTCGAGGCGGTCGTCTCGATGACCTTCGGGCTGCCGGTGCTGATCGGGATCTGCCGCGGCTTCAGGCTCTCGGGCACAACCCGCTTGAGAGCGATGTGCAGAAGCCCGTTCTCGAGGGTCGCCCCGTCAACCACGATATGGTCGGCGAGCTCGAAGCGCCGCTCGAACGCCCGCCGCGCGATGCCGCGATGCAGATACTGCCGCGGCGTCTCGTCCTTCGGCGCCCGGCCGGAGATAACGAGGGCGGACTGCTTCTGCGTGATCTCGAGATCGGACTCCGAGAAGCCTGCGACCGCCATCGTCAGGCGATAGTCGTCGTCGGACAGCTTCTCGATGTTGTAGGGCGGGTAGGACGTCGCCTCGGCGGACGCGAGCGTTGCATCCATCAGGCGCGACAGGCGGTCGAAGCCGATCGTCGAACGGAAAAGGGGAGAGAAGTCGAAGGTGGTCATTGGTCGGTCCTCCTGATTCCAGCAAGGTCCGTCGGTCGGCGCAGTGCCGAGAGTTGGCCAAAGCCCGACCGCGGGTGTCGCCGGCCCCGAAGGCACCGGCGACGCATTCTATTTGGGATCGCGGCAAGGCTGCTTCAAGAGGGGCAGGGCGAGGCCAAACCCCGCACCGTGCCCCAGGGCACAGCATCTCGCCGACGCCCGCGCCTCGCGAGCCGGGCCGAACGCGCGGCGCGATGTCCCTGATCGACGGCGAGGGGCGCAAGGCCTCGTCCGTCGCGGGACGGGGCCGAGGCCTACTTCTTCTTCTTGGCCGGGGCGGCGCCCTTCGCCGGAGCCGCGGCGGCCTTTGGCGCCGTGCCCTTGTTGATCGAGGCGGCCGGCTTGATGTTCATCTTCGACATGTCGACGGCGAAGCGCTTGGAGAACTTCGCCACTTGCCCTGCGGTGTCCACCACCATGCGCTGCTGGCCGGTCCAGGCCGGATGGGACTTCGGGTCGATGTCGAGCCGAAGCGTGTCGCCCGGCTTGCCGTAGCACGAGCGTGTGGTGAAGCTCGTGCCGTCCGTCATGATGACGGTGATCTCGTGGTAGTCGGGGTGGATGCCCTGCTTCATGGCGACCTTCCAGGCGCTTTGCCGCGCCGATGCCGACCGGCGCGCGAGCCCGGCGTGGTAGCGGAACTCGCCGTCGGGCGCAACGGGCGTCACTGCCGCGCCGGCAGCGTGGTCAGCACCACCCCGCCGAGCACGAGCGCCGAGCCGATGGCGAAGGCAAGCCCGACGACATCGCCGAACATGAGCGAGGAGGCGGCAACACCCACGAGCGGCTGGAAATACTGCGCCCCCGCCGCGACACGCGCCGGCACCGTGCGCAGGAGCCGAAGCCAGAGCCACAGCCCGCCCGCGCTCACGAGCACGCCGAGATAGAGAATGACCGCGATCCCGACCGGCCCCGGCCAGCGCGGCGCGGCCGCAAGCTCCCAGGCAGCGGGAGGAACGAGAAGCACCGCCCCGGCCAGCGAGCTCCAGGCCGAGACGACGGCCGGCCCGTGCGCCGCCGCGACCTCCGCCATCAGCACATAGGACAGCGCGACGGCGACGGCGGAGACGAGCATGAGCGCCTCCCCGGCGAGGCCGCTGCGTTCCGGCCCCGGCCCGCCGCCCGCCACCAGCGCCACACTGACGATCGCAAGAACGAGGCCGAGGAGGTGCACCGCGCGGATTCGCTGCCGCAGGCGCAGCACCGCGAAGACGACCACGAGCAGCGGGATCAGCGCCGAGATGATGGTGGCGACCGAGGCGGAGGCGCGCTCGACGCCGAGCGCCTGCGCCACCTGGCCCGCCCTGATGCCGAGGGCACCGAGCGTCGCCATGTGGAGGAGGGCGCGCGGCGGCGGCAGGCGCCGGCCGACCAGCACGGGCGCGAAGCATGGCACAGCGGCGGCGTAGCGGAGCGCCGTCAGCGTAAGCGGCCCGGTCTCGGCGAGGCCGAGCTTGGTCAGGGGGATCGACAGCCCCCAGATGACGACGAGGAGGATCAGCCGCCGATGGCGCGGAGCGGCACCCCCGTGCCATGGCCGGTGGCCTCTGCGCCCGGGTCAGGCATCGTTGAGGAGAAGGCGTCGGCCCGGGGGAGGAGCGCCGCCCCGCCGCGCCGCTCACACGAGGTTCGCCCGCTCGTATTGCACCGGCCAGTCGATCTCCGCCCCCAGAGCCTTCGCCGCGCGAAGCGGCCAGGCAGGGTCAGCGAGCATCGCGCGCCCGATCAGGACGATGTCGGCTCGGCCGTTCGCCAGAATCTCTGCGGCGTGGTCGGGACATGAGATCAACCCCACCGCTCCGGTCGCGATCCCGGCGGCACGAACCGCCTCCGAATAGGGAACCTGGTAGCCGGGATGGGCGGAGGGAGGGCGCGCGTCCGGCGTGATTCCGCCCGAGGAGCAATCGACGAGGTCGACATCGCCGCGTGCGGCGAGCCAGCGCGCGATCGTCACCGTGTCGTCGATCGTGAGGCCGCCCGAAAGATGGTCGACGCAGGAGAGGCGGACGAACAGCGGAAGCTCTTCCGGCCACTCGGCGCGCACCGCATCGATCACCTCCATCAAGAGGCGCGCGCGCACCCGGAGGTGGCCGCCGTAGGAGTCCGAGCGGGTGTTGGCGACCGGGGAAAGGAAGGAGTGGATCAGGTAGCCGTGCGCGCCGTGGATTTCGAGGAGACGGAACCCAGCGTCGCGCGCCCGGCGCGCCGCCCTGCCGAAAGCCTCGACGGCGGCGGCGACTCCGCCCGGGTCGAGCGGAACGGGCGGCGTGTGGCCAGGCGCGAAGGGCTCGTCCGTCGGCCCTACCGGAACCCAGCCCTCCGGCGCTTCCGGCGGGATCGGCTTCGTTCCCTCCCATGGCCGGGTCACGGACGCCTTGCGCCCGGCATGGGCGAGCTGGATCCCCGGGACCGCGCCCATCCGAGCGATCATTGCGGCAAGGCGGGCGAGCGCCTCCGTGTGCGCGTCCGACCAGATGCCGAGGCAGCCGGGCGTGATCCGCGCGTGCGGCGCGACATGGGTCGCCTCCGTGATGACGATGCCCGCCCCGCCTGCCGCGCGCGCGCCGAGATGCTGCAGGTGCCAGTCGTTCGGCAGGCCGTCCTCGGCGGAGTACTGGCACATCGGCGAGAGCGCGATCCGGTTCCGCGCGGTGACGGACCGGAAGCTGATCGGCTGGAACAAAAGCGGGCGCTTGTCGCGCACGAGCACGCGTCGGTCGGTCTCTCGCATCGGGGCCTCGGCGGGTGAGGGGAAGGCGAGCGTCGCGGCTCAGGCGCTGCGGCGCAAGCGGGGCGGGGTGCTCGCCGAGACCGCGTGCGGTCAGAGGGAGGTGGGCCGAACCTCGCCGCGCTCGATCAGGAACGCGCTGTCAACCATCGGCTTGAGCAGATCGGGGTTGCTCTCGCTGATCAGCACGGCAAGCCCAGGCTCCGCCTCGCGCAGCCTCAGAAGCGCCTCGCCGTAGCGTTTCGCGAGCGCTGGGGCGAGGCCCTGGAACGGTTCGTCAAGCAGGACGAGTTTGGTGCCGACCATCAGCGCGCGCCCGAGCGCGACCATCTTGCCCTGCCCGCCGGAGAGGCCGCCGGCGCGCCGGACGGCGAGATCCCTCAGCTCGGGAAGGATGGCGTAAGCCTTCTCGAGCCGGCGCGCGATCTCGGCCTCAGGCAGCTTCAGCACCTCGGCGGGAAGGCGCAGGTTCTGCTCCACGGTGAAGGTCGGGAACAGCCTCCGCTCCTCCGGCGCATAGCCGATGCCGAGGGCGGTGCGCTTGTGCGCGGGCACCTCGGCGAGGTTGGTGTCGGCGAAGCCGATCCGTCCGGCGGTGAGCGGAACGAGGCCCATGATCGCGCGTAAGGTGGTGGTCTTGCCCGCGCCGTTTCGGCCGACGAGGGCGACGCGCGCGCCCGCGTCGATCCTGAGCGAAACCCCGCGCAGCACCCGCGTGCCGGCGATCGCGACGTCGACACCGTCAAGCGCGAGCATCGCCGCCCCCAGGGCCCGTGGCGTGCTTCACCTCGACGCCGATCACCTCGCGCAGCACCGCCGCATCGTTCAGCACCTGCGCCGGCGGGCCGGAGGCGAGGATCCGCCCCTGGCTCCACACCGCTACGCGGTCGGCATAGCGCTCGACCACCTCCATGTCGTGCTCGACGAACACGGCGGTCACACCGCGGGCGCGCAGGGCGGCGACCAGCGTGTCCATGATGGCGAACTTCTCCGCGCTTGCGACTCCCGACGTCGGCTCGTCCATCAGGAGAACGCGCGGTTCCAGCGCCATCGCCATCGCGATGTCGGTGAGCTTGCGCGCCCCCTCGTTGAGTTCGGTGGCCCGCGCGGTGGCGACGTCGCGCAGCCCGAACCGGTCAAGGATCGCCATCGCCGCTGCCGTGGTCGGCCCATCGAGCAGCGGGCGGAAGCCATGCCAGAAGCCCCGATGCGCGGCGACCTTGAGGGCCACGTTCTCGATCACGGTGTGTTCGGTGAAGAGCTGCGGGATCTGGAAGCTGCGGGCGATTCCGCGCCGAACGATCTCCCGCGGCGCAAGCCCGGTGATCGTCGCCCCGTCAAAGGTGATGGTTCCGGCCTGCGGGCGCAGATAGCCGGTCGTCATGTTGATGAAGGTCGTCTTGCCTGCGCCGTTCGGCCCGATGATGGCGACGATCTCGCCCTCGGCGATGTCGAGGTCGATTCCGTCGGCCGCCTTGACGCCGCCAAAGGCGATCTTGAGCCCGCGCGCCGACAGAAGCGGCGCGCTCATGGCCGCGCGCCCCGGCGTGACACGAGATCCTCGTAGAGCCCCCAGAGACCGCGCGAGGCGAACAGGATGATGCCGAGCAGCACGGCACCGAGGATCATCTGCCACGCATCGGGGAAGGCGGCGGAGGCATAGACGCGCACGAGCTCGAACACGATCGCGCCCAGGAACGGCCCGAGCACGGAACCACCGCCGCCAAGGATGGCGATGAAGACGAGCTCACCCGAATGCGTCCAGTAGGCGAGCAGCGGCGTCACATGCAGGGTGGTCACGGCGATGATGCCGCCGGCGAGGCCGGCGAGCGCTGCCGAGGCGACGTAGGCGATGAGCAGAACGCGCCGCGCCGAGATCCCGGCGAACTCGAGCCGTGTTTCGCGCGTCTTGATCGCGGGCAGGGCCTGGCCGAGCGGCGAGGCGAGGAAGACGCGGGCGAGCGCGCCGAGGCCGAGCGACAGCGCGAGAACGAGCGCGAGCATCACCCACTCGTAGGGCACGCGGTCGAGCAGAATGCCCGCAAAGCTCGGCCGATCGACGCGGATGCCGTCTGTGCCGTGGGTGTAGGTGTAGAGCTTCTCGAGCAGGGAGTAGAACACCATGCTGAAGGCGAGGTTCAGCATGCCGAAGAAGATGTCGCGGTAGCGGGCGACGAACAGACCGACGAGGAACCCCACCGCGGTCGCGGAAGCGACGGAAAGGGGCAGCAGAACGAGAAGCTCACCGATGCCGGGTCGTGCGAAGGCAACCGTATAGGCGCCGACGGCCACATAGAGCGCATGCCCGAAGCTCACCTGGCCCGCGCGGAGCAGGAGCAGGATGCCGAGCACCGCGAGCCCCTTCGCGAGCGCGATGGTGAAGACGAACTTCAGCCACGGCGCCGCGGCCGCAAGCCCGACAACAAGCGCGACGCCGGCAGCGGCGGGAAGGGCGAGGCGAGGTTCCATCTAAACGCGCCGCAGCTCGGGCGAGCCGAAGATTCCGTAGGGGCGGACGAGCAGCACCACCACCATGATGATGTAGGGGATCACCACCTCGAACTCGGGCGCGAAATAGACGGCGACCGACCGCCCGAGCCCGATCAGGAGCGCGGTGAGCGCCGCCCCCTCGATCTGGCCGAGCCCGGCGGTCGCCACCACCGCGAAGGAGAGCACGATCATGTTCACGCCGATGCCTGGAACGAGGCTCGTCGTCGGCGAGGCGAGAGCGCCGCCGAGGGCGGCGAGCATCGTACCGAAGGTGAACGTGAGGAGATACACACGCTGCGCATCGATCCCCATCGCGGTGGCCGCCTCGCGGTCATGCGTGACCGCGACGATGACGCGGCCCGTCAGTGTTCTTCTGAGGAACCACATGAGCCCGATGAGGGTGACTGCGGCCACGCCGGGAAGCAGGAACAGCTGATAGCGCGTATATACGATGTCGCCGACCTCGACGGGCCCGAGTGCCTTCACCGCCGCGTCCTGGAAGATCGGCTGCACGCCCCAGATCAGCTTCTGCACGTCCTCGAGGACCATGAAGAGGGCGAAGGTCACGAGCAGCTGGAGCACGTGGTCCTTCACATAGATCCGGCTGAGCAACAGCTTCTCGACGACCGGCCCGAGCGCGCCGCCAACGAGCACCGCGGCAAGGAGCAACACAGGGAGCGCGAGCGCCGGCGCCGCGGCCGTGGCGGCGGCAGCGGTGCCGAGGGTGGCCGCGACATAGGCGCCGATCGCGAAGAACGATCCGTGCGCGATGTTGAGCACGCGCAGCACGCCGAACACGAGCGTCAAGCCGACCGCCACCATGAAGACGAGGGCGGCGTAGGCGAGCCCGTCCAGGATCGCGAGCAGGAGAAGCAGCGTCATGCATCGACCGGGGAGGCAGCGAAGCCTCCCCGGCCCTCACCATCGGGGATCGCGGAGCCCCTCACGCGCGCCAGGCGATCGGCGCCGGCGCACGCCGAACGGCAGCGGGTGTGAGAAGCCGAACCCATTCGACTCCCTTCGTCCCGGTCGGGTTCATCACGAGCTCGGGCGGATAGAGGATCATCTGGTCGAGCACGGGGAAGGGATAGGAATCGACGTGGCGGGTGACGCCGACGAGCATCGGCTCGAGACCCTGGCCGTCGTCACGGATCTTCATCGTTCCGGTCAAGTGCCTGAATTCGAGCCCGCGCATCGTGTCCATCAGTTGTTCGCGCGAGGGCCAGCGCCCGCCATTCGCCGCGATCGCCTTCTCGTAGCCCGCCTTGAGCCCGTAGAGCGCCTGCGCCATGTGGAAGGTCGGGTAGATCGGGTAGAGGTTGAAGCGCCGGCGGTAGGCCTCGGTAAAGTTTTTAAGGAGCTCGGTGTCGCGGGCGGTGGGGTGCAGGAACCAGTGGTCGCCGCGGGCACCGACGATCACCCCGGGCGGCAGCGTCTTGCCCACACGTTCGAGCGAGCTCTCGGCGAGCGGCAGAACGAAGGTGGAGCGCTCGAACAGCCGCCGCTCAGCCGCCTGGCGGATGAAGGTGTCGAGCTCGCCGCCCCAGGAAGCGGAGAAGATCACGTCCGGCCGGAGCGCCTGCAGCCGCGTGATTTCGGTCGAGAAGTCGGTGGCGCCGAAGCGGGGGAAGAGCTCGGCAACGACGCGAACGCCGGGCTTGATCGCGTCCATCGCTCCTTTCCAGATCGCCCAGGAGTCACGGCCCCAGGCATAGTCCTGGTTCACAACGGCGAGGGTGCTGAACTCGGGGCGAGCGCGCAGCAGGTAGAGCAGCGGGGCGACGATCTCGGGCACCGCATTCGCCTGGGTGCGCACGGCGTAACGGAAACTGTTCTCCTCGAAGATCCGCTGGGTGCCGCAGTCCCAAAGGATCGTCGGCAGGCGGAGCTGTTCCGCAAGCGGAGCCACCGCAAGGCAGGAGCCCGAGGAGATCGAGGCGAGCATCACATCAACGCCCTCGTTCTGGGCGAGGCGCCGGCATTCGCCGAGCAGGAAGTCCACGCCCGGGGCCTCGTCGATCACCACCGAGCGGATCGGCACGCCGCCGATTCCACCGGAGGCGTTCAGCTGCTCGATCAGGAGGTCGGCCGCATTGCGGCCGGGCACGCCGAACACGGAGGATGGGCCGGAGAGGAAGGTGGAGATGCCGAGGCGAAGTTCCGACGGCCGCTGCTGCGCGATGGCGTTGCGCGGCAGGATCGTCGGCACGGCAAGGGTTGCGGCGGCGGCCGACAGAGCGGCGCGGCGTGTGAGGCGCATCTTGGCTTCTCCCCGTTCGGCGTTGTGGTTACGAAAGAGGTAGCCCGAAGCGGGCCGCGCGCCAAGGTCTTGCCGCGATGGTCGGGGCGGGGCTAGCTTCCGCCGCTCCAACGCGGGGGAGGAAACGATGCGTCTTCAGGGGAAGGTCGCCGTCGTGACGGGGGCGGCGTCAGGGTTCGGCGAGGGGATCGCGCGCGCCTATGTCGCGGAGGGTGCGCGCGTCGTCGTCGCCGACATCAACGAGGAGGGGGCACGGCGTGTTGCCGACTCGCTCGGCGCGGCAGCGGTCGCGATCGGCGGCGATGTCTCGAAGGGTCCCGACTGCGCCGCGATCGTCGACCGTGCCGTGAGTGCCTTCGGCGGGCTCGACATCGTCGTCAACAACGCCGGAACGACGCACCGGAACAAGCCGCTGCTCGAGGTCACCGAGGCCGAGTTCGACCGCGTCTATGCGGTGAATGTGAAGAGCATCTACTGGATGACGCAGGCCGCGGTGCCGGTGCTGCGCCAGCAGGGGCGCGGCGGGTCGATCATCAACATCGGCTCGACCGCTGGCATACGCCCGCGACCGGGGCTCACCTGGTACAACGGCTCCAAGGGGGCGGTGAACACGATCACCCTCTCGATGGCGCAGGAGCTCGCACGCGACAACATCCGCGTGAACTCGATCTGCCCGGTGATCGGCGCCACGGCCCTGCTCGAGGAGTTCATGGGCATGCCGGACACGCCGGAGAACCGCGCCCGGTTCCTCGCCACCATCCCGCTTGGGCGGATGAGCACGCCCGCCGACGTCGCGAACGCCGCCGTTTGGCTTGCCGATCCGGCCTCCTCCTTCATCACCGGGATCCTCCTGCCGGTGGACGGCGGCCGGACGGCCTGAACGGCGCTCACCTGGGGAAGCTGCGGCGCAGCAGCGCCTTTTCCGCCTCGAGCACCAGGAACACCACCGCGCCGAGGGCGGCCGTCATCGCGAGCGGTGCGGCACCGAGGCCCTCGGTCGAGAACAGGGCCTGCAGAGGCGGTGCCCAGACGAATAGCGCCTGCGAGGCGAACACGCCCGCGAGCGACACCCACACCGCCTTCGTGCCGAAGGCACGCTTCAGGGTAAGCGACGGTGCGCGCAGGAAGCGGACGGAGAAGAGATACCACGTCTCCATCGCGACGAGAGCGCAGACGGCGGTGGTGCGCGCCGCCTCAAGCGAGGCACCGGCCGAGAGCATCACGTGAAACGCGAAGGTGATTCCGGAAACGAACAGAACCGACACGAGCACGATCCGCCAGACGAGGAAGCGGTCGAGCAAACTCTCGTCGCGCGGCCGTGGCGGGCGTGCCATCACGTCTGGCTCCTCCGGCTCGAAGGCGAGGCTCATCGCGAGGATGGCGGAGGAGACCATGTTCACCCAGAGGATCTGCAGCGGCGTGATCGGCATGGTCACGCCGGCGAGGATGGCGGCAAGCACCGCAAGACACTCCCCGCCATTGACCGGCAACAGGAACAGGATCGCCTTGCGGAGATTGTCATAGATGTGCCGGCCTTCGCGCACGGCGGCGGCGATGGTGGCGAAATTGTCGTCGGCGAGCACCATCTCGGCTGCCTGGCGCGCCGCCTCGGTTCCCCCTCTTCCCATCGCCACGCCGATGTCGGCGCGCTTGAGCGCGACCGCGTCGTTCACCCCATCCCCCGTCATCGCCACGATATGGCCCCGCGCCTGCAGCGCCTCAACGAGCTCGAGCTTGCCGAGGGGAGAGACGCGCGCGAACACGTCGCAGCGCTCGGCGAGGGCGGGCCGGTCGCTCTCGGCGGCTGCCTCGAAGGCCTTGCCCTCGATCACCACAGGCGCCTCAGCGATGCCGACGGCGCGCGCGATCGCCGCCGCCGTTTCGGCGTGGTCGCCGGTGATCATCTTGACGCGTATCCCGGCCGCGCGACAGTCGGCGACGGCGGCAGCCGCCTCCGGTCGCGGCGGGTCGATCAGGCCGCAGAGCCCGAGGAACGTCATGTCCTGCGCCACGTCCTCGGCGTCGAGCGCGGCGGTGCGATGCGGGAGCGCGCGTTCGGCGAAGGCGATCACGCGCATGCCCTCGGCGGCGAGTGCCGCGACCGCCGCTCGCGCGTCCTCCGTCGCATCGACGCAGCGCGGCAGCACGACTTCCGGGGCGCCCTTCAGCACCGCAAGCGCCGTTCCCTCCGAATCATGGTGCAGGGTGGCCATGAACCGGTGCGCCGGGTCGAACGGGATCACGTCGCGCCGCGGCCAGGCCTCGCGCGCACCCTCCGCTCCGGCCTTGAAGCCGAAGGCGAGCAGCGCCCCCTCCATCGGGTCGCCGGCAACGGTCCAGCCCTCCGCGCCTTCCTCGATAGCGGCATCGTTGCAGAGAACGGCGGCGCGGGCGAGCCGTGCGACGCGATCGGACAGGGCGAAGGTGACATCCTCGCCCGCTGCCGTCTCGATCGCCCCGCGCGGCGCATAGCCCTCTCCCGTCACGGTGTAGAGGCCATCGGGCGTGGCGAGAGCGCGCACGGTCATCGCGTTGGCCGTCAGCGTGCCGGTCTTGTCGGTGCAGATGACGTCGACGCTGCCCAGGGCCTCCACGGCGGGAAGCCGGCGGACGATCGCATTGCGCGCGGCCATGCGTTGCACGCCGATCGCAAGCGTCACGGTGAGGATGGCCGCCAATCCCTCGGGGATGGCAGCGACGAACAGAGCGACGGCGGCGAGGGCCATCTCCGCCACCGGAATGCCGACGACCCACACCCCCCAGGCGAAAGCCGCGAGCCCGACCGCCAGCATCACCACGGTCAGCTGTTTCGCGAACTCGCCCATGCGGCGGACGAGCGGCGTCGTCGGCGCCGCGGTTTCGCGCATCGCGCGCCCGATCCGCCCGACCTCGGTGTCGTCCCCGGTCGCGACCACGAGGCCGAGGCCTGCGCCCGCGGCGACGATCGTTCCGGCGAAGGCGAGCGAGGCGCGATCGGCGAGCGCGGCCTCGGCCGCGACGGGTTCAGTGTGCTTGGCCGACGGCACGGCCTCGCCGGTCAGCGCCGCCTCCTCGATGGTCAGAGCGCGCGCCTCGATCAGCCTCAGGTCCGCCGGCACACGGTCACCCGGCTCGAGCACCACGATGTCGCCGGGAACGATCTGCTCTGCCGGCACGGTGCGCCGGCGCCCCGCCCGAAGCACGGTCGCCGCCGGCGCGAGCATGCCCGAGATCGCGGCGAGCGCCCGCTCCGCCCTGCCCTCCTGGATGAAGCCGATCACGGCGTTGGCGACCACGACGAGCAGGATCACGGCCGCGTCCTTGAGGTCGCCCACGATGGCGGCGATCAGGGCGGCCGCGATCAGCACAAGGATCAGGAGGTTGGCGAACTGCGCCGCGAAGCGCGCGAGCGCGGTGCGCTGCGGCGCGCGGGTCAACGCGTTCGGGCCGAACCGGGCAAGACGCGCTTCCGCCTCCGCCGCCTCGAGCCCCGATCGCGTCGCCTGCAGGGCAGACAACGCCTCGGCCACGGTCAGTGCATGCCACGCTGGGCGTGGCCCAGCGTCTCCCGGTCCCGACATCGGCTTGTCCTTCGCGCCCGACCGTGCTGCGGGCAGGTGGGCTCCGACTTACGGTCGATCAAACGATGCGGCGGCGGGACGTGACAAGCGCGCCCGGCCGCTTCATCATCGCGAGCGCGTGAAGCACAACGGATGGGGAGCGACGGGGATGGAGCTCGGAGCGGTGTTCCGGCGGGGCGTTCTGGCGGCTGCGGTCGGAACCGTGGCGTTGGCGCAAGGAGCGGCGGCGCAGACCTGGGAGATGGTCGCGGGCGCGCTCGGGGGCGGCTGGTACACGATGGCCACAGGCATGGCCGCCATCATCCAGGAGAACAATCCAGGCTTGACGATCCGCGTGGTGCCCGGCGGGGGCCTGGGCAATCCCACCCGGGTTCAGAACGGGGTGAGCCAGATCGGCTTCGGTCTCGACTTCCTTGTCTCCACGGCGGTGAAAGGCGGCGAGCCCTATCGCATGCCGCATGACCGGATCGCCCATATCGGCGTCGGCTACTCCCCGACCGAGCACCATATGCTCCGCCGAACCGATGGCGGGCCCACCGACATGAAGGCGATCCTGACCATGCCGGGCTTGCGCATCGGCGCGCCGCAGGGAACCTCCTCCGACACGCTGACGCTGATCTACATCCTCCGCCATCTCGGCACGAGCTTCGACCAGATCCGCGCCAATGGCGGGCGCGTGGTTCAGGGCAGCTACACCGATCTCGCCGCGGCCTATGCCGACGGACAGGTCGACTATCTCTATGTCGCGCTCGCCCGGCCCGCGGCCATGGTGAACGAGATCCAGCGCGGCCGACGCCCGGCGACGCTCGTTTCCTTCCCGCAGGACATCCGGGACCATCTCTCGAAGGAGTACGGATTCAGCCAGGGAACGATCCCGGCGGGCACCTATCCCGCGCCGATGCAGACGGGGGAGGTGCCGGTGACGACGATGGACACGGTGCTCGTGGTGTCGACGACGCTTCCCGAGGAGGCGGTGTACCGGATGGTCAGCACCATCATCCGGAACAAGGACAAGCTTCCGGCGATCCATCCCTCGATGGCGGCGTTCAACCCGGCCGTCGCGTGCAAGTATCCGGGCGCGCCCCTGCACCCTGGCGCGCGACGTGCGTTCGCCGAAGCGGGCTGCACGATGTGAGTTCCGGCGGGCGCGGCGCCCCCGCCCGCCCGACGTGAGCGCCCACCCTGATGCGTGATCTCGCCGGGGCGGCGCGCCGGGTCGTGCTCGGTTATGCCGTTCTTGTCTCCTTCGCGCATCTCTGGCTCGGAGGCACGTCCGCCCTCGAGCTCGCCGCGCGCAGCTTCGGCCTCGGCGGGGCGGTGCGCGCCTTCCTGGGCGTTCCTGATCCGCTCGAGCTGCGCGGCTTCCATCTCGCGGCGCTCATGCCGCTCGCCTTCCTGCTCTATCCCGCGCGGCCGGGCCGCAGCCCCGCACGACGGCCAAGCTTCCCCGACTGGGCGCTCGCGACCGCGTCCGTGCTGCCCTCGCTCTACATCCTGATCAACGCCCAAGGCATCAACGCGCGGATGGAGTTCATCGATCCGCTTACGGATCTGCAGTTCTGGCTCGGCGCTTTCGCCATCGTGCTTCTGCTCGAGGCGATACGCCGCGCCGTCGCGCCGGTGCTCGCGGGGATCGTGCTTGCCTCGCTCGCCTACATGTATCTCGGGCGTTGGCTTCCGGGCGTGCTGAACACGCGGCCGTTCGACATCCAGGCGATCGTCGAGACGACCTACATCGTGCCGATCGTGGGCGGGATCTACGGGCCGCTCACCGGCATCGTCGCCTCGACGATCGCGATGTTCATCCTGTTCGGCGCCTTCGTTCAGGGCTCCGGCACGGGGCGCCTGTTCTCGAATTTCGGCGCCGCCGTGGCGGGGCGTTACGCCGGCGGGCCGGCCAAGGTCGCCGTCATCACTTCAGGCCTGTTCGGCACGATGAGTGGCTCGACCGTGTCGAACGTCGTCACCACGGGTGCGATCACAATCCCGATGATGCGGAGGCTCGGCTATGCTCCGGCTGTCGCGGGCGGGATCGAGGCTGCGGCGAGCACAGGGGGGGCGCTGATGCCGCCGGTGATGGGGGCGGCCGCCTTCGTGATGAGCGAGATCACGCAGATCCCTTACGGCGATATCATCCTCGCCGCGTTGATCGGTGCGGTCCTTTATTATTTCGCGATCTTCGTCTCGGTGCATTTCGAGGCCAAGCGCCTCGGCCTCGCGGCGATGGCGCCGCACGAGATCCCCTCCTGGCGCGAGGTCGCGGCGGATGGTCACCTCGTGCTGCCGATCGCGGTGCTCGTGTGGCTCTTGATGGAGCGCTGGTCCGGCAACTTCGCCGCCTTTGGAGCGATCGTCACCTCCATTGCCTGTGCGGCATTGAAGCGGCGCACGCGCATGGGCGTGCGCGCACTGATCGAGGCACTGACCTCGGCCGCCGGAACCATGGCCGTGCTCGCCGTCGCGGTCGCCGGCGCGGGCGTGATCACGTCGGCGCTGACCGTGACTGGCCTCGTCGTCGCCTTCGGCGGCATCGTGAAGGGGCTCGCGGGGGGAAGCCTCGCGCTTCTCTGCGTGCTGCTGATGGTCACGGCGCTCGTGCTCGGCATGGGCGTGCCGACGACGCCGGCCTACATCATCACCGCAGCGCTCGGCAGCCCGATCCTGCGCGAGTTCGGCGTCGACCTGCTCTCGGCCCACCTCTTCATGTTCTATTTCGCCGTGCTCGCCGACGCCACCCCGCCGGTCGCGGTCGCCTCCTATGCCGCGGCGGCGATCGCCGGCGCGAACCCGATCGTGACGGGGCTGCACGCGCTACGCTTCGCTCTCGCCGGCTTCGCGGTCGGCTATGCCTTCGTGTATGACCCTGGCGTGATGCTGCGTGGCGGGTTGGGCGGAATCATCGAGGAGACGCTTGCGCTCGCCTGTGCACTGACTCTGATCGGCGCCGGCTTCTCCCGCCATCTGCGCACCCATCTCTCCCGCCCCGCGGCGCTCCTCTCGATCGCAGTCGGCTGCCTTGTGGCGTTCGGCCACATGCTTCCCGATGCGGCAAGGCTCGCGCTCGCGGCAGGAGCGCTTGCGGTCATGTCCCTCCTGCCGCGGCTATTTGCGCCGAGGGGGCGATGACGGACAGGATCGCGCGGCTGCGCATCACCCGCATCGACAGCCCGATCGCGATGCGCCGCGCGCACGGGTCGGGCACGATCGCGGGCACGGTCGGCCGGGTGATCCTGCGCATCGAGACGGAAGACGGGGTGCTGGGCCTCGGCGAGGCAGCGCCCTGGGCGCCCTTCGGCAACACCGCCGACACCACGGCAGCGGCGCTCGATGGCCCGCTGCGCGCGGCGCTGATGGGGGCGGATCCGTCGCAAATCATCGGTCTCGCCGCGGCGATGGACCATGCGCTCGCCGGCCACCCGGAGGCGAAGGCCGCCGCCGAGATGGCGCTGTGGGACATCGCCGGCAAGCGCGCCGGGCTGCCACTGCACGCTCTTTTGGGCGGCGCGGTGCGGGAGACGATTCCGCTCTCGTTCTCGATCGCCGATCCCGATTTCGACGCCGATCTCGACCGCGCCCGCGCGCTCGCGGCGGACGGTGTGCGGCTGTTCAAGGTCAAAACCGGCTTCGCGGGGGCGGCCGAGGATATCCGCCGCCTCGAGCTTCTCCGTGCTGCCGTGCCGGAGGCAGAGCTGCGGGCCGACTACAACCAGGGCCTCGCCCCGCACGAGGCGATGCGGATCTGCCGCGCGCTCGACGGAATGGGCCTCGGATTCATCGAGCAGCCCGTGCCGCGCGGGCAGGAGGCCACGCTCGCCGCTCTCGCCGCCGCGCTCGACACGCCCGTGATGGTGGATGAGAGCGTCTATTCCGCGAACGAGATGCTCGCCTGCGCACGCTTGGGCTGGGCCGACTGCGTCTCGATCAAGCTCGCCAAGTCAGGCGGCATCCTCGCCGCGCGGGCGGCGGACGCGGTCGCTGCGGCGGCGGGGCTGCCGACCTATGGCGGCACGCTATGGGAGGGCGGAATCGCGCTCGCCGCAGCGGCGCACCTGATCGCGGCGAGCCCGAACATGTCGCTCGGCTGCGAATTCTACATGCCGCGGCACGTTCTCGTGCACGACGTCACCGCCGAGCCGTTCCCGAGTGCGGCCGGGGTCGTGCACGTGCCCAAGGGCCCCGGCCTCGGGGTCACGCTCGACGAAAACGCGCTCCGCGCCGCCACGATCGCGGAACGGGGCTAGCAGCGTGCGGCCTGTCGCGCCGCGACGGTGCGGAGGATGCAGTCGCCGTAGCGGTCGTTGAACGCCGGCTCGGCGCCGGCACCGTGGCCGTAGAGTCCCGCTGGCCGATCGATCACGAGAACAGGGCCCTCGCGGTTTCCGAGCGCCCTCCGAAGCATCGCGGCGCTTCGCGCCGGCCAGGGCAGGAGAGGATCGCCCGCGAACATCGCCACCACCACCGCCGCCTCGGTGTCGCGCACGCGCTCGAGCAAGGCCGGGAAGTCGAGCCGGCCCACCTGACCTGGCGGAGGCTGATAGAGGCCGGCGCCGGCGATCGCGATCGCGCCGTCGAGAAGCCGAGGCGTATCGAGCGCTGCGAGCGCCGCCCACCCGCCAGCCGACTGCCCCGCCGCGACCACCCGAGCATAGCCGGCCTCGCGCAGGAGCTGCGCCGCGGTGCGGAGGCTCGCATCGGCAAAGGAGAGAACCGGGTCGTAGTTCACGTCGTGCGCGGGGTCGCGCACCAGAACCCACACATCCCAGCCGGCATTGTTGAAGCGCTGCACGAACGGAAGCGGCGTCGGCAGCCTCTCGGCCGCACCGTCGCGGCGCATGTCGGAGCCGCGGCCGTGGGTCCAGAGGATCGCCCCGACGGCATCGCGGCCGTGGCGGAGGAAGCCCGGAGCCTGGGTGAGCAGCCAGCCTTCTCCGGCGATGGCGATTGGGCTCGGCTCCACGGGGGCGGGGCCGTCCCACACCACGTGCTGGTCGCGGGCATAGAGCCGGCATGGCCTGCCTCCGTTTGCCCGGAGGCACTGGGCAAGCGCCCGTTGTTCCGCTTCCGTGCTGTCGCGTGCGTTGGCGGCCCAGGCGAGGCCTCCCTCCGAGCCGAGCGCGAAGGCGCGCGGGGCGGGGTAGGTGAGGAAGCGGGCATAGCTGCGTCGCCCCGCCTCGGTCAGCCCTGGCACGCGCTCGATCTCGAGCACGGTTCGCGCCGAGACGCTGTCGGTGACCGTCAGACGCGGAACCGGCGGGAGCGGGGGTCCCTGCACCACCGTCTCCTGCGAGGGCAGGGCGCAGGCCGAAAGCGTGAACGCGAGCAGGACCGGGAACCGCACGCCTGCGGCGGATCTGTCAGGGCCCGGTCCCGCCGGGCGGTCGCCCGTCGCCGCATGAGACGCGCTCGACGCAGGCTCAGCCACGCTGGAGCCTCCCGCGATCGCCTGGACGCGGCCGGCCGGGCGCGACGCGCCTCTCCTTATCCTCCTTCCGGATCATCAGCGCATTGAAACGCCGTTCCGGCCTTGGCACGACCACGAGGCCCTTGCGCGCCGCCGGGGCGAGCACCACGCGGCAGCGGCTTGCTAAACGCCGCCCAGTGCCGCGACATCCGACCACGCCTCCGCACGGCCGACGCTGCGCCGAACAACCGATCCGGGCCACGCGAGGAGCGGCTGCATGTGCGTGGGCTGCGCCCACGCCTCAATGTGTCGAGGCGGGCGCGTGCGGCGTGGTGAACACCGCGCTCGCGAACGCCTCCTCCCAGGTGCCCTGGGTGCTCGCCCGCGAGTATTCCGTGGCGCGGTTCTCGAAGAAGTTGGTGTGCTCGACGGCGCCGAGGATCTCGTCCAGCCACGGGAGCGGGTTCTTGCCGATGTGGTAGATCGGGGCAAGACCGAGCTGCTGCAGCCGTCGGTCGGCGATAAAGCGGATGTAGCGCTTGACCTCTTCGGCCGTCAGGCCCTGCACGCCGCCGAGTTCGAAGGCGAGGTCGATGAAGGCGTCCTCATGGTGAACGATGGTGGTGCAGATCGTGCCGATCTCGCGCTTGAGCTGTTCGGTCCAGATCTCCGGGTTCTCCTGCACAAAGGTCCTGAACAGGCGGATCACGGAGAGGCAGTGCAGGGTCTCGTCGCGCACGCTCCAGGAGACGATCTGCCCCATCCCTTTCATTTTGTTGAAGCGAGGGAAGTTCATCAGGATCGCGAACGAGGCGAAGAGTTGCAGGCCTTCGGTGAAGGCACCGAAGGCTGCAAGCGTCTTGGCGATCTCCGGCTTGCTGTCCACCGTAAACGACTGCATGTAGTCGTACTTATCCTTCATCTCCTTGTAGCGAAGGAATGCTTGGTATTCGATCTCGGGCATGCCGATGGTATCGAGCAGGTGCGAATAGGCGGCGATGTGGATCGTCTCGATATTGCTGAAGGCCGACAGCATCATGAGCACTTCCGTCGGCTTAAACACCTGGGCGTAGTGCTTCATGTAACAATTGTTCACTTCCACATCGGCCTGAGTAAAGAAGCGGAAGATCTGTGTAAGCAGGTTGCGTTCCGCAGGTGTGAGGTTCCTCTGCCAATCCTTCACATCGTCGGCGAGCGGCACCTCCTCCGGCAACCAGTGAATGCGCTGCTGGGTCAGCCAGGCGTCATAGGCCCATGGGTAGCGGAAGGGCTTGTAGACGGGGTTGGCCGTCAGCAGGTCGAAGCGCGCAGGAGGGGTATCGGGTTGAACGGCGTCCGGCATGGATTTTTCTCGCTCTGCTGGGAGGAATGGGTGGGTTGAGGTCCGCGTCGGCTGCGTGCGCTGTGTTGCAAGTCTCCGAAGATGGGCGTCCCGTACGGGAGGTCAGTGGCAGCTAGGCACCGTTCACGACGGCGTCGAGACTGCGTCATGACCCCGCATGGAGGTGCCCTTTGGGTGGCGGTTCACTGGCAGGCGAGGCATTCCTCGTAGTCGGTCACCTTCGCCCGCGGCATCGCGGCCATCGGCGGCGGCGCTGCCTCGTTCGCCGGCGGCGCAACGATCAAGGGCTGCGCCACGACCCTCTCGCTGATTGCATCGGCGCGCTGGATCGACAGGCTGCGGCAGTAGTAGAGGCTCTTCACGCCGCGTTTCCAGGCCATCATGTGGATCTGATGCAGGTCGCGCTTGTGCACGTTCGCCGGCAGGAACAGATTCAACGACTGTGCTTGGCAGATGAAGGGTGTGCGGTCGCTCGCGTGCTCCACCACCCAGCGCTGGTCGAGCTCGAACGCAGTCTTGAACACGGCCTTCTCGTGCTCGTTCAGGAAGTCGAGGTGCTGCACGGAGCCGTTGTTGACAGTGATCGAGGTCCACACATCCTCCGTGTCCTTGCCGTACGCCGCCAGAACCGCCTTCAGGCAAGGATTGCGGACGATGAACGAGCCCGACAGCGTCTTGTGGTTGTAGACATTCGCCGCGATCGGCTCGATGCCTGGCGACACGCCGCCGCAGATGATGCTGATAGAGGCTGTCGGCGCGATCGCAAGCTTGTGTGAGAAGCGCTCCATGATCCCGTATTCGGCCGCATCCGGGCACGGGCCGCGTTCCCGGGCAAGCTTCGCCGAGGCAGCGTCAGCCTGCTGCTTGATGTGGCGGAACATCCGCACGTTCCAGACCTTCGCGATGACGCTCTCGAACGGCACCTGTTGCGCCTGGAGGAAGGAATGGAAGCCCATCACCCCAAGCCCGACGGAGCGTTCGCGCATCGCGCTGTATTTGGCCCGCGCCATCGTGTCGGGGGCCGTGTCGATGAAGGACTGCAGCACGTTGTCGAGGAAGCGCATCACATCCTCGATGAAGGTGGGATGGTCCTTCCACTCGAACCAGGTCGCGAGATTGAGCGAGGAGAGGCAGCACACCGCCGTCCGCTCCTTCCCGTGATGGTCGACCCCGGTGGGCAGTGTGATCTCGGAGCAGAGATTCGAGGTCTTCACCTGCAGACCGGCGAGCTTGTGATGTTCGGGGCGGGCGCGGTTCACATGATCGGAAAAGATGATGTAGGGCTCTCCGGTCTCGATCCGCGCCGTCAGGATGCGGATCCAGAGGCTGCGTGCGGACAGCTTCTTCGTGACCGAGCCGTCCTTGGGGCTGACCAGAGCCCACTCCTCATCCTCCTCGACCGCGCGCATGAAAGTGTCGGGGATAAGGATGCCGTGGTGCAGGTTCAGCGCCTTGCGGTTCGGGTCGCCGCCGGTGGGGCGGCGGATCTCGATGAACTCCTCGATCTCGGGATGGCTGACCGGCAGGTACACTGCGGCCGAGCCGCGGCGCAGCGAACCTTGGCTGATCGCGAGCGTCAGGCTGTCCATCACCCGGATGAACGGGACGACGCCTGAGGTTTTCCCGTTGCTGCCGACCTTCTCGCCGATGCCGCGTAGGTTGCCCCAATAGGAGCCGATGCCGCCGCCCTTCGCCGCAAGCCAGACATTTTCATTCCACAGCGAAACGATTCCCTCTAGGCTGTCTGCGGCCTCGTTGAGAAAGCACGAGATCGGCAGACCACGCGTCGTGCCGCCATTGGAGAGGATGGGGGTCGCCGGCATGAACCAAAGCCGGGAGATGTAGTCGTAAATGCGCTGAGCGTGTGCTCGATCGTCGCCATAGGCAGAGGCGACGCGGGCGAACAAGTCCTGGTAGGATTCACCGGGAAGCAGATAGCGGTCCTCCAGCGTCGCCTTGCCGAAATCAGTCAGCAGCGAATCGCGCGAAGGATCGGTGTGAACCTGGCCATGCCCCTTGAGCTGGATCGAATCGAACACGTCTCTCGCCCCTCACTCCCTGCTCGCTGCCGCGACGCAGCTGGCTGTCCTCGCGATCGTTCCCTTCCGGCCGCGCCGACCTGTCAGCCTTGGAACCAGTAGACCTGTGATCTAGCGTGGCTGCCTGAGGAACGCAAGCTTGGATACCATATATAGACCTCTTTGCCCGTCTCCGCCACAGGATCTGGTGGGCCACGCGAGAAAAGGCGCGTCCTCCGCGACCGTGTTCGCCGCCGCCCTACCCCCTTCGCCGCGGGAGGCGAAAGCGTTGCGTTGTGAGCTGTTCCCGGCACCTGCGATCTGCTCTTTGGGGGGGCGTGCGGCAAACGGAGGGCTCAGACGTTGAAAGTCGGCGTGATCGGGCTCGGCGCGATGGGGTTGGGCGCCGCGCTCAATCTTCTCAAGGCAGGCCACGAGGTGATCGGGGTTGAGCCACGCGCGGCCGGGCGCGACGCCTTCGCGACTGAAGGCGGGGCGGCCGTCGCCTCGGTGGCGGAGCTCCCGGGCGAGCTCGAGGCGGTGGTGGTGTTCGTGGTGAACGCGGCGCAAGCCGAGGCCGTGCTGTTCGGCGAGGGAGGCATCGCGCCGCGTCTGCCGCGCGGAGCTGTGGTGCTGCTTTGCACGACCGTCTCTCCCGCCGCCGCGAAAGCGATCGCGCGTCGGCTCGAGGAGTATGGCGTGCTGATGCTCGACAGCCCCGTCTCCGGCGGCGCCAAGGGAGCGATGGCGGGCACGCTGACGGTGATCGCTTCCGGGACGGAGGCCGCCTTCGCTGCGGCCAAGCCGGTGCTCGATGCGATCGCGAAACGGATCTGGAACCTCGGTCCCGAGCCGGGCGCCGGCTCGACCGTCAAGATGGTGAACCAGCTCCTTGCCGGCATCCATCTCGCGGCGATGGGAGAGGCCTTCGCCCTCGGCGTTCGCGCGGGCGCCGACCCGAAAGTCCTGTTCGACGTGATCAGCGAGAGCGCCGGAGCCTCCTGGATGTTCCTCGACCGCGGCCCGAGGCTGCTTGCGGGCGACGATGCGCCGAGAAGTGCCATCAACATCTTCGTCAAGGACCTCGGAATCGTGCTCGACGAGGCGCGCGCGCTCACTTTCCCGCTTCCGCTTGCGGCGGCGGCGCACCAGATCTTTCTTGCGGTCGCCGCTGGTGGGGCAGGGGATCGTGACGATGCCTTCACGATCCGGTTCTGGGAGCGGCTTGCGGGCATTCCGCTTCCCGGCGCGAGGAAGGAGGGCTGAGGATGACCCGGCGCTACAGCATCGCCGCCATCCCGGGCGATGGCATCGGCAAGGAGGTGGTGCCCGCTTGCCTCGCCGTGCTGCAGGCGGCCGCAGCGCGTGCCGGCGGCTTCGCCCTCGAGGTGACCGAGTACCCTTGGGGGTCGGACTTCTATCGTTCCACAGGCCGGATGATGCCCGACGACGGCCTTGCGACGCTGCGCGCCCACGATGCGATCCTGTTCGGCGCTGTGGGCGATCCGGGGTTGCCGGACGATCTTACCCTCTGGGGGCTCAGGCTCGCCATCGCCCAAGGGTTCGACCAGTACGCCAATGTCCGGCCCGTCCGCCTGTTTCCGGGTGTTGCGAGCCCGCTCGCCGGCGTCGATGCCGCGGCGCTCGACTGGGTGATCGTCCGCGAGAACAGCGAGGGAGAGTATGCGGGCCATGGCGGGCGCGCCCATCGCGGCCTGCCCGAGGAGGTGGCGACCGAGACGGCGATCTTCACTCGGAGAGGCGTGGAGCGGATCATGCGCTTCGCGTTCCGGCTTGCCGCGAGCCGGCCGCGCAAGCACCTCATCATCGTGACGAAATCCAACGCCCAACGGCACGGCATGGTGCTGTGGGACGAGATCGCGGCGGAGGTGGCGCGCGACTTCCCTGAAGTGCGCACCGAACGCGTGCTCGTCGATGCGATGGCGGCACGGATGGTCCTCAAGCCCCGGTCGATCGACACGGTGGTGGCGACCAATCTGCACGCCGACATCCTTTCCGATCTCGCCGCCGCGCTCGCGGGCGGCCTCGGCCTCGCCCCGACCGCGAACCTCAACCCCGAACGCCGTGCGCCCTCGATGTTCGAGCCGATCCATGGTTCGGCTTTCGACATCGCGGGCAATGGGATCGCCAACCCGATCGGCACGTTCTGGTCGGGGGCGATGATGCTCGACCATCTCGGCGAGGGGGCGGCGGCGGCGCTGATCACGGAGGCGATCGCCCGCGTCACGGCTGCGGGCCTCTTGACGCCCGATCTCGGCGGCACCGCGACCACGCACGCGGTGACGGAGGCGGTGATCGCGGCGATCGAGGGGCGGAACGCCTGAGAGAATACTCGGCAACGCCTCGGCCGCCGCGGTTCGGCTTAAGAGTATTGCGCCTCCCCTGCGCACGGGCCTCAAGCCCGCTGCGCTGCGGCTCTCGAAACCCGCGCTGTTCGGCTTGCGGACGCGCGTTCCCGAACGCGCGTCCGGGCCGTCCTACCTGAAATCCCGGCTGCCGGGGAGGAACCGCTTCGGGTCGAACCGCGCCTGGTCGCGCGGGTGGCCGCGCGGCTGGCTGCGCGCCTCGCGCTGCGGCGCCTTCACCTCGTCGGCGCGGGCGAGCGCGCGGTCCCACACCCTACCTTCGGCGCCCCGCGCATGCAGCGTCGCGAGCAGGTCCGAGCGGTCCTCGACCCGCTTGGCGCGGAGGTGGATGATGGGAGCGGCGCCATAGTCCTGACGCTCGACGATTCCGTCGGCGAGCATCAGGCGCGCGCCGACGATCGCGGCGCGGAACCGCGCGAGCACCGGCGGCATGACGACGAGATTCGCCTGGCCGTGCTCGTCCTCGAGGGTGACGAACACCACGCCCTTGGCGCTGCCTGGCCGTTGTCGGACGAGAACGAGCCCGGCAAGACGCACCCGCGCCCCCGGCCGTGCGGCGGCGAGCGCGCGCGTGTCCGCGCAGCCGAGCGCCGCGAGATCCCGCCGCAGCAGCGTAAGCGGGTGCGCCTTGAGCGACAGCGCGAGCGCGGCATAGTCGCCCACCACCTCCTCGCCGAGCGTGGCGAGCGCGAGCGCAGGTGCTGCTTCGGCGAAGAGATCGCCGTCGGCGGCGGCAAACAGCGGCGGCGGTTCCCCGATCGCCTGCGCCTGCCACAGCGCCGCGCGGCGCGACAGGCCGAGCGAGGCGAAGGCATCCGCCTCGGCGAGACGTTCGAGCGGCGCGCGGCCGAGCCCGGCGCGCCGGGCGACCTCCTCGAGGCTCTCGAAAGGCCGCCCGTTTCCAGCAGCGCGCGCCGCTGCGAGCGTTCGCGCGTCATGCTCGGCGAGCCCCTTGACCATGCGCAGGCCGAGGCGAAGCGCCACCCCGCCCGCACTGTCGCCGCAGGGCTCGAGCGTGCAGTCCCAGAGGCTCGCGTTGACGTCCACCCCGCGCACGATGACGCCGTGGTTCTGGGCATCGCGCACGATCTGCGCCGGCGCGTAGAACCCCATCGGCTGGCTGTTGAGAAGCGCGCAGGCGAAGGCGGCCGGGTAGTGGCACTTGATCCAGGCCGAGACGTAGACGAGCAGGGCGAAGGAGGCGGCGTGGCTCTCGGGGAAGCCATAGGTGCCGAAGCCCTCGATCTGGCGGAAGCAGCGCTCGGCGAAGTCGCGGTCGTAGCCGCGCTCGACCATGCCCGCGATCATCTTGTCGCGGAACTCGCCGATGATGCCAACCTTGCGGAACGTCGCCATCGCCCGGCGCAGCCGATCGGCCTCCTCGGCAGAGAAGCCGGCGGCGACGATCGCGATCTTCATCGCCTGCTCCTGGAACAGCGGCACGCCGAGCGTGCGCCCGAGCACCGCCTCGAGAGCGGCGGAGGGGTAGCTCACCGGCTCCTCGCCGTTCCGCCGGCGCAGATAGGGGTGGACCATGTCGCCCTGGATCGGCCCCGGTCGGACGATCGCGACCTGGATCACGAGGTCGTAGAAGGTGGCGGGCTTGAGCCGCGGCAGCATCGCCATCTGCGCCCGGCTCTCCACCTGGAACACGCCCAAGGAGTCGGCGCGCGAGAGCATGGCATAGACCGCCTTGTCCTCGGGCGGAACGGTCGCGAGGTCGTATCGTTTCCCGTGATGCGCGGCGATCAGGTCGAAGGCCTTGCGCACGCAGCTGAGCATGCCGAGAGCGAGCACATCCACCTTCAGCATGCCGAGGCGTTCGAGGTCGTCCTTGTCCCACTCGATGGTGGTGCGCCCCTCCATCGCGGCATTGGCGACGGGGCAGAGCTCGATCAGCGGGCCGCGCGTGATGACGAACCCGCCGACATGCTGCGAGAGGTGGCGCGGGAAGCCCGTGAGCTCCTCGGCAAGGGCGAGCGTCAGGGCAAGGCGCGGGTCGGCCACGTCGAGGCCGAGCGCGGCGGCCTGCTCGGCGAGCGAGGACTCGCGTCCCGGCCCCCAGGTCGCGTCGGCGATCCGCCCGGTGATGTCCTCAGACAGCCCCATGGCGCGTCCGACCTCGCGGATCGCGAGGCGCTGGCGCCAGTGGATGACGGTGGCGGCGAGCCCGGCACGGTGGCGGCCATAGCGGTCGTAGATCCACTGGATCACCTCCTCGCGACGCTCGTGCTCGAAATCGACGTCGATGTCGGGGGGTTCGTCGCGTGCGGCCGAGACGAAGCGCTCGAACAGGAGGTCGTGCTTCGAGGGGTCGACGGCGGTGATTCCGAGAACGTAGCAGACGGCCGAGTTGGCGGCCGAGCCGCGGCCCTGGCAGAGGATCCCCCGGCTGCGGGCGAAGCGGACGATCTCGTGCACGGTGAGGAAATAGGGGGCGTAGTTGATCTGGTCGATGAGCGCGAGCTCGTGCTCGAGGCGTGCGCGCACCTCGGCCGGCACGCCCCCCGGCCAGCGCTCGGCCGCACCCGCCCAGGTGCGCTCGACGAGGGTCTGCTGCGCCGTCATCCCCGGGGTGACGATCTCGTCGGGGTATTCGTAGCGCAGCTCGTCGAGCGAGAAGCGGCAGACCTCGGCGACCTCAAGGGTGCGGGCGAGCGCGTCGGGGTGGCGCGCGAACAGGGCGGCCATCGCCGCTGGGGACTTGAGATGGCGCTCGGCATTCGCCTCCGCCGCGAGCCCGAGCGTCTCGACGGTGCAGCGCAGCCTTATGGCGGTGAGCACATCGGCGAGCGGGCGGCGTGCGGGGCTGTGGTAGCGCACGTCGCCGAGCGCGACGAGCGGGGTGCCGAGGGAGGCGGCGAGATCGGCGAGCGTATCGAGGCGGCGCTGGTCGTCGCCCGCCTGGCGGACGGCGGCGCCGAGCAGAAGCGGCAAGGCGGTGACGCGGGCGAGCGCATCGCGGTCGGCGGCAAGACGCGCGGCGAAGGCGGCATCGGGCGTCTCGGGCGGCAGGGCGACGAGCACCTGCCCCTCGGCATGGGCGAGCAGGTCGTCGCGCCCGATCCGGCACTGGCCCTTCGGCGCGGCAAGCTTGCCGCGCGAGAGCAGGCGCGAGAGCCTGCCCCAGGCGGCGCGGTCCGCCGGGTAGCAGAGGAAGGCCGTGCCGTCGGCGAGCCGAAGCGTCGCCCCCGGAATGAACCGCAGCCCTTGCGCCTTCGCCGCGAGGTGGCCGCGCACGAGCCCGGCGACGCTGTTGACGTCGGTGATCGCAAGCGCGGCGAGGCCGAGCGCCTTGGCCGCGAGCACGAGCTCGTCCGGGTGCGAGGCGCCCTCGAGAAAGGAGAAGTTCGAGAGCGCCTGCAGCGCGGCGTAAGCGGCCTCGCTCACGCAAACCACCCGTGGAGGAACCAGGCGGGAGCGCCTTCGCCCCGCTCGGCGAACACCCAGAGGCGCCGGCCGTCCTCCGTCTCGACGCGCCAGTAGTCGCGCGCGCCCGGCTGCTTCCCCGGCTTCCACCAGGCGGGCAGGAGGCGCTCCGGCCCCTCCGCGGCGACGACGCGCCGAGCGCCGAGCCGAACGGGCGGGCCTTCGGGAAGGAGCGACACGGCAGCGACGGGGCGCGGCCGGCGGGCGAGCCTGACCGGGCGCGGCTTCGCGGCCCAGCCTTGCGGCGCCGGGCGTGGCGTCGAGGCGGGGTCCGCCACGCACACGGCCTGCTCCGGCCAGTGGCTCGGGAAGGGGTCGAGACGACGCACAGCGCGCGGACCGAGCCGCTCGCGCAGCCGATCGAGCAGCCGGCCGAGCTCCTCCCGGCGCGACGCTGCCTCCGCCGCGCTGCCCGCGAACCCGCCTTGCCTTGCGCCGAGCGGCTCGACCACCTCTGCGGCGAGCACGAGCTGCTCGATTCCGAAGCCGGGGTCGATCCGCTCGATCCGCGCCGCGAGCAGGCGGGCGAGATGCGCAGGATCGCGGCTTGGCGTGCTGGTGCCGACGCCGATCCGCTGCACCGTCGCATCCGTGCGGTGGCAGGAGAGGGTGAGACGCCGCGCCCCGAGCCCTGCCTTGGCGAGATCGCCGCAGAGCTCGGCCATCAGCGCCGAGAGCCCCGCGCCGATCGCCTCCGCCGTCAGGATGGGTTCGGGGCAGTCGAGCACCGCGCGTGCGGGCGGGATGGGGCGGAGCGGCGTGATCGGGGCATCGGCGCGGCCGAGTGCCTGGTCGAGCAGCCCGAGCAGGGCGGGGCCGAGGCGTCGGGCGAGGGGGCCGCGCGGCTGGCGGGCAAGGTCACCCACCGTGCGCAGGCCGAGACGCGCCGCTGCCGCCAGAGTCTCCGCGCCGGGCCTGAGGGCGGCGACCGGCAGCGTCTGCAGGACTGCGGCCTGTTCCGCGGCGGTGGTGACGATCGTCCCGTCCTCTCCGCCCCGGGCAAGCGCAGCGGCGCCGAGCGCGGTTGTGGCGATCGCGCCGCGCACCGCGAAACCGGCCGTGCGCAGCCGCGTCGTGAGCCAGGTGAGCAGCCCCGCCTCGCCTCCCTTGAGATGGGCGCAGCCGGTGATGTCGAGCGCGATCCCGTCCGGCGGGGACGGAGCGGCGAGGGGGGTAACGCAGAGGCACCAGGCGGCAAGGGAGGCAAGCAGGGCCGAATCGGCCGCCGGGTCGGCCGGCAGGCAGAGAAGCCCAGGCGTGGCGGCGAGCGCATCGGCAAGCGGCGTTCCGGGCACGACCGGAACGCCCGCTGCGGCGGCGGTGACGAGGCGCCGGGGCCCCTCCTGCGCCCAGAGGATCAGGGAGGCGCGAGCGAGCGCCGGGTCGCGCCGGATCAGCCTGTCGGTGGCAAGGCGGGGGAACCACAGGGCGAGATGGCGGCGGCCCTCAGCCATGGCGCGCTGCACCAGTCTTCTCTTCCACGATCAATGTTCTGCGATCGTTGTCCCAGGTGACATCCCAGCTCCCTGGGCGCCCGCCGCGCGCGAGGAGGAGATCGAGCCGCCAGCGCGATGCGCCGAGCCGGTGCGGCGCCCCGCCCGCTCCCGCTAGGGAGGAGACGCGCCAGCGCGTGCGCGCCGCCGTGGGCGCCCGCCCCGCCGCGGAGGACCGCGCCTCGTCGGGGCGAAGCACGAGGCCAAGCGTGCCGCCCGCCTCGGCCGCGAGCTGGAGCCTGCGGGCGACGGTGAGGTCAAGACGCGGCAGCACCGCGGCGACGGCGGCGAGAGCGGGCGAGCGCAGCGCCTGCTCTGCCGCCCAGAGGGCATCGTCTCCCGATGCGTCGATCAGGAGGAGATCGGCCGGGGCAAGGCCGAGCGCGGAAAGCCCAGGCGGCCAGGGAAGGTCATCCGCCTGCGGCGGCGCGATCCAGGCCGCGAGGCCTCCGGCACGGCCGAGCAGATACCCGCAGAAAGCCGTGCAAGAACCTGGTTCTGAAAGAATAACTTCATGCACCGCGCCGCGCGCCAGGCCGCCACCTGGAAGCACCTCGTCGATTCCCTGCGCCAGGCCAACACGCGCCGCACGCGGCGCCGCCTGATGCCGCGCGAGCACCTCGCGCAGGGCCGCAAGCAGGGCGGCACGATCGTCCGGAGGCTGCGTCATCCCGCCTTTCCCTCTCCCCTGGCCCGCCTCTTGCC